>Ga0265297_10000266_pt1 | contig 172933 bp, 144 predicted proteins | sample Munlanlwell13791_FD_192502 | JGI IMG/M metagenome (GOLD analysis project Ga0265297, IMG submission 192502) | Leachate microbial communities from a municipal landfill in Southern Ontario, Canada - Leachate well 137-91 | ecosystem: Engineered > Solid waste > Landfill > Unclassified | place...
CGCATGTACACACGTTTTGCCGAGATTAAAGGCTGGAAGACATCGCTCATGTCCTCTTCCGAGGCCGAGCAGGGCGGATATAAAGAGATTATTTTTAATGTCACCGGCACCGGGACGTATGGTGTCTTAAAATACGAAATGGGTGTTCACCGCGTTCAGCGTGTGCCGGTAACCGAAAAGCAGGGGAGGATCCACACCTCCGCGGCATCGGTAGCGGTTTTGCCGGAGCTTGAAGAGGAAGAATATAAAATTGAACAAAAGGATTTGCGCATAGATACTTTTTGCGCCGGCGGTAAGGGCGGGCAATCCGTTAATACGACCTACTCGGCAGTACGCATTACTCACATTCCCACAAATACGGTCGTTAATTGCCAAGATGAGCGTTCGCAAACGCAAAACCGCGAGCGGGCCATGCAGATTTTGCGCGCACGGCTTTGGGAAGCAGAGCAGAAAAAGCGCGAAGAAGCCATGGCTAAAGAACGCAAAGATCAAATAGGTTCGGGCGACAGGTCGGAAAAAATACGCACTTACAACTATCCTCAAGATCGAATTACGGATCACCGCATAAAAAAATCCTGGCACAACATGGACCAAATTTTAAATGGTGATTTGGATAAAGTGATTTTAGCCGTAAAAAGCGGAAAAATGGGCAACGATGAGTAAGTCAATGGAGCCAAACGCCATCCTCCGGACAGAGTCTTCCGGACGGCGTCAGCCATCCGCTATCAGCCACGAAGTATTGACAAAAAGCTGTTTTTATGTTTTAGTGGTAAGCATGAAACAGCTAAACAAAAACAAATTTTGAGGCTATATTTGGCCTCGAACGAAAGGTTGAGACATGAACGTAAAAACTTTACCCGTCATCTGTCTCGCATTGTCGCTCTTTACATTGGCCGTTGGTTGTTCCCTGGATCGTGGCGGTGAATTCACAATGAACGACACAGGCGCTGATTCCTCGGATACGGGTATTTTTCCCGATCAGCTGGCACCGGATGCCGATGCCTCCGATTGGCCCGAAACAGGTTCCCCGGATACCGCAGATGACGTTGCTCCGGACGTAGGGTTCGACACAAGTTCGGACGCGCCCGTTGATGTTGCTCCGGATGTTGCGGAAGATGTTGAGCCGGAGGCCGATGCACCTTCGGATGTGGTCGAGGCGGATACGCCCATCGACTCGCCCGAAGATGTTGTCGAGGAAGATTCTCTCATCGATTCACCTTCGGATGCCCCTGAGGCCGATGCACCCGACCCGGTTTTGTGCTTTGGCGTGCCCACGGAAGATAGCCATGTCATGATCTGCGGTTCGCTTCCGGGTGGTACATCCAAAAGCCTCATGTTCAAGGCCGAGATCGAATCAACGGGAGGCGGTCAGAGCATTCCATTCAAACCGGTCTGTTGGAGCGATATCGGAGTTGCGGAGCTGGCCTGCTTTCCGTGCCCCGGCCCTGATCTTTGCTGGCCGATTCCCGGAGGCGGATTTCCGCACGTAACCGTTCACGCGGGCGACATCATTAAGTTCCAACCCGGTATTGCCGATGGCCCGGGCTTGGACATGAAGAACACGCTCTGCGACCTGGGCAAATGTTTCGGCGGCACTTACATTGTCTATTCGGGTCATGACGAAGTTTGCCGTGTAAATCCGGATGGTTTGCGCGAAGGCAGTGCCACCTACGAAGGCACCGGCACCAACGTCAAGATCGTCTGCGCCTTGTAAGCTTCTAGCCTCGAGCTACTAGCTACTGGCCCCGAGTTTTGCTTGGGGCTCTTTTATTTACCCTGATTTACAGGATTGACACGATTTACAGGATTGTTGATCGGACTCAATAAAAATCGGCTTATTTTAGCAAAAATAACACTCAGCCTTGTACGATGTACGAGGTACGAAGTACGAACAGCAGTCATTTCTCTATTGACAAAACCGTTAAAATATGGTGTCATAAGACATCGGCTTATACCTTGTTTTTTGAGGAATAAGCCAAAAATCGTAACTTTCACTAAAACAAAGAAGATTTAGGACAAGGACAGGAGAAAAAATCATGGCACGGAACATCTCAATCGTTTTTTCGTCGCTTTTCGTGCTCGCCTCCATCATGGGTTGCGACGGCGGTGATGAAGCCAAGCTCATGAGCGGGCGCGTACCTGCGGACATTCCCGAAGAGGGTGGTTCCGAAGCCGCAGCCGGTTCATCCGGTAGCGATTCGGGCGCACAATGCTCGCCCGTCGGCTCGAAGCTCGAGTGCGACGACGTCTGTGAGGGTGGCGTGCAGGAGTGTCTCGAGGATAACACCTTGGGATCCTGCGCTTGCCCTGATGGCGGTTCGTCCGGTTCCTCGGGATCGGGCGGAAGCGCCGGGTCTGCCGGTTCGGGCGGCACGGCGGGCGAAGCCGGAAGTGGCGGCACGGGCGGAAGCTCGGGTCAGGCCGGTTCCGGTGGAAGCGCCGGGTCTGCCGGTAGCGGTGGTTCGGCCGGTTCCTCGGGAACAGGCGGAAGCGCCGGTGCCGGTGGTTCGCCACCTTTCTCGGTCGAATGCGACCAGTACGGCATCCCCGGGCAGGTCGTAGTCTACATGAACGCCCCGGTCGCAACCGACTATGTTCTTTCCTTGGGGGGTTGGATCAACTTCCCCAATTGGATGGGACCCACGGCCGACACGGCCGGTGGCAACTGGTGTGAGGGGCTCGCCAACAAAAACAAGTTGGTTTGTGAGCCCAAGCTCGATGACGGCACCGTTGCCGAAGTCGTCGACGGCACCACTCTCATCATGTGGCCGGGCCTCGCCTCAACAGGCAATACCCCGGATACTTACTTCTGCGAGGAGACCGCTTGTACGGTCGGCACCTTCGTCGTTTGTAAGGGCAAAGACGAGGTCTGCGGATCTCGCGAGGGAGTCCTTACCGGCAACATGGAGTATATTGATGCTCCATGGGTCAACCTTTCCTGCCTCGTCGAGTAGCGATTCCGCTCTCGACTCACTCAAACACAGAGCCTCAATCTAGAGGCTCTTTTCTTTTTGTCTGAATCTTGAACCGCGATTTACGGGATTATTGCTCAAGGATTTACAGGATTATTTATTTTACATATTAATCAATTTGTATACTTGATTTTATGGCACAGATAAATTCAAAGTTTAACCATACGGTGATAAGAACTGATATTTCCGCCCAGTTAAGCCTTTTTCCCCCGTTGTACGTTGTACGATGTATGTTGAACGATTCGCGGGGTTGACATTTTCGCTAAAATATGGTGAATTTGCTGTAATCGCACACTGAAATTTAACCTCTTGGGAGGACACAATGAATCACAGTAGAACTCTCTTCAGTCTTTTTCTTATGAGCCTTCTTTCCCTCATCGCCTGTGACGGCGGCGACACCGCGGAGTGCACATGCACCGATGGTGTCTGCGAATGCCCCATGGATTATGGCCTCGAAAAGGTTGAAGTCTTCATCACTTACGCTCTGAAGGATGGGCAAGAAGCTTCGAAGGTTGGTATGGAGGTCGAGGGTGCCTACCAGCTCATGTACGAAAACATTGAATCTCAGCCGATTTCTTGCAAGACCATGTTTCAGAATACGGAGAAAAAGCTTCAATGTTCGCTTGGAAAAGCGGCCGTTGGCAGTGAAATCCGCTTCATGGTGATGATCCCCGACGACGAAAAAATGGTCGCCGCTTGCCAAAGCCCCCATCGCACCGAATGCCGGGGCATCCTCCAGGTCGAGATAATCCGCGAAAACGGCAAATCTGAAATCCTCGAGGATATGCTCGTAACGGACGGGGATTTTGCGGGCCTGGTAGCCTACAGGATCCGAATTGCCGACTAGCAAAAAAGCTGGGTTGACGAAAAAATCAACCCTTGTTATACTCTTGGCGCCTGATTATTAGGCGCTTTTTAAATCTCAGTCTATACACGACGCCTCATCTTTTACTGAAAGATCGCAAGAGCCTGTCTCGGGTTTGGCAATTCGAGATCCTTGCAGATTGTAAAAGAGCGGGTTAAGGCTAAACCGGGCAGAGCTCGGCAGTAAAAAATCATATGCCAAAATCTCCATCATTAGTTGAATTATTGGAATCCGGCGTGCACTTTGGTCATCGCACGTCCAAATGGCACCCGAACATGAAAAAGTTCATTTTCGGCGCCAAGAACGGTATTCATATTATTAACCTCGAAGAAACGCAAAAAGCTCTGGAAGAAGCGATGGCGTTTTGCAAACAAGTAACCATGCGCGGCGGCAATGTTTTATTTGTCGGTACCAAAAAACAAGCCGCTCCGATTATCGAAAAGCTGGCCGGTGATGCCAAGATGCCTTACATTACCAAACGTTGGCTCGGCGGTACGTTAACCAATTTCTCGGTCATCGCCCAAATGTTGAAAAAATTTAAAGAGCTGAAACACAAGAGTGAAAAAGGCGAACTTGGCAAATACACCAAACTCGAACAGCAGAAATTCGGCGAACAGATAGCCATGTACGAAGAAAGAATCGGCGGTATCCAAGATATGGCCCGCATTCCCGAAGCGATTTTTATTGCCGATATACATAAAGATAATACGGCTCTGGCCGAGGCAACCAGGCGCGGTATTAAGATTGTTGCCGTGTGCGACACAAACGTAAACCCTCATAAAGTTGATATCGCCATTCCGGCCAACGACGACGCCGTAAAATCCATCGAGATGATAGTGGGAGCCATTGCCGGCGCTTGCAAAGAAGGCAGAGACGAATGGGATTCCAATCGCTCGCGCTTGGGCAGTGTGCTCGTTCAAGGCAGCCCACGCAAAACAACCAAAAAAGTATAAACATTTACTTTAGATAGAGTTTTAACGGATTAACGATGTATGAAAATGTCCACGCAGTGGATTCATTCATTGTTCATTGTTAATTATTAATTGTTAATTGAAAAGTATGGCAGATGCAAAACTAGTGGCCGAGCTGCGCGCCAAAACCGGCGCCGGCATGATGGCCTGTAAAAAAGCTTTGGATGGAGCGGGGGACAATATGGAAAAAGCAATGGAGCTGCTGCGCCAGAGCGGCGAGTTAAAGGCCGCTCAAAAAACCGCGGAACGCACAACGGCCGAAGGTATTTTTGTCACCTACGTACACCATAATAAAAAGATGGCCGCCATGCTCGAGCTGCAATGCGAATCCGACTTTGTGGCGCTCAATAAAGATTTTATTGCCTTTGCGGACGATCTCGTGATGCAAGTGGCCGCAATGAGCCCGCTTTATGTATCGCCCGAACAAGTTCCCGAGGCTGATCTGAATAAACAAAAAGAACTTTTCGCGCAAGAAATGGCCAACGATAATAAACCCGAAGATATTAAAGCGAAAATCATGCAGGGTAAAGTGGAAAAATGGCTGAACGATGTTTGCCTTACAAGGCAGAGTTTCTTCAAGGAAGATGATAAAACCATCGAACAAATGATTAATGAGAAGATAGCCACCATTGGTGAAAAAATAGTTATAGCCCGTTTTGTTCGCTGGGAGATTGGCACCAAACCAAGCTCTTGCAATTAATCGCGTAATTCTCCGCAAGCCCAAACCGAATAAATTTCAAATTGAAAAAACAGCTTTGTTATGCGAGGCTGTTTTTTTGTGTTATTATATTGCTATTAACCAATATTTTGGTAATCTTACTATGCCAACAAAGAAAACAATAAGAAGTACGGGCGCAAGGCCTGCCGATGCGGCTGCGCGTCACTTTGGCGTGCCGAAGCAAGATAAACAAATGGGAATGATTTTTGTAATCTTTCTTTTGTTTGTCAGCCTCGCAATAATCAGTTTTGCTTTATATCGGGTTTACAACGAACAAACCCGGTTATTAAGCGTAATCGACAGCTTGAGCTACGAGGTCAGTGAACAGCAAGTTGTTGTTCTGCCCGATGGCGCTGCCGAAAGCAATATTCAATACAAGGATTCCGAAGTTGCCGATTTGCGCCTTGGTTACAAGCCATGCCCCGCAACTTTCACCGGCCCTTGCGATGATCTCATGATTTATCGCCTTCTGGAAAACGGATCCAAAGAAGTGCTTGTACCCAGCGTGCGCGGCTTATCGGGTGCTCCGCTCACAAACGAGCTGTTGCAACCTCTTGCCATTAATACCGATGGTTCGCGGATAGCATTTGGCGCTTGGGCTTACGGAAGCACCCCGAACGAGAATGACGGGCGCGTTTGGATTGTTGAAACCGCCACCGGAAAAGTTTTGTTGCAATCAACAATAGTGCCATATAATGCCGTCTATTCGCCCGACATGCTGAACGCGGCTTATTTTGTTGAAACGGATGATGGAGAAGAACATGTTATGGTTATCGATCTCGAAAAGAACGAAGATTATTTGGCGGCTCGGGCTACGGGAGGAACCACTTACAAGGATGGTGAAGCGAAAGTATCCATCAATTGGTTGGATAATAATACAATCGCCGTGATAGAATATGATATTCCCGCTGAGGAGGGCATGCCGCCAACCATCTCGGGCGAGCGCGAAATCACAATAAACTAATCAATTCACTTCGTAAAAAAATATGCCACGAATAGCCATCAACGGATTCGGTCGTATTGGCCGCAATACATTAAAAGCCGGATTAAAAAAAACTGGGTTTAATATTGTTGCCATTAACGATCTAACCGATACCCGCACTCTTGCCGGGCTTTTGGAATACGATACGGCCTACGGTCATTACCCTGAAAAAGTATCCTATACCGCATCGTCTCTTACCGTGGCCGGTAAAAAAATACCGGTTTTTGCCGAGAAGGATCCCACTCAATTACCCTGGAAAAAGCTCAAAATAGATGTGGTGCTCGAATGCACCGGAAGATTTTGCGACTTGGAGGGTTCTGGCATGCATCTTAAAGCCGGAGCCAAGTCCGTCATCATCAGTGCGCCCGCCAAAGGCGATGGCGTTCCCACGCATGTTATAGGCTTAAACGAACAAAACTTGAAAAAGAATGTACGCATCATAAACAACGCATCTTGCACCACCAATTGCATCGCCCCGGCCATGCAAGTGTTGCTGGAGGAATTCGGCATTAAAAAAGCCGGCATGTCCACGGTTCACGCTTATACCGCCGATCAAAACATTCAAGATGGTCCGCATAAAGATCTTCGCCGCGCGCGTGCGGCCGCCCAAAACATAGTGCCCACCACAACCGGCGCCGCGGTTGCCACAACGCAAGTTGTAAACGGTCTAAATAATAAATTCGATGGCATTGCTATCCGCGTCCCGGTCATAGTCGGTTCTTTAACCGATATTACCGCTCTTCTGAAACGCAGAGTGACCGTGGACCAAGTCAACAAGGCGTTCATTAAGGCCGCCAAACAAAAACGCTGGAAGGGAATACTCGAAGTCACCGATGAACCCATCGTTTCATCCGACATAATCGGCAACTCCCACTCCAGCATCATCGATCTCGGTATGACGAAAGTAATCGATGGCGACTTGGTAAAAGTCCTCTCCTGGTACGATAACGAATGGGGATATTCGCATCGCTTGGCCGAAATGGCTCTTAAACTGGGAAAAACGGTTTAACCACCAGAGTCTATCAAGTCCGTCAAGCTTAAAGTCTGTCAAGCAAAGAACTAGCTTGAAAGTCTTAATGGACTTTTTGCTTGATAGACTTAAGTTTATGAAACAGCTTGACCTCCAAAAATCCATCGAAACATTCGCCGTATTTGATGCACTCATGATTTTAATTGCGCTTTTTGGAGCTGTTTTGGGTTTGGCGGGTTATTTTTTGGGCGGAGTATGGATTTATATAACTTATTTGATGTTTCTTGGTGAGTTAATGTTGGTGTATGGAGTCTTCATCGCTCCGCACAGATTAAAAACAAAAGTCTATCGCGAGGCGATAGGATCCGACCCGGGCGTTTGGGTAAAAATCGCTTTTATTTCGGATCTGCATCTTAATAAGAAAAAGAGTAATGCTTGGGTCGAAAAAATCGCTTCCAAACTTCAGATGTTCAAACCCGATATTCTGCTGCTGGGTGGTGACATGGTTGTGCACGATGCCGAAGATATTGCAGGCTGTGAACCGCTTAAAAAAGTTGCAACCACTTATGGCGCTTACTTTATTTTGGGTAATCACGATTATCAAGACGATCCGGCACGAATATCCGCCAAGCTCTCTGATTTGGGAATCCATAATCTTACCAACTGCAGCCTTACACTCAATGTTCAGGGTAAAGAATTGCGCTTATCCGGATTGGACGACGGTTTTTACGGATTGCCCAAGTTGCCCCTGTATCGCGGAGATAATAAAGCCGCGCATATCACTCTCATACATGAGCCCGATTTAATCTACGACACCAAAGAAGGGGATACGGACATGGTGCTCTGCGGCCATGCCCACGGAGGCCAAATCAGCCTTCCCATCCTCGGCGCTCTTCATGTGCCATCCGTTTTTGGTCGCAAGGCCGAAGGAGGTAAAAAAATAATTAAAGGCATCCCCGCCATCATCTCCCGAGGCTTGGGCGAAGTCGGCGTCCGTGCCCGCCTTTTCACTCCGCCCGAAATCGTCATCTTGGAATTGGGTATCTAATTCCAAAGCGCTTAGCAGAGGGCTGATACAGATAGCTATCCGCTATCGGCTATCCGCTATCAGCTATGTTATAATGAACGCGTATGAAATCCCTTCCATCTTTGCATAAAAAAGCCTCACTGAAAGGCAAGAGAGTCTTATTGCGTGTTGATTGGAATATCCCGCTCCACACCGTGCCCACCGAGGGCGATCTCTTAAAAATTGAGCAATCCGCGGAAACGATTAATTGGTTAAAGCGCCAAGGTGCTGTCACGATAGTTCTAACGCATCTGGGCCGCCCCAAACACTGTGACCCAAAACTTTCCACAGTACGTCTTTTACCTTTTGCCGAGGCGTATCTTGCCAGTCCAATAATGTTTTGCGGCGAAGATTTGGAAACCGAGGAGGGGATGATTCAAACTCGGCAATGCATCGAGGCCACCAAGAATGGCGGAGTGGTATTGTTGGAAAATGTTCGTTTTTACGATGGTGAAGAAAAGAATGATAAAAAACTGGCCATGCTCTATGCATCACTCGCCGATATTTACATAAACGATGCTTTCGCCTCCTGCCACCGCAAACACACCACGGTCTCGGCTATCACAAAGTTACTGCCGCATTACGCCGGTCCAAAACTCTTAGACGAAGTCAGCGCCATCTCGAAGCTCATTACCAAGCCCAAAAAACCTTTTATCGCAGTCGTCGGCGGAGCCAAGCTCTCTACCAAGATGCCGGTTATTTCAGCACTCGTCAAAAAAGCGGATCACGTCCTCATTGGCGGAGCCATGGCCCACGCTTTCTTAAAAGCGAAGAGAATCGAAATCGGCAAATCGTATTTGGAGGATGGCAGCGTTGCGCTCGCCAAAAAACTTATTAAAAACAAGAAGATAATGATTCCGGAAGATGTTATTGTTGGCAAATCCATCAAACCCGGCACAATTGTCCGTCGTGCGGATATTAAAGATGTAAAAAAGACTGAAATGATTGGCGACATCGGCCCCAAGACAATGCAATCCTGGTCCGGCATAATCAAAAAAGCGCAAACAATCCTCTGGAACGGCCCGGTCGGTGTCGCTGAAGTGCCATCATACATGCATGGTTCACTTGTCTTGGGCTACGCAATCGCCTCCCGCGCCCACGGCAAAGCCTACGGCGTTGTTGGCGGTGGAGACACTATTCCGGTCGCGCTCGCCACAGGCATGGAAGAATGGTTCGATCACATCAGTACCGGCGGGGGAGCGTTGCTCGAGTTTATTGCGAATAATGGCAAAATCCCGGGGCTAACCTCACTTCTTGAAAAACAGCCCAAAGTTAAAAAAGCTCCGGTCAAAAAGTCGGCTCCTGCCAAAAAGAAGTCTGTCAAGAAAAAGCCGGTCAAGAAACAAAAAAAGAAGTAAAAAAGTATGCGTTTCGCCAAATACTTGATTACTTTCAAAAACGTCCTGCAAAACGAAATGGAATTTCGCGCGAATACTGTGGTGCGTTTTTTAATTTCGATGATAATGTTGGTTAGCGCATTATATCTTTGGAACGATGTTTTTAGCGGACGCGCGGAAATTGCCGGCTACACAAAAGAACAGCTGGTAACTTATTACATTTTGGTGTCATTCATAATGGCGGCCATATTTTCCGGCTTGCCGGTTTCGGAAGAGATTCAAAGAGGAAATTTGTCGGCATATATAACCAGGCCGATAAATTATATTTTTTACCAGTACTGGCATTCGCTTGGCCGTAAAACATTTCGTCTCATGGTTGGTTTGCCAATCCTTATCGCGGTTTTCGTTATCTTTAAAGATTATGTATATATCATAACTGATCCATATGCATATTTGGTCTTGGCTGTTAGTGTATTTTTGGCTCTAAACCTGCTTTTTCTGATTGACATCTTGATTAATTTTCTGGAATTCTGGTTCACTAATTCGTTCGCCATAAATTTTATTTTCGATATGAGTATTGGCATTTTTGCCGGTACGTTAATACCATTGGCTTTTTTGCCGGTCTGGGTTGTTTCCATTGGTAATTTTTTGCCATTTCAATACACGGGTGCTTTTTTGGTTGATACTTTTTTGGGGCGCCTTTCCACAGAACAGATTTTATTGGGTATTGGTATGCAATTATTTTGGACGTTATTGTTGGCAGTATTCGCGCAACTCATTTGGGCCAGAGGGTTAAAACGCTACGAAGCTTACGGATCATAATATGAGGCTAATCAGAGAATTAAAATTGGCTGTTTTGCACATAAAGATGAAAACCATGGATAGAATGGAAGACAAGTTTGTATTTTTTTTATTAAATCTGGGCGCTGTTGTACGACTGATCTTGTCGTTGGTATTTTTTCAGGCAATATTCACCAAAGTTGATGCCATCGCAGGTTGGAGCTTTGCTGAAGTGATTGTGTTGCTGGGCACTTGGGAGTTCATTCACTCGATTGCTTGGGCGACATATTTTCGTGGCGGATTCCGCCGAATTCCGGTTTATTTACAGCGCGGTGATTTGGACATTTTGTTAACTCGACCGCTAAATTTGAAAACATATTTTATTTACGACAACAACGACTTATTGTTTAGTCTGCCGACCATCTTACTTGCCGTGTGTTTAATAATTTACGGCTTTTCAATCTCTGCTACGGATTTAAACATTTTAAATTATTTACTGCTATTAATCATCGGAATAGTAATACATTATTCTTTGGTAGTAATGATGTCATCTATTAATTTTTGGACAATCATTGAACAATTTACTTATCTTTTTTCTGAGGTTGCTGATTTGGGCCGGTATCCGATAACAATCTATAAAGGATTCACACGCTTGGCACTCACCATAGTCATCCCGGTGGCATGTATTTACTCTTTCCCGGCAAAAGCACTTTTTGGCAACTTAAAAATTTCCGAACTTGGTGCCATGTTTGGCGTTCTGATTATTTTTCTATTTTGCAGCAACTTCATCTGGAACCGCGGCCTCAGACGCTACGAGAGTACCGGATTCTAATCACAAAACACATATCAAATAATACATAACAATCAGATAAAGGGTGTTGCATTATACATGTCACAATCTGCATGAAGAATATATGAACGCAATCACAGTCAAAAACGTCTCAAAAACTTTCATCTATCACAAAAAAGCGGAAGGACTTCGTGGTTCCATGAAAGCTCTATTTCATCGTGAAAAGTTAAAAAAAGAGGCGGTGAAAAATATTTCATTTAGTTTAAAAAAGGGTGAGTTCGTTGGTTTTGTCGGGCCTAATGGCGCAGGAAAAACTACAACTCTCAAGATGCTGTCGGGTATTCTATATCCTACGCTGGGTGAGATTTCCGTCGCCGGTTTTGATCCGCGTAAACGTCAAAACGGTTTTAAAAAACGCATCTCCATTGTGATGGGCCAAAAATCCCAGCTCTGGCCAATCTTACCTGCCGTGGAAACTTTTCGTCTTTTGCAAAAAATCTATGAAGTCCCGGAGAAGGATTATCAAAAACGACTCAAAGATTTGACCGATCTGTTTGATGTGGGTGAAATTTTAAATACCCAAGTTCGCAAGCTCTCACTCGGTCAACGCATGAAGTGCGAGATTATTGCCTCGCTTCTACACAACCCGGATGTACTCTTTCTCGACGAACCCACAATCGGGTTAGACATCATCGCGCAAAAGAAAATCCGCGAGTTCTTGAAAGAATATAATCAAAAAGCCAAAACCACAATCATTCTCACCTCGCACAATATGGATGATGTGCAAAATCTTTGTGAGAGGTTAATCGTTATTAACGAAGGCATGATTGGTTACGACGGATCTCTCGCGTGTATCATCGAAGAATATAGCAAAGATAAGATGATTAAGGTGCAATTCGAGCAAAAAGTTGCCAAAAAAGACCTTCAAATACTGGGAAATGTTACCTCATGGGATGGTTATGGAGCGGAGTTAAACATCCCCAAAGAAATGTCTCAAGCGGCGATAGGGCGGTTGATTACTAAATTCCCCGTGAAAGACATCAACATCTCGAGCATCACTCTGGAAGAAATCATAACGGATATTTTTAATGGCAAAGGATAGACCTTAATCCGCCCGTGGCGTAAACTAAACAACAATGCAAAAATCTAATAAAATTATTTATGCATTTATCGATAGCCAAAATCTAAATCTCGCCATTCGAGATCAGGGTTGGGTTTTGGATTTTAAGAAGTATTATATTTATTTAAAAGACAAGTATAAAATTACAAAAGCTTTTCTTTTTATTGGATATGTACCCGGTAATGAAATGTTGTATGCGAATTTGCAAGAGTCCGGTTTTATAATCATCCTGAAGCCGACAACTATCTACAACAAAAATGGAGAATCGTTTATTAAAGGTAATGTTGATGCGGAATTGGTTTTACATACAATGATACAATATCCAAACTATGATCAAGCTATTATTGTATCCGGCGATGGAGATTTTCGTTGCTTAATAGAATATCTAGCGGATAACGATAAACTTTCTCGTGTAATGATTCCAAACCCAAAAAAGTATTCAGCACTCTTAAGAGGGTTTAGAAAATATTTTTGCTATATGCATCAATTAAGCAATAAACTTTCTTATAAACGAAAAAAGAGGGAGTAGCCTTCGGACGAACCTTAGGCGTGCCCTCTCATCGTGATAATGCTAATATACAATATATTCACCATTTTGTCAACACATAAAAAAACTTATGACTATAACCGACTTCCTCATCAAATCCGTCATCGCCCGCGAAATTCTCGATTCCCGCGGCAACCCAACCGTCGCCTGCCGCGTTACTCTCAGATCCGGCGTCACAGCCGAGGCCAAAGTGCCATCCGGCGCCTCAACCGGCATTCACGAAGCTTTGGAGCTCCGCGATGGCGGTAAGCGCTATCATGGCAAGGGGGTGCAAAAAGCTGTAAATAATGTCAATAAAAAAATTGCACCAATCCTCAAAAACATCGATGTCCGCCGTCAAAAAGATATTGATTTTGTGATGTTGGAACTCGATGGAACCGCAAACAAGAAAAAACTCGGCGCCAACGCCATCCTGGCTGTCTCGCTCGCTTGCGCGCATGCCCACGCAATTGCCGCGGGAAAACCTCTCTGGCAAGTTCTCCGCCAACTCTACAGCTTCCCGCACAAAGCGGCCCTCCCGATTCCCACAATGAATGTGTTAAATGGCGGAGCTCACGCCAATTGGTCGCTTGATGTGCAAGAGTGCATGATCGTACCTCTCCGCGGAAAGTTCTCGGAGCGTGTCCGCATGGGCTCCGAAGTTTTTCATGTACTGAAAGACCTTCTCGCCAAGAAAGGTTTCGCCACAACGGTGGGGGATGAGGGCGGATTTGCTCCCAAGCTCAAAAACGTGGAAGCGGCTTTTGATCTGCTGCAAGAAGCTATAAAAACGGCGGGCTTCAAACCCGGTAAAGATCTCGGCCTCGCTACAGACGTCGCAGCCTCCGAATTCTACGATGAGAAAACCGCAGAGTACATTTTTCGCGCCGAGGGCGGCAAAAAGTTCACCTCTGAAAAACTTTTGGAACGCTATCTGACCTGGCTTAAAAAATATCCTCTCATCAGCCTCGAAGATCCTTTTGATCAAGATGATTGGGCCGCCTGGAGCGGGTCACTCTCGCGTCTTGGTAAAAAAACTCACGTCGTAGGTGATGATCTGCTTGTCACAAATATCACCCGCCTCAAAAAAGCCATCACGGAAAAATCCTGCAATGCAATCCTCATAAAAGTAAACCAAATCGGCTCCCTCACAGAGTCCGCCGAAGCCATCATAATGGCGCACAAAAACGGTTTCGCCACCTCCATCTCGCACCGTTCAGGCGAAACCGATGACACCACAATCGCCGACTTGGCTGTCGCCTCCGGCTCCGAATACATAAAAACCGGTTCCATCTCGCGCTCCGAAAGAGTGGAGAAGTATAATAGGTTGATGGAAATCGAAGCGAGGGAACTGTATTCCCCCAATCGCGTTTAACGCGATATCCCCCTTTGCTAAAGGATCTTGCACTGCAGAATAACAGGCATGCCTGTTATTCTGCAGTAAGTTTTGTTATCCTTGGGCGATAGTATTTTTCAGTTCCTCCATCCGTTTCGCGTCATTCTCCGCCAAAATCTGTTTCACCTTGGCGTGGTGCTCCTCTAAAATCCGATCCGCCTCTTCGCGGTATTTTTTTAGTATCTCTTGGACTTTCTCGATTTGTTCAGGTGTTAACTTTTTATCCGGCATAATAAACCCATTATATCACAAATTTAAGTCCATCAAGCTTAAAGTCTTTCAAGTCCATCAAGCGAGCGCACCAAGCTTGACGGACTTTCAGCTTTATGGACTTGATAGACTTTCGCTAATTACGTTTGACGTCAGACGTAGGCGATTGTAGTATTTCCTAACATGAATAAGCCAAAATATTTTATAAAAACATATGGCTGCCAGATGAATACCAATGATTCCGAGCGTTTAGCCGGGCTTTTGTCGTCGGTTGGATTTGAGATGGCGCAAGATGAAGCTGCGGCCGATCTTATCATCTTAAACACCTGCTCGGTCCGCGAGCATGCCGAGCAACGCATTATGGGTCTCATGGAGCAATACGCCGATCGAAAAAAGAAGGGCGAGCGTTTATTGGTTGCGGTGACCGGCTGTATGGCGGGGCGCGATAAAGATGGCAAGCTGAGGGCGCGGGTTAAAACCGCCGATTTGTTTTTTGGCACTGCGGACATGGTGCATCTTCCCCGCTGGATAGCCGAGCTGCGCCCCGAGTGGATAATTGATGGAGACGCGGCAGATGATTATCTGAAAATAAATCCCAAGAGACAGTCAAATATCCAGGCCTATGTATCGATTCAAACCGGATGCAATCATTTTTGCACATATTGTGTCGTGCCCTACGCTCGCGGTTTGGTCCGCAATCGGCCGCTTGGTGATATTTTAAATGAAATTAAAGATTTAGCGGCACGGGGGATAAAAGAAATCACATTATTGGGGCAGGTTGTTAATGCTTATAAAGCCTCTGACCTCAATATTTTTAAATCCGCCAATCCTTATCAAAATCATTTCGCGGCACTTCTATGGGAGGTAAATCAAATTGCCGGTATCGAACGTGTTCACTGGACAGCGGCGCACCCCATGGATATGGATGATCAGGTAATTCACGCCCTAACTCTGCCCAAACAAATCGACTATCTCCATCTCCCGGTGCAATCGGGGTCAAACGAAATTTTGCGCAAGATGAACCGCAAGTATACGCGTGAAAAATATCTGGATATTGTGGCCAAGATAAAAACCGTACGCCCGGGTATCGCGCTAGGTACGGATATCATCGTCGGTTTTTGCGGCGAAACTGACGGGGATTTTGCGGATACTGTCGATTTGTATAAAACATGTGATTTTGACATTTCTTACACAGCCCAATACTCTCCGCGCTCGGGCACTCTTGCGTATCGTCTTTATCCCGACAATGTCTCGGTAGAAGTTAAAAAACAGCGTTGGCAAACTCTGCAAAATTTAATGGAAGAAACAACTCTGCGCAAAAATCAAGATTATCAAGATAAAACAATAAACGTTTTTGTCGAGAATCAAGATGGAGAATGGCTTTTAGGTGCAAATGAAGAATTAAAGCGCGTTCGTGTTAAAGCTGGTGAGTTGGTGGTTGCCCCCGGGTCCATCATCCAAGCTAAAATCACGAAACCCTTGACCTGGATTCTGGAGGGTGAAATTCTACAAAATCCCGAGTAGGCATGATATACTGTTTTTATGAGAAACTACTTGTTTATTTTGGCTTTTTGCATTTTATTTTTGGGATTTGGCTGTGGGAAAGATCAAGCCGAAAACTTTTCGGTGGATTTAAATGCGGATTGCCAAACTGCGGTTTATCCATTTGCCTGTTTTTTGGATAAAGCCACGGCCGTTCGAGATCCCAATTTGTGCAACGACGCCGGTTTAAAAAGAATAACCTGCTTAAGCGCATACGAGGAGCTTTTGGAAACGGAAGTAGCCTGCGATTCACTGCATGACCAATCTTTTCAACTGGAATGCTCGCAATATAAAGCCGATTTGGCGGCACAAACCGCCGAGCGATCCATTTCCACAACAACCGCACCGCAAATCGAACCGGATTCGGAATACCTAAACAACTGATATGCCCATACAAAATAAAAACAGCGAGGCGCGGAACAAAGAAAAATTGCCGCGCATTCTTATTATACTGGGGCCAACATCCTCGGGTAAAACCGGGTTTAGTTTGCGCGCCGCGCGTGAACTGAATGGAGAAATAATCAATGCGGACGCGCGCCAAATATACAAACAGTTCACAATCGGTACCGGCAAACCTCCGGGCAGGCGCGGAAAGTTTATGGGTCATGGCGCTTATTTGGTGCAAGTTCCGCATATTCGCGATTACGAAAAATACGGCATCAATCCCGAGCAAACGAAAGATCGTGGGTCATTATATACGGAGATTCCCCACTACCTCATGGATTTTATGGATCCAACCAGCATTATCTCCGTTGCCGAATGGCGTAAAATGGCTCTGACTGCAATTAAGGGTATAACGCGCCGCGGGCATTTGCCCATAATTGTTGGCGGAACCGGCTTGTATATCAAGTCACTGGTCGAAAATTTTGCCATTCCCGAAGTGCCGCCCAACCAGGCTTTGCGCGATTCATATGAAAAATTACCTTTGGACAAGCTCGTAAATCTATTGTTAAAAATGGATCCCGACGCCGAAACATCCGTAGATCTGAAAAATCCTCGCCGGGTAATCCGCGCACTCGAAATTTGCACCTTCACCGGCAAGCCAGTTTCGAAACTTAAAGTCAAACGCCCGCCCGTCATCGACGCTTTTCAGGTTGGTATCAAATGGACTCGTGAACAGTTGAAAGAAAGGATTAATTTATCCATAACCCGCATGATGGAAGAGGGTTGGCCCGAGGAGGTCCGTCGGTTGCACGATGGCGGTATAAGCTGGGACGCCCCGGCCATGACATCCATCGGCTATCGTGAAATTGCCGGTTACATCCGCGGTGAAATCATGCTCGAAGAAGCGGTGGAAAAAGCCAAGCTTGCAACTCATCAATACGCCAAACGCCAAGAGACCTGGTTCAAAAAAGATCCAACCATCCACTGGGCCAAAAACGAAAAACAAGCTCTGGAACTTATCAGGGCTTGGTACCACTTCAACTGAAACAACCAATAACCAACAAAACAATCACCAATAAATAATCAATAACCAATTTTACAATAACTAAATAAGTAAAATTGGTTATTATTTATATAGGCTCTTGGTGATTTCTTGGATATTGGAGCTTGGTTATTGGTTATTATACATCCAACTGCTTGCGTATCTCCGTCTCCACCTTCATCGGATCCGCCCTGCCCTCGGTGTCACGCATTACCAAGCCGACAAACCATTTGATAAGCGGCATTTTGCCTTTTTTGATCTCCTCCGCTTTCTCGGGGTTGGCTTCCAAATTCCTTTTTACAATCATTTCCATATCATCATCCGCCATATTCTGTCCCAAGTTATGCGTCTCCATTAAATTAGATGGATCTCCGCCGTTTTCATGCATGAGTTGCAACAGCTTTTGCCCATTCATGCTGTTAACCGCCTTTTGTTCCAATAGATGGATAAATTCCGCAAAATTTTCCGGATCTATATTCGCATCTTTGATGGTCAAATTTTTCTCGGCCAACAATCCGGCCAGTTTACTAGTTAACCACCCGCCAACCAATTTGGCGTAAACTTCTTTCTTATTCGCCAAAGCTTCGGCCCCGCTCTCGATCTTATCATCCGAAGCCTCTATCCAACCCGCGAGCTCGCTCATTACTTGCTCGACGTATTCCACGTAACCGTCATTAGCCACAAAAAAGCCCGCATTGGCTTTGGAAAAACCGAATTCTTGCTCGAGCCTTAACCTTGTCTGCGCCGGTAACTCCGGTAATCTGTTTTTCATCAATTCACGAATTTCTCGCAAATCCTGCGGCGGCAAATCCGGCTCCGGGAAATATCTGTAATCCGCGCTCGACTCTTTTGTACGTTGCTCGATAGTTTTACCCTGCGAATCATCCCAACCGCGTGTTGCCTCAACAGGCGGAGTCATAGATGCATAAAGCGCGCTTTGCCTTTGCGTTTCGTAGGCGATTGCACGCTCCACGGCGCGAAAAGAGTTTAAGTTTTTAACCTCCGTGCGCGGGTTTAAAGTGGATTTGACAGGAAAGCCCTCGTCATCAACCTCAAGCATGGAGATATTAACATCACAACGCATTTGCCCTTTTTCCATATCCGCATTGGATACTTTTATTGCACGCATCATGGCTCGAAGCTCTTGCAAAAAATACTTTGCCTCAGCCGGAGACCTGAAATCGGGTTCGGTGACGATTTCCAAAAGGGGAGTGCTCGAACGGTTGTAGTCCACAAGCGTAGCCGGCCTGCCTTCGATACCTTCGGGTGCGTGGAAATTCTTGGCTGCATCTTCTTCGAGATGAGCTCTGGTTATGCCAATTCTGATTAACTCACGCCCCGGCAATGAATCTTCCGGGATCTCTATGGTTACTGATCCATTTATGGCCACAGGAAGCCCAAATTGCGATATCTGGTAGCCTTTTGGCAGATCCGGGTAAAAGTAGTTTTTGCGGTCAAAAGCGCTCGTATCGGGGATATTACAGCCCAAAGCCATACCGGCCAAAACACCCTTTTTCAGAGCTTCGGCATTTAGTGCGGGTAACGCCCCCGGTTGCCCCGTGCAAATCGGACATATTGCGCTGTTCGGCGGCGCGCCATCATCAACATTCGCGCACGAGCAAAACATTTTACTCTTTGTGTTCAGCTGAACATGAATCTCTAATCCGATAATGGGAATCATTTTCATAATACAAATATACTAAACCAACCGACCGCTAATCGCAAGAGACAAAAAAACAAAAAGTCCATCAAGCCGTTGAAACACGCTTGAAGGACTTTCAGCTTGACGGACTTGAAAGACTAAATATTTAAAACCCCGGATTTCTCCAGGGCTTTTTTACACGAATCGGTGCTTATTTCGTTGTTCTCTTAAAGGCTTTGTAGAGCTTGATGATGAAAATGAAAGTCAACGGCATAAGCAACATTTGGATTCCACCTTGCAATGCTTGGCTCAAAATCTCGTTTAAGGCTCCCGCGTATCCGCTAGATTTAAGCAGTAAAATCGGAATTGCCAGAATAAGACCGGCGGCCATCAATAAAGCAAAAGTTGCTCCGCCGACTATTAATCCCCAAAGCTGATTTTTCCACAACATGCCCCACCATCTGTGTTTAATGATTCGTGCTGATTCCCTAAGCGCCATCATGCCCGGTTTCTCATCCATAAGCAACGCGGGTACGGCTAGCGAATATTGAATGGATTTGTAGATCATCCAAATCCAAGATACCGCGAGCAACACGGTAAGCACAATTCCGCCGCCCACCAGCATGGCTAAATTTTGTTGCAATATCTCGACCGCGCTCGATATCTCCGTGCCGCCGCCTCCGATCAGCGGCAAAAACGCGGATAGGGCAAATAACCCGCCGATGATCAAGATTAATAAGAATGGTCCGGCTGTAATGAGTGCTACCAAGATCGCCACCCAAACATACGAGCCGAATTTTTTTGTTGCCAAATCTTTCTCATCACCTTTGGGGGTTTTCCCATCATCCAAACGCAATACGATATAAAACAGTTTGATGCTGATCCAAAGTGAGGCGAACATTGCCGCAAAGGCAATAAAGAAATGTAAAATTCCCCAAGGTGCCCAAAGGCTGACCAACGCACCCGATACTCCGAGCGCCAAGCCCAGATATAGAAAGTATATCGAGGTATTGACCGTGGTCTTAAGCGAACCAAAGAAAAACTTCCAACTGTCTTTTATGAGCGCCCAGGTTAAAGGCAATCTTTCGCCGGCCGATTTATTATCTGCTATGTATTTCAGCGGCTCCAAAAACAACATGCCGATAATAAAGACACCGACTACCGGCAAGAAAATCCACAAAAACGCCCAAGGAGTTACACCGATTTCCGGGGCAATTTTCCAGAGTCTTACAATGAACCAAATAAATAAACCCAACCAAACGATTGCCAGAGCCAGGGTAATAAGCTCTAAGCTTTCGAATCCCAAGGCCGCCAACACACCGGCTAAAATGCCGGAGAAAAGCGGCCACAGCACAATCGCGAGCAACAGCCCGAGACTGCCCATTAACATTGATTTTGCTTCTGCAGGTTTTAACATAATAACAAATTAGTATTTTGTATATGGTATCTGGTATCTAGCGGCAGTAACAGTAAGAACTGCCATATACTTGATACAAAATACAAGATACTTTATTTAAGTAAGATTGTTTATAGTATACCAAAATTGGGGATTTTTTGCGATAGAAGCTCACGAACAGCAGAAGAAACTTCTTCGATTCCCGAATTTCCATCCACTTCTCCGGTTATGGTGCCGGCTCGCGAAAACGGCCCCAATACGTCTTCTGATAAGAATCTCTGCACCAATTTTTTCTGAAAATCCTCTTCTTCAAATATCACTCCATCCTGCTTTTCGGTTCTTGCTTCCAACCGTGCCATTGCCGCCGCCGCCTCGGTTCTGATCAGTAACAACAAGGTGGGGTAAAAAGCCAATGTCTGCGCGTTCCCCGGCAACTCTAGCAATTTTTCCGTAGATAGTCTTTTGTCTTGCAATGGCTGATATGCCAAAGTCGAAGCCAAACTCCTATCTTGAATCACAATTCTCTCCGGGTGATTTTGCAGAAAGGGGATTATCACACGGCGAAATTGTACCAACCTATCCGTCGCAAAAGCATGCGCCGTTTCCCAGCCATCGTATCTCGGCGTTTCTTCTCCTTCGCGTTTGGCGATAATCTCATCTCGAATCGCTTTCCCCGTCCAACAAAAAGTCGGCTCCGCGGTCAAAAGCCCGCTCGCAGTTCCAACTTCATCTATCGTAGGCAACCGGTGTTCACGCTCGCAAAACTCAATTACATTAAAAAACTTGGTGCCTCTTTCCTCGGCCCAAGCCTCGCAAGCCCTGCTTACCGTTGATTTCCCCGACCCGTCTATCCCTTCAATCACAATATGCAAACCATCATTTTGTTGTCTCATTATCATATCCCCAACATTTTGGCATAAACCTCACTATAATAGCAAATAACAAATAGCAAGAGTACTTAAGTTAACTCTTGCTATTTGCCATTTGTAATTTGTTACTGTTTAGAATCCTTTCGGCTTCTCGCCTAATGTCGAAATCCCTGTCTCACTAAGGTCAACTCTGATATACGATGCTATGAGCGGATGTGCTTCGTTTAAGCTGTGCCACAAATCCTGTGCTACTTTGCGATAACTCGGATGGCCCTTTTTTCCGCTTCGAAGCTCGATGAAATGAAAAAGTTCGCGCACATTCCAACTCACAACAAGTCTGCGCCTATACGCCATGGGCACAACATACTCCGCCTCGGTCGCCATCCCGGCATCTAATAATTTATGATTCAAATCCCGCGCCATATCCATCACTGCGGCAAAATCTTTTTCTTTACCGATTTCCTCAATCTCAACCGGTATATCATAACCAAGGTCAGTACCAAGCGGCTGATTGCTTTGTGTGCACATTCTGTGGCGCTGGATATCTCTCCAACCCCCGTAATCCATAACAATTTGATGCTGGAACCAAGCATGCTCAAAAGCGCGCGGAGCCGGGTCATGCGCTCCGCGATCCTTCATGGCCTCGGCGATTAGAATGTTTATCATCTCCGGTTTGTGGGCCAAAATATCCAAAGCTTGCGCCATGTTAATTTTTCCATGTAAAGATAATAACGATGCCGCGATTCTCAGTTCCGCATTAACATCGTCATAAGTGCAAATTACTCTTTTATCGGATTTTCCATCTGTAATATTTTCACTATCCAGTATCAGCCCCGTTAATTTCGCCATCGTTTTAGGCATCTCAATTTGATACGGATTCGGATCCGCATATTTCAAAAGAGTGGGGAGTGGGAATTTCTGCAATGCCTCGTCCGGATCCGTTCCAACTTTGCCGCGTAAACTATCTTTGATTTGATTACCAACATCTTGCGCAATCGAATCATCCGTGGAAAGCAGCTTCGTAATGGCAAAACCCCAGTTGCGCGCATTGGCTGTCATCCCCACCATGGTCAAACTCGCCGAAGGCAAAAGATATCTGACTCTGTCGCAGACAAGCGCTTTAAGAACAGCCTTATAAGCACCGTCCGACAAATCACCTTGCGGATTCCTCTCGTTCATGAGTGGCTCCAAAAGCTCATAACACTCGTCATACAAACCATATAATCTATCAAAAAGCTGATTCACCTCGCTCATGTACGGGCTCTTCTCGAGAGTCGTGGGTACGGCAACTCTATCGCGAGTAAATACTTGGTAGCGCGATGATTTTTCGGTGTAAGAACAAAGCCGGCTATCTTCCACAATCTTAACCACGACTTGCGGAATGTTTTCCATGGCAACCGAGGCCACGGCATGCTCCGCAACAGACCCGTGCCCGTAACCAACAACCCATTTCTCGTGAAATGCAGCCGCCTTTTCCAAATCAACATCATCCACATTCTGATCAAATGGTGTTGATGACCTGGAACACTTTGCGAACGCAACGGCCAATTGCTCCGGAGTCGGTACTAGCTCCACCGGCGATCCATCTTCGCGCTTTGTCCGCATCTTATTCATCCAATAAATACGAGGTCTGGTTGTATTTGTAGGCTGCAAAAGGGGAGCCTTCTTACTGGGTTTATCCACAGGCATATTCATACGTGAGTCTATCAAGCTAAAAGTCTATCAAGTCCATCATGTGGGTACTTTTAGCTAATAAAGGTTATTAAAAAACACATGGCCTCTACTTTGGCACACGCGCATTTATCTCGCAATAATTTTAGCCTCTAGCCTCTAGCTTCTAGCCACTGGAAAACAGCTAGAGGCTAGCAGCTAGAAGCTTATTTAGTTATCCGGTCGACCCAAACCCTCCCCTGGATTTTTCACCGGTTTCGCCTTCCTCAAACTCCACCCGTACAATAGGCATTATCATTCCCTGTGCTATTCGTTCGCCAATTTCGATTTTCACTTCGGTTTCAAGTTGATTGTATACGGCTAAAAAAATCTGATCCTCCGGCCCCGTATAATCACTATCAACCACTCCAATCCCATTCGCCAAAACCAGACCCTTCTTTTTGAATAAGCTGGATCGCGCGGCCAAAATCAAAACATGCCCCGGTGGAGTCCCGATCACTAAACCTGTCGGCACCAACTTGAAAGTCTTTGGCGAAACCACGACCTCATCCGCACTCGCCAAATCAAAAGCCGCTGAACCATCGGTTTGATACTTGGGAATCTCCACATCATCGCGGAGTCTGGTGATTTTTATTTGCATATATACTTGTATCTAGCGACTAGTATTTAATATCTAGCAGAATAAACCGGGTCACTATGGTTACCGCAAGATACTAGATACAAAATACTAGATACTATAATTTGGCGATCAGTTCATCCAACTTAGCTTTAAAAGTCTCCAAATCCGCGTCATTCTCTATTTTATCATCCGCTTGCGCGGCAACTGAGGCTATCGTTTTTTCAGTTTCCCGCTCGCCCATGGCCAAAAAATCTTCCCAAGTCATATCACCCTCACCGGCTTTTTCATTTCTATTTTTAAGCCGTTCGAATCTTATCTTGGGGGATGCCCAAATTTCGACCAAATGGAACCGGGGATCTTTTTGCAGATCCTCGATATCATCCATGCGCCTTATGCCGTCCACGATCACAATTTCCGCGGTGGACTCTTGCACTTGCCGCTCCATAACATTGGCGAGCGCGTCTTGCCCAAAAGCTTCACGCACCGCTGTTGATAGTTTGATTAAATTATCTCTGGATTTTTCTTTATATAATCTTTTTAACAGATCGGCCAGAATATCGCTAAATGTAAAGATCTGGGCGTTTGCATTTGCAGCCAGCATATCGGCCGCAGTCCCTTTTCCGGCACCTGCTTGACCCACAAATCCAATTATCATTTTTGGCATAATTGCTTCATTATCAACCAGTGAAACTCAACTGTCAATAACAGTATCTTGTATCTCGTATCTGGTATTTGGCGGTTTAACTGGTGATGAATTAAGTACCAAAAAGTCTACGCCACCGCTAGATACAAGCCACTGGATACCAGATACTAAAAACATCCCTAAGGCTGTTTTTTTATGAGTAGTATGAAGTATCAACCGGTATCCCCGGGCCCATGCTGGTTGTAAGCGTGATGCTCTTAAAGTATGTGCCTTTGGCGGAAGATGGTTTCTGTTTTTTGATGGAATCCATCAGAACTTGCAAATTCTCTTTAAGTTTACCCGCCTCCAAAGCGGTTTTGCCGATAATTTGGTGCACGATTCCCGTGTCGTCATTTTTATAAGCGACCTTACCTTTCTTCAAATCTTCAACCATTTTGGAAACGTTTGTTCCAACCGTATCCGTCTTTGGGTTAGGCATGAGGCCTTTGGGACCAAGAACTTTGGCCAATTTGGCGAGTTTTGGCATCATATCCGGTGTGGCAACCGCAACATCAAAATCAATTACACCTTTGGATATTATCTCGGCAATCAATTCCTCACCGCCCACAACATCGGCGCCCGCATCTTTGGCATCCTTTTCTTTATCAGCCGCAACAAAAGCCGCAACGCGCCTGGTTTTACCGATATCATTTGGAAAAACAATGGTTGCGCGCACAACTTGGTCGCTCTTTTTGGAGTTCACCCCCAAACGAACATGCACCTCAACACTGCCCGTAAACTTTGTTGTTGCGGTTTTTTTAACAAGTTCCAACGCCTCATCCGGGCTGTACGACTTGCCTTTTTCGATTAAATTTCGCGCTTCAAGATAGCGCTTGCTATGCTTTGGCATAAACTTTAGAAGGCCGGCTTTTTCAGCCACAACCTCCGTGGTGCAGACGCCCTGAGCAAAGTCGATGGGCTTCCACGTTAGCTTAATAATGGGCTTAATATAGACCAAAGATAAGAAACCGTCAAGCTAACCACCCGACCCAAATTTACCATAATTTTTCGCTCAAATTAACCAAAATCTCCATCTGAATAAATTTCATCACATAGTAATTAAGGTAATATTTTATAATTTAGGTTAATTAGGGTCTCTTCTGTTCCCTCCTGATTATCACCCAATGATACAAGAATAGGGGAATGCCAACGAACAAAAAGGATAGATCCCTGACTGCGGATTTTTGATTGCGTATGGCACGCGCTTCATCCTCGCTGAGTTGATTTTTTTCGCAGTCGGCAATTCGCTGCTGATATGCTTCATCCGTTTCTATCATACCCGGATCTTTAACGATCATATAAGAACATGGCGGCTCGCGGTATTCATTTAAATCCGCCTTGGGAAAAACCCAGGTTTTTAGACCAAGGTTGATCAGGTCGGCTGTAGAAAAAACAACCATCATGAGGGCGATTAGTGAAACCAGGTAAAAATACACGGTCTTGATAATCTGCGATTTTGACATTTGCATAGATTTGGGATCATTATCATCGCGGAGCAAATAAACCAGCCCAACGATGAGCAGAATAAATATAATAAATATACTTAAAACGAAAAAAATGGATAACATATCGATTGCGTTCATATAGACAGTATAAACTACAAAGTACAAACTTCAAAGAGTTATTAAAGAATAAATAATAATCGCGTAGCGACACGAGAAGTAATCATGGTTCAGACTTTAGATAAAAAAATCGGGCTAATGCCCGATTTTTTTATACTACTTCCAGTCCCATCTGCCTCGCCGTTCCTTCCACCTGTCTCATTGCCGATTCAATTGTTCGGCAGTTCAGATCCGGCATTTTCTTTTCGGCAATTTCTTTAATTTGCGCTTTGGTAACCTTGCCTATTTTTTCGGCTAAAGGTTTGCCAGATCCTTTCTTGATGCCCGCAGCTTTTTTAAGCATTTCAGCAACAGGGGCGACTTTAAGGATAAAATCGAAAGTTCTGTCCTCGTATACTGTTAGTAAGCAAGGAACAACTTCGCCCATGCGGTCTCCGGTTGCATCGTTAAACTTTTTACAAAAGTCTGCGATGTTGAGGCCGTGAGGGCCAAGTGCTGTGCCGACCGGAGGCGCGGGGTTTGCTTTGCCTCCCTCGATCTGTAGTTTGATAAGTGTCTTTATTGCTTTGGCCATACATATCACGTCCCGCGTCCAACGTCCCGAGTCCAACGTCTTATGAAAACGACGTGGGACGATAGTACGTGCGACGAGCGACAAATTGGTTAGTTATAAACGTTTCCAGATGTGATGAGAAGCAGCCCGCGGGCCGTCACATCTGCACCGATCATAACATTCGTACTACGTAACTTGTGCTAAGTACTACGTAGTACGAGCTACTTAGTACTTAGTACGATTAGATCTTCTTGATTTGTGTAAAGTCTAACTCTAAAGGTGTTTCGCGTCCGAACATGGAAACCAGGATTTTAACCTTACCTCGTGCTCCATCAATCTCGATAACTTTGCCTTCGAATCCTTTAAACGGCCCATCGCCGATTTTTACCGGTGAACCTGTTTGGATATCGATTTGATAAGCGGGCTCTTCTTCCGTTCCGGATCGTTTTACCAAGTAATCCACTTCTTCTTTTGAGAGAGGGGATGGAGTTGTGCCGGTTCCGATGAATCCGGTTACGCTGGGTGTGTTGCGTACAATGTACCAAGAATCATCAGTCACAATCATTTCCACCAGAACATAGCCCGGAAAAATCTTTTCTTCAACCAATTTGCGTTTGCCGTTTTTAATTTTGATCTTCTTTTCCACCGGAACCATCACATTAAAAATCTTATCTTGCATTCCGAACGAATCGATCCTGCGTTTTAAGCTTTCGGTGACAGCTTCTTCATATCCCGAATAGGTATGAATCGCGTACCACCGGCGTCCAAGATCTAGGGTTTGTTTTGGCATAAAATTATGTTAGTAAAAAGTCTATCAAGTCCTTCAAGTCTATCAAGCTTGATGGACTTTTGACTTTAAGCTTGATGGACTAATGAGTTGAGGTTATTGGTTGTTAGTTTCTTCGATTGGAATTGTTTGTACATCAACGCCTCCACCGGCTTCGGTTGTATCGGTTTCGATATCGCTAAAGTCAAACTCCGGTTGTATGGGTTGGCCCGATTCATCAAGAGGAACCGTGGTGGGCACAACCGGCTCTTCGGGTAATTGTGTAGGCGCGGTTCTGACTGCGCGCTCCACCAGTGTCTTATTGACCAGTTCGGTGAGACCAATGTCCAAAACACCAAAGAATGCAGCAACGCTTAAGCTGATTACGATAACCAGAAGCGAATAACGTGTTGTGGTCTGTTTGCTGGGCCAACTTACCTTGGTAAGCTCGTGCTTGGAAGATCTGAGGTAGTCTACAAATTTTTCAATTATATTCATAAAATTTTTCTTAAAAAGCCCCCTAAAGGGCAACTGGAATATAACATGTATTCTTTAAATAAGCAATAGCCCCAAACCTCCGCCCATTTTCGCTGTGGATATCTGAAAAAATACTATATTTACATAATATTTTGTTGAAATGGCATTTTTTAAATTACATTGTCAATTTTGTCCCATAATCCCATTTGGCGTATACTAATTCCAAAGTATATAGCCGATAGCTGATAGTATTCAGCCGCTATCAGCCATCCGCTATCAGCTAATAGCAAAAATATGAAATACCCCAAATTATTCAGCAAAGCCAAAATCGGTACGCTGAAACTCAAGAACCGGTTGGTTATGCCCCCCATGGTGCGTAACTATGCCGATGAAACCGGCAAAGCCACGGACAGATACATTGAGCACATTAACCGCATCGCTTTTGGTGGCGCGGGTTTGCTGATTTTGGAGGCTTCACATGTTAACCTCGAGGGCCGCGGGTTTTTGAACCAGCTTGGCATTCATTCCGATTCTTGCTTGCCTGGGCTTAAAAAACTGGTCAAAGTCGTGCACGATCACGATGCGGCCATCGCTATCCAGCTTTATCACGCCGGCAGGCAAACGCACTCTTCCATCACCGGCAAAAAACCGGTAGCCCCATCCGCCATACCTTGCCCGGTAATGCAAGATAAACCGCGTGCGCTCACTCAAAAAGAAATTAAAAAAATCATTAAAGATTTTGGTAAAGCGGCGGCGCGCGCCAAAGCCGCTGGCTTTGATGCTGTCGAAATCCATGCGGCTCACGGCTATCTTATCCAACAATTCCTCTCACCCTATTCCAACACCCGTACAGATAGCTACGGCGGAAATTTCGAAAACCGCATGCGGTTTTTGCTCGAGATCATGGAATTAGTCCAAGAAAACGTTGGACCAACTTTCCCGGTCATTGTCCGCATCTCCGGTGAAGAGATGGTCGAGGGCGGTCTGGAACTCAAAGAAATGATCAAAGTCGCGGAGCTTTTGGAAACTGCGGGTGCGGACGCTGTCCACGTCACCTCCGGCAACTATGGCTCCTACGCCGAGGGTCACCTTATCCCGCCCATGGCCATCAAAGACGGAGTCAACATCCCGCTCGCCAAAGCCATCAAGAAAAAAGTTAAAATACCCGTAATTGCAGTCGCCAAAATCCGCACACCCGAACTGGCTGAAAAAACTCTCAAAGATGGCTCCGCGGATTTTATCGCCATCGGACGTTCTTTGCTCGCCGATCCGGATTGGCCCAAAAAAGCCAAAGCCGGGCAGGTTAAAGAAATCAATCCTTGTATCGCTTGCAACCAAGGCTGTATCTCCCGCCTATTCGCCGGCCAAGATGTTTGGTGCACGGTCAATCCCAAATGCGGCCGCGAGATTGAATTTGGCAAACAAGAACAATCACCCAAAAAACTCCTGGTAATCGGCGGCGGCCCGGGCGGCCTCACAGCGGCTATCATCGCTGCTGAACGCGGGCACAAAGTCACCCTCTACGAAGAGTCTCATCAACTCGGCGGCCAACTTGGCGCGGCTGCGGTACCTCCGCACCGTGAAGACTGGGAAACTTTCCGTAAATCTTTGATCCGCCAAGTCAAAGCCTTACCCATCGAAGTAATCCTCGATCGCAAATGCACACTCGAAGATGCCAAAGCCGGCAAATTCGACGCGGCTATAGTGGCCTCAGGCTCAGTGGCAACCAAACCCAACATTTCCGGAGTCGAAAACTCCAATGTCATTCTTGCCCGTGATCTTTTTGAGGGCAAAGTGGAAGCCAAAGGAAAAATCGTTGTCGTTGGCGGCGGATGCATGGGCGCCCAAACCGCCGAATACTTGGCGGCTCAAAAACACGATGTAACTTTGGTCGAGCTAACCGAAAACATCGCCCTCGAAGCGCCGATGGATGATCGCCATCTTTTGCTGAAACGTCTGGAAAAACTCGGTATTAAAACCATGCTAAAAACCAAGGTTCTAAAAATCCAACCCGATGGAGTATTGGTGCACACTCATGAACAAGGCAAGCGTCACCTGCCCTCAGACACTATCGTGCTTTGTTTAGGATCTAAACCAGATGAAAGTTTTGGCTACAAATTAAAATTCGCAATCAGCAACGTACAAATAATCGGCGATGCCAAAGACGCCAGGAGAGTTACCGATGCTGTTGTAGAGGGTGGGTTGGCGGTGTTGGGGGTGTAGCTCCGGATTTAACTCACTCTAAATCTCTCTCTTAAGATCAAGAGAGAGACTTGTAATCAAGTATTTTATGCGCGCAGGCGTAATTATCGTCCAAGACAAAAAGATTCTGCTCATCCATCGCTTCAACCGGGGTAAAGAGTATTTTGTTTTGCCCGGCGGGGGAGTTGAGGTTGGGGAGTCTGTTGCAGATGCCGCTATCCGCGAAGCTAAAGAGGAGACCTGCTTAAATGTTGTCCTCTCTGATAGTTTTCTTGATTACACGGATCCTCGTGATGGCAATCCGCATCGTTATTATCATGTCACGTCTTTCACCGGCGATCTCGCGCTCGGTGGCGAAGAAGCTATTATCAATAATCCGGAAGATTCCTATGAACTCGAATGGCATCCATTAAACGATTTAAAAACCCTGACTTTTTATCCGACGGAGTTGATAGGGAGGATCGCATAGGGGAGTATTACATGTTTCATGCTACAAGCTTCATGAAGCTGTCCATCATCCGCGAAAATTTATTATCTATTGCGTTCCAATTATGGTATAATATTTTCATATTGTTAATAACTTTTGTTTATTTTTTCTTTATATGAAAAAACTGTTAATCAGTTTGGTTGTTGGGGTTTTCGCCGCAACTTTTTTTGCGTGCTTGCCCGCAGCGGCGGAAGCGGCAACGCTTGTCACCAACGGTTCGTCGGAAATCGGAAATTTTCCGGTTGCCGAATCTGAATTACCCAACACATCTTGGCGTATCGATACCGCGGTCGCAGATACGGCTATTGTAACTTCAACGCCGTTTGATTTTGCCGGCCCTTCCAATACCACCCTTTCCAATCCAACCGGTTGGACGAGAGTGATCAATGAAGACATGGACGATGATTACGTCAGGATTCCTTTCGGTTTTGATGTTGGCTTTAACGGGCAAAACTATACCGGCATTTACATCGGATCCAATACATATTTTACTTTTGGTGAGGGCGATACGGAATATTCCGATTTAGCTGCCGATGTTCCTCCGCTCCCTGGTGTGCACATCTGTTCATCTGATAATTCCTATCAACGTGTCTATTACCGGTTTGACGATGCCAATACTTTGCGTGTCAGATACGAAGGTACGAATAGCACCGGTGGTATTATCGGACAACCCAATATTGTCTACGAGGTGGTGTATTATTCCGGAGAATCATATCATGATTTGTATATCGGACGAAATGATAGCTGCAGCGGCGATTACGGTCCGGAAGCCAACAAATTAGGTGCTGGAGATGATGGGGATTATTCCTTGCCGGAAACCGCTCCCGGATCTCCGGAATATGACCGCGGCGATTTTTACGCCGATACTCTCACTTTTAGCGAAGATTTGGATCCGTCGTCCATGACCATGGTCGAGGACACTATCACGGCCGGCGCCAGTTATCCACCCCGCGCTTATGAATGGACGTCGAGCAGTACGGTTGCCATCTATGCTACAACTTCCGTCACTTTTTATGACGATGTTTTAACTCAGCTTACAGCTTTGGATTATGATTTTGGTGCCAATGTCTTATTGATCGACGCGGACGACGTTGCTCCCACGGCCAATTATTTGGGTGACGGCACTTATGATTACGAACTTTTAACCACTTGCCCGTCTGCGGCTTGCGATCTGGGCAATATTTATGGCAACGAAATTACCTTCAGCGAAAATTTGGACATGGCCAACCGCGCCCAAGTTGAGGCTGTCATCACAGCCGGAGCCAGTCACGCTTTAAGTGAATTTGTGTGGGGCAGTGCGTCTCTTTGGATATATGCCACCACATCCGTGGTTTTTACCGATGATGTTCGGGTGGACTTATATGACGCTTTGGGTAACACGGCTGCCAACCAACGTCTGATCGATTCTTTACCCACTCCGCCCATGGAAGTTTGGGTTGATGATGATTATGCAGAATTCAGTTCCGATGGTCACGTTTGGGGGGAGGATGCTTTTGACAATATTTCCGATGCTTTGAATGCGGTGGCCGAAGGGGGACGAGTCAATGTCTTGGCTGGAGATTATAATAATGATTCAGGCACCATTAACAAAAACGGCGTAACAATAATCGGTCCTTCGTCCGGCTCACCAGCCAGAGTTGCTAATGATTGCAGTGATGTGATTACGGTAGATGGTGCGAGCGGCGTTACGATTTCCAACTTAACATTATTACAGACCAATGGAGGCGGTGTTGCCGGTTCGTACTGTTACAACTCTCCGGTTGTTCGTGTTGGCTGGAATTCAGCCTCCACAACCATTTCCAATACTTTTATCGCCGGCGGTTACAACGGTATTGCTCTCAGAACCGATGCTTACGATGTTATTTTAACGGATAATAATATCAACAATAATCAATGGGCCGGAGTTGTCGGCTTGAGTCAGGGTGTCCACACTTTTACCGGCAATACCATCGAATATAATGGTCGCGGTTTAAGTCTTGGCGAGGGTCCGGGAGGAACTCAAACAGCCAACTGGCAAGGAAGTGAAATATCAAGCAACATCATTCGCGATAATGAATATGGCATCTATTATACTTTAGGCAATCAACCCGGTCCCATGAGCATCGGTCCGGATAATGAAATTTATGATAATGGTGACGGTATTTATATCTATGGCCCGGCTTATGATGTGCATATAAATGGCAATTCCATTTATGGCAATACCGTGATTACTTCCGGTTTGCATATAGAAGGTGCGGATACGGGTGTGGATGCGAAGGAAAACTGGTGGGGTGATGCTACCGGCCCTTATGAAGCTAATGATAATCCTGATGGTTTGGGCGACGCGGTCTATATCGGAGTAGACAGTCAATATATCTATTATCGTCCCTACTGCCTGGATGATGGGTGCGTTGCATTGAGTTCAGTGTCTGTGGATCCAAGCAATCTTTCCGATTTATTCGATAACGGCGGCAGTATCACGCCCATTCTCACCAGCCCCGATGATGCCGATCCGGAAACGTATTTGGTCGATCAATTGCAGGTGAATGAAGATGTAAATATCAGCTTCCCATCCGGTTCCGGCACTTCAACCGTTACTCTGCCTGCAGGCACGGTAATCACCAAGACTGGCGGAGGCACTTTTGACGCCAACGATCTGACAGCCGCCGAAACAGCCTTGGGTTCGCTTTCCGGTTTTCCAACCGGCCAAGTCGTTGAGGGCGCAATCGAATGGGGTTTGCCTGATTTGGGCTTATCATTCAGTGAGCCGATTACGGTTACAATTTTTGTCGGCACTGATTTGAACGGGCGAACATTAAGCTTGGTTCGTTCCAATAGCATGAGCGGAGGCTGGACCAATGACGGCATCGTTCCTCCCGCGCAATGCGTAGTCGCTTCCGGTTTGTGCACTTTCCAAACAACCAAAGCTTCATATTTCGCAGCCAACTCCCAATCAACCTCGAGCGGCAGTACCGGTGGAGGCGGTTCGTCATATTCGGTGCCGGGTGCTTTGGGCGATGGTTCGTTGACGGCCAATATCGCCATGGGAGCCAGTGCCAATATCGGCAGAATCGGAACAGGTGGTATTAACATCTTGCATTATGTCAACAGCATTGCATTGTTCGAAACCTACGAAAGCGGCAACCAAGGTTACGGCTCGCACACATTTAAAATAACAGCTCTTGATTTATCCAATAAAAAATTCACTTTCAGCGTTGAATCCGATCCGCAAGTGTTTACACTCGGTTTGGGTGAATCCGTATCAGTGGATTTGGATAATGATGATGTAGATGATATCAACGTCAAATTCTCGAGCCTGTATGTCAACCGAGTGGAAACTACCATCAAACAACTCTCCCCGGCTGCTGCCGCTGATGAATCCGAATCCGAAAGCGATTCCGTAATAACCGTTGTTTCAAATTTCATTTCGGCCAATCAAATCACCCGCAACTCGGAGCTTGAGGCCGCCGTCTTGGCGCAAATCAATTCCGATGCCAAAGAATTCGGTTTGGTTCTGGAGGGTATCTCCACGATTGTTGATTACATAGCTTATGGGAATTCAATGGCCTCGCTCAAATTCGGCCAAGGCGAGCGCCGCGCTATTATGCGTGATTACTTTGAAACCGTAAACCGCGCCAATATCGTTTGGGATGATGTGGAACGCTTGGCTGTTGGTCAAATCCCCAAAGCCCGCAATTTGGAGAAAGAACGCCAAAACGTAAGCAGGGCACTGCCGGTATTCCGCAGGATTTTCGGCCATGATCCCAACTTCCAAGACGAAAAAGAAAATTTGGCATGGAATACTCTCATGTACCGCATCCGCTTTACCCGCGACATGGGCAAGGAAGGCACCGGATTGGCCGCCTACCGCAGAATCTACGGTCATGATCCCCTAACACCATTCAGCTGGTCGGTTGTACGTGTCCTGGGCTATATCAAATAATAAGAAAGCAAACATTTACCGCTCTCCAAGGGCGGTTTTTGTTATTCTGTTTACTATTTGCATGCTATAATCTTTATATTATGAAAATTACCAAAGGTGTTTACATGGCGCTTGGCGCAGTTGCCGGCGTCGCTTTGTTTGGTGCCGTGGTTTATCTTGCCACTTCAGAATCATCGATGTTGGCTCGGGTAACCGAAAAAATCAATTCCATCATCACGCCCAAGGCTTATCCCGGCAGCTTGTCTCCGGCTCGCGATATAAAGGGTACATGGGTTTCCAGCCTATCCGGTAAAGGCCTCGAACTTTTCGGGGAATTCACGGCCGGTGGCGGAGTTACAAAAGTATATGAGAACGGTGATGTGGAGTTGATAATCGAAAAGGTTGAAGGCAATACGGCTACCGGCAAAATGCGTGTTTATAACGTATGCACTACCGGTCAGGGCACTTATCCCGCACCGGTTGGTACCATTTCCTTACCCAAACAATGCTATGAGGATGTGGGTTTCTATCCGGTCAGTATCAAAGTCAGTGCTTCGAGTCTTGACTTCGGAATGTATGAAAATGGCAGTGTCTCATTAAACATGCAAGGTAATTTCACTACCGATATTATGTCCGGCACCATTACCACCAATGTGGATCCTTATGGTGTCATCAAAGGCGAGTTTCACTTAAACCGCAAGCGATAGAATGGTTGTCCGCATATACCTTTCATCTTTTAATGTTGACATAAAACTTAAACAGAGTTAAATACTGGACAGCCCTAAAAAGGAGGCGCTCCATGAGCTCTCAATGTCCCATTGGCTCCATCTCGTCAACCTCATCCGTACCTCGCATCCGGGCTTGTTATGATCTGGATCCTGGTTATATCGGACGCGTCTCGCGCATCACCTGGAATCAAGAGGAGGAAATGCTGGATGTGGCTGAAATAGTCTATACCGACAATCGTGCGAAGGCCTTTTTCAGTGATATCGTAGATCGTTACATTGGAACTTGCGAGTGGTGTACCTATCAAACGCACGCCGGCATGCGCGGTGTGGCTGCGAATAATGATTTCACTTACCAATCGCACCCTTGCTTCATTCTGGGTCAGGTGGAGGTCTCAGTGTTCGTGGGTTGGAAACTTGGGATGAATGGTTTATGGCACCTGGATCTGTTGGAAAAACGGAACAATGAGCATAAAATCACTCTTCCACTGGAAGGCCTCGAAAGAGGTGAGTTGTTCCACTATTTCCAACTAACGGGTGATTTGGATGCTGATCGCAAAAAGGCTCTCTTCGAACCGCATTACAAACCCGGCCCATATGGTATATCGGGCGCGGAGCAGAGGAATGTCCAATGGCGATTTACTGATGGCGAACGCCTTCCTTTGCCAACTGTGTTCGACAATCCCTTTGGTCCTTTCTCCAACTATCACTTCATCTGCAACTGGTTCCCCGCGGAAACTCACTCTCTCCGGAGAGGGTGAATAGATCCATCGCTTTGCCGATGGCTTTTTTAAATTTCTTTTTTTGGAAGATGGAAACGAACCAGGGCCTGAAGCGATCCGGTAAAAAATGCAGTTATTATGGCCACACGGCTTGCCATGGCTATGGTTTCCGGATAAGCTATGACCATATTCTTGGATAAAAATTTATGCTACAAAAATCATTATTTCAGTTGATTTTGTTTATTGGGGTTTTGGCTTTGGGCTTAGTTGGCTGCGGCGAACCGCGCCAAACCTCCAATCAAGAGCAACCCGAAGAAGACGGTCCGCCGTTAATCGCGCAGCAATTTTCCATCAAAGCCGAAACAGGCGGAGCCGCGCAATTGAATTTGGGGGATGGTTCGCGGGCCAAAATTGTCTTCCCGCAAGATTCTCTGCAGTCCGACACGGCTCTATCTATCGCTCCGCTTTACACACAGGGTGATGATATTTTGTCCGGCGGATTCTCTTTAACGGAGTCCGATTCCGACCAAGGCCCGGCTCTCAACTATCCTGCCATAATAATCTTTTATGCTGATAAAGACATGGGTCAAGATGTCTCCATTGTCCGCTATCTCGAAGATGGTTCCTATGAAGTAATCCCAACCACAGTTTCAGTCGCGGATGGCAAAACCGCGCTCATGGCGGAAGTGGATCATTTCTCGGATTACGGCGCTAAAAAAATTACACCCGCCGAACGCGAATCGGCGCGCGATGAACAAACTGAAGATTTCAATTGGGTAATCTATGTCAACGATTCCGCGGACGTCGACAGCGGTTCCATGAAACGCAAAATCACGTTGGATTTTAAAGCTGTCAATACATCCGGAGGTCTCGGGGGCCAATACACGGGCTATGCGCACGCCAAAACCACCAATGACATGGAGGCCATGGGCGGTAAGCTGGATGCGAACTTTCAAATCACTGATGAAAATGTGAGTTTTGAATTAAGCCCCTATGTGGAACTTGCTTCATTGACACCGGACGAGGATTTGCCGTTGGCTCCGCTTGAACCCGAAAAAATGCCCGATCTAATGGGGCAAGGTACTTTGCATATGACAGGCGCGGGCTCGGGCACAATCCAAATCGGTGCTTACGGCGGTTCGCGCTCCATTAACGCCGAAGCCTCGAGCGACCCGTTCACAGTCGTGGTCACGGACCATCTAGTTCGCTTAACCGTTGAAATCGCTGGCGTAGGCACCACTTATTTTGACGGATATATCAGGGGAGAGGGTAGGTGATCGAGAACTATCAATCATATTACTAACAGCGGCCATTGCATGAAAAAATACAATCTGTTGGTTAGTCTTATTAAACAAGGCGATTATTACGACTGCGGCAATCCGCTTGTTTATCTGCAATCTTAAATCGTTTTACCGTCAAACACTCCGTTTACCCTAATGGATTAGAGATTTCATCTGTACGCTCTCAGGTGATTTCAGTCAAAAATCCCCGTGCCGTAAAAAATCCGTGGGACAAACCTAATACAACAACGCAAAAAAATCGAGCTTATGCTCGATTTTTCTCAATCCATTACTTTCTATTTTAATAAACTGTTGGCAAATGCCCTGGAACTCGGGCCGAAATAACCGGTACCGCCGCTTAGGTTGCTTGGTTTTAAGATTTCATCAAAATACTTTTCTTGAAATCTTACAACAGCTCCAAATGTCGCGGCTCCAAAAAATTCGGTTTCGTTACCGGGTGAGCCCGGGCCTTCCGAGGCTACTGTGATACCTTGGCTGTTTAAGAATTGTTGTAACCTTTTTACCTCCGAGCCGCGCATACCACTGCGTAAATTGTTTTCGAATTCGGCAAAGTTTGCCCGGTTCTGCGGTTCATTTGCGGAGGCTTTTTGTGTTGTCTCACCGTTTGCATTCAAGTTGATACTGTCTTTAACTACAGCGGATTGCTGCCCCCAGGCCGTGTAGTATTTTACATAAACCGTGTACTCGCCGTTTGAGCAAATCAGCGCAGGCAACATGCCGTTCAATGTGGAACACAGATCCCACTGCAATCCGTTTTCATCATAATCCGAGAGCGGCATTATGGAGGCATTGGCAAAATCCGGTGTATTGGATATTGCGAATCTGTTGGCAACCGGTGCGGGCTGGTTGGCGGATTTGTAATTGAATTTTATGTTTACTTTTTTGCTTGCTGTGGTTGTATCACCATTGTTGATGGTTACATGTAGACCCCCTTGTGGTTCCGTGGGTTGCGCAAACGCCTCCGAGGGCATGGACCCACCGCCTTGTGAAGCTAAAACCGTAAAAGCTGCCGAACCGGATTCCGAACCACCGTTGGGGTTGTAAACAGTTATACCAAGAGTACCTTCATTCTGCAAAAAAGTGGATCCTATGGTAAATCCCAAACTTGTGGCACTTATATAATTTGTTGTCACATCCGTACCGTTAACTCTCACAATGGAACTGTGGTTGTAGCCTGTGCCTGTAACCACGCCGTTGCTATACGCGCTTCCTTCATATGCCGAGGTGGGGGATAACGTGGTTATGGTTGGCGGTATACCGTCAAAATGGATGGTAACTTTTTGGTCGGTAACATTGGATGCGATAATTTCCAAGTTTCCGTTGCCGTCCATATCCGCCATTTCAGCATCAAGAGGGTACGCGGGTGTTGTTACTTCATTTTCTCTGAAGGTTGCGAGGAAAGTGCCGTCAGAGTTATTGCGGAACAAGTTCATGGTTGTTCCGTTATTGGCCGATAAAATATCTTCATCTCCGTCGCCGTCAAAATCGCCTCCCGCGATTCCATGCGGTGTCGAGCCGGCCACGTAGCTCGCCACGGCGCCCAGTGTGCCGTCGCCTAGGTTTAACAATACACCTATTCCGTTATTGTTGCGCACCGTTACAGCTGCATCCGGATACGCATCTCCGTCAAAGTCCGCACATTTAATGCGCATTGCGCCCTTGCCTGTGCTGTAGGTTGCCGCAGCGGCGAATGTTCCGTCTTGTTGGTTTAATAATAGTGAAACACTGCCATTATTGTAAGGGACAAAACAACCGGCACAAGAATTGGCCACCGCAATATCCATATAACCGTCTTGATCCATATCTGCGGCCGCAAGGCCGGTTGGATACAGCCCCGAGGCATAATCTACTTTGGCACCAAATGTTCCATCCTGCCGATTGATATAAACCGAGACCGATCCATCCGACATATTCACCACCGCTATATCCGTATATGTGTCATTATCAAAGTCTGCGCTTATTATGTCACGCGGGTCACTGCCCGCAGCATAATCGGTACTGGCGCCGAATTTTCCATTGCCGTTACCCAGTAATACGGAAATCGAATTATCCGTATCATTAGCGGTGGCCAAATCGGCACTTCCATCTTTATCATAGTCCGCAGACGTTACACCAAACGGACCTCTGCCTGTGTTGTAACCGCTAATGGCGCCCATCGCGCCGTCTCCCGTATTCAAAAAGATGCCAACTTGGTTCGTATCGAACAAAGCCGCGGCAATATCGGGTTTGTTATCGCCGTCAAAATCAGCAACGGTGATATGGCGTGGTGCTGTCCCGGTATCATAACTGACCGAATTGGCATATGGGAAAGCCAATATCGGAGAGGGGAGCATAAGCGCAAGCGCTAATGTCAAAATTATATATTTTTTCATAAATAGTTCTAATAAATCAATATACTTAATTATACCAATATTTTCGATATTAACCCATTGTTTGTGTTGATATCTTTTGCCGATAAATTTTTCTTTGAAAACCGTAAAATCGAGCTCAAGCCCGATTTTTAACTTCCGCATTCCTCATTTTGTATTATCGATTATTTAATCTCCACTTCTACAGTCTTATTTTCTGCTACGTAACCAAGCATCTGCCTCACTTCTTCCTTGGCTCTATCAGTCGCCCTCGTCACAAACTCTTCCCGGGTCGCCGTCTCCTCCGCAATCTTCGAGAGCTCGCTTAACGCCTCGTTATAACCATCCTCATCCTGCAATAGTCTTTTTAACAATCCTTGCTTATTCTCTACCTCGATCGGTCCAACCAATCGAACATTAAACAGCGTCGCTCCGGGAACCTTAATCGTAATCACATCTTCAGTAATCGTAACATCATCCGCTGATACATTGGCGAGGTCGATACCCATATTAACCTCCATGGCTCCGCGCGCGGTAATGGTCTGCCCAAAGAAAAAATCCTTTAGTGCGCTCCCGCTTGTCTTTTCGATTATTACGGGTTGATCAAAAATATAAGTCTGTGTCACTAAAAAACCTCTATCGCGAAGTGCGGTTAAAATCACTTGGGCATCAACCGTACGCGTATACTCCTCGGGTTGCGAAACCTTCCACCCGGCATAAAAACCCAAGCCGGCCAGCAAAACCATCAGCAAGCCCAAAACAATGTAAAAATCTCTTGTTTTCATATATTTTGAATGTAACCCAAAAATTTGGATAAATCAAGGGGGTTGAATATAATCACACACTAAAAGAACCGAGCTAACCTCGATTCTTTCCGAATTTTATTATTTGTTCTTTATAATTTATTATTTAGAACGTTACACGTCGACAGTCGCTTTCTTCGCATGCGTCTGAATAAACTTCTTTCTTGGCGCAACTTCGGATCCCATTAAAATTGTAAATGTCTCATCCGCTTCGGTGGCGTCTGTTATAGTAACCAGTTTCATCAGCCTGGAGGCCGGGTTCATTGTGGTTTCCCACAACTGATCCGGGTTCATTTCTCCCAAACCTTTGTAGCGCTGCAAGCTGATTCCCGCCATCTTCTTTTTCTCTTCATCTATTTCTTCTCCCGCATTTTCCCCCGTCTCTTCGGCCTGCTCCTCGGGTTCCTCTTCGGTAGCGTCTTTTTTACCCTTCTTTTTGGTCTCTTCTTTCAACTTTTGCAATTCGGCAACGATTTTATTTTTTTCTTCTTCGGAATACGCATATCTGACATCCTTGCCCTTGGCAATGCGATACAGCGGAGGTTGTGCCACGAATATGTGGCCTTCAGCAATCAGTTGCGGGAAATATCTGTAAAAAAGCGTCAGTAACAGCGTGCGGATGTGTGAGCCGTCTACATCGGCATCGGTCATTATCACAACCGTGTGGTAGCGCAGCTTTTCCATATCCAAATTTTCACCGATTCCGGTTCCCAGCGCTATCACCAAATTTTTTACTTCATTGTTCGCCAGCATCTTATCCAATCGGGCGCGTTCAACGTTCAAAATTTTTCCGCGCAAGGGGAGTATGGCTTGGTGCTCACGGTCGCGCCCTTGCTTGGCCGAGCCGCCGGCGGAGTCTCCCTCAACAATATATAATTCCGAATCTGCCGGATCTTTGCTCGAACAATCTGCGAGTTTTCCGGGTAATGTTAAACCCTCCAAAGCGCCTTTGCGGATAACCGTATCGCGAGCCGCGCGTGCGGCCGCTCTGGCTCTTTGCGCCAAAACGCATTTGCCGATAATCGCTTCCGCGTCTTTTGGATGTTCTTCCAGGTAAATCGCAAAAATTTCATTCATCAAAGATTCTACGGCCGTTCTGGCTTCCGTATTGCCCAACTTGGCTTTTGTTTGCCCTTCAAATTGCGGTTCCTGGATTTTTACCGAGATAACCGCCGTTAAACCCTCGCGCACATCATCTCCGCTTAGGTTGTCATCTTTTTCTTTAATGTAACCCTTGCTTCGGGCGTAGTTATTCAAAACACGAGTCAACGCGGTCCGAAAACCCATCACGTGCATTCCACCCTCGGGGTTATAGATATTATTGGCAAAAGCCATCACAGTTTCTTTGTAATCATCCGTATACTGCACGCCCACCTCTACACCGACCGTATCCATCTGGCGCTCGATATAAAAAATATTGTCGTGCTTGCGTTGTTTTTTGCTGTTTAAATGTTTTACGTAAGATTTAACGCCTCCTTCAAAATAAAACCCGTACGCAACCGGCCGGCTTTTATCGCGCTCATCAACAACCAATAATCTCACACCTTTGGTCAAGTAGCATTGTTGGCGCAAATGATCCAAAACATACTTGAGATCAAACTCTACGGTGGTAAATATCTTTACATCTGGTTTAAATGTAATAGTGGTTCCATGTTTCTTGCTCGGACCTATCTTTTTTATCTTGGTTTTCGGTTTGCCGTATTCAAACCGCATTTCCCATGCGGCTCCATCGCGCTCCACTTCCGCCTCCACCCATTCCGACAAAGCGTTTACAACCGATACACCCACACCATGCAAGCCGCCCGAGATTTTATAACCCGATCCTTCTCCGCCGAATTTTCCACCAGCATGAAGTTTGGTTAACACCAGCTCTAAAGCCGAGACTTTATATTGCTTGTGGATGTCAACCGGAATACCGCGCCCATTGTCGGTAACCCTTACACTGCCATCACTGTTAAGAACAACGGTAATCTCATTGGCATGGCCGGCCATAGCTTCATCGAAACAGTTGTCTACAACTTCAAAAATGAGATGGTGCAAACCCTCCGGGCCGGTTGAACCTATGTACATCCCCGGGCGCTTGCGCACCGGATCCAAACCCTCCAAAACGGATATTTGCTCAGCCCCGTAAGAGCCTTCTTTGGCCTTTGAATTTGGCTTCTTTTCCTCGGTATTTTTTGGCATATTTCGGACATATATTATCAGATTTAGCCGGAGATATCAAGCGTTATTGTCAAGGCTCTTATCACTTTGTCGGAACTTTGATTCGTCGCGTTAAACGCGATTCGCAGGATTATTTCGATTAACTCGATCATCTATATATTTACAGAACACGCAATCCGGCAAATCATGATAATCCAAAAATCAAGGTCAAAAAAACCGTCACAAGAGCAACGGAATTAAGAGAATGTGCCAAACGTGATTTCCAAGACCCATCTCACCTGTCCCGGCTGTGTGTACTGCTATGCACAATCGTCGGCCTAAAACGAGAGTGCATGTTCCGGGATGTTCAGCACTTTTTGCATCCTGCGAAAGTCCTGCGGTGCTTTCCGAGAGTTTGCCTTGGGTATTATGCCTCGGAAGGAGTTGCCTTTTTGGCGTGCTGTTCGGATGCGGACTTTAGAGGCATGATCGCGGTTTTGATGTTAGCATTTTGTTGTCTTCCGATAAGTTTCCGTAGGCTTAATTTCTCGGAAGAAGTTTCCCAATTAACCGCATTCAGTGGCCTGAATCCAGCGTAACGCAAGACAAACGAAAGCACAAGGTAACAATCCTATTAATCGTCTTAATCCTGTGAATCAAGATAAATAAAACCGCCCGATCAAAGTCTGGGCGGAGTTGAGAGTTGCGCACTGCAAATCCGGGCGATCAGGGTTCCGAGCCAAACGGCTCGATCAAGTTCCGCCCAATCAGTGCAGTGCGCAGGAGCGGCTCGAGGGGGCCGGACAGACCCCATCGGACGTATGATGCAAAGCGGCCGCACCAAACAGTCTTCGCCCCCCGCAGGATGTAAATACCGCTTAACCTGCGATTGCTGATAAACTAACATAAATAAGGATATTTGTCAACCCCAGGTTCATTGTCTGAGCCTTGATTATTCCTTCGTCTTGAACCTTGATTATCGAACCGATTACCAACCTAATTTCCGCCAGAGGCGGATCAGCTTGTGGCTGAAACTTGATTACTATTTGAGTATTTATGATAAATTCTATTCCTACAGTAATCATGTTAATATGAGCGAAAATCATGATTAATCAAGGTTCAGACAATATGAAAGTCTACTTAATCCGCCATGGCGAAGTCGAAAATCCAAATGGAATCAATTACGGCACACTGCCCGGTTGGCATCTTTCTAAAGAGGGGAAAGAGCAGATCGCGGATTTGTGCTTAAGGCTGAAAGCGCAAAGCTTAAAGCTATGTAAAATTGTTGCGTCACCTCTGGAGCGCGCGCAAGAGACAGCATTGATATTATCGCAAGCGCTAAATCTCGAAATTAAAACCGATGATCGTCTTCTCGAATGGAAAATGGGGGAATGGATGGGCAAACCTCTAAAAGAGTTCTATGAAAAATCCGGCTATTATTCCGGTGAGATGAAAACAGATGGAATGGAACCTCTCGCGGATCTCGCGGACAGAGTCGTTGCCGCGATAAAAGACGCCATCAAATCCGATGATGGTGACATTATCATCTGTTCGCACCGCGAACCCATGGCCGCCGCCCTCATTAAACTCCAAAATCTCCCCTGGTCGGAAATTCACAATGTCGATATGCCCATGGCCAGCGTCTGGCAACTCAACTACGAATCAGCAGAATTTCAATCCGCTAAAAAATTATTTTAACAAACGGCTATCAACTTCCTGCCATCTGCTATCCGCCATCAGCTACTAGCTTCCTGCTATCAGCTATCGGCTATCCGCCATCAGCTATGTTATAATGGTTCATATGCCGGAAAACGTTGTCATTGGCCGTGGATTCACGGAGGGCGAGCTCAAAGCCGCTAGTTGGTGGGTTCGCAATCATCTTGCCATAAGAACTTGGTCGCGGATTATTTTGATCGGGTTGAATGTGCTGGTTTGGGGATATGTTTCTTGGGGTTTGTTGGATGCTTACGCCATTTCCTATGCGCGTGAATCCAATATCACAATGGCCATTGCCGTTAATCAACAAAATCTGGATCGTTTAATGCAAGATCGCCCGTTAAATGTTGGTACATCCGCCGTACTGGTTTTCCCCACCACCGAAGATCGTATCGATATTGCCGTGGATATCGAAAACCCAAATCAAGCTTGGTGGGCTGAGTTTTCGTATAAGTTTAATGTAGCCGGCGAGCAAACGCCCGCGCGTCAGGGTTTCGTGCTTCCGGGCGAGCTAACGACGCTCACGGAACTTGGTTTTAAATCAACCGCTCCAAACTCTCGCTCCGCGCAACTGTTGATTGATAACATCCGTTGGCATCGCGTAGAGCCGGGCGAAGTGGAATTGGACTATCAAAAATATATCACCAAGCGTTTTGGCGGTGTCAGCACGGAGAATGTTCGCTTCGAGCCATCTTCCGTTGTTGCCGGCCGCAATGCCTCGCGTACAACTTTTGATGTGGTGAATAATGGCGCTTTCGGTTACTGGGCTATCGATTACGTCATCAAGCTCAAGCGCGGCTCCACTGTAATCGCAGTCAACAGAATCAACGTGCGAGAGCTCAAACCCGGCGAAACCCGCAACATCGATCTATACTGGTACGATACCATCCAATCCGTCACACAAACCGAAATTACTCCAATCGTGAACCTCCTCGATACCAACTCATATTTGCCTTCGAGCCGATTAACCAACTGATCCACGCAAGTCCGTAAAAGTTAAAAGTCCGTCAAGTCCATCAAGTCTATCAAGCTGAAAGCACACGCTTGACGGACTTTAAGCTTGATAGACTTGATAGACTCTGTACATTTGACGTTCGGTGTTAGTAGTGTAAATTGTTTCTCATGATGCGTTCATGGCTCGAGTATTTACGCAAAACCGATTGGTTTTTAATCGGAGCATTGTTTGCATTATCCGCCATTGGTTTGCTCATGATCTACGGCATTGGCACATCTTATGAAATATCTTCTCTGTTGCAGTTCCGCAAACAAGCCATCGCCGTTATTTTGGGTCTATCTGCCATGGTGGCGCTTATGGCTTGGGATTACCGCCGTCTGCGCAGTTACGGTTTGGTTGCCTATGGCATAGGCTTATTACTTCTAATCGGTGTCTTAATATTTGGCACCGAGGTTCGCGGTACTCAGGGTTGGTTTCGTATTGGCACAGTTGGCATTCAGCCGGTAGAAATTGCCAAAGTATTATTTGCAATTTTTTTGGCGTCTTATTTTTATAAGCAAGTTCATCGCCGTTTGGATTGGATCACTTTTTTCGGCAGTTTTTTGGCCATGGTTATCTATGTCTCTCTTATCATGCTGCAGCCGGATTTCGGATCCTCCATGGTAATTGTTGTTATCTGGTTATCCGGCATAGCTTTCGCCGGTTTGCGTAAGCGAACGTGGTTGTTGTTGATTAGCGCCGCTTTGGCTTCCGTATATATAGCTTGGAGCTTTTTTCTCGCTCCATATCAGCAAGAGCGCATTACATCTTTTCTTAATCCGGAAGCCGATCCATTGGGTTCGGGCTATAACGTCATCCAAGCGGAAACGGCTATCGGCTCCGGAGGTTGGTTTGGCAAAGGGATAGGGGAGGGCAGCCAATCGCGTTTGCGCTTCTTACCCGAAGCATCCACGGATTTTATGTTTGCGGTTATGGGCGAGGAGCTTGGCTTTGCCGGGTTGGCGCTGGTGCTGGTTCTTTTTGGTGTAATTTTGATGCGCATCTTATATGTAGGCTATGCATCCCGTGATGTGTTTGTTCAAACCTACACTGTCATGGTAGCCGGTATGTTTGGCATGCATATCTTGGTGAATGCCGGTATGAATATGGGGATAATGCCGGTTACCGGCATTCCTCTGCCATTTGCTTCCGCGGCCGCATCTTCACTGGTTGCCGGCTATGTGGCGATAGGTATAGTACTTAATATGAGGATCAGCGCGAGGAGCGCTGATTACGGGAATTCTTTCAATTGACCTTGGCGCAATAAAGCGATATTCTAAACACATGAACTTAAGTTCCATGTTGCCTCTCATGACTCATTGCCCGATGTGCAAAGCTCTGTACCCCGTTGAATCGGTAAAGCTTGTTCGCGAGCAAGCTCATGTTCGGCTTTACCACTCTACTTGCCAATCTTGCAAGCATGGTCTTTTTTATTATGTAATTCAGTCCGAGGGGGGCATGAGCGCGGTGGGGCTTATCACCGATGCCTGCGGATCCGATGCTTTAAGGCTGGCAGAGTCGTCTGTTATCACAGCCGAAGAGTGCATTAATACCCACCGCATAATCACCAAACAAAGCAAAGACCTGTGCCAAAACCTACTTGACATAAGAGAAAAACTCGCCTAACATACGCAAACATTACTTAAAGTCTATCAAGCTATAAGTCTATAAAGTCCATCAAGCCAGAAATAACAAGCATGATGGACATGAAAGACTTGATGGACTTTAGACTAAATTATAATTATATGGCTTTATTAACAGCAAAAACACGCAAACCCAATGTAGTGGTCGAGCTCATGAATGGTCACGAGCCCATTAAAGCGGTTGTCTATGGCAATCAAATCCCTTCGGTTTCCTTAAATGTGGGTCCGTCGGATTTTTTGCATTTGTTTCGTGAGGTAAAATATTCCTCCTTGTTTGATTTGGTGGTTGATGATGCGGAGCCTGTTAAAGCACTGATTCAAGATGTGCAAGTTCATCCGGTCACAATGCAACCCATCCACATTGATTTTCGTCAGATTCGTATGGATCAACCCATCACCGTGGAAGTGCCTTTGGTATTTATCGGCGAATCGGATGCGGTTAAGATGGGCGGCACACTGATTAAAAATTTGGACGAAGTCGAGATCGAATGTCTCCCCGGCAAATTGCCCAAAGAGCTGGTTGTGGATCTCTCGGTTCTTAAAACTTATGAAGACCGCATCATTGTCAGCTCTCTCCAAATTCCCGAGGGTGTTGCCTTGCACCACGAGGCTGATGAGCTCATAGCCTTTGTGGAAGAGCCTCTCTCCGAAGAAGAGCAAAAGAAACTGGAAGAACAAGATATCGGTGATGTAACCGCGGTCAAGTCTGAAGCCGATGAAAAGAAAGAGGGCGAAGCCGCAGCCGAGGGTGCCCCAGCCGTTGCAGAGAAGAAATAAGCTTAAAAAACAAAACGCAATGATCAAGCGAGTGGGGGGGGTGGAAAAAAATTCGGAAACCATCACGGTAATCGAAAGATGGGTAAAGCGTCACTGGCCATATCTGGCCGGCGGCGCTTTTTTGATATTGCTTGTGAGTGTAGGTTTTTTAGTATACGCCCTGTCGGGCGGCACCCGCGAATCTTCGCTCGATAACGGCATGGCGGCGCCCACCAGCACCGAGGTAAACGATGGCTTGACCGATCGCTGGTTGGATGGCATTCGCGTACCCGAGGCCGAGGCTCGGCTGTTGCCGCGCGCAGTCATGATCGAGAATCATGTGGATGCACGCCCGCTCTCTGGAATCAACGACGCAAGCTTGGTATTTGAAGCAACGGTGGAAGGCGGAATAACACGTCTCATGGCGGTTTTCAGCGCCTCATCAACCGCAGATGAAATCGGTCCCGTGCGCAGCGCCCGGCCATATTATGTGGAATGGGCGCAATCGCTTGATGCCATCTACGCCCATGTCGGAGGCAGCCCGGAAGCACTTAATAGAATTGCCGGTTTGACCAATTTCCGCAACTTGGATGAGATGGCGGGGGAGAAATATCGTTGGCGTTACAAAAACCGTCCGGCACCGCACAATGTATATACCAGCTGTGAAAATCTGGGCAAAGTGGAAGAGGATAAAAAATGGGAACCCGGTAATTTCACGCCTTGGATCTTTACCGACTTGGACAAAGATTTCAAACCCGGCGGAATTAAAGAAATCATTATTCCCTTCGACGGCAGTTATAAAGTAAAGTGGGTTTACGATGCGGAGTCCAACTCGTACGAGCGTTATCTGGCCGGTGCCCGCGATAAAGATAAGAAAGGCCTGGGAATAAACGCTAAAAATATTTTGGTCATCGCCACAGACGAGCGTACTTTAGACGATGCCGGCCGTTTGTTTATCCGCACAACCGGTGAGGGCAAAGGCTGGTATTTTGCGGGTGGTGAAGTCAAAGAGATAGTCTGGTCGCGACAATCCGGAGATTTCTACAAAATACAAACACCCGATGGGCGTGATGTGGCTTTTTTACGCGGGAACACCTGGATAGAAATCGCTTCATTGCCAAGGTACGAACCAAAGTTTAATTTGGAGGGAGAGTAATATCACCGTCGAGCATCAAATGTTTAACGTCATACGATTTACGGGCGTCAGACTTTCAGTAGTTGATGTTCGCAATAATAAGTTTTTATGAAAAAAAATGCCAAACCTGCCTATCTCATAAATGGTGGAAAACCTCTGCGGGGTACCGTTAAAGTTGCCGGTGCAAAAAATGCCGCCACAAAACAACTTGTGGCGTCGCTTTTAACCGATGACGAAGTTAAGCTGGCCAACGTTCCGCAAATCGGCGACGTGGATGCCACGATCGAGCTTTTACGGAGCTTGGGAGTTAAGGTTGTACAAAAAGGTTCGGCCGTAAATATTTGCGCCAAAGGAATCAAGAACGGCGATGTCGTTTCCGCTTACAGCCGTAAGAATCGAATACCGATTTTACTCATTGGTCCGCTTTTGCATCGCTTTGGCGAAGCGCGCATCCCCATGTTGGGTGGTTGCAAGATTGGTGCACGCCCGGTAGATATCCATTTGGAAGGATTTAAAAAAATGGGTGCCGAAATTATTTGCGAGGATGATTGTTATGCCATTCGAGCCAAAGAGCTTACAGCCGCAATGATCGAGTTGCCTTTCCCATCCGTGGGCGCCACCGAGAACTTGATGTTTGCTGCGGTTCGAGCCAAAGGCACTACAACAATCTCCAATGCGGCCATAGAACCCGAGATAATGGATACGGCCAAGCTTTTGCAATCCATGGGAGCGATTATAAATCTCGAAGCCAATCGCACTTGGGTTATCGAAGGCGTCGAATCTCTCACCGGTGCCGAACACAGCGTAATCCCGGATCGCATCGAAGCCGCATCATTTGGTATCACGGCCGCTATCACGGGCGGCGAAGTTTTTGTTGAAGGCGCCGAGCAAGATCACCTGATATCTTTCCTTAACGCTCTCCGCCGCGTTGGCGTACCATTCGTCATCAAACCAAATGGCATACTCTTCGGTTCAGCTGAAAAATACAATCCTATTACTTTGGAAACAGATGTCCACCCCGGTTTTATGACCGATTGGCAACAACCGTTCGTAATGCTTTTAACTCAAGCAAACGGCGTCTCCATCGTCCACGAAACAGTTTTTGAAGATCGTTTCGGATACACGGAGGCACTTAAACAAATGGGGGCGAATACTCAGTTGCACTCTGATTGCTTGGGCTCCAAAGAGTGTCGTTACAAGCATCACAATTTCAAGCACTCATGCATTATTGTTGGTGCCACGCCTCTCATTGCGGCCGCCATAACCATTCCCGATTTACGCGCCGGTTTCTCTTACATACTCGCCGCGCTTATGGCCAAAGGCCGCTCAACCGTTACCGGTGTGGAGCACATAGAGCGCGGTTATGAAAATATCATCGAAAAGCTGAAGAGTTTGGGAGCCGATATCAAACGCGTTTAACCGCAGTCATAAACCTTATCCTCCCGCACAAATCTTTCTCGAATTTTATTTTGGAATCTTGAAGATTTTTTTTGGCAAATTTTTTCAGTTCATTAACTTGTCTTGGATCAATTTCAAAATATAAATACCAGCCTAATCCCGAAGCGGAGTAGGGGGTTAAGAATTTTTTCAGTTGTTGAATACATTTTTTAATCAATTCCATGCCGTCGTCGTCCGCGAATAGCGCATTTTTGGGTTCATAGTTGATCACATCTTTTTGCATTGCAGCCAAATCAGAGAAGGGGAGGTAGGGGAGATTGGCCGCCACAAAAAGCACCGTGCCCTCTTTTATGCGGATTTTTTTAACCACCCGGGCACTAAGTTTTTTATCGAACAAATCACTGTGGATAACTTCTACACCTGTGGATAATTTATTAGCATTATATTTTACGACGCTAAGCGCAGCAGGGGAACTGTCGCTCGCCATCACCTCCGCTTCCGGTAAAGTTTTTTTAATCGAACATGCTATGCACCCCGAACCGGTTCCTATATCAACCACAACCGATTTTTTTCCGCGCTTCACCTCCCTCTTCATGTCCGCGATAATTTTTTCCGTCAAAAGTTCGGTTTCCGGCCTCGGAATCAGCGTAGTGCGATTGACTTTGAAATTTTGGTTTAAGAAAGGTTGATATCCAACCAAATATGCAATGGGTTCATTTTTGCGCCTGCGCATGACCAAGCGCATAAATCTGTTAATTTTATCCGCGCCTGGCTTTTCCTCGGTATGCACTGCAATGTAAGATTCGGACACGCCGAGAACATGTGCCAATAACAATAACGCTTCCCGTCGATCCAAACCGTGGGCACAACTCAAAAGTTTTTTTATTGTCGGCATAAACGTTTTACATATAATGCAGTGCCAAACGCTTAGCGTCAAAAAAATAGTCATATTCTTAAAAATTCTTGTTCCTGGTCACAAACAAACAATTCTCAATTCTTGACCGTTTTTTAGTTTTATGATAAGTCATTTGAATAACAGGAGGTGTGGTGTTAATGGGAAACGGTACGGAATTGCGGATTGAATCATTCGCTCGGATCCGGATGGATCACCCATGTTATATCGTACCTGCGTACCTTGAAATTCCGGTTTGCGAAACCAAGAGCATGTGCCAGTTGAGGCAAGAATTGCGGATCAGGCGCAAAACCATCGAGCGAACCAGATTGGCGCAGACGCCTGGTGGTAACTTCTGTTTTGGCGGCACCAAGAACCGACTTTTGGTTTGTGTAATGCTCGCCTCTTCACCCGAGTCGCTGACAGCCGAAGCTTTACGTACGGCCATATCCAAAGCACTGCGTCAAACCGTAGAGGGTACGGCTATTATCGGCGATGGATTCCGCATGCCCTCCAATGCCAAAAACCGAGATAATGTGCAATACGGTTTCGAAATTCTATGCCGTGCTTTACGCCGCCTGGGTTTTTCGGGAGTGGTTTACGAGCCGCCCGAATACATGTTGCGTCAAGATCCTTTGTCGGGTTTTTCTGAAGAGGTTTCCACCGACACTCACACAATCATTCGGTGGGACGGTTCCGTCTCGCCTTCGCTGCCTCCAACTATGTTGAAGTTGCGCAAACCGGGAAATTAATAATGCTACATTCTCCTCCAACACCCGGAGGATTTTTTTGTGCTATAATAATACCATGAAATTGATGGCCATTTTTGATGGCATGGCAGGTGGAATTAGCCGCTATTTTTATGTTACTAAAAAACCCATGCAGTGGTTTGTTTTGAATCACATGAGCGAACTCGATGATCTAAAAAAAATACCCATCGAATTGCAGTACTCAATAGCCATTCATCCCTCCAGGCTTTCCGCTTTGGAGTCATTATTACAGGCCGGTCATAGCATTGCTCTGGGCCGTCAAAAATTTATTCCCGAAGAAGTATATAAAGCCGTTTCGCATATCGCCGCCACTCATCACGGTGCGCTCTATCCCTGGCTCGAAGATTTGGCCAGTAAACAAGCCGTTCCGCGTTGGAGCGAAGCGGATTTTGAAGAAGCTGCGGCTGAAGGGATTGATCTGAAAGAACAAGCTCGGATAATCTTGAGCCATATAGGCAACAGCATACAAATCAAACTCATACGTTCGGGAAACGCATCAGCTCCATCCGGTGATTACGAGGCATTGCTTCGCGCAATGGCCGGTGATGTGCAAAAAGTCCATTCGCTCCAGATTGCACACAGCCTCTGCGGCGAGCATTTGGGCAGAAGCCGCGACATTGGCATTCTTTTTGCCTTAAGTTTGGTTTTATTTGCACCGGTCGCTCATGTACTCGAAGTATTGATTGCCGGTTTGGGAAAATTTGCGGCAGTTGTATTCCCCGGTTTGTATCATGAGACCTTGCGTTTAAAGCGCTCGTATTCTTTTGGTGCGGCATCATGGCAATTGGCGGATAACATCAAAGCCAGATTGCCGGAAATTTCTGTCATGATTTTGGCCGGCGCTTTGGTGCAAGTATTCTTGCATTTTGGATTGCCGGCACTGGCCGGCTTAAGCTTTGCCATTGCCTGCGGTGCGATTTTTACGGGTACCGAGTTAAGGCGCCTCGCAAAATCCCGCCAAGTGTACCGAGCTCTCAGTGAAAGCGGTAAAATTTCCCTATCATCAAAAACAGCCTGGTTAAAATTGTATTACGGCCCGATTTGGTGGGTCCACGGCTTAAGCATTGTGCTTTCCGTGATCTGCACAATCGCCGTATTTATCATGTTCACTGTGCAGCTCAATAACGGCTGGCTCTTGTCTCTAATTGCCATTTTGCCAATCCTCTTTTTTGAGTTTTTACTTTTGAGTTGGCGCCTTACCTTGAGTTGGCGTTTCAAAACCAGGGTAAAAGCAATGCTCGCCAATTCAATTATTTCCTAGATTTAGCGGTTTTTTATACTGGACAAAGGACATTTTATACTGTAACATTATCATACTTACAGCAATTGCAACTAAATAATTTATTAATAAATATGGGTATTTTTAGCAAAAAAAACGCAGAGGGTACGGAAATCGCCGGCGAAACTCCAAAAGTGGCGTTGCATTTTTTTCTGGAGCTTGTGCAAGTGGTGGCCATATCTTTGGCAATCATCATCCCTGTGCGTTATTTCCTGATTCAACCTTTTTACGTTAAGGGTGCTTCCATGGAACCGAATTTTTTCGATCACGAATATCTGATTATCGACGAAATCACCTATCGTTTTTCCGAGCCCGAGCGCGGTGATATCTTGGTTTTTCATTATCCCAACGACCCGAAAAACTATTTCATCAAACGCCTCATCGGTTTGCCCGGTGAAACGGTCGAAATAGCCAACGGCCAAGTCAAAATTTATAACGATGAATATCCTAACGGCATTGTGCTTGATGAGTCTTTATACCTCTCCGATAAGTATACGGCCCAAACCAGGCGCGACACATTAAAAGCCAACGAATATTACGTACTGGGCGATAATCGCGCCGCCAGTTTGGACTCCCGTTTTTTCGGCCCCATTGAGGAAGATGTTTTGGTTGGCAGGGTTTGGGTTCGCGGTTGGCCATTGGACCGTTGGAAAATTTTTAAAACACCGGATTACAATCTATAACAATAAATTATGAGCACTAATCAAAAACAACCCGCAAAAAAGCCCGGCGATTCTCCGGCAAAAAAGGCACCTCAGCCATTATCTTCAGTCCGCGGTATGCGCGATATCTTGCCTTCCGACCAGCCCTATTGGCGCATGGCTTTTGAGCAGGCGCAAAAAATTTGCGATGCTTACCATTTCGACCGCATCGAAACCCCTGTACTCGAAGAAACTCCTTTGTTTATCCGCGGTGTGGGTAAACAAACCGATATCGTTGAAAAAGAAATGTACAGTTTCGATACTTCCGGCGGGGATAAAGTTACCATGCGCCCCGAAAACACCGCCGCAATTTGTCGTTCCTACATCCAACACGGAATGCTGAATCTGCCACAACCCGTTAAGCTTTGGTATTGGAGCTCCATGTTTCGCCATGAGCGTCCGCAAGCAGGCCGTTATCGCGAGTTTTGGCAATTTGGTTGCGAAATGATTGGCGACGATGATGCGGTTGTCGACGCCCAGCTCGCGCTTTTGGCTTGGAAGTATTTGCAAAGCCTGGGGCTGGATACTGTTGTGCGTATAAATTCCATTGGCACTCCCGAGAGCCGTCTCAACTACAAAAACGCTTTGGTCGCCTATTTTCGCCCCAAGCGTAACCGTATGTCCGAGGATGATAAAAAAAGATTGTTAAAAAATCCACTGCGTCTGCTTGATTCCAAAGATCCGGTAATCATGGAAATGAAAATGGAAGCCCCGCAAATTGTTGATTGGCTCGATGAATCCTCCAAAAATCATTTCATGCGCGTTCTGGAATATCTTGACGAAGTTGGTGTTCCATACCAGCTCGATCCCTTTTTGGTGCGCGGTTTGGATTACTACACCCGCACGGTTTTTGAGCTTTTCGAAGTATCCGACGATCAAGAACAAGGTCAAAACGCACTTGGCGGCGGTGGCCGTTACGATGGCTTGCTCGAGCTTTTGGGTGGTAAAGAGACTCCGGCGGCCGGTTTCAGTATCGGCATCGATCGCGTGGTGAGCCGTTTAAAGAGCCGCGAAGATATCATCCCCCCAACCGAACCAATCGAGGTTTTTGTGGCACAACTTGGTGAAAGCGGCCGCAAGCGCGCCCTGGCATTGTTTGAAGAGCTTCGTGCCGCCGGCTTTAAAGCGGCCGAGTCATTCTCCAAGAGTTCCATCAAAACCCAGATGGATAATGCCAATCGCTTGGGAGCCAAATGGACAATCATAATCGGCCAAAAAGAGGTTTTGGACGGCACGATCATAATTCGCGATATGGATGCCGGAACGCAAGAAATCGTCGACGCCCAGAAAATGGTGCAAGAATTACGAAAAAAGATGATTCAAAAATCTGCCGAAATTGCATCCTAAATCAAGGGAAACGTCCGCGATTCAAAGCTTAATAATTTCAAAGTTCCACATTTGACTCAAACCGGGTATTGGGTTATCATCTGTTTTGTATCCCATAAAGGATGCCTAGATTTGATATACTTTTAGAAAGGAGTAAAACACATGATCGAAGTCAAGCGTAAAAAGGGTGAAACTTTCGAATCCCTTCTCCGCAGGTTCCAACGCCGCCAACAACAATGCGGTGTTATGCTCGAAGTGCGTAAAAAGCGCTATCGCAAACCGGCAGAGAATAAGAATCGTGTTCACGAAAGCGCATTGCGCCGCGAGAAAAAACGCGAGCAATACCAGTATCTTTATAAAACAGGACAAATAAAAGATACTCGCAAGTAATCAATCAATTTACATGTCTCTTCAGAGTCAAATTAAAGCCGAGCTTATAACAGCCATGAAGGCCAAGGATGAATTCCAAACATCCATCCTTCGTATGTTGAGCTCGGCTTTAAAAAACAAAGAAATCGATCTGGGCCACGAGCCGAGCGATGAAGAAGTATTAAGCGTGGTTAAAACCATGGTCAAGCAGGGCAAGGACGCCATTGCTGATTTTAAAACCGGTAATCGCGAAGATCTGGTTGCAAAGCAAGAAAAAGAAAACCTGTTTTTGGAGCACTATCTACCCGAACAAATGCCCGATGCGGAGATTCAAAAAATCGCCGAGCAGGTCATTGCGGAAACCGGAGCAAACAGCCCGGCCGACATCGGAAAAGTAATGGGCGCTGTCATGAAAAAAGCCGCCGGTCTGGCCGACGGCAATCGTGTTCGCGAGATTGTGCAAAAAATCCTGGCTTAATAATCGCAAGCATACGCAAACTGTGCTATAATGTTGGCATGGGGATTACGATAATTTTGATTTATCCCCTTTAGCTTTCTTCTACCCATGCAGAGGGAGAAACTTGCAAACAGAATGCGAAAATTTTTATTTACCAAACGGCTAATCACATCCGTGATTGTTTTGTTTACGGTGCTTGGCGGATTATCTCTGGCTTGGCCGACTTTGGCTCAGTTCACTACGGGTCAAGCCAATGTGAATTCGGTGGCCGCATCGGCCGGGGTCGGCGAGTCGCCCGATTTAATCACCATCATCGGCAGGATAATAAATATCGCTTTGGGTTTTGTTGGTGTGGTTCTCTTAATCATCATGCTTTACTCGGGATACGAGTACATGACCGCCGGCGGTAACGCGGAAAAAGTTCAAAACGCCACCAAGCGTATACGAAACGCCATCATCGGCTTGCTGATAATTTTTCTATCGTTTGCTATAGTCAATTTTATTCTCGGAATTTTTGCACCCGGCGGAGGCGGAGGTTTCTTTCAACCATCCGGATTCAATTTCGGCGGAGGCGGAGGATTCGGGCAATGGGGCAACTCCGGTTCATTGGGCGAGGGAGTGATCGAGTATCATTTTCCGGAGCGCGATCAAAAAAATGTGCCCAGAAATACGGCCATCTCCATAACCTTCAAAGAGGCTATCGACCCGGCATCGTTTATTCAGGGTTGGGATCCGGCCGCATCGCCTTTGCCTTATCAAATAAACAGTAATCTCATCAAAGTCCATCCGCAAGATAATGCGTCGCAAAATTTACTTCCCGATCAAGCGCGCGTAACCATATCCGCCGATGGTCGTTCGGTAATTATTAAACCCAACGAACCATTGGGCAATGCCAACTCCAATACTTGGTACGAGGTTGTTTTGGAGGGTGGTGCGGATGGCATTAAAAACGCTTCGGGTACCGCTATTTTTGTGGGTGATTTTGACAACGGCTATTCGTGGCCATTCGAAGTATCCACCGAAATCGATAACACTCCTCCAAGAGTTATTTCTCACATTCCCTATTCGGCCGGCACTTACGCGCGCAATATCGTTGTTCAAGTTAACTTTAGCGAACCGATTTTGCCCATGAGCGCCTCGGGATTTTATGATCCCAACTCCCCCTCGGGCAACTTCCAAAATATATCCGTTACCGCGGACCAAGGCACGGGTGGCCAACCGGTTGCCGGCGAATACCGCATCAGCAATGGTTATCGCACGGTTGAGTTTATAACTTCCGATGAATGCGGCACGAATTCTTGCCTTATCACCATGTACTGTTTGCCCGGCAACAGTGCCATTGATGTCACGGTTAAAGCCGCCACGTTAAGCGCCACACCGCCGCTCGCCGCCGAGATGGGTGCTTTCGGTTTTGATGGTGTGGTTGATATGGCCGGCAACTCATTGGATGGCAACCAAAACGGTATAGCCGAAGGCCCTCCTCCCGGAGGCAATGATAACAATTTTTTCGCATTTGCCACCAATGATGAAATCTTCTTGGACCCACCTGTCATCACCACTATCGCGCCGCAAGTGCTCCAGGGTAATGTTGCCGCCGATCTTCCCGCGGAAATAACTTTTGATTCCATTTTGCTTGGGCATACGGTAAATGCCGGCAATGTCAGCATCACTCGCGCCGGCCCCGCGGAAACCGCGCTTGGTGCCAACGCATGGTATTATTATGCATCACTTGAACACCTAAACGCATCCGGTAACCCGGTTACCACCGGCGAAGAACCGGTCAGCTCCCGTGTTGTTATCAAACACCGTCCTTTTTTACCTTCCGAAATCCCGGCTCAAAACCAAGACCCTTGGAAAGCGATGAGTATTTACGCGCCGGTTGTAACCCACCGCATCATGAATGTTTATCAAAATTGCTTTAACCCGGCCGCTTCGGATTTGGATAAAAACGGCGTACCTTTTAGCGGCGGTCCGAACAATCCCAATTTGTGTAATGAAACTCCGTGGAATAAAGAATGCGAATCATCCCCGGCTTGGAGGCCCGCACCCTAAACTTATGAAAAAAATTCATCTTTTCAGTCTTGTCGCTTTTCTGCTTTTGGCCGGAGCTTGTTATGTTTTGCCTGTTCATGCCGGCACTATCGATATAGGTCAAAACGCTTTGGCTGAGTGGCTCAACCTCTCCGAAAAAGATCCGCGTATAATCGTGGCCGAGCTTATCAATGTGGTAATCGGTTTTCTTTCTCTCATCTTCGTGATTCTCATTCTCTACGCCGGCTTCTTGTTTATGATCTCAGGAGGTGACAAAGAAAAAACCGATTATGCCAAACGTGCAATCGGCAACGCCATCATCGGTTTGATTATCGTTCTCTCATCCTGGGCTATTACCACTTTTTCAATTGATGCAATTATAAACGCTCTCAAATAACTTAATCATGAAACTGCGATCGTTCTTTGCCGCTTTGGCGGTTATCACAAGCCTCTATATTTTTGGTGGAGATTTTATCGCGCCCGCAAACGCACAGATAGACACGGGTTTAAATTCAATCGGTCAAACAATAGCGTTACCCGATACGGATCCGCGGGTTATAGCTGCGCGGCTCATCAACGTCTTTCTGGGTTTGCTTGGTGTAATTTTGCTCGTGGTTATCCTTTACGCCGGATTTTTATGGATGACAGCCGGCGGAGATGCGGCCAAAGTCGAAAAAGCCAAAGCTTGGCTCCGAAACGGAATAATCGGTGTTATCATTGTTTTGCTTTCTTGGGCAATTGCGTCATTTGTCATCAATTCGCTGATTAATGCGGCAACCGGTGGCTCGGGCGGCGCAGGTGGAGGCGGTTCGGGCGGCGGTTCTGGAGGCGGAGGTTTTGGTTCGGGCGGCGGGGATGTGTTCCGCGTTATGGCTAAAAGCCCCGAGGGCACGGTTGGCAATGCGGATTTGGTGGTACGCATACTGTTTAATAAAGATGTGGACGAAAATACTTTGGGTGCTTTATCAATCTCTCCTCAAACCAGCGGTGTTTGGGCTACAGATCCAACCAACCCCAAACGTGTCACATTTACGCCCTCCGACCCATGCCCCGGCGCTCCGCAAAAAACCTGCTTTGTTTTTGATACACAATATACCGTTACCGCCGGAACCGATTTGCGCAGCACCGCCAACCAGCAATTGCGTTGCGGTGGTTTTTACCCTGATTGTGCCTTTACTTTTACCTCGGGCAACACAGTTGATACCCAATCCCCAAGTGTAAATATCATGAACTTATATTCCGGCAAAAGCGTATCTGTAAACACGGCTGTCGAAGTTTTGGCCAAAGCCACCGACGATATCGGCATTTCGGGTATGGAGTGGGAGGAGGGCGGCCAAATATTCCACAGCGATGGGCCGCAAACATCACCATCTCCGCTCACATTCGAATCTTCGGGCTACTGGGATACCGTGGGTAAAACGCCAAAACAAACCTACACGATAACGGTTCGCGGCACTGATTTGGATTCCAATACAGGTTCAAAATCCGTGGATGTGGTTGTTTTGGCCGAGCATTGTTTTGACACAACTCAAAATCAAGATGAAACCGGTATCGATTGCGGTGGAGCCGATTGTTTGGCTTGTTCATCGGGCGCCTGCCAAACCAACAGCCAATGCGCTTCCGGCCTTTGCGTTAACAACGTCTGCGTAGAGCAACCGGTTATTACCGATGTCAAACCATTGGCCGGCGCCGTGGGAACTTATGTTTCCATTTGGGGCGATAATTTTGGCGATACGGGCGTGGTAACTTTTTTGGGTCCGCCCGAAGTAACGGCATCCGCTCCTCAGGCTTGCGTTGCCGCGGGAGCCGTCACCTGGTCCAACAATTATGTTTTGGTTGAAGCTCCAACCGGAGCCGGCACCGGGCCGATTCGTTTGTTAAACGGCAACAGCAACTTATCCGATCAAACTGATGATACCCTGGGACCGGAATTCACCTTCACACTGAACAACGAGCAAATTCCCGGCTTGTGCGGAGCTACTCCCAAACAAGGCGCGCCGGGCGTTCAAGTATCATTGGATGGTACGAATTTTGGTGCCACGGCCGGAGCAATCAACTTTGGCAACGGCACCGTAGCCAGCCAAAATTGGAGCAATTCTTCCGTTAACTTTTTGGCGCCGGTTCTAAACGCCGGCCTCTACCCCGTCTGGATCAAACACGCCTCGGGAGCCGAGTCCAATAAAGTTCCTTTTACCATACAAAGTTTGGCGGCCCAGCAGCCCGCACCGGTTATTACCTATCTGGATCCGGCCTCCGGCCCTCGCGGCCAATTCATCACAATCGTAGGCGAACGCTTTGGTTATACACCGGGTATTGTCCGTTTTTATGATAAGGCCGCGGATAAAACTTATACGGGCGATGCATCGTTTAGCCAGGGCTGTTCCGAGGGTTGGTGGAAAAATAATAATATAGTCATCAAAGTACCTGCTGTGGATGCGAATGTTGTTAAACCCGCACAATTTGCCGTCTACATCGAGCGGGCGGATAACGAAGGGTCTAATCGTGTCGATTTTACCTACACCGATGGCACGGCCGGCCCCGGAATCTGCACTCTAAACCCAGTCTCCGGCCCGGTTGGAACTTATGTTGAAATGGTGGGTGAAAACTTGGGTCAAGCCGCACCGGGCAATCAAGCCGTGTTCTCGACCGGGCAAATTGCCAATATTCTTTCTTGGCAACCCAATCAAATAGATGTAAATGTTCCCAACTCGGCCATCACCGGCCCGGTCTTTGCTACGGTTTCGGGTCAGGATTCCAATGCCATGCAATTCGCGGTTGCGGATTGCCACGATAATGCCTCTATCTGCGACCTGGGGCAAACTTGTTGCCCCAATGGAACTTGCGTTAGCGGGCAGTGCCAAGCGGCTTCTTTTTCCGCGTTGTACTCTTGGCAATTTTCTACGGGAATAGTGCCAAAGACACCACGCGTGGTCGAGTTTTGCGATACTTCCGGCTCGGGCAATCAACTGCCGTCGCCAACTCCCTGGCTGAACCAATCCGGAGGCGACCAAGTTTGTACGAACCCAGTTCCCCGCATCGGTGTCCTTTTCGACATACCCATTCATTGGCCGCCTGCGCAAAGCCCGAGTACCCTGTTTTCTTTAAAGAAGTGTACCGGCACGGGTGCCGATCCTTGCTCGGATTTGGAAGATGTTCCCATTACGCAACCAAGCTTGATTTCCGGCGGTAACCCCTACGTTTCGTTTGAGCCGGCCGGCGCCTTGAGCCCGGATACCACTTACTACGTTTTTGTATCTCGTGAAATTCGATCCGAGGATTTGCAATACGGCACCGTGATGGATGAAAACACCTCCTGCCCCGAGCCCGGCCTTGGTTATTGCTACCGTTTCCGCACCCGTTCCGATACAGGCCCCTGCCAAGTCGGCGATGTCTTCATTAACCCGTGGAAAGCATATGTGGAGGGCAATGAAGAACAAGATTTCGAAGCTGTTCCGGCCGCCAAAGGTGCTGTTTGCAACCTCATGAAATGCGACGGTTTTGATTTTAATTGGAGCACCAATCCTCTCACTAAAGCCTGGGTGAATACATCGCTTACTCCAAATGCCTGCAAACAAACGGTTACATCCGGTAATGACGAAGCCACCAATCCGCCGGTTATGGTGACCGCCGAAGAGGATGCCTCAAAAATAGAGGGCAATGCGGATCTTTACATACAATTTGTTACCCCAGCCGTGGTCGATAAATTCCCCGACTGCAACACGGCTTGTTCCAATATCTATCTTTGGGCGCAGATGAACACCTCCCTCTGGAGCAACCCTCCGCCGGCCGGTCAAAATTCCGTGGAAATAAAAGACCCTCTGAAGCCCGGAAATTATTATCAAAATGTTAAAGTCTATAGTTGCGCCACGGAAAATTGTTTTGCCGCGGGTTTGGTGGAAATCCCCATCAAGGTTACGCTCGAAGAAACCTCTCCCCTCATTCAATATCAAAACAAACCCTTTAGTTTTATCCGCATCGAGCCCATCCAAGATTTGGCGCGGGCAACTTATTACAAGATTTGGTTAAACGGCGGAGCCGGCAATGTCATCAAAAGCAAAAATGGTACACCTTTGCCCAAACCCGAATCTTGGCAATTCCGTACGCGTTTGGAGAACGAGGTTTGCCAACCCGAAGACGTAGTTGTTTTTCCATCGCAAAAAATCGAGGAAAAAGTCGGCGACAGGGAATTGTTCAATGCCGCTTTAATCAGCCCGGCCGATGATTGTCGTGCCGATGGCCAGATGCTTAAGGTAACCCAATCATTCAACTGGTCTTTTACCGACCCTGCCCAACAAGTTGCCTCTTTCATGTTGCCATCCATCGATACCGGGGCTCTATTGCCTCACGGTTGTTCGGGCAATTGCATCGCCACCGGAGCTGATGGAGTCTTTGGTCAAACCGCGCGTTGCGGCAATGGTGTTGTCGAAACAACCGACGATAAATATTGTGTTGCCGGAACCACTTTGGCCGGCCAGCCTTGCGTTATCTTGCCGTCTGCTTCAGGTGCCGGTGAGCAGTGCGACGGCGGAGGTCTTTGCGATACAGCCACTTGTTTATGGAAACCCGTCCCCGGCAATAACTGCGGCAATGGCACCATCGAGTATTCCGCGGGCGAAATGTGCGATCCCGGGGTCCGATGTTTTGATACAACCAGCACCGCCTCCGGTCTGGAAGGAACGCTGTGCAATACGCAAGCGGTATTTGACGCTTGTAATGACGCGGGAGGCCTCTGTGAAATCCGTGATTATATCGGCTGTTCCGAAGGCTGTAAGAATTTGGGCGCATCCTCGGTGGCCGGTACAACTTGCGGTAATGGTGATATCGCCGAAGGCGAGGATTGTGATCTGGGCAATCAAAATGGAACCGGTGGTTGCACCAATGATTGCTTGCATCGCGGGTCGTCCCCATCCGTCCAATCCGTCTGCGGCAATGGCGCTATCGAACCCGGTGAAAATTGCGACGCTCCGGCCCCAGGGTCACCCATCCCCGCTTGGTGCGATTCCATTCGCTGTGTAAAACTTGGTTCCGCCTCTTGTGCCGACCCAAGCTTTCCCGATTGTTGCGGTAATAATGTTATCGATTTGGGTGAAGAATGCGATGATAATAAAATCGGCGGTGATGGTTGCAGTGCCAAATGCTTGCTCGAAGGTTCATCTTGGAAATATCCGGTACCCGGTTTCTGCGGTAACGGAATTTTGGAAACAGGCGAACTCTGCGAGTCAATCATGCAAACAACCGGAGCGCCCGTTAGTGGTGCTGTAGCCGGTGTAGGCGACGGAAAGGTGGATCCAAAACAACTGGCCATTATTGATCCGGGTCTGGGAGTACCCGACCCAATTACAAAAATCCTGCAAACAGACCTGACTTGTACTTACGATCAAATAACCGGGGCGGCCGTTTACGGCGTCGGTTGCGGCAAAACCGATGAATCCCAATGCGAAGATGGTTATGGTTTGGACAATAACGGGTGTTGTGCGCTGCGCCCTGTCTTTGACCTCGATCTCCCATCCTTTCCGCAAGGCAACAATAACGGACAAGGTTTCTGTCGTAATGTCTTAATTGAGGCTCATTTCGAGACCCCAATGAACGTTCAAAGTGTTGTTGGCAACTTTACTATCGCCAAAGAAATTCAAGGCAACGACTGCCCGGATGGAACCGAGCCTTTGGCCACAGCTCCGCAACAAGGTGGTTTCTGGGGTTGGATAGCTTATCAGTGGAATTCATTGATTGGCTGGATAACCGGTAAACCGGCAATTGCCGTTTACTGCACGCAAACGGTTCCCGGCACACTGGTTGGTAAGGGCACGTCCACCACGGCATTTGTGTATCGTTTAAGCCAGGTTTTGGATCCGAACACCCGCTACATAGTCCGCTTTAACGGTGATCCTGATTTGGGTTCGGCGGCCGATGCCGGTGTAAAAGAAGGTATCAGGACCTCGGCCGGAGTCAGCGCTTTTGCCGATGCCGGTGGTGATATTTCCAATATAAATTCATGGAATTACTCGTGGTGGTTCGAAACCGGCAGTGATATTTGCCGTGTAAATACAATCCAAATAGAGGATAATGGCCCGCCCAATCCGGCCGAAGGTTATAGTGATTTTTACTTTCAAAAAGCCTTCGAGGAACATCTTTTTGTCGCAAACGCCAAATCGGTACAAAACGGTCAAGCGCAATCCATTAGCCCCATACCCGGTTTTTACAACTGGCTCTGGCAACCATGGGTTATTAATAATCCAGAAATAGCACAAACCAACGATGATTTGGCTTCATACACTCAAGAAGTAACACAATCGGGTATTAGGGTTTCCGATAAAAGCGGTTACGCCTGGGTTTTTGCAGCATTAAAAATCACCGAAGATAATTTGGGGAATGGCAATACCAAAGGGTCTTTGGTCAGTGCATCCAAGCCCATTACCGTTTTCATCTGCGACAATCCGTGGCCTTTAAGGCAAGAACAAACCAAGCGCTTCGATCCATTTCGCGATGCCGATCAAACCATAGTAACCAATCCCAACGAGTTGTGGCTCAAAGATCTTTATAACACGCTATACACATCTTATTCCACCGGCCCATTCTTTAACTTCCAAACCATGTATTGCCGTGATCATGAAAACGGCGTCCTTCCCACACTTAGACCCAGTTTAATACCGCTTTCGCTAAGCGATGCGGCATCCGGCATATTAAGGCAATATCTCTTTACTTTCGATGTGCCCGCCTTTAAATCCGATGGTATCGGTATCCGCATCTATCGCAATCCTTACATGGATACTCCTTTGGAGTGGTACAAGAGACGTGGTTTCGCCGGCAATCCGCAAGAGTTTGAAGTTGATGGTTACCCGGCTATCCGCGACGGCGGGACAGTCTACATCGGCTTCCCCAACACAACCGGCAGAAAAGAAAAAATCTATCCCAATATTTTGGTCATGTCGCATAATGTCGGCGCTTCCGTTGTAACGCAAGATATTTTTGACCGGTTGCTCCAAAATTACGCATTCAATATTAATTTTGATTTTGATAATGGCAATGTTTGTGTCAAAGGCGGGGAAACCGGTGTAGCGCAAGGCGAGATCTACTTGGATCCCGTGATCGGTACGCCCATCACCTGCGTTTCGGATTGGGATTGTTTAAAGATAGATAATGCACCGGATGATAAGTTAAGATGTGCCAGTTTTAAATTTAAATTGCAACACGATATCACACGCTTATCCGATTTTAAGCAAATCGATAGAGCGATGGAATCATATTACGGTCAGAATCAAAAATATCCGGTTATTTCCGAAGGTACTTTCCAAAAGAGCCGCACCAATTCTCGCTGGCCATCGTGGCAAGAAACTTTAGGCAATCAACTTGGAATCACCATGCCGGTTGATCCTGTAAATCGATTGGTTACATGCGGATTATGTAAACCGAGTGATAATCCATCCGCACAAAGCACCATACCTTGTGCTACGGATACTGATTGCAAAGAGGGCTATTTCTGCGAATCGCAAGATGGTTATGATGCGCAAACCTGCTGGAATGCGGAAGCATTGCAGTTCATGTGCCCCTACATGGGCTCCGACGGCTCCCAGCCGCAAACCGCTTACGATCCATACGGCGTGGAAGAGCCTTTCGCCTCATCACGTTTCTACAAATACCGCGCATTGGATGGCGGCCGCCGTTACGAATTGGGAGCTAATTTTGAGGTTTCGCCCATAAGTTTTGTTAAAGACGGCAATGGTGTTCCGCTTTATACGGAAAATTGGTGGTTGCCCCCTTTCAATGTTCAGCTTAAATATTGCCGTACCGATAGCCCCATTTCCAATAACCGTTGGTGCGCCTCGGATGCCGATTGTAAACCATGCTTGGATCCGTCCGACCCGGCCTGCACGGCCACAGCTCCTGTCAATTCTTGCAAACCCACCGGTTTCAAATATCAATTCAAAAACATTTGCAATAACGATGTTGTTGGTGAGAGCGGTATTTGTGGTGATGGCGTAAAAGGCCTGGTTTGTGCCGGCGGTGCCAATCAATACAATGCTTGTACGGTTGATGCGGATTGCCCGGGCTCAACCTGCTCGGCGGATGAATTTTGCGAATTGGGCGAAACCAAAATACAAACTTGCGATTACACAACAGCCGGCGCCGCGGATGGTTACATGCTTACGGTTTGTGAAGATTGCCGACGCTTTGCACTGGATCCGATCCTCTCCGATTGCCAGCCCAAACTCAAGTGCGGTAATGGCCGGGTGGATGGTTTTTGCGGAGGCAATATCACGGGCGGTGCCTGCACATCCGACGCGGATTGCACCGGGGGGTTAACTTGTGTCATCCAAGAAACTTGCGACGACGGAGTATTAAACGGAACTTACGGCCACTGTAATTCCGGTTGCACCGGTTACTATAAATACTGCGGCGATGGCCAGCTAAGCCCGGGCGAATCCTGCGACAACGGCTCCAATCCCGTCGACGGCAACGGCGCTTATTGCGCCAATACTGCGGCGTGCTATCCAAGTCATACCCCTTTATCGCAAACCTGCGGACTCGGCTGCACGGGCAAAGCCCCATATTGCGGTGACGGCAAAACCAACGGCCCCGAGCAATGCGACGGTGAAGTAACACGCACCATATCGGCTATTTGTTCGGATGATGGCCCATACAAAGAAAAGCCGTGTACATCAGCTGCCGATTGCGGAGGTGGTACCTGTGGTCCGAATAGTACGATGTTTGGAAAGATGGCGCTTTCTTATGTTTCTTGTGAAAACATTAAACAATCAAGATGTGCAACAGAGGCAAGCGTCTGCTTAACCGCCGCAGATCGCGACTCGCTAATCGCAGGGACTTTATTACCAAGTAATCTAAACATTGCATCAACTTATCAAACCTGCCAAACCAACGCAGGATGTTCCGGTGGCCGTGAGTGTGTCCCACTGTCACTCGGAATCAATTGTAAAAGCGATGCCCAATGTTCCACCGTAAACAAATCCGGTATTTGCCGTGAATACGGTACTGAGCATATTCGCAATTGCCAAAATCCGGGGGTTACCAATCAATGTAAATGGGAAGCGACTTGGAGCAGCTGCACAATTGCGCACAATTGCGGAGATGGTGTTTTGGATGCCGGCGAAGAGTGTGATGATGGTTCGGATAATGCCTCCAACAAAGCCTGTCTGCCAACCTGCAAACTCAATATCTGCGGAGATGGTGAATTGTTTACCAACGTTGAGGAATGCGATAAAGGCGCGGCTAACGGCTCTGATGAGTGCACCGCCACCTACGGCTCCACATGCAATGATTGCAGTCTGCAATGTAAAAACGTCGCCAAAGCCGGTGGTTACTGCGGAAACAGCGTCAAAGATGCCGGCGAGCAATGTGATGGCAATTTATTGGTGGAAGAAGAAGCATATAATGCGAATCAATTTATAACTGGCTCTCAATTTGTAGCCACCGTAGACGCAAACGGAGTGGCTGCCAAAGTTTATGCCGGAGAGATTTGCGAAAATCCTCCTTGCCAAATCATGAAAGAAAATAATGGTAGTGAAACGGATTTGACTTGCCAGCAATTGGGTTATGATTTTGCTTTGAATGATTTATTCAATCAGGCAATTCAAATTGGAAACAATTACAACCCTGATTATGCGGATTTGGTTTTTCCGGTCAGAATCGTGCAAGATAACGAGAATAACAATTTGATTAATCGGATTTTTGCGGATTGCGGATTAATGGGAACTGAAGTAAGAACGGAATGTAAACCGATATCCACCGGTATTTGCATGAATGTCACGGGTCCCGGTACCTTTTGGCTTTCGCAAGATGAGTGGCCGAGTGTTACCGACTTTAGGCGTTGTGTAAATTTCTTGGGTTTAGCTAATGGATTCAAGGTAGTGGGAACAACCAATCAAAAACCGGCATGCTCTACAAGCTGTAAACCCGCGGGTTGCGGGCGGTGCTCGGAAGAAATCGGCAATGGAAAAATATTCGGATATGTGATGGATCGCATTTGGCTTCAACCTGTCCCGGTTGCTCGTGTTACTCTGCAATATCGCGGTGTTAATGTTGATCAAGCACAAACTGATGAGAACGGAAGATTTGAATTTAACAATATCAGTTCTCGCGGAGAGTGCGATAAATTCCGTTTAGTCATCGATAAGTATGATAACAACGCTTGCACGGAACCCCTAGGTGAGCGGCCGGAAAACGGTTGTTTAAGGGACATTGCTCCATTATTTGATCGCGACATCGACGAAGGACAAAATGGCGGCTATTGGTCTTTTACCACGGATGAGTTCTCGGTGGATAGTTTTCCATATCAAGAAATGTTGGGAATGATCTTTATTTATCCGCGCCCCGCTAAAGGCGAGGGCTATGTTACATACGGTCGCCCGACACTGTTCACGGAATCGGCTTGGCAAAAAGTTAAAGAATGCCAACAAAATAATGACACGGGTTGTTTATTGCAAAATTTATCATTGTGGTTGCCCTGGTCCGGCTATTGGGCACCGCACATCGTTTGGCCAAAAAATCAAGCACGATTATTTCCGGTTATTGGCAGCGGTCTTACCCCCTATGATGCCGCCAAATCCGGTACTTATGCCTGGGATATTTGTAAATACGAATCCCGCGGCATGACGGCTCAACATGCAGAGGCGGATGGCCAAATGCTGGTTTGTTCCAGAGATTATAATTGGCTGGATCAGGGTTCATTGAATTTTGGAGCCGCACCGTATACCGGTATGCTCTGCCCCTCACTGCGTTGGGATCGCGACAAAACCAACAATTGCCCACTGGCCGGCAGGGATGTTTGCGAAGCGCAGTGCACCGGAGCAACGGGTGGAGTTTGGAAGCTTGTTAAAGATTGGACACAGATGACCTTTACGGCGCAACAATGCGCAGCCTCATGCAACCCAACCGGTTCCTGTTTAACTGAAGCGCAAATACTGGCTTTATACGGTCAAAATCCGCCACCGGATCCGCTGATGCCCGCGCAAAGATGCCATTTATCCATAAACAATGCTCAAGCAACGGGTTATTTCCGCTATAAAGGGCCAACCGACTTGAACGATCCAATTCAAATATATTTTTCGGGTCCCGAGTACGAACCGGTTCGTGGAGAGTACTTTTATACTGCGGCTCTGGATCCGGCCACATTTGATGGTTGGATAAATGGCAGTAAGCCGCTTCTGTATCAAACACTGTATCCGGATCTCCCCAACTACGTCCTTTCATGGCGTGAAGTTTGGGAAAGAACCAATATCAATGTTTATGTCTCAACCGACAAAGGATTGTTTGAAATCGACCCGGTTGGCGGCAATACACGTGATGACTTCCGCAAGCCTTTTTGGCACATAGCCAGCATAAGCAATACGGGTGAAGTCTCTCCGATTAATTCATGGCAGAGTGTTAATAATTTAGCCACTGCCGATATATTGCCCTCCGATGCAAGCGGTGTTTATGAGCCGGATACCGCTCAAATAATTAGACGTTCGAAAACCGCTTTGCGGCCACCCGGTCTTGCTTGCTGGAATATATTTGGTGCGGCTTGCCAATATGTAGCAGGCAATCCTTGGACTTCATCGTGTTTGGCTGTCAATGACAGGGGTATCCTAAATTTCTTACCGGGCGGTGTTGTTTATCAAAACTGGATTAATATTTGGAATGGCTACTTTGCACTACCACCCACGGTTGCAGATACTGCGGATTGCAAAATACAACCAAATAACCCTTTACGCTATAATGCTATTAACTGGTAATTATGACCAATAAAGCACTAATAATACTTGGAGCAATTGTTGGCGGTTTAGTAATAATATCCGGAACAATTTGGTATCTGCGTAGTCGTGAAACCGGTATGCCTTTGTACAACCCTTTTCAGTCCGCGGTCGATGGCGCGGGTGAGGTGGAATACGATCCGCCCTCCGATTTTACTTCTGAATACGATCAAAGTGTACCCGCTCCGGCCGAAACCGACCCGTCAATTATAGATCATATAGCCTTACCCGCCGGTCTTATTCAATAAGATAATACTTTTCACTCATTCATTCATCTGAAATCCTATGTTCGATGCCCCTCCCAATCTCCCCGTAGAACCATCTCCCGAATCCGCGCCAAAAGCACCGGAGAGCCTGCCGGAACCACCGCAAAAGTTGGATGGCGGCATTAACTTATCCGGTACAAAAGAACCAGAGGATATCTTTAGCGAAATAAAAGAACCGGCGGGAAAGCCGGCAACCTCCGCGCCAAGCACGGGGCCCATGGCTCCCAAAGCCGGCTTCCCCTGGAAGTTTGCGCTTGGCATAATTATTCCTTTGGCCGTAATCGCGGCCGGTGTTGGTGGATATTTCATTTATCAAAATTATTTTGCGGGTCAGGGTGGTTCGCTTATAACCGACACCGGCAGATCCGTAGCTCCATCAACCATTCCGGCAACTTCCGAACCCTCCGATACGGCTCCCGTTACATCCCCGATTCCCGAACCCGACGAAGATAGGCTTGCCGCCTCTCAAGCTTCCATGGCTTTGTTGAAAGCTCAAGCCGAGCAAGAGCGTTTGGCCATGGAACAAGCATCGGGCAGTGATATGGCAATGTTCGATGATATTATGGCCGCCGGCAGCTCCACAAGTGAATTTGAGGGTGATATTGCGACACAGACCGATCCCGGCGCGTCCGAAAGCTTGGATGTGATAACCGAACCCGCCATCGAACTTGTTACAGGCACCGACTCGGATACCGATGGTTTGACAAATTCCGAAGAAACATTGTTGGGATCCGATCCAAACAACACCGACTCTGATAACGATGGTTTTGCGGACGGGAGTGAGGTGGCAAATGGTTACGATCCGGCGATAGCCGGGGCAACACTCGCCGCATCCGTAAACATGAAAACCGAAAGAATCGGAACTGTTTTGTTTGCCATGCCCTCAACATGGAAACGTAACCCGGGTCCGGCCGGCACCACGGTCGTTTACACCGGCACTCCGGCCAGCATTAATGTTGAAATGGGTACCTACGCGGGTGCGAACAGTTTACTTGGTTGGCTCATTGCTCAAAATCCTGGTACCGGGGTCGCGGATTACACATCCGGTGATAACATGAACGGTGCCGAGGTTGTTTATTCCAAAAATAAATTAAATGCCTGGATTTTAATGGAAAATACGGTCTATACTTTAAGATATTCAACCAATGGAGCAGACACGTTGGATTTCGGAATGCTCTTTGAGTATCTGATAAAAAGCGCGACCATGGCTAACAATATCTAAACACTATGCCAGAACAAGCACAGCAACAAACGGCTCCTCATGCCAACCCACCCGAAACTCCGGCTCCATCCAAAGGTACTTCGGGGCAAATACATGTTATCCCCGCGCAATTCTACGGAGCGGCTCTAAAGACCAAGTTGCAAAACCAAAAAAGGGATTCCATACCGGAAGATGGAGGCGCACCGCGGAAAAAATCATTACTGCCCGTTTTTATCGCACTTGCTCTTATGGTTTTGTTTGGAGTCGGCGGCTATTTTGTTTACATGTACCGTGATGCATTGTTTGGCGCACCACCCGCAGAACCAATCGTACAAGCCGAGCCCGAACCCGGGCCCGAGCCGGTTGCTCCGCCTCCGCCACCCAGTTCACCGTCAAATTTAACGGCTACCTCCACAAATCCACGCAGTGTAACCCTTACCTGGGTCGACACTTCGGATAACGAAGCCGCTTTTCGCATCGAGCGGCGCCCCGAGAATCAAACCATTTATTCCCGTGTAACCGATTTGCCGCCCAACAGCACAACCTTTCAAGATAATTCCGTTCAAGCCAGTTCTACGTATTTTTACAGGGTTATCGCACGCAACGAGCAAGGCGAATCCGCCGGCAGTAACGAGGCTCCCGCCGTTACCCCGGCTCTCCCTCCTCCGCCCGCAGCCGTTGAACCTTTGCCGCCGGCCGGTTTGGATACGGATTCCGATGGAATCAGCGATCTCGAAGAATCCATTTTTGGTGCTGATCCACGCAGTCCCGATACGGACGGAGATGGCTTTCTTGACGGCAACGAAGTATTTAACCTTTACAACCCTAACGGCCGAGCACCTGCCAAATTGCAGGAAAGCGGTTTGATGAGGTCGGTTAGCGCGGATATGGGGTGGTCATTGCTCGTACCCAAAGATTGGACATCTGAAATCGATGATTCTACGGGAGGTAAAGCGACCATCAAATCAACTCACGGCGAAACATTCGTTGTAGCAGTCGAAGAAAATCCGCAACACCAAGACATTATCGATTGGTATATGGCTAAAAATCCCGATGTGGATAAATCGCAAATATTGTTCTTTCGTTCCAAAGGCGGATACGAGGGTATAATCGGAGTCGATTTGCTCACCACATATATTCCCTGGGATGGCAAAATTTTCACTTTCACCTATAAGATGAATAATCAGCCGTTCATCAACTTCAGAACAGCCTATTCTATGATGTTGAACTCTTTGGAACTTTCCGGATTAACACAGCAAATAGTTCCCGCGGGCACCGGCCAGCTCCCATTCGAACCCGCAGCCACCAAACAAGGCGAGATTACCCAGCCGATTTCCATAACCGAGGCCGCAACATCATCGCTCGAAAACACAAATATCTTTCCGGAATCGGGCACGGCAAGCGGTACCGAAGCATCCATAGCCGAATAATGAAAACAAACACCCAACCACCCGAGATAACGATCCACGGAAAAATTCCGGTCGGTTTTACCGATCAAAAAATAAAAAACCTGATTTCAAAAATATTGCGGATGGCGAATCTATCGGCTGTGAGTATCGGTATCGCTTTTGTGGGTCCGCTCAAAATGAGCGAATATAATAAACTTTATCGCAAAAAGAACCGGCCCACCGATGTATTGTCTTTCGCGTATCATAAATCCAAAAAACCCGCCCAAAACATTGAGGGTGATATTATAATTTGCCCGGCATTTGTTCGATCCGATATTAAGGGTGGGGATATTTTGTTTGGGGAACAATTAAAGCGGTTGCTGATCCATGGAATCTTGCACTTATCCGGCTTGGATCATGTCAAAGAGACGCAAGCGAAGAAAATGTTCTTGAAACAAGAAAAGATTTTGAAAGCTTTATGAAGTCACCAAAACTGCTTGTAAAAAGTTTTTCTCATGCTTGGCAAGGGTTACTGGTCGCTTTTAAAGAAGAGCCGAGTTTTCGCTATCAACTCATTGCCGCACTTATTGTAGGCATCCTCTTAATCGCATTTCCTCTCGAAAGATGGGAGCGTGCTTTGCTCATACTATGCATTGGAGGTGTGCTTGTGTTAGAATTGTTAAACAGCATTATCGAGCGGTTTGTGGATATCGTAAAACCTCGTGTTCACGAATACGCGCGCATTGTTAAGGATTTATCTGCGGCCGCTGTGCTCATAATGGCCATAACAGCTGTTATCTTGGCTATAATTATATTTTGGCCGCATATTTATCTACTGGGTTCACTATGAAAGGGCAACTAATAGTTGGGCTAGATCTTGGTTCATCGGCAATACGCATTGTCGCGGCGCAAATAATGCCGGGCAAAGGGGAAATGGCACCGCTAACTTGCATTGGAGCCGCGGAAACCAAGTCCGAAGGAATCTCAAAAGCCGGTATAAGCTCATTCGAAGATGCTGTGAGCTCTGTTTCAGCTTGTCTGGATCAGGCCGAGCGGGTTATTGGCATCCCCATCGAAGAGGTCTATGTCAGTATTGGCGGCACACAGGTTAGCGTGCTTGATGCCAAAGGTATAATCGGAGTTTCCCGCAACGATCAAACAATCCGCCGCGAGGATGTTCTGCGTGCCATCGAGGCCGCGCGCGCTTATGCCCAAACTCCCAATTACGAGATAATCCATGTTTTACCTAAAAAATTCAGTGTCGATAGCCAAGCCGATATTAAAGATCCGGTGGGCATGCAGGGGATTCGCCTTGAGGCCGAGGCTAAAATCATCCAGGGTTTATCCAATCACCTTCGCAACATAACCAAAGCCGTATTTCGTACCAAGGTTGATATCGTGGAATTGGTCTACGCGCCCATTGCCGCGGCCGAAGCTGTAATGAGCAAACGCGCCAAGGAACAGGGGGTTTGTGTCGTAAATCTGGGTGCCACAACTACCGGAATGGCCATATATGAAGACAATGAACTGGTACATGCCAATACTTTTTTGATAGGCGCGGATCATATAACCGCGGATTTGGTTTATACTTTGCGCACCTCCTTCGAGGTTGCCGAGCGTCTTAAGCGCGCTCGCGGGAATGCCAAATCCGATACTTTGGATAAAGAAGACATTGTGGATTTAAAAGATTACGGAGCCGAAACAAGCGAGCAAGTCCAACTCAAGTTTATCGCCGAGGTTATCGAGGCGCGTGTTGAAGAGATTTTTGAAAAAATCGAAGAAGAACTGAAAAGAATCGACCGCTCAGGCATGCTCCCGGCGGGTATAATACTAACCGGCGGCGGAGCCAAGCTCCCGGGCATCACCGAGGTGGCGCGCCAAGTTTTTCACCTCCCGGCCAGTGTGGGCGCATCTTCCTTGCAAAGCTCGGTACCCGAGCTTATCCAAGACCCGGCTTTTGCCACGGCCGTGGGTTTGGTCGAGTGGGGTTATGAAGCGGAGCGACAAGAGGATGTATCGGCGGGTTTGGGGGGAGGCGGCAAAATCAGCTCACTTTTCAGCAAAGCATCCGAGCCATTAAAGAGAATCTTTAAGAGCTTCATGCCATAGCCCTGAAATAATCAATAACCAAAGATACCAATCTTCAATAAATACCAAAAAATCATCGATGCATCGGTGATTTTTGATTCTCGGTCATTAAATATTTCAACGTCCGCTTCTGAGCGCTAGACATTCGATCACGTCATTCGACGGGGCGGGCTGTCCAACGTTAGACGTTCGACGTTTGACGTATCCGTATTATCTATCCGCCATCCGCTATCGGCTATCAGCTCCGATAATAGTATGTGGATAACCTTAAAACGAATTTGCTTAAAAACGCTTGACGCGTAAGTCGCGGCTCGGTAAGCTCATATAACAAAAGAGCAATTTTTTAGCTCAATAGACATCACTTTGTTCACCATTGTTACTCATTATATGCCAGAAATTAAGCCAGATATCGAAACATCTGCCAAAATAAAAGTTGTTGGCGTTGGCGGATCCGGAGGTTCTGCGGTCAACCGCATGATTCAGGCCAAAATCCGCAACGTGGAATTTATTGTCATGAACACGGATGTTCAGGCATTGCATGCGTCCATGGCCGGTAAAAAAATTCAGCTTGGCAAAACAGTCTCGCGCGGTCTTGGCGCCGGAATGAACCCGGATGTAGGCGCGCGCGCCGCCGAGGAAAGCGCTGACGAAATCCGCGAGGCTTTAAAGGGTGCGGACATGGTATTTATCACAAGCGGAATGGGCGGCGGCACCGGCTCGGGTGCGGCGCCAAAGGTTGCGGAAATAGCCCGCGAGCTCGGCATCTTAACTGTTGCCGTTGTTACCCGTCCGTTTCAATTCGAGGGCTATCAACGCAAAGCCATAGCTGATGAAGCACACGAAAAATTGAATCAAAATGTTGATACCATTATCACAATTCCCAACGACCGCATTCTGCAAATCATCGACCGCAAAACATCAATCGTGGATGCATTCGAAATTGTGGACGATGTTCTTCGTCAGGGCGTCCAAGGTATTTCAGACATAATCTCGGTTCCCGGCTTAATCAACGTTGATTTCGCTGACGCCCGCTCCATAATGGAGAACCGCGGTTCGGCTCTCATGGGCATCGGTAAAGGCACCGGCGAAAACCGCGCCGCAGATGCGGCCAAAGCCGCCATTGCTTCGCCTTTGCTCGAAGTCTCAATCGATGGCGCCAAAGGCATTCTCTTTACCGTTACCGGCGGATCCAATTTGGGCATGTACGAAGTTACCGAAGCCGCCAAAGTCATAACCGAATCCGCCGATCCGCAAGCTCGCATCATCTTTGGAGCGATTCTGGACGAATCCATGAAAGATGAGGTCAAAGTAACCGTTATGGCTACCGGTTTTGATGATCGGCCGCCACTGCATAGGTCCATGATCGCCGGCGGTACTTACGTGCCCGATTCCAAAGTCGAGAAAATGAATTTTCAAAAGCCGATTCCCCAATACCAATCGGCGGATCGTTTCTCAAAGCCATCCCTGGAAACAACTTTAAAAGATGCGGAGTCCCAACGCGAAAAAATTCACGTAGAGCAAAATCAAGATTCAAAACCGGCAACTCACCAACCGCATATCCAGCCGCCCAGTTACGCCCCGGTTGCCAAAGAACCTCCCAAGCCGGTTGTGCCTCCGCGTGTAGCCCCCGAGAAAGAAAAATCCGCAGAGGAAGAAGTCGCCGATATCCCTGCTTGGTTCCGTAAAAAAATGATGTAACACCAGAAATGACCAATAACCAACGAAACAATAATCAATAAATCTCCAAAGTCATACCAATAATCAAACATGAAATAGGTGGTGAGGTGATTTTTTAGGCATTGCTTTATAACTAATTTTTGGTTATTGTAAATTGGTAATTGATTGGATATTGGAATTTGATGATTGGTTATTTTTTTAAGTTATGCATTGTCCGGTTTGTAATAATGATGACACCAAAGTAGTGGATTCTCGTTTATCGAGCGATGGCATGAGCATCCGCCGGCGTCGTGTTTGCGATGCTTGCGAGCATCGCTTTTCGACCGTGGAAGAGATCGCGCTTTTGGATACAACCGTAATTAAACGCGACGGCCGCAGGGAAGTCTACAATCGCGATAAACTTACCTCCGGCTTGCGCAAAGCCCTGGAAAAACGTTCCTACACGGAAGATGATTTTCGCGGTTTGGTGCACTACATCGAGGGCGATATCGCCAAAAAAGGCTCTGCGGAAATAACCTCTTCCGATCTTGGTGAGATAATAATGAACCGGCTGCGAAGTTTTGATAAAGTCGCCTACATCCGCTACGCCTCCGTCTATCGCGCTTTCGAAGATGTTCAAACCTTTCAAAAGGCACTGGATGAACTGCGCTCAAAGAATAAGCGGAAGAAATAATAAATAATAACAATTAAGAATGCAGGAGACCTTAATCGAGCCGGGCTTGTTTTCTGTATTCAGAGGGCGGTTTGCTCCATTCCGGCATCAAAGGTAAAATGTGCCCATTATGCCAATGCCCAAAAAACGCACCAAAATCATCTGTACAATCGGACCGGCTTGCGGATCCGAATCCGTCTTGGGAGAAATGATGGACGCGGGGATGAATATAGCCCGACTCAACTTTTCGCATGGCACCTATCAAGATCATAGCCGCATAATGGGCCGCATTCGCAAACAAGCGGCAATGCGCAACATCCCGATTGGCATACTGCAAGATCTACAAGGCCCTAAGATTCGTGTGGGTGATATTGCCAAAAAGGGGATAGAGCTAAAAGCGGGGCAAGAAGTCATCCTTACAACATCCGCCAAACCCGCAAAAGGAAAAATACCCGTCACATACACAAATCTGCACAAGGATGCCGAGGCCGGCCAAAGGATCCTTCTTGATGATGGTTTGATGGATATGGAAGTGGTCAAAGTTACCGGCCGCGATGTGCATTGCGTTGTTGGCACCGGTGGTTTGCTTTTACCTCATAAAGGCATTAATCTCCCCGAAACCGCTGTCAGTGCATCTTCCATATCCGACAAAGATAAGAAGGATGCGTTTTTTGGAGTCAAAAACGGTGTCGATTTTATCGCGCTTTCTTTTGTGCGCTCCGCCAAAGACATTATCGACCTGCGTTATCTCATTAAAAAATACGAAAAACAAATAATGAAAAATCCCGGCTCCGATATTCGCATCATTGCCAAAATTGAGAAGCGCGAAGGCGTGGAGCGCATCGACGAAATAATCGAAGCGGCCGACGGCATTATGGTTGCACGCGGTGACTTGGGAATCGAAACTCCGGCCGAAGATGTGCCGTTGGTGCAAAAAAATCTCATCGAAAAAGCGCGCGCCGCCGCGAAGCCCGTAATTGTGGCAACGCAAATGTTGGATTCCATGATAAGAAATCCCAGGCCTACTCGCGCCGAAGTCTCCGACGTGGCCAATGCGGTTATCGATCACACGGATGCCATCATGCTCTCGGGCGAAACCGCTACCGGCAAATATCCGGTCGAAACTGTTGCCACCATGGCGCGCATAGCCCAAAGAACCGAAGCGTCAAAATTCGACGATGTTTCCGCTCCAAAAATTCAAATGTTTGATACCGAGGAAGAGGCCATGTCATCCGTGGGCACAATTTTGGCCCGCAGCACAAATGCTAAAATCATCCTGGTTGCCTCCCTGTCCGGATCAGCTGGCCGCATTGTCAGCCGCTACCGCCCCGAGTTGCCCATCTTCGTTTCAACCAATAAAGAAAGGGTATTTCGCCAACTGAACGCCTCTTGGGGAGTTGTACCGTTCGTGCTTCCAACATGTTCCTCCATTGAAGAGCTTATCGAGCGCGCCACCGCCCATCTTTTGCAAAATAAATTCGTAAAAAAATCCGATAACATCATCGTCATCGCCGGCGAGCCCGTAGGAGTCTCCGGCCACATCAACTTTGTCGAAATCCGCCGGGTCGGCGGAGTGGTGTAAATTGATTTTTGTGGAAATGTAAAACTCCGCACGCGGAGTTTTATGAATTTCCAAAATTTTTATTGTACGAAGTATCTGTACGTTGTACAATGCCATAAGTATGTCCAAAAAACAAAATATTTTCGTATTGCCGTTTGGCAAATTAAGCCTCCGCGATTTAAAAAAAGTCGGCGGTAAAAATGCGGCTCTGGGTGAAATGTTTCGCAACTTAAAACGCCGCAACATTCCGGTCCCGGATGGCTTTGCCGTAACAGTTCAAGCTTATTGGGCTTTTGTTGATGCCAATAAATTACGTCCGCTTATCCGCAAAACCTTGCGCGGTCTCGATATCAACAACTCCGCTGATTTGGCCAATCGCGGCAAAATAATCCGCGAAGCTTTTTTAGCCGGCCAAATGCCCCCGGATGTCGCCAAATCCATTCTCCGCGCCTATAAAGAACTTGGTAAGCGTACGATGTACGATGTACGAAGTACAAAGAGCATAGGTGTGGATGTCGCTGTCCGCTCCTCCGCCACCGCCGAAGATCTCCCAACCGCATCCTTCGCCGGCCAACAAGAATCATATTTGCACGTTCAAGGTCAAGAAGAACTGTTAAACAAAGTTTGCAGCTGTTTTGCGTCATTATTTACCGACCGCGCCATCGTCTATCGGGTCAACAATAAATTCGATCACCTAAAAGTCGCCTTATCCGCCGGAGTTCAGCAAATGGTGCGCTCGGACGTAGGGTCTGCCGGTGTCATGTTCACACTCCACACTGAATCCGGCTTCCGCGATGTCGTTCTCATCAACTCATCATGGGGTTTGGGAGAAAGCGTTGTCAAAGGCACGGTCAATCCCGACCAATTCCTCATCCACAAACCTCTTCTCGCCAAGGGCTTTCCCTCCATCATCGAGCACCGTCTTGGCAATAAAATCAAAAAAATCGTCTATACTAACCGTCCCGCGTCGCTCGTCCCACGTCCTACGTCGGCGATTGGGACGATATCAGTTACTGTGGGTGCTAAAGAGCAAACGAAGTGGTCGCTTAAAGACGAAGATGTTTTGCGGTTGGCGCGTTGGGGAGTTGAGATCGAAAAATATTTTTCCAAATTGCATAAACGCCATACTCCCATGGATATCGAGTGGGCGCGCGATGGCAAAACCGGCAAGTTATACATCGTCCAAGCCCGCCCCGAAACGGTCGCTTCGCAAAAACAGGGGAATATGATTCAGGTTTATAAGTTGGCAACAAGTGTTAACCCAATCTTAACCGGCACGGCGGTGGGCCAAAAAATCGGCGCAGGGCCGGTGCGCAAACTTTCATCGGTTAAAGAAATGGCCAAATTCAAACCGGGTGATGTACTTGTTGCGCGCATGACAGACCCGGATTGGGTGCCCATTATGAAACAAGCCTCCGCCATAGTTACCGAGCAAGGCGGGCGCACTTGCCATGCCGCGATAGTCTCCCGCGAGCTGGGCATTCCTTGCGTGGTCGGAGTCTCGGGCGCACTTGTGAAGCTTCGTGATGGCGACCAGGTAACGGTTAGCGCGGCCGATGGTGAAACTGGGCATGTGTATCGCGGAATAATGGAATATTCGGTTCAAAACATCAAGCTCACGTGCCCCAAAAAATTGCCTTGCAAAATAATGATGAACATCGGCAATCCGGATTTGGCTTTCTCGTATTCATCTTTGCCTATAGATGGTGTCGGCTTGGCTCGCATGGAATTCGTGTTCACCGAATCCGTAAAAATCCACCCCATGGCCGCAATAAATCAAGCAAAACTTGATCATCGGACCAAACAACAAATCACCAAACTGACCGCCGGCTACCCATCCGCCAAACAATACATCACATCATCACTTGCCGAGGGCATGGCAAAAATCGCCGCCGCATTTTATCCCAAACCGGTTATAGTTCGTTTGTCGGATTTTAAAACCAATGAATACGCCAATCTCATCGGCGGTAAATTCTTTGAGCCCAAAGAATCCAATCCCATGTTGGGCTGGCGCGGGGCTTCCCGTTATTACGACCCCAACTACGCCCCGGGCTTTGCACTCGAGTGCGCCGCCGTGCGCCATGTCCGCGAAACTCTGGGCCTGAGTAACATTATCGTTATGATTCCGTTTTGCCGTACGGTGGAGGAGGCGCATTCGGTATTAAAAGTTATGCGCCAAAACGGCCTCGCTCGCGGTAAAAATGGACTCAAAATTTACATGATGGTCGAGATTCCCGCGAACGTTATCCTTGCCCATCAATTTGCTGATCTTTTTGATGGTTTTTCCATCGGCTCCAACGATCTGACTCAACTCGCTCTTGGCGTCGATCGCGACTCGGCATTGGTAAGCCGTATCTACGACGAGCGCAATCAAGCGGTCAAAGTTTTACTTGCATCAGTCATAAAATCCGCCAAACGAAAAAAGATCCCCATCGGCATCTGCGGCCAAGCCCCATCCGATTACCCGGATTTTGCCAAATTTCTGGTCAAACTAAAAATCGACTCCATGTCTCTTACACCCGATACTGTCATGAGCACCATGAAAAGGTTAAAGAGTTAAAATGCAACAGGTCGTTTAATTACAATGTTAAGTAAAAAAATCCCCAATAACAGGGATTTTTTGAATATAATGAGTAATGCCACGATTGACATAATGAATAATATATGCTAATTTTGTCTTCATCATTCATATTGGGAATTGCGTTCAGTATGACTGAAAAGATGGAAATAAAACACAAACATGGGGAGCGTTCATGAAAACCAACTATCAACGTGGATATACCGACCCGGGGTCTTTTCGGGATAGATCATGCCATGTCATCGCAGTGTCCGGTGTGACCGGAAAGTATGCCTGGATCTCAAACGACTTTACCAATGGTCATCGCGGCCATGCCAAGGCTGTGCGCGGAGCGAAAAAGTATATCCGCAGCCAGGATCGTTTCGCGCTGAAACAGCTGGTGAGAAAGGCTCTCGAAGTATTACGGAGCACTCGCCGCTAGGCTCAATCCATAACAATCCACATCATCAATCCTCATTCCCCGCGACAACCTCGCGGGTCTTTTTTCAAAAGTCCATCAATATGCTTGATGGACTTTGTAGACTTTCAGCTTGATAGACTACTTTGGCAATTCCGTCTTCCCAATCCTCAAAATCAGATTCCACTGTTCCTCGGAAACCGGCATTACGGATAATTTAGGCTGGCTCTTAAGTGGGAGAACGTTCAACATCGGTGTATTTCTAATTTCATCCTGGCTCACAGGCCTTTCTATTTTAACAACAGGTTCAACATCAATTACAACCCAATTGCCCTCCGTGCTTTCCGGGTCATCGTAAGCCTCGGACACGATTTTCATTACACCAACAACACCCGGCTCGGGTTCCATATGAAACATAAACGCCAAATCTCCGGGTTTCATTTCCTTAAGATTATTTCGCGCCTGATAATTTCTGACCCCGTCCCAGCGGGTTTTTCCGTTCTCAACCAACCTGTCCCAATTAAACACTTCAGGGTTGGTCTTCATTAACCAATAAGCCATATATCCACAGAGTAGCATATGGGCAGAATTTGACCAGGTTTGGGCAATCTCGGGTCTTGTCAAAAAAAATAAGGCATGATAAGCTCACTGCACAATTTTTTGGTTCGTGGTGCGTAGCATAGCGGAGTCCTGTCGTATGATGGGGTAGCCCGGTTAGCACGTACAACGCTCATAAACGATGGGTTCGTGGTGTAGCCTGGTTAACACGTCACACTGTCACTGTGAAGATCGCCGGTTCGAATCCGGTCGGACCCGCCAGTACAAAAAGTCGCAAAAATTAAGCGACTTTTTTGTTACTCAGTAATTTTCGTGTAGGAGTTTGCGACTAATTCAATGCAATATAAAGGGTGAATTTAATCAACTCTTTGCATTAAAGTTCTCAGTTGTTTTTTGCTTAAATCCCTAATCATCAAATAAGCATTTATATACAAAAATAAAAAACGTACCTGATCATGGTACGTTGCATTACAGAAACTGTATTTTGAGTTTAATGATTTTAGGTTATATAAATGAAAAGTACAGACTACCTACGGCGGCGTTCGTAATAAAGCAAAGCCGCGAGTGCCAAAATGTTGAAAAGAGCACCGCCGATAAACCATTTTATAGCACTTCTTCCATGGGATTTGGCCAGAAGCGCACAGATTGCACCTACGGCGATACTTGCGAAAATGTAGGTTTCAGAGAGTATCATTGCTTGTTGCCTTTCTTGGTTTCTTGTTCCAACCAATCATCGAAAGCATCAGAGTATTTCTTGATAATACTACTCACCTCCCGGTCGTAATCACTTCTGTCTTCTTTTCTGTCCGGAAGCCGCTTTAGATCAACTCTCATGCGATCTAGCTGGTCGTTAGGTAAAATCCCGCTAAGATGTTCTAGTTGCTCTCTATCACGATTGTTAAATTCCATACTTTCCAGAAGCACGGAGATCTGCTCTTGGCGTCTGGCACGCTCTATAGCTGTACGAAGTTCTGAATCTCGTCTAATGTCATCATTGGAAGGACCTTTTTCTTTAGCGGCCGCTTCCGGAGTGTATGGTTTATAGGGCGTTCCGTATTTTGGATCGTATCCCGGTGATTCACTCGTGACACGACCCTCGGGTGTATCGGCATAATATTTTATCGCTTCACCGGTTGAGCGGTTGAATCGAACATCTTTTCCGGCAAAATGTGTAATCAGTGCAATGAGTGCCGTTGATCCTGCTATCAGGATGATCGCGACGTTTCTTCTTTTCCCAAATAAGAAGAACCAGATTACGTAGGGTATGCAGAGCAGGATAATACCAGACAATACCGCAGAAGCCGCAATAGCCGGATAGTGGTCGAGACCAATACTGCTGTGCGCCCAGGCATAAACGCTAACGTACACGCCATAGGCTGTTCCCAGGCGACCGATCGAGATCATGACGAAAATCAGTATGATGACGCTGATGATGCTCAAAATGGTCTTGGCTAGGTCAGAACTTAGGTCGGGAATGCCGTTATTTTTCGCCATGTCTGCATACCTTTTTTTAGCTTAAAAATTGTCAATGAACCTTATAACCAGTCAACCACTTATAGGCAAATTTGTAAAGGTTCTTATGTAGATTATGAGAATTCCGGATTTAAAGTCCATATTTAGTACTTAAAAAATCCGCCAATATTTGGCGGATGTCAACGGGAGGGGATGGTTCCGGTTGGCGGTATATTACCTCCACTAATTTTCTCCTCCTATTTAGCAAACTCTCTTGGATCTTCGCATCTTCTTTCCCAAGAACGCATACGTCGATCCGCATCGGCTTGTTCTTTTTGAGCCTTGTTAAACTCAAATAGCCAGGCATTGAGTTGCAAAACGGCATGTTCCTCATCCCGCACATCCAGCACGGCTTTGACCATGTGCCCGCCTGTCAGTAGCCGCGACACTTTTTTGCCTCCCGGCACCAGAACAACGATAGGCACATGATGTTCATTGGCCCAGCCGACCTCGATGCCGGCTCCCCACGAAGGTTCAATGGCATAGACAATCAAGAGCGAGGTTTTCTGAGTCACAATTTCGCGCTCTGCCGCGTAAACCACGGTATTTTTCGCTTCGGCATTTTTGATCGGATCGTAATGTTCGTGCGGAACAAATCCGCGTACCCCCATAACTTCCGTGCAGGTATCACCCAGCTGAACATAGAATTCTTTCACTTGATCGCGATATTCCGGATCCAGCTCGGTCAATGGTCCGCAAATGTAAGGTGCTTTTTGATCGCTCATCGGAAACCTCCTTTAATCCGCATAACCTTAACCAACATACTGCGATATTGCAACAATCACCAATCACCAACAAAACAATTACCAATTTGGTATTGGCATTTGAGATTTGTTTGTATCTTGTATCTTGATGATATTTGGTATTTTTTATCGTGGTTATTGCAATATGTTAGCATTTTCGCTAACATTTGCGGATATGGCACAACAAACAGATGAGCGACAAGATCGCCTCAACCGCCGCGAGGCATTAATCGCTAAAGGTTTAGAACCTCACCCGGCCAAATTCGACCGAACTCACACTTTGGCTGAGCTGGTAAACGTCCAAGATGGCGAAGAGGCAAGCGTCTGCGGGCGCATCATGCTTCAGCGTGTTATCGGTAAATTGGCTTTCTATCAACTGCAGGATGAATCCGGCCGTCACCAAGTCGGCGTTAAAGTCGACGATGTCGGTAACGATAATTACGAACTCGTCAATCTTTTAGATCGTGGAGATTTTTTGGGTGTAACCGGTAAAAAAGGTGTAACCAAAACAGGGGAGCCGACCATTTGGGCAACTTCCATCAAAATCCTCGGCAAAAGCCTCATCCCTCTTCCCGAAAAATTCCACGGCGTTACGGATGTAGAGCTTATCTATCGCCACCGCGAGATGGATTTGGCCGCCAACCGCGAATCGTTCGAGCGCTTTAAACTCCGCTCTATCTTCCTCTCCAATTGCAGGCGCTATCTCGAGGATAACAAATTTATCGAAGTCGAAACTCCAATACTCACTTCGGTCGCAACCGGTGCGGCGGCTCGTCCATTTCTCACACACCACAATGATTACGACATGGATATGGTCCTCCGCATCGCCCCTGAGACATATTTAAAAAGATTAATCGGTGGTGGTTTCGAGCGTGTCTTTGAAACGGCAAAATGCTTTCGCAACGAAGGCTCCGACCCATCGCATCATCAAGAATTTACTCAAATCGAGTATTACGTTGCCTACAAAGATTACGAGTGGAACATGGATTTTACCGAAAAACTGCTTCGTGATGTTCTGCAAAAAACTTTTGGTAAATTGCAATTCGAAGTCATAGGCAAGACAGGCTCCACGCATACCATCGACTTATCCCAACCAATTCCGCGCTATAAAATTACAGATCTCATCAAGCAAAAAACCGGCATTGATGTTTTGGAGTTTGCCGAGGCTAAAGATCTCGCGCAGGTTATTAAAGCTAAAGGCATAGTCGTCGAGGATATTGAGAAAAAGGGGATAGGCACTTTAATCGACGAACTTTACAAACATTCTGTCAGACCTGGGCTTGTCGCACCGTGCTTCATCACCAAACACACAACCGAGATGAAGCCTCTCGCTCGCCGCAGTAACGATGATCCGCGCTTGGCTGATACCTTTCAGCTCGTTATCGCGGGGTGGGAAGTCTTAAACGCCTACTCCGAGCTGGTAGACCCAATTGATCAGCTCGAACGCATGCAAAAGCAAGCTGAATTCCGCGAAGCGGGTGATGAAGAAAGTTTTGAATTGGATGATGATTTTATCCAAGCCATGGAAATGGGCTTCCCTCCCATCACAGGCTGGGGCATGGGTATCGATCGCATCTTCGCCTTACTAACCGGCCAATCCAACCTCCGCGATATTATCTTCTTTCCAATAATGAAACCAGATAACCAGTAAAAGTCTATCATGTCCATCAAGCCGAAAGTCTATAAAGCTGGTTAATCCAGCTTGACGGACTTGATGGACTTTAAGCTTGACGGACTATTATGAAAAAAACAGTAGAGGATTTCACTTGTGAAAAATGCGGCACATCGGTAAAAGGTAACGGTTACACCAACCATTGCCCGGTTTGCCTTTGGTCCAAGCATGTTGATGATGTTCCGGGCGATCGTGAATCAACTTGCGGGGGAATGATGAAGCCGGTTGGAGTTGAGGTTAAAAAAGGGGATATCGCACGAGTTTTTCTTAAATGCGAAAAATGCAACTTCGAGCGCCCCGCCCCCGTCTTACCGGGCGATAATCGCGAGCTCCTCATCCAAATCTCCGTCCACGACCCCAGGCTGGATTAACGAAAATAAGCTCTGAAAAATTTGGTTGTAAATAAATAATCCTGCAAATCTTTGAGCGATAATCCCGGTAAATCCCGGTTCTGCAATTTAAAAAACCTCCTTTTGGAGGTTTTGAGTTATTCCGCGGTGAATTGCGGAACAGTGAAGGTGCACTTCGAGTAATCGAAGCATTTTTGGCTGGGGTCAAAGCGCCACTCGCAGTCTGCCACGTTGACACGCAAACCGCTGCGAATATCGTCGGGCGAGCTGTAGTAGGGGAGCATGGCTTCAACGAAACAAGCCGGATCCTCTTGATGGAACCATGCGCGCGATAATTCGGGTGTGAGTTGGTAAATCCCGGGTTTGGCGCCCGGAGGCAGCGCGATGCGGCACTCGCGAATATCGCTGGTTTTTTCGTTCGCATCGTAGACCGGAGGGTTTTCGCAATAAATGCCCAAGCTGTCGGGTGGGACTTCGCCCGAAATGCTCCCCGGCATTCTTTCGGGATTGGACTGAATATAAAAGGCGCGCAAGTTGGCCGTTGTCATGGGAATGGTTTGTTTTTCCGTATTTCCAACTACCACAACCGATGCCAACACCGTATTTGAACCGTTGGTTGCCGCAACTACTGACGCGGTTTTTGTAGGGCTTGCCACACCAGCTTCCGCACAACCGTCGCTGGGCGCGACAAGTAGCAGTACATTCGCCAAAAAAAGCATGGCGATAATAACTTGCATTACGGCTTTGGCTTTTTCGCTCACCCACGGGCGCACTATCTCCGGACTGTCGTCGGAGTCGTTTGAACCATCTTCGCCAATCTCCGGCTTCAAGGCTTCCAGCTCGGGAGCGGGTGATGTTTGCTGAGGTTGGTCTTCCGGTCGAGTCTCCTGCGGGATCTCTTCCGTAACTTCCGGTTCGATAGCTTCAATCTCGGTGATTGGGATTAGGCATTCCGTGATACCGCTTCCCGAGTTAAGGCGGGCGATTCTTGCGCTGTCGATCTTGATCTCGTATTGCCGGCCCGCATCTGTGGCAAGTACTACCGCTTTACCGGCCGCAATTTGCTCCAGCGCAAAAGTTACGCAAAACGTTTCGGTTTTCGCATCTTTTGCCACGCATTTTGCGTTTATGGCGCCGGCACCGCTTTTTGGCAAAAGAGTGATGATTTTGCCCGGGTCCGGGAGAGGGGTGAAATTGCGTTCACCCAGCTTCAGGGTCACCCGCACTTTAAGCGGTTCATCGCTTTTTTGCTCCGATTCGTTTTCTACACTTTTCACGATAGCGTCGCCAATAACGGTGCAAGAAGTTCTGCCCTCCACGCTATCCATGTATTGCATCTGCGCTTCCGGATTCAGATGCGGCAACAGAAAACGAATTTCGGTGAAGTCGGCCCCTTCGGGAGCCTCTCCTTCGCCTTTCTGGCCATCCGCAAAAATCAGCTCAAAAACTTGCGATTTTTCTTGTGCCATATTCCCCTCGCATTTCTTTGTCCAAAGAGCTTGTTTGTTTGTTTGTTTGTTTGTTTGTTTGTTTTAGAATAACTCAATTAACCACGTTTTGCTCTAAAAGTCAACCATTCTTGTCTTGAACCTTGATTGATTGTCTGAACCACGATTCGCCAGATTTAAGGATTAACATGATTATAATCTTATACGGACATTCGAAGTATAATAAATAATCAAAATAATCGTGTGAATCAAGGTTCAGACAAACAATCCTGCTAATCCTGTCGGAGATCACGAGTGAAATCGAGTGGTAAATCCTCTTAATCAGGGTATTAAAAAACCCGTAGAATCGCTTAGTTTAGCAATTCTACGGGGTTAGGGTTTAGGTCATCGGCCGCACGTGGCGCACTTGACTGTATTCGGGTCGGGCACAATCACGTTACAGCCGCGAATGTCGCGACAGTTTCGAACCGGGTCGTAGGGTGCGAGTTTGTCGCAACTGAAGCGGATCGATTGCCCGCTCGGCCACATATGAAACTTATAGTCATAAGGTTCCGTGTAGCACGATGGGTCGACCTGAGCCGACAGATTTTTCATGTAGTTCTCGGCCTTGTAAATGCCGGGGCCGCCGGGTACGCAGGCTTCACAACCGAAAATATCCGTCTGTTTGCTCGCTTCGTCATAGCTCGGGGGGGTAGCGCATTTGATACGCTTCATTCCGGCTTCGAGAACGGGGACTTGCCCGTTGATCTTACCATCGCGGAGCTCTTGTCCAAAGAACAGAGCAACCACGTTGGCATCCACCGGGTAGCAAGTTTCCGGCAACGCGGTAGGCGGTGAGGTTCCAGCTGCTTCCTCCGTGGCCGGTTCTTCCTCATCCGAAGCTTCACCTGCAGGAGTATTGGCGAGTGCAACTTCCGGTGCTTCCGCGCTTGCACTGGTCGCAACAGCAGCTCCCAAAGTCGATTGCGCCGAGTTTTTGGTTGCGCGCGTCATATAGGCGTGCGTACCAATCACACCGGCAACCAGCGCGGCAACCATCGCGAGTGCAAATGCCGCCAGCACCACGGGCATCTTGAAAGCTCGTTTGGCTGTAAGAGGTTGGTGGGCGCTCGCCGCTAGTTGCGCAGCCAAAGTGCGAATCCGGTCTTCGCGTGTATCCCCGGTTTCGCTGGAATCCGGATCTGCCTCATTCAGAACCGCGTCCACTTTTTCGAGTAAAACGAGCGCTTGTTCGTATTTTTGGACAGCCTCGCGCAACTCGCCTTCGCGTGTAGACACCAAAGTTTCCCAGCCAGCGGCGGTTTGATTAGCTTCCTGCAACAATTTTTGCAGATCGGCCGCTTGTTCCTCGGCCGCCTTTTTGAGGGAAACCTGATACTCGAGCGATTTACTGAGTTCGGTACAACGTTGATTCAGATTTTCTATCTGTACAGTTGTTGTGGGCGCAGTTGCTGAGTCCTTCAGGGCACGCTTATCGGCTTCGAGTTGTTCGATCTGCCGGTTGAGCTCTTTTATCTGATCCCACAATTCATTGGTTAGAGCGGTGGATTGTTCGATCTTTTCCCTCGCCTTATCCAAAAGAGCTCGGTATCTGGTATGTTCTCTGTGAGCCTCTTGCAACTCTGAATTCGTGTCCGCGGATGGCGCTTGCGCGAGTCTCGTGAGTTCGGCGTGAGCCTCGTTGTGCGACTTGCGCAACTCACGAAGTTCATTCTCCAAATCTCGCTTTTGCGCTTGCGTCGTCTCCAATTCGGTTCGGATCTGATTCAATTCCGTTTGGAGACGCTTGCACTCCTCTTCGACCTTCTCACGCTCACCGATGAGGTGCTCGTAAGTGTCGTCACCGGTTTTCGTACCGGATGCCTTGGCTTCAGAGAGCTCCCGCTCCAAGCGTTTGATCACGTCTTCGGCGGCCGCAATTTCATCCAGCTTGGCCCGGATGGCCAGCTCGTGAATTTCTTGCCGGCTCTCCAGCTCCTTGGTGATGCGTTCGCATTCCGCCGTAGCGGTGTCGAGCGCGGATTGCAGAGCTGTGAACTCGGCCGTTGTGGCCGCGCCTTCGCTCTTGGGTTGCTGGATTGCAGGCGCGGGTGAGCGCACCGGCTTCGGGTTCAGTCTTGAATTCTTGGCCATGACTTCTCCTTATCATCTCTTTGTTGAGTTTCTTTTGTTATAAAAGGGCGCTCGCCCTATTCAGACGATGTGTTAACTTAGCATAATTCTAGGTTTTTGTCAAGAGTTATCAACAAAAAACTTGTTAACATGCTAACAAAACAATTTTTGTATAATTAGCCAAAATCCACTTGTTTTTTACGGGCTCTAACTGTAAAATACCAAAATTAATAACCAATACTTTAACTCAAATCCGCTTTCGGAAGCGGAAATCCATGGGTCGGCTTATCAGTATGCTGAGTAAAAAAAATCTTAAAAAGAGTTGCAACAAACCCATAGTACTGCTTATTTTGGATGGTTTCGGTATAACGCGCAAAAGAAAGGGCAATGCCATCAAGGCCGCAAGAATGCCAATCTATCGATCTTTGTTGAAAAAATATCCTCACGCCGAGCTTAAAGCCGATGGCGAAGCTGTGGGCTTGCCCAAAGGCGAGGTGGGCAACAGCGAAGCCGGGCACCAAACCATAGGTGCCGGTAGGCCGGTTTTGTCCGATAAAATGATTATTCACGAAGCCATTGCCGATAGAAGTTTTTTCAACAATCCGGCTTTAAAACAAGCCGTGGATCATACCGCCAAAAATAACAGCGTTCTGCATCTCATGGGTTTGTTGACCAACTCGCAAAGCGCGCATGCTTCCATTGCTCATCTGCTTGCCATATTAAAATTTGCGGAAAAAAACAAAGTGCGAAATATAGCTCTGCATATTTTTACGGATGGTCGCGATACCCACCCTTACCACTCTTTAAAATTATTGGGCGATTTGGAAGCGCATTTGCCCAAAAACGCATATATAGCGACCGTGTCCGGCCGGTTCTATGCCATGGACCGCAACCGCAACTGGTTGCGCACTAAAATGGTTTACGATGCCATCGTGAACGGAAAAGGCATCACCGCCATATCCGCCGCGCAAGCCATCGAGCAAGCTTACGAAAAAGGTCACAGCGATGAGTTCATCGAACCCACCATAATTAAAAACAGTCACAAAAATATCCACATCAAAGCTAATGATGCGGTTATTTTTTGGAATCTTCGTTCCGATAGGGCTCGCCAACTGACCAAGCCGTTTATCAGTAAAAACTTCGATGCAAAAAATGGTAAAGGTTTCGATAGGGGCGCCAAAATTCCCAATTTGCTTTTTGTAACATTAACCGAATTCAGCAAACAATTGGATCATGCCGTTGCCGCTTTTCCTCACCACGAGGAAACTTGCACTTTGGTCGAAGCTCTTCGGGGGTATAAACAAATCTACATTTCCGAATCCGAAAAGTACGCACATGTAACTTATTTTTTCAACGGCGGTTATGATGATCCGCGATTTGGCGAGGATAGATTTCGCGTACCCTCGCATCATGTAAAGTTTTTTGATTCGGTCCCGCAAATGCGAGCCAAAGAAATCGCTCAAAAAGTGGCTTGGTCTGTAAAGAATGGTTACGATTTTATTTGCGCGAATCTTGCCAATCCGGATATGGTTGCCCATACTGGTAATTTTAAAGCTACGGTGAAAGCTTGCGAGGCCGTGGATAAAGCTTTGGGTGTTGTTCAAAAAGAGGTGGCCAAATCCGGCGGGATACTCATCGTAACGGCCGATCATGGTAACGCGGAGCAGGTTAGCAAAATCAATGGCCGCGCCGATACTCATCATAATGCCAACCCCGTGCCTTTCGTAATTGCAGGTTGCCCTGAGTTGGGGAAACCTGCAAAAAAAGGCGCATTATCCGATATTGCGCCAACCGTCTTGAGTTTGTTCGGTGAACCGGTTCCCAAAGTCATGTCAGGTAAAAGTCTCATAAAACAATAATCAACTATGGATCGTCCCAAACCAATCATTTTACTTATACTGGACGGCTTTGGCGTTGCGCCCGATGCGGATGGCAATGCGATTTCCCGTGCCAATATGCCGGTGTACAAGGGTGTCATCGAGCACTACCCCGCTATGACGGTACGTGCTTCGGGCGAGGCTGTGGGTTTATCTTGGGGGCAAATGGGTAATTCCGAGGTTGGCCATCTTACTATTGGTGCCGGCCGTATTTTCTTTCAAAGCCTGCCGCGCATCAATATGAGCATCGAGGACGGCAGTTTTTATGAAAATCAAATTTTGTTAAACGCTCTCAACCACGCCAAAGAAAACGATGGTACCTTGCATCTCATGGGTTTATGTTCTCCCGGAGGGGTTCACGCGCACATCGAGCATCTTTATGCTTTGCTGGATTTGTGCAACCGCAATAAATTCAAAGACGTTGCCATCCACGCCTTTCTTGACGGACGCGACACCATATATAACAGCGGAGTCACATTTATCGGTGAACTCGAAAAAAAGATTAAAGAACTGAAAGTTGGTAAAATCGCCACACTGGGCGGCCGTTTTTACGCAATGGATCGCGACAATCGCTGGGATCGTGTTCAAAAAATGTACGATGCCATGGTCAAGGGCGAGGGCGAAGAAGCCACATCCGCTCTCGAAGCTATCGAGGTATCTTACGCCAAAGGAGTTTACGACGAAGAGTTTATCCCGACCGTGATAAAATCCGGCGGTAAACCCCTGGCCACCGTAAAAGATGGTGATTCGTGTATCTTTTTTAATTTTCGCCCCGATAGAGCCAGACAAATCACCAAAGCTTTGTCACTTCCGGATTTTGATAAATTCGAGCGCGCTCCGCTCAACAATTTTCACATGGCAACCATGATGGAATACGAGAGGGATTTACCGGTAGAGGTTGCATTTCCTCCGCTTTCCATTACCAACTGCTTGGCCAAAGTAATTTCCGATGCCGGATTGCGCCAACTGCATATTGCCGAAACCGAAAAATACGCGCATGTCACTTTTTTCTTAAACGGCATGATCGAGGATGAGTTTTCCGGCGAGGATAGGGTTATCATTCCGTCACCGCGCGTCTCGAGCTACGATAAAGCACCCGAAATGGCCAATGTACAAATCGCTGATCGCATTGTTAAAGAGGTGGCCGGCGGAGGTTATGATTTTATCGTTGCCAACTTTGCCAGCCCCGATATGGTGGCGCATACGGGTAATCTCGAAGCCACCATAAAAGCGCACGAATCAATCGATAAGCAACTTGGCCGTATAATAGATGCCGCCTTAGCCGTTGGTGGCATTGTTCTGGTTGCCGCGGATCACGGCAATTCCGAAGAGCTTGTGAACCTCACCACCGGCGAAATCGATAAAGAACATTCAACCAATCCCGTGCCCTTTCTCATCATCGGTAAACAACTCGAGGGCATGAAAGCTCCAACCGGTGATGTTATCGGCGGTGATTTAAGCATGACCCCGCCCGCCGGCATGCTTGCCGACGTGGCTCCAACCATCCTCCGGCTCATGGGCATTCCCCAGCCCGATGAAATGATCGGCAGAACACTAATCTAAAAATAACCAATCACCAGCAAAACAATAACCAATAAAAAATCAATAATCAATAACCAAATCACCAACAGTTTTTTCGTCTATTATGGTTATTAATTGGTCATTGATACTTGGATATTGGTTATTAATCACATGGTTATGAAAAAAGACACAGTAAAAGTCTTAAAAATCTTAAAAAATAAGTATCCGCAAAAAGCGGACATGGATTTGGGCAATCCTTCCGATAGTCTTATCGCCACTATCATGAGTGCCAGAACCACCGATGCTCAAGTCTTAAAAATGTTTCCCGCATTTCGTAAAAAATTTCCCAACTGGAAAAAGCTTGCCGAGTCGGACATTAACGATATTGCGGAGCCCATGAATACTATCGGGCTCTACCGCAACAAAGCCAAATCACTGAAAGCTTTGGCGCAAAAATTAGTCTCCGAATATAAAGGAGAAGTTCCCAACACCATGGAACGGCTTATCGAGCTACCGGGAGTTGGCCGAAAAACCGCAAGTTGCGTCTTATCGAATTGTTTTAATAAACCCGCGATCGCTGTTGATACCCACGTTTTCAGAATCAGCCGCCGTTTGGGATGGGCTAAAGGCAAGGATGCCGTAAAAGTAGAAAAAGAGTTAGCGGACCTTGTGCCAAAATCAGCGTGGTCCAAAATTAATCTTACTTTTGTTCCATTTGGCCGCGATATCTGTAAACCCGGTAAATCTCAATGCTACAGATGCCCTATCGTAAAATATTGTGAGTATCAGAATAAAAACCTTGAACCTTGATTAATCATGATTTGCGCTCAGAATTACCATGATTACTAATGGAGGAATTTAATTTAATAGGTAATCAAGTTAAATTAGGTTTGTAATCGGTTTGTTAATCAAGGTTCAAGATTTAAGGTTCAAGGTTCAGACAATTATGCTATAATAGTGGCATGTTCGATTCGGAAATTGTGCTGCTGGTTCAGCGGATTTTTACAGCTTCGGAAATGGGCCAATGGTTGGCAATCGCGCTCGCGCGCGTTTGGATTTTTTTGTTCGCGCCGGTTTTGGCTTGGCTCTGGGTTTACGGTTCCGCTCGCGAACGCCATAGTGTAAAAGAAGCATTATGGTCTGCGGGTTTGGGTATACTGGGATCCGAATTCATCGCACTTTTTTTGTTGCGTGACCGCCCGTTTCTTGCGCTTCAAGATGTGATCACGCTCGTTCCCGCGCCGCTTACAACGTCATTTCCCTCAACCCACGCCACGGCTGCGATAGCGGTTACGGCGGCTCTTTACCATGTCAGTAAAACCGCAGGGCGAATCGGCTTAATAATCTCTGTAGGTGTAATCATCGGCCGCGTTGCGGTGGGCGTTCATTACCCAACCGATATACTTGGCGGTATTGCGCTAGGTCTGCTATCATTCGTTTTGGTTCGCTTGGGCCACAAAGCCCTAAGGAAACCGATTAAAGCTAAATAAACAACCAGTCCCAACAAGTATCTTGTATTTTGTATCTTGCAGTTTTTTTTAAATGAACTGCAAAATACTGGATACTAGTCGCCGGATACTAATTAGTATGCGTAAATTTCTATTTCTTCTCGGGGCCCTATTTTTAGCAGCTGGCATCTTCATTGCCTGGTTTTTTCCCGCCGCTTATATCGGAGCGCCCGCCGAATTTACCATCAAAACCACTATCAAAGCGGATTCGTCGGTTAGCGATATCGCCTTTGCATTAAATCAAAAAGGAGTAATCACCTCCGCCTTCGGTTATCGCCTTTTCGCTCTGCTCGATTCGCGCGCGCGCCGGGCTGTTCCGGGTGAATATGATTTGGCGCCCGGTTCATCATACAAACAAATCGCTCGGCAAATCTCGCTTGGCCCCAAACGCGATGAGTTGACTGTGCGTTTTATTGAAGGCCAAACATTGGATGACTGGCAAGCCAAATTGATTTTGGAGGGAGTCTCCGCCACATCGGTTGCCGACTTGGTTGGCGATACACGCACCGGGAAGCCCTTCGCCAAAGGGTTCGAAAGTCAATTCGATTTTTTACAAAGTGTGCCCCAAGGTTCTTCGCTCGAGGGCTACTTGTTTCCCAATACTTACCGTGTTTGGAAAGATCAGCTTCCGCTTGGCATGGCGCTTAAACAGCTTAATGAATTTGAGATGCAGACCGAGGGATTTGCCGACTCCGCCGCCGTGCAAGGCCGCACTTTGCACGATGTTGTGATTTTGGCATCCATTGTCGAAAAAGAGGGGAGAAACCCCGAGGAGCGCCGTAACATCGCGCGCATTTTTTTGAATCGCCTAAAAATAGGCATGCGCTTGCAATCCGACGCCACGATCAACTATGTTACCGGAGGCAACAATCCGCGCCCCACGCTGGATGATCTCGAAACAATTTCGCCTTTCAATACTTACTTAAACGAAGGCCTTCCCCCGGGCCCAATCTGCAACCCCGGCAAAGATGCGCTCGATGCGGCCTTAAATCCGGCTGATAACGATTATTATTTTTACCTCCACGATAAAGAAGGGAACATCTATTACGCCAAAAACGCCGAGGAGCACAAACTAAACCGTTGGAAAGCTTATGGCGAATAAATTCGCAAATTATGGAATTAATAAATAACGAATAATAAAGAAATCCCTCCGCTCGTTTTTTTATTTATAATTTGTTATTTGTTATTTATTATTTAAATTAGTACTGTTCGCTTTATTATTTATTATTTATTATTTTATTATTTGTTATAAGTATGCGTCTGCAGAAAAAGATCGCTGAATCAGGTTACTGTTCTCGCCGTGCGGCTGAAAAGTTGATTGGCGAAGGCGTTGTATTCGTAAACGGAGAAGTGGCGGTAATAGGTCAAACCGTAACGGAGGATGATGAAATCATGATCGATGGCAAGCTTCTTAAAAATCAATCTCCAAAAATTTACATAGCTCTTAATAAACCTCCCGGTTACACATGCACCAACCGGCGCTTTAAAGGCGAGAAAAATATTTTCGATATTGTCGACTTAGATGAACGTCTTTTTGTAGTGGGGCGCCTGGATAAAGACAGCCGCGGTTTGGTTATCCTTACCAATGATGGAGATTATGCGCAAAAAGCAACCCACCCGCGCTATCATCATGAAAAAATTTACGAAGTCACGGTTAAAAACTCAAAAGAATTGGATCCAAAAGATATTATTTCGATCCTGAAAAAAGGAATTACAAGCGATGGAGAATTTCTCATCGCAAAAAAAGCCTCATATCTGGGAGATGATAAGTTTAAAGTTACGCTTGCCGAAGGCAAAAAACGCCAGCTCCGCCGTATGTTCGGCTATTTGGATCTGTGGGTCACGGATCTCGTCCGTATACAAATTGGAAACGTTAAATTGGAAGACCTGCCGGAGGGGTCATGGCAAGAAATCAAAAACCCTCGAGAATGAGGGTGAGTTAGGATATGTCTCCCATATCCGGGTTGGTGATGCGGGCCAAGCGGCGCACATCTGTTTTTTCCAAACTGCATATTTCGCGTCGATTGAGAGTTGTTAGTACTTGGTCAATTTTTCCCGAAAGAAAATCACGCATTAGAACCGCGACTCGAGGGTCATCCCGCTCGATTCGAGTCAGTACTGTAGCCACGAACAAACATTTACCGAGCGGCGAAGGATGCTTGAACAAGAATGTATGTTCCCGTATCCCCCGAAAAACATCTTCGCTTCGTTGATCGAGATGTTCAAGTGCGAACCAAGCGCTGGCCGGCCCGGTAAGGTACGCGGTGCGTTTATATTCCGGAGGCAAGCGCCGCATGAGTTTGTTTTCGCGGGTGCCAAGATAATGGATCATGGTTCGGTTATCCATCTGGCGAGAAACGAGATGCAGCAAGCCCGCCAGTTTGGCTTGGTCGGGTCTGAGGTCGTATTTGTTTGCAACCATTGTCATTAAGTTGGCCGCATCCAGACTTCGGATGTAGTATTTTTCGGGTAATTTTGTATAAATGTACGCTTCCGCTATTTCCAGATCGAGTTCCATAACATCTCCTTATAATCCAAGTTTTGCACATTTTAACATCGCACATCGTTTCACGTAAGGGTCAAGCAAAAAATCATGCCAGGGAAATGTTTCTCTTTGGCAAAGATATCGCTTGCCATTTACCGATAAGCTCGACAATGTTGTCGCAGTATATCTGTAGACTTTTTTGGAAAGAGAGACCGATGATGCTCTGTGCGAGCACCGTCATTGACATGGCTTCGATTGCAAGGGGCTGACCAAAGGGCGGATCTGTCTACATACAAGAGATAAGCCATGATATTTGCGATGGTGCATTTTTTTCGTCATTTTTTCCTCAAATGTGCGCTTGCCTTTTAGCATTTATCAACCGTTGTGTCAACCGAGAGAGCTTGGTATCCTACCCAAGTTTAAAGTCCATAAAGTCTTTCAAGTCTATCAAGCCCCGCTTGACGGATTTTCTGCTTGATGGACTTTATAGACTATGAATATCGATTTCCATTCAGAATTAAACCAAGAACAATTGGATGCGGTTCTCCACGGTGATGGCCCTTGTTTGGTTTTAGCGGGCGCCGGTTCCGGCAAAACACGAACCGTCACTTATCGCGTAGCTTATCTTTTGGAACAAGGTGTTGACCCGCGCGGCATCCTCCTTCTCACGTTTACCAACAAAGCCGCCCGCGAAATGCTGGATCGCATCAGCCTGCTCGTCGGCCCGGGGGCCAAAGGGGTTTGGGGCGGGACTTTCCATGCGGTCGCCAACCGCCTGCTCAGATCTTTCGCCGGAGCTGTTGGTTACACTCCCGGCTTCTCCATTCTCGACGAGTCGGATTCCAAAGCACTCATGAAAGCCGTGCTAAAAGATGCCAAAATCGATCCCAAAACCCGCCGTTTCCCATCCGCTTCGGTTCTCAAAAATATCTATTCATACTCCCGTAATACCGGCACACCCATCAAAGAGGCGATAGAAATGAAGCACCCAAATTTTACTGATTGTGCGAATGATATCGATTGGGTTTGCTCCGAGTACCAAAAGCGCAAGCAACAATCCAACGTCATGGATTTTGATGATCTGCTTTGGAATTGGCTTAAAATCATGGAATCTCAACCTGCCATTGCCTCTCAAATCAGCATACGTTTTCAATATGTTCTCGTAGATGAGTATCAAGATACGAACGCTCTTCAAGCCCGCATAATCGGCGAGCTGGGTAAGGCGCACAAAAACATCTTCGTGGTGGGGGATGATGCGCAATCCATTTACGCTTTTCGCGGAGCGGATGTAAAAAATATTTTATCTTTTCCCGATACTTGGCCGAATTCCAAAATATTTAAACTCGTTTCCAATTATCGATCCACTCCGCAAATTCTTGATCTGGCCAACGCTTCTTTAAGCAATAACGAAAATCAATTCGAAAAAAATCTAATCGGGCTCAAAGATCCGGGTGTCAAACCGATTGTTACGGCCTGCCCCTCCGCCGCCCAAGAGGCTAAAAATATTGTGGAGAGAATCCTGGCTTTCAAATCCCAAGGAGCCTCTCTATCGGAAATGGCTATTCTGTTTCGTGCTTCGTCCCACTCCCAAGCTTTGGAGTTCGAGCTCATGAAACACGAGATTCCTTTTGAATATCGCGGAGGTTTAAAATTTTTCGAACGTGCACACATAAAAGATGTTCTTACCTATATGCGATTGCAGGTGAACGGCAAAGATGAACCGGCATGGCTTAGGGTTTTAAGCATGCAAACCGGTATCGGTGCCGCAACCTGCGCAATCATCCTCGAACAGGTCCGCGAGGCCGAGTCTAAAGAAGTTGCAATCATTTCCACGCAAGTCAACATCCCCGCACGCGCGCAAGTTGGCTGGGCTGACGTGCAAAGTGTTTTTGCTTTAATGATGGATGCAACACCCGGGGCAATGGTTCGCGCTGTCGCAACTTCTGAAAACTATAAAATTCATCTCGAAGCCGAATACCCCGATTGGCGCGATCGCCTCGAAGATCTGGAACAACTAGCCATCTTTGCCGATGCTTACCCCGACACGGCCTCATTCCTCGCCGACGCAACTTTGGACGATGCCTCTTTTCGCCGTGAACAAAGTTCTGACGCTGGACGATCGGCGCCGCCCAGAGGCTCTGCTCGGAGGGGACGTGGGACGAGCGACGATGATAGACTGATTCTCTCCACAATTCACCAGGCCAAAGGCTTGGAATGGGATACTGTTTTTATTATCCACCTCACGAACCAGGGCTTCCCATCGCCGCGTGCTCTCGAGGAAGAAGGTGCAATCGAGGAAGAGCGCCGCCTTTTTTACGTGGCATCAACTCGCGCCCGCAATCGTCTTTTCCTCTCTTATCCGCAAATTGTAGGTTATGATGCGATGAATTTTTGCCGGCCATCCATGTTTTTGGAAGAGCTTCCCGGCCATCTTACCGAATCCGAGCAACTTGGTCGCACATTATCCGCTTCATCACGGCGCGACTCCTGGGGAGATGAAGGCTCCGGCTGGGGCGACGATTATGCAGAACCGACAATCGAACTCGACCGCTTTGGCAACCGCCATAGATTACCGAGCTCAAACAAAACCTCAACCCAAGAGGTAAAAGTCACCTCGGTCTGGAAATCCAATAAACCTAAAAAGGAACTGCCTAAAATCTCTTTCTTGCGGGATGTGGATGAGCTATAAGTACCTGTTTTTCTGTAATTGTCAGGCATGCCTGACAATTACAGAAAAACAGCCGGTTGACTCGCGAGCTTCGCTTCGCTAATGTTTGCCCATGCAAAGCGGATATTGCCCATTTTTAGCTGAACCAAACAAGCTCTGCGACATAGTGGCCGCGGGCATCGTGGATGAATATCAGAAACGTGACCCGGATAGCCGGGTCCGTATTTCGGTTTCCGGCGGTCATGGAGCTCTTTTTGTGGCCGGCGAACTCCAATCAACCGCGGATTTTGACGTCTCGGCCTGTGTGCGGCGTATCCTTGGCAAATACGGAATCCCCGACGGCTTGGAGCCTTTTATCGCTTTGGAAAAAATCCCCAGCGAGCGCATCATGCATGCCCGCCAGGCTTGCATCGACCCGGTTGTCGGCTTTGGCTATGCAACGGGCGAGAGCGAATCACTGATTCCGTTTGTACAACATTTGGCCAATAAAGTTGCTCTGGCACTCGAGGAAAAGCGCAAGCTTGATCCCGAATGGTTTTGGATGAGCCGTGTCGGGGGAGTCGCTGTTACGCGCACCTCGGGCAAGGAGATGGAAATAACCATCCGCCTGGATAATGGCGTGCAAGAAATCGGCAGTGTCCGCCAAGAAATTACCAAAGTCATCGAATCTTTAAACTTGTCTGCTTCTTATAAACTTCACATCAACCCATTGGGTGCATCCGATTGCCACAGTTTAAAAACCGCCATCGGCCAATCCGGCTTATATATGCAATCATACGGCTCGGCTCTGCCCTCGATACCCAATCCGTCCGGCCTCGATTGGCACAATGCCAAAGTTGTTGCCCCCATTATCGCCAGAGCCGTGGCCCTGCGAACACTAAGAACATCCCAAGCAAAAGCTGTAATGGTTCGCTTGGAATACATCCCCGGCCAGGATGAGCCTTCGCAAATCTGGATTCGCGACGAGTCCGGCCGTGATCTATCATCGCATGCGGAAAACACGGAGCTTCATCTCCAAAAAGCTATGGACACCTGGAAGCAATCCGACCTAATGACTCAAATCGCCACGGACGGAATGGTCGGCAGCCATAATCTGCCTTGGGAGGTCTAAATCACTGATAATCCAGAGGGTTGCGCTTGATAGACTTTCAGCTTGAAAGACTTGATGGACTTGTTAAAGTTTTCCACTTTTCATACCCATGTGCAGAGGTTAATATGCTGATACTATGCAACATGGACCATTGATCTCCACTCTAATAATCGCATCTGTCCTCATCGGCGCCGGATGCAACCCATCCGATTCGCCGGTATCACTCGACAAATACAAACTGCCCGATGCAACCGGCCAACAAACAGCCAATCAGAGCCCGCCAATGGACGCAATTATTCCCGAGGCCGGTGCCGCCGCTCCAACCAATACGGCCCCCGCACCCGAGCCAACCTCGGCAACCGGAACCGGCTCCGTATCGGAAACTCCCAAACTTGAAGAATCATCTAATCAACCAAAAGAAACAACTATGACAGAACCCCAAATCCAGGAGGCACTTGCATTCCCGGGTGTTTTACCCGAGTCGCAAATTGCAAACAAACAAATCCGCATCAAAACAACAAAAGGCGATATCGTCTTTGAGATTCTTCCCAAGGAAGGCCCAAAAGCAGCATCCAACTTTGTCTATCTTACAGAGCGAGGTTTTTATAATGGTCTGAAATTTCATCGTGTGGAACCCGGGTTCGTAATCCAGGGCGGCGATCCCAAGGGTAACGGCACCGGAGGCCCGGGTTACAAATTTGAGGATGATAACGTAAGCCTCCCATACAAAGAGGGCATAGTGGCCATGGCTAACGCCGGCCCCAATACCAACGGATCACAATTTTTCATCATGCTGGCGGATAATCCTTTACCTCCAAACTACACCATATTCGGCCGCGTAACTTCTGGCATGGATGTGGTCAAAAAAATAACCATTGGTGATGTGATGTCTGCGGTAACCATAGAACCGCTAAAATAACATAGAAAATAAGCTTAAATGCAAAAGACGCCCCAGTGGCGTCTTTTGTTGAAAAATAAGTCATTATTTGCTATCATCAAACCAATATGAAGCGAAAAATCATTATCGTTTTTGGCATCCTGGTGTTTGTTGCCGCGGGGTTATATTTCGGCCGTCACTGGCTTCGTGATAAGTGGGCGCTCATGAACCGCCCCGATTTGCCGGCGGCAACCGCTTATCAAGATAAAAATGCGGAATCAAACGGTGCCATCAATGCGGATTTGCCCCAAGGCCCGCCATCGCACATCGAGGGCGGCATCTCGGAAAGTGAAAGTTACAAACTGGAATCAAGCCCGCAAACAAACGAACCGCAAACCGAAACCGAACCCGCCGATCCATTGGCTGGTGATGTGGCAATCCCCGCCGAGCTCAATTTGGATGTTCCCTGGCTGAGCCAAGCCCCCAAGGCCAATTGGGATTACCCGTACCAAGAAGCTTGCGAAGAAGCTTCCATGGTCATGGTAGACGCATTCTATCAAAAACGCACCGGCAAGATCCCTGTCGACGAGGCGGATGCGGAAATTTTGAAACTTGTTGATTACGAAAACAAAACACTTGGTGATTACAAAGATACAACCGCCGAAGAAACCGCTCAAATCATCCGCGATTATTACGGCTATACGGATGTCCGCGTCTTCCCGGTCAGTGAAGCTCTGGATATACAATCGGTTCTCGCTCGCGGATACCCGGTTATTATGCCTTTCTGGGGCAAGGCGCTCGAAAACCCCAACTTCAGAAATGGCGGCCCCCTCTATCACATGCTCGTGGTCAAAGGCTACACGGACGATGGCCACTTCATAACCGGTGACCCCGGCACCCGCCTCGGTCAAGATTACATCTACACCTTCGAAAATCTGCTCGAGTCGGCGCATGATTGGAACGGCGGTAACGTCTCCGAAGGCAAAAAAATGATGATTGTAGTCCTTCCCAACAAATCCGCTGATTAATGTTTACAAATATTTGAAAACATTTGGTTAATATTTGGTAAATATTTACTCCGTATGAATATCGCGCTAAAACGCACAATCGGATTAACCCTGCTGATTCTTGTAATTACTGCCGCAATTTGGACGATTGTTTACTTTGGTAACAGAGTATTAAATTCTCAAAAAGAAATCGTTCCTACAAATACAGAGCAAATATCGGAAATTCAAGATGTCTCTCCCACATCAACCGAACTCAATAAACTCCAAATCAGCGTCAAAGCCGGTGACTTTTTGCCAAATCCTTTCTTACTCCCGGCCACATCAACCTTTATAGAAGATCGCGACTGGATTGTTGTTGACAGCGGCGGTGAAATTATTGCCTCAAGCACTATACCTGGTGTTATTTCATCATACTATCCGTTTGGAGTCGTTTATTGGTACAGTAAGCTCCCAATTTCAGAAGATGGCGAACTACGCTTCTTAGCTTCGGAAAACGGCCCTCAAATTATCATCCCAGTTAAACTGCAAACCAAAACCCAAACTGTCGAGATCTACTTTCGCAATGCGGCCTTAAGCAATTGCGGCTCGGTTGAATCGGTAAAACGCACGGTTGTTTCCACGGGTGAAAATGATTTGGATTTTTACGAGTCAGCTCTTCGTGAACTCTTAAAAGGCCCAACAAAATCCGAAGCGGATAAGGGGCTGGTCACCATGATTCCCGATGGTGTAAAAATTATCCGCGTGGGCAAAAACGAAAAGGGGAGATACATCGCCGATTTTACTCAAAATCTTAAAGATCCCGAACAAATCGACTGCTTCTGGAATATTGCCAAAAACCAAATCAAAAATACTCTCAAAACCATCCCTCTCCCGGGCACAACTCTGGAAGGGGTTATCCTCATCGAGGGAAAAGCGATTGAATAACTCACTATGAAAAAGTCCACCAAGCTAAAAGTCCGTCATGTCTATCAAATGCGGGTCGCGTGCGCTTGATAGACTTTCAGCTTGACAGACTTGATAGACTATTAACCTTGATATGAAACAATCACATAAAATTGGCATTTTCACGGCAGTTCTGATCGCTTTATTCGCGGTCATCGCCTTTGCGGGCTATCTTTATACCGAAATAGAGCGTCTTAAAGTTGGGCAACCCATTGTTAAAGTCGATGGCCAAATACCAACTTCAACAGCGGACATCCCCACGTCTACAAGTGCTGACGACGCACCTGCTAAACCGGCCTTAACCCAAGATATTTGTGAATCTGCGGGCGGCCGCTGGAATTCTTGCGGATCGCTTTGCCGTACCGAACCCCCGGGCACGGTTTGCGCCGAAGTCTGTGTTGAATATTGCGAATGCGATCACGAAACCAAATTTGAATGCCCTCGGGGTTATGAATGTGCGGATTACGTTCCGGGGATGCAGGATCCTCTGGCTGTTGGCGTTTGCAAACTCGCAAGTGGTGATAAGACGGTTGCAGAGTTTAAAAGCCCTGATAACTGGACTTCCTTCGTGCTGCCGGGCGGCACATCGCTTACAAACCCTTTCATTTTCTACGGAACTACTACGGCTTTCGAAAATAACATCAGCTGGCGCTTGCTGGATGCGAACGGTGTCAAAATATCCCAAGGTTACACATATGTGAACAGTCCGGATATGGGTATACCGGGTCCGTTTAAAGTAAAAGCTTTTTTTGATCTTGTACCCGCTACCAAAACCGGCAAATTACAAATTTACGAAGCATCCGCTAAAGACGGCGAACCAATCCATGTCGCCGAGGCGGAGGTCGCCTTTCCAAGCGAGACCCAAATTACAACAGTCTTTTTTGGCAATACGGAAAAAACCCCGGAAGGAGAAGAGTGCGAGTCCGTCTATCCTGTCGAGCGCATGACCGTAATCGGGAATGCCGCGGAAATCTCCATTCACGAATTGCTAAAAGGGCCAAATCCGCTCGAAGCAAACTCCGGCTACTACACCTCGCTGCCGGAATACATTCCTGATCCGGAAATTTCTTACGAAGACGATGGCACGCATTTTGATTTTACGGATGCGCTCGAGTATCAAGTCGGCGGATCTTGCCGAGTGGGGCACATCAGAACGCAAATCCAAGAAACATTCAAAGAAGCCACATCGGATGAATTTGTAATCATTTCCATTAATGGAAGGACAGAGGATATATTGCAGCCATAGAACCGGGATTCGCCGGGATTTTTCATTCGCTTAAGCTCCCGATGATTTTCGGGATCACATTGAAAATAATCCCGTAAATCCTTGAGTGTTAATCAAGGTAAATCCTGGTTAAACCATTGAGTATGAATAAATACTGGATCATCGCTCTCTCGGGCGGAATATTGTTGCTATGCTTGGCGGCTGCTTTGGTTATGATTTTTACATCACCCGAACATCAAACCATCAGGCTCTCTGACGAAAACATTCCTGCGGTTCAAATCGTAAAAGATGCGATTGCCGAGCAAGAAACTCCCAAAATAGCCCTCCGCAACGTATCCCAAAGCCAGCTGGATTACGCGGAAAAATACCAAATAAAATGGGAGGTGCAACCGGGGGCACGCATTCTGATTATACCGCATCAACTTTCGCAAAGCCGTGAAATAATGGGAGCGCTTGGCGCCATGCAGCCGCCATCGGTGATTTACTTGGTGGCGCCCGACAATGATAAAATCTGCAAAACCTCGATCTGCACAACCGACCATGGTTTCGAAACCGAGGCCGGTGGATTGCGCGGCTCTGCGGATTATGTGGCCAAGTTCACCAAGTCCATTCCCGAAATTACCATAGATGATTCTGTTTTTACCGGCCCCGGCTCGGCAACTTACCTTATTCCTTTAATCGCCAAGAAATGGAGCGGCTTGCGCGTAATTCCCATTCTGGTAGATCCGCAACTCTCCGGCGCGGATGCGGAGCTATTGGCCGGTGCATTAACTTCCGCTCTCACTTATGATAGGGAAGCGGGCTTAATAGTTGCTCTGGAATCCAATCGGGAAATCAGCTCCGATTTGGCTCGGTTTCAGAGCGCCGCTACAGAAGATATTATATCAGCCTTGGCTGATCTGGAATCGGATCAAACAATTTTTGATTCGCCACAATTACTCTCGGTTGCTCTTAAAACCGCGCGCAACCTTAAAATGGGTGAGGTCTCCGTAGAAACCGCATTCTCCACTTCAACAAATCAAACCGCAAGTTATGTTTACGGCTGGTTTTCTCCCGGAGAAATTCAACAACAAGAAAGTGCCACTTTGTTATTTTTGGGCGACATCATGCTCGATCGTTTTGTGGCCGAGCGTTCCCGCCGAGCCGGCTCCAAAAACTATCCGTTTTTGGACGTGGCCGGTCCGCACGGCGAGTTCTTTCATGGCCAAGATGCGGTTATTGCCAACCTGGAGGGCCCCGTTACCTCACGCCGCTCCGCACCCGATAAAGGTGAGGTGGATTTTATGTTTGATCCCGCTATTGCGCCCTTACTAAAAGAAATCGGCATCCATGCCGTTTCGCAAGCCAATAACCACACACTCGACCAAGGCCGCTTGGGCGCCGATGAATCCCGCAAACTTTTATCCGAAGCGGGGGTGACTGTTTTTGGCGATCAAGTGAAAGACGATGCGGAATCGGCTTTGGCGGTTATTAATGTCCGTGGGCAAAAAGTCGCTTTGCTTGGTTTTAACGATACCGATAATCCGCTTAACAAAACCGATGCCGAAGCGGCCATCAAATCCGCTTACGAGCAAGCCCGCTACGTTGTGGTTTACATGCACTGGGGAGCCGAGTATCAATCCAAACCCAACATGTCGCAAATCGAACTCGCACATTGGTTTATCGATCAAGGTGTAGACGCGGTTATCGGTTCACACCCGCATTGGATGCAATCAGTGGAAGTGTACAACAACCGCCCAATCATCTACTCACTCGGCAATTTCATTTTCGATCAAGATTGGTCGGTCGAAACCAACTACGGCCTCATTGTAGGTCTTAACCTAAGCCCCGATGGCACTGAGATTCAACTTTTCCCAATCCAACTAACCGAAAGCCAACCGCAAATCCTCGAAGGCGTAGATCGCCAGACTCGGTTGGATCGCTTAGCAAATATTTCAAATGAAAGCCTGAAAGATCAAATCAAGTCCGGACTAATTCACATAAGCCAATAAACCCAGATAACTCTTTGTAGTTTGTACTTTGTAGTAAGTGCGTTGTATTTTTTTGGTTTATCGGGAGTTATTGACATTAGTTTCTGATTCTGGTATTATACAAGCAAATCCTGTAAAATAACACCATATGAAGCAAAATAATCAGACAAAAGAGCATCAAAGCTCGATTTTCTTTATAACCATCCTCGCCGGCACCATCTTGGGCGTCGTCTTATTGGGGCTCATCGCCTCATTCTTTGTTACGGACGAGTCCGCTTCTCGTTACTCATTTACCATTCCGCAAAAAGACGAAGCACAAACTGAAACCTTACAGTCCACTTATTTCATAGATCATTACGTAAATTACGGCGGCAAAACAGCCAGAATCCCCAATGTATTTTGCAAAGCCGATTACGATTTCAGAGCAGAATGTCCTCCATCTATAACGAGTTACCTGGAAATTAATTTGGAAGAGATAAATTTGCCGATCCAAAACATAACCGGTGCGGCTACAGATTTTAACAATTACATTGCCTACACTTTGGCGAGCGAAAAAGCGGAATGTACACAAAAACTTTTCGTTTACGATCTAAAAAACAAGACCGCAAAAGAACTTAATGTACCGCAAGAAGTGTTTGTCTGCGGAGCCATAGGCACTCATATCAAAACATTATCTCCGGGCGGCCGCTTTATTCAACTTGAAGCAACCGGCCCCGCTTCAGCCTTTGGTTCGTGGATTTACGATATCGAAAAAGACGAGCTCGTAGAGTCGGCAAAGCATAGCCCCTATCACGTTTTCTTGGACACGGGTAATCCTGAAGAGAGAGATCGTTACATGGTTTATCAAAGCGGCGCCGAGGATTTTGACATCGTTGAGATGGGTGATGAATATAACTCTGCCATTTCAATCAGAGATAATTTCACCGGTAATTCTCAAGAACTAAAAGGTGTCTTAACTCACAAAGACTACAGCAACTGTTATTCCGCATTTCCCAATTTCAGATTGGATGAAAAAAATACATCTTTATTAATTTCTTCAAGTCAATGTATGGGTGCGGATGACATTGTTATTGGCGACATGGATAAAATCTTCAGTTCTTTGATGGACATATAACAAAAATTCAAGAGCAGTACTTACCATAACATATACAAAATCCTCGCAACAGCGAGGATTTCGTTGACCGCTTTTAGAAAATCCATATCTGGACAATGATATATATTTTTGCTATGGTGTTTTTCGTGGCTAAGCGCCATGCTTGTTCTTTTCGACTTAAAAACTCATAACAACAAACAATTTCGAGGGGAAAATGCCGCATCAGAGAAGCATCCGTCAAGACGTCGACAGCAGTTTTTATTGCCACGAATGCGGGAAAATGGTTAAACCCGACGAATTCTGCATAACCTGTAATCAATGCAAAATATGTTGCGATTGCTCCAAAACTTTGGTCCATTGTCGTATTTGCGAAAAACCTTTTTCGATAGGCGAGCTCTGCCGTTGTCATGGCACGTGCCCGGCTTGCCGAACCTGCGAACAAGAGTTGGGATTGCGAAAGGGGGCATAAAATGCACAATGTCGAACCGGGCTGTCATTGCCCGCATGGTCTGCGGATAAAAGATTTCCACAAAGAAATCGCTGAAGTGCAAAGTTGCGAGGTATGCCATCGCATAGTGGATAAAGCAAACGACATTTGCCCCAACTGCGGAAAGTGCTGTTATGGTTGCCGCGGCTGTACTCAGCAAGCTTAAACGCTGGGGTATCCGCGCTTCAGAACCATCCATCGCTTATCTGTGCTCAAAATGTTTAATCGCAATCGAATCCGATTATTACTGCAATGTCTGCAACACATGCAACAACTGTTGCACTTGCGGTTGGATGATCCTGCGCGGCAAAAAAACCCGCCCGCACACGGCAACCACATGTCCGCAATGCCAAGAGATATACGTCGGTGGCAAGTTTTGCCCAAAGTGTAATCTGTGCAAGCTATGTTGTCACTGCTAGATTCCCGCTCGGGGATCTTTTTTCATACATGTCCATCAAGCTGAAAGTCCATCAAGCTAAAAGTAACAAGTTCATCAAGAGCTACTCATATTACTCTTAATGAAGTAATACCTTATTCTATATCCTTTATTATTAAATTATTTCATTCTTTCATTATTTCATTCTTTAATTTATACTTGGTTGATATGACAGTCTTCACGGTCGCAGATTTCATCGCTCACATCAACGATGTCTTATCTCGCTCTTGGAATGCGGAAGAGCTTTGCGTGGAGGGCGAAGTCTCGGATTTCAAAATCAGCCAAGGCCAATGGGTCAATTTTTCTTTAAAAGACGATAAAGGCTTGGTCTCGATTTTTATGACGGTTTGGAACCTCCGCGTACCTCTTCAAGATGGTATGCGTGTTCAAGTATTCGGAATGCCTCGCATCTACCCAAAGTTCGGCAAGTTCTCCATCTCCGCGGAGCGGGTGGAGTTGGTGGGGGAGGGGGCGCTTAAAAAAGCTCTCATTGCACTTCAGATGAAACTGGAAAAAGAGGGTCTATTCGATGAATCTCGCAAACGCAAACTTCCCGAGTTCCCCTCACGCATCGCCCTCATCGCCTCCAGCGAAAGCGCAGCCTATGGCGATTTTGTCCGCATCTTGGGCGAGCGCTGGGGCGGTTTACAGATCGATTTGTACCACGTCAAAGTCCAAGGCGCCGGTTCTGCCGAAGATCTTGTCCGCGCCATCAAACAAGCAAACACAAATCACAAAGATTACGACGCGCTAGTGATGACTCGTGGCGGAGGCTCTCTCGAAGACCTAATGTCCTTCAACGATGAACAAGTTGTCCGCGCCATTTACGCGTCCAAAATCCCAACTTTGGTTGGCATCGGCCACGAACGTGATATATCGCTTGCTGAGCTTGCCGCCGATGTCCGCGGTTCAACGCCAACCGATTGCGCCCGCCGTTTGGTCCCGGATAAGGCCGACATACTCAGAAATCTCGCTTATCAAACCGATTCCATCGAGCGTTCGCTTAAAGATCGCATCGCAAACTATCAAGATGTTTTAGCTCGTGCCATGCGTTCGCCGGGTAATTGGATAGCAAGGCAAAAAGTGGAATTAGACAGAAAAACTTCACTCATCAGTGCAAATATGAGACAATTGCACCAGGCGCTCCTTACGAGATACCGTTCGCAGATCCGTCTCCTTGCGTCGCTTGATCCAAAAGGAGTACTCGCACGCGGGTATACCATGCTTAGCGACGCAAGGGGGCGCGCGATCACCTCAGTATCAGCGCTCAAAGTCGGCACAAAAATCACCGCCATCCTCCGCGATGGCGAGAGTGACCTAACAGTCAACCGAATCCGCGCCATCCGATCCGAAGCTCAGCAGAAATTGCTGTAAAAACCAAAGTGCAAACTACAAAGAGTAGCCAAGTAATTAATCAACTCTTTGCAGTTTATACTTTACACTTTTCTTATCGAGAATATGCCAGAAAAAAAATCTAAAACAGTTAAGTTTGATGTCAGCAAAGCATTCAAAGAACTCGAGCAAATCACTGAGTGGTTTGAGGGTGAAAATGCGGATCTCGATGAAGGTTTAAAAAAATACGAACGCGCCATGGAACTGGCCGAAAATCTTCGTACCCAGCTCGAATCCGCCGAAAACAAAATCAATGAGATACAAAAGAAACACAACCTTGAACCTTGATTTACATGATTTTTCAATCAAATTATACATGATTACTACTTGTGGCCTTAGGCATTTAATAATATTCCCGACCCGCCCTGAGTTTAATCGAAGGGAGGGATACAATCATTCTTAATTCATAATTCATAATTTTATTTTGTAGTATGTTAATTTTCCGTTGGGTCATCAGTACACTTGCACTCCTGTTTGTCGCCTACATCGTGCCCGGCGTCACAGTCGAGACTTTTTGGGTAGCGCTATTAACAGCGCTTGTGCTTGGTTTGATTAATGCGATTATTCGCCCGCTCGTACTCCTCCTCACGTTGCCAATCAACATCGTGACGTTGGGATTATTTACACTAATCATCAACACCGGAATGTTCTGGCTCGCGGCCTACATCGTGCCCGGGTTTTCGGTAGATGGTTTTTGGCCCGCATTCGCCGGAGCTCTGGTATTCTGGGCTGCCGGATGGTTGGGTAATGCATTTGTTCACGAACCAAAAAAATAATCATGAAAAATTCTCCCATCGTCATTTCCTTGGGCGGATCCATAGTGGTTCCTAAGAGCGGCATTGATGCCGCTTTTTTGAAACGCTTTGCCACCCTCATCCGCTCACACATCAAACTGGGTGAACGCTTCATCCTGGTCGTCGGCGGCGGAAACACGGCCCGCGTCTATCAACAAGCAGCGCGCGCTGTCACCAAGCTCGCTGATGAAGATGTGGACTGGCTCGGTATCCACTCAACACGCTTAAACGCCCACCTCATGCGCACAATCTTTAGGGGCGAAGCCCAGCACGTCGTTGTCAAAGATCCAACCCGCGCCCACACCTGGAACCGCCCCATCCTAATCGCCGCCGGCTGGAAACCGGGTTGGAGCACAGATTACGTTGCTGTACGCCTCGCGAAAAAATACAAAGCCAAGTGCGTCGTAAACCTTTCCAACATCGCCCAAGCCTACGACAAAGATCCGGGGAAATTCAAAGATGCCAAAGCGCTCACAGAGATAGACTGGAAATCTTTTCTTAAAATCGTAGGCAACAAATGGATCCCCGGAATGAACGTCCCTTTCGACCCAATCGCTTCCCGTTTTGCATCTCAAAACAAACTCCGCGTCATCATCGCCGACGGAAAGAACCTGAACAATCTAAAAAAGATACTTAGAGGGGAGAGGTATTTTGGAACGATAATTGTCTGAACCTTGATTCACACGATTATTTTGATTAACATGATTATTTTTCATATTTAGGATGTCCGTATAAGATAATAATCATGTTAATCGTTTAATCATGCGAATCCCCCTTCGCCAAAGGCTTCGGAGGGACGCGGTCAAGGTTCAGATTTTTTCTGGAAGACGAGGTCAAGCATCGGCATCCACGCGTTAAGCGGTTGCTTCATGATGGTTCTCGTTTTCCATTCGCCGACTCGCAAAAACCATCTCATAAAGCGGTTACACTTTTTCATGTCGCACTTCCAATCCGCATCACCGCCTTTTAAATTCAAACATTCAGCATCCGGAATTGCTTTTTTTATTTTCCAATAAGATCCACCTACCAAACCCTCAGCAACCATCTGTTCTTTTGTAAGCCCGCGCTTCACTTTCCAACTAAACGTCTTGGCGATTGGATAAGCGAGCCAAAGTGGCATCCAAGGAATCAAAGGTAAACCCGTTGTATGTCCATCGTATGGAAACGCTCTATTTGGTGTCTCGGTAAAAACAATCAAACCACCCGGTGTAAGGCATCTATAAGCATCTTTGATGATATCCGCGCGAAGCGATGGGGGAATGTGCTCCACGACAGCGCTAAAAGTTACAATATCAAATTTCCCATCTTCAAACGGCAGCTTGGTTGTATCTTTAAGTTGCAAAAACGCTACGTCATTTTGAAACCCTTCGTCACGAGCTCGCATCTCGGCAAGCTCTACAAACTGCGCATTCGGCTCAACTCCTTGTACGCTCTTGGCACCCTTATCCATCATCACAAAAGCCGAAGAGCCGCTGCCCGACCCAATATCTAAAACGCGTTTGCCTCGTAAAGTCCCAAACCGATTTATAAGCGTTACCAACCTTTTCCCAACATAATCAAAATCCTGCCTTCTTTCCTTTTCATCCAGCCACCAATCACCCTTCAGCTCTACCAATTTTTTGATGGTTGCCACCGAAAGGGGAGTCTCGATAGTATCCAAAAACTTAACAAACCGCCCGCGGTGATAAGCTTTCCCTTTAGTCATTATTTGTCTTGTTTTACCCAAATCCACCACCCTAAGCTCCGCAGATGGAGCCTTTATTATTTGTGTTTCCATGGGCTAAGTATGGCACGAGATTCAGCTTTAGACAAATAAAAAAGCCGGCTAAGTACCGGCTTTAAACTGTATGTTATCTCTGTAAATGCTCGGCTAGTTCACCTTCGCATTTTTCATAAGCCGGATCACTTGAACTAAAACTAATTGTGCCATTAGCTAATTCTTCAAAATATTTGAGACCTCTATCTTGATTATAGGTGCAAATCATATCCTTACCCATTAAATCCTGTGCCAATGGTTCTACCAAAGTATAATATTCTTTAATTCTGCATTTATCACCATCCGACCCTACTATATCATAAATATATTCAGTACTACCAAAGCTATTTAGTTGCATTTTTGCTTCTTTGCAGGTTTTAAACGAATCCAAAAAACAACCTCCAACCTTTAACCAATTACTTGTTAATTCCTGCTGTTTTGTTTCATCTTCTTCAAAAATCAGCTCAATGACACCACAATTTTTTATATCTGAAGACTCAGTTTGCGTTTGCGAGTTTGTAATTTTATCCAAATCCGCATCAGTTATCCCAAGTCCAAAATTACGCACAATCTCTAATGCTTGTTCCGGTCTACCTAAAAAATATCGCTTTTCATCCAAAGGATTATAATACCAAGCCTCTCCGTTTTGCTGTACTTGCAATAAAATATTACCTACCAAAAATGCATTTAAGTTCATACCGCTTCCAACCATCTTGCCTTCGCCAAGCGGATTATATCCATTTTTAACTTCAGTATAATCATCAAAACCGTCGCCATCGCTATCAGCTTTATTAATATCTGTTTCAATAGCCGTCTCCAAATCATCCGCTAAGCCATCCCCATCAGAATCAGATCCTTGATATTTGGTCTCGATCAATCCTATGGGTATATTTTTTAAATCTTCATTATTAACACCAACGCCCAGTTTTTGCATGGATTGCAACATTAGGGTTGGATTACCTAAATAGTATCTTTTTAAATTAGTGGGATGTACAAACCAAGCCTCGCCTTTTTGTTGAACTTGTAAAAGAATTCTACCTGCTAATTTATCAGCTAAAGCGGCGTTAGTTGCGAGCGGAATAGCTATTATTGATAAAACCAACAAAAAAGAAAAATATTTTATTTTCATATAGGAGAATTATAACATATACCTGGTAATTAATCTACATCGAGCGATTGTTTTGCATGGCACAACCCCCAAACCCCCTTCCTGAAATTCTTCAGGACTTCGTAAATCATTGATAAAAGTCCCTGATAAGGCAAAGCTGAGCTTAGCTCTGGATTTAGGGTTGCACCATCCCCCTTGACAAAACCCCAATTTTCTGCTATGTTTACCATCATTGCTCTTTGAATTATTTTTTTAAGTACAAAGTTTCTTAGCTAACAAAGCAGAAGGTAAGGAGTTTCAATGGTCAGTACAAACCCAATCAAGGATATTTTTACCTCCACCAAAGATCAGATTGCTCGCGTCCGTGAACTGAATGCAGAGCGTAGTTGGGGACTGACGGATGAAGACTTTGTCACTGCCGAGGCGTCCGTTCCCGAGTGGACAAGTGGTAAGCTTATCGCTGTCACACTCGTCCCATATCTACCCGAGGCAAAAGGCATGGGCGGAGTAGCGCATACGTTCAATGAACTCTGGAAGGTTTCGGCTGCGTCCCAGCGCTACAGTAGGCATAGTGACTACTACGATAAAACCAGCTCGGATTTTTTGCAACTTCTAAAAGGTATCGAACATCCGGTTAAGGCTCAGCCTGTCCTGCGCTGGGAGGTGATCAACTTGGGTTGCAATCTCGATTGTAGACCAGAAGAAGTTCGCAAACCTGAGACCTCGCCTCACGCCGGCATTCTTGCCTCGGCCATGCTTCACCCCGAGTGGGTCAAAGCCATGGACGGTGACAACATACCCTATGTATTTTTACCGGGTTACGAGATAACTACCCCTGGCAGGACTCGGAGGCTGAGCGTGCCGTTCCTACGCTTCAGTCAGGACGACTCTGAGATTCTTTTACTGTGCTACCTTAAATTCAGCTGCGACTCTAGTTGGTCCGTTCCGTCGTTTTTCTGGGAGTAATTTTGTGCTAGGTTCTTGGAATTTATGGAGCTTTGAACTTTGGCTCTCGAATCACTCGGGAGCCTTTTTTATTTGACCTCAACCCACGTCAGCGCAACAATAACAAAATAAGAATCTAAGCCGCTAAGAATCTGAGCATCCCGCCTAGATTCTCAGTTTCTTCAATAAAATAAATATCGCGTCTCGTCCTGAGCGAAGTCGAAGGGCAGAGATTCCAAATTTATTATTTATTATTTGTAATTTATTATTTATGAGCGAAGTCCGCGTCGGTCTCGGAGTCATCATCCTCCGCGAAGGAAAAGTCCTTCTGCACAAACGCAAAGGCTCACACGGATCCGGTCACTGGAGTTTTCCCGGTGGTCACTTGGAGTGGATGGAAACTTGGGAAGAATGTGCTGCTCGCGAGACAAAAGAAGAATGTGGCTTGGACATTTGCAACATCCGTTTCTCAACCGCAACCAACGACAAAATGCCGGATGAAGATAAACACTACATCACAATCTACATGCTCGCCGATGCACCGGTGGGGGAACCGCAAATCATGGAGCCGGATAAATGCGAATGCTGGGAATGGTTTGAGTGGGATAATTTACCGGAACCGTTGTTTATTCCGGTGCGGAATTTGATTGCTGGTGGCTTTAGACCTAGCCGGCTGTAGACTTGGTTTTAACTCACCCCCTCCCCCTCTCTTAAAATAAGAGAGGGGCTGAATAACAGTTTCCAAAGCGTCCTTCCTCTTGATCTTAAGAGGAAGGGTAGGGACGGAGTTCATCCCAGAGCTATGTTGACATGATTGCTTAACAGAGCTATATTGTGTCCATCACACATCCAAAGACAGCAGGGCTCCGCTTAAAAAGGAGTTAAAAAATCCCCTGCCGAGGCTGTAAACATCGCTTAATTTAGCGATTTTACCCCACAGGATGCTGTGGGTTTCTTTATTAAGCTAAAAGCCACTAGCCACTAGCCACTAGCCTCTAGACCACACATCTAGCAGCTAGCAGCTAGAAGCTAGAGGCTAGAAGCTGTCTAAAAGGTCGATACCTTAAGCAATAAGCTTGTAATTACTACTCTAGTAGCTAGTAGCTAGAAGCTAGAAGCTAAAATTATGCCAAAAACACGTCAAGAAAAAGAAGTGATCATAAATTCACTTACACAGCTCTTTAAAGACAGTCCTTCAGTTGTTTTTGCAAACTACCAGGGTCTTACTGTTCCGCAAGTTGATGAACTTCGCGACAAAATGTTCGAAAGTAAGATTCCTTATGTGGTTGCCAAAAAGACTCTCATTAACCGCGCCGCCAAAGAAGCCGGCTTCGAGATCAATTCCAAAGAATTTCCCGGAATGCTCGGCTTGGCCTTCGGAACAGATGACGAGGTGGCACCCGCAAAGATTTTGGGTGACATGACCAAATCAACAACCTTGCAATTGGTTGGCGGTTTGTTCAACGGAATGGTTGTCACGCAAGATTACGTTGTCTCCCTTTCCAAACTCCCCGGCCGCACACAACTGTATGGCATGTTCCTAAATGTCATCAACGGCCCAACCTCCGGATTTGTCCGCGCCTTAGATGCAATCCGTGCCAAAAAAGAGGAAGCTGAAGGCACACCCGCCCTGGCTCCAGAGGCTCCCAAAGCTGACTCTCCTTCGCCGGAGGCTACGGAGAGCAGGAGCTCAGAAGAAACAACTCCTGCCGAAACTCCGGCACCAGCTGAAGAAGCTCCTAAGGAGTAAAATAGTATCTCGTACTAGGTACTACGTAGTACGTCGTACGAGCTACTTAGTACAAATAATTTAAATTCATAATTGTTAATTAAAAAATTTATGTCCGATGAGAATACACAGGCAACAGAGGAGAAGAAAGAAGTTGTAGTGCCTGAAAAATTTAAAACAATCGTAGAAAGCGTAGAGAAACTTTCCGTTCTCGAATTATCCGAGCTCGTCAAGGTTCTCGAAGAAAAATTCGGTGTCAGCGCGGCGGCTCCTGTCATGATGGCGGGTGCGGTGGCCGGTGCCGAAGCGGCGGAAGAAAAATCCGATTTTAACATCGAGCTTACAGCAGCAGGTGGCAACAAAATCGGTGTCATCAAAGTTGTTCGCGAAGTTACGGGTCTTGGCCTTAAAGAAGCTAAAGATATGGTTGACGGCGCTCCTAAAGTTATCAAAGAAGGTGTTGCCAAAGCCGAAGCCGAGGAGATCAAGAAAAAGATCGAAGACGCCGGCGGTACCTGCGAACTCAAATAACTGTCAAACCGTCGTCGAGCTCAGCTCGATTACACAACGTACAAAGTACAACGTACAACGTACAACGAAAAGCGCTCCGAGCAATCGGAGCGTTTTTAGTTGTGGATTAAATCCATTGATTAATAGCATGAATAATGGCAAGATGTACTTATGAAGGAGGATAAGAAGCCAAATGTGATCTCAAATGATTACAATATACAATTTCTTACCAAACCTACTAACAGTAGTGGTAAGTTTAATGTTGATAAGTTTTTAAAAGCAGCTGAAAACGTAGGATATATTATTAAGCGTAACGAAGCGGAAAAAAAATGTGGAATTTCTCAAGAATAAATTTCTTTTGCTGGACACGAATATTCTTATCGAAGCCTCAAAGGCACCAAAAGTATTGAGGTCTTTTTTTGAGGATATAGCCAGGTACGATTGCGGCAAACCAATAATCATTGATGGAGTCTATTTTGAATTTATAAGAAACGCCAGAGACCGAACAGAATACGATAAGATTAAGTTGATGTTGGATGAATATGATAAAATTTTAACAACAGAGGCTGATGTGGAAATGGCGATACAAATATCTTTAGCGTGTGCGGCGATGCAACCGGGAAGCTCTAAACAAGCATCATATGTAGATAGTTTATTACGCGCTCAACTTCAGAAATATCAAGATAAGATAATACTGGCTACAACAAATTATCACGATTTCCCCCTTCATTGTTTTGATAGGCTCCATACGGAAGCATATGACTTGGGGTCAAAAATCATAACAATATCTTTCATTCAATTTAACCAAAAGAAGTTTGAAAATTGCATGCAAGTTTTTGAAAGTAAAAACTCAAAATAATCGCTCCGAGCAATCGGAGCGATTTTGCTATCAGATCTTGATCGCCTATGGTGATATCAGCCATCACCTAATTAAGGCAACGGCACTAACAACAACCTGTTATCACTCACCACAAGCGCTTGATTGAGGTTTAAACGGGAGGAAATGTCCCTTAATGTCCCAAACTCGTTGGAAGTCAGTTGTGCGGTTAAAAGCCCGTTTTTATCGAATAAGAGCAATCTCTTGTCGCCCGGATCGGTGACCATCAATCGGGCGTCATCCGTATCGGTCCAAATTGCCGATATGGATCTGACCGCCGGTTCCACTGTGCCAAATCCAAAAGCCACTTGTTCGCCCGAGAGGTATTTGGTTACCGTGCCATTGGAGCGAACCACATAAACGTTGCTGTCGATAGCCAGGCTGACCGCGCCCTTGGCTAGATCATTTTCACCGGTAAAATATGGGCTTGCTCCGCTAAAGCCGGCGCTTGTTGCCCCGAGTCTGTAGATTTGGCCGGCACCGCCATCCAAAACATAGGCACGCTTGTTATAGAGCAAAAAGTCGCTGGTTGTGCTTGCACCCGTAAATGAGTTAAGGGGTGTCAAATCATCGTCTTCAATATTTATCGCGTAAAACTTTCCTTTATCGTCCATAAAAACCGCCGATTTATCTCCCAGAGAACCGCTGACTACCCGGCCGGCCGGATCGGGAAGGTTAATTTCGTTTTTCTCGCGCGAGTTTAAGTTTACAATTACGATTTTACGATTCTGATTATCCGCGATATATGCTTTTTGCTCCGTAAGAACCGGTGCGCTAAGCATTCCGTCTTGTGCGGTTATGGGCAAAGAGTACAGCTCGGTTATTCCGCTGACGGCTACAATTTTGTGCAGTCTGTTCTTAAGTTGACCGAATTCGTTCTGCAGTGCCTCGATGCGGGTTTTTCTGTCATCCGTCCCCGTGTCGAGCGAAGCGACTATTTGTTCGGCCTGGGTTATCTTTGAGGCCGCCTGGGTATCTTTGGCGTAAAGTAAATCGTTTTCCGCTTTATTGCGCAAATCGGTAGCCTCGGAAAAACTTTGCTCCCATTGCGCTTGCATGGCGGCGGTGCGTTTATTGCTCTGCCAGCTGGAAAAAGCCACCACTAAAAGCACCACTGCTACCGCGGCGATTCCGATCATGATCTTGCGTTTGGTTGTAAAAAAGCTTCCTCGCCCCGCATGCAAGCCGCGCAATGCCGTTTCTGTTGCCGGGGTCGCCTTACTGCGCCTCGATGCCAACTTGTGTAAAACTTTTTGCCATGTTTTTTGCAAAGATGCCACCGGAGATGGTATTTGCGGTTTGGCGCTGGTTTCAGATTCGGGCTTCCTGCCTTTTAACGGGCTGATCGCCGGCGCCAAAGTCTGTTGTACGCGTTCCTCTTGGTCGTGCAAATTTCGCAAAGATTCCTCGGCTTGTTTTTTGGGTTTTCGATTATCAAAAATGGGAGCCTCATCTTCGCTCAAGGTGATGGACAGGGCCACGAAATCATCCAATATGTTCTCTTTTTCCAAATCGCGCTTTACTTCCGTGGCCGCTGAAACCACGGGCAACTCGGTAAACCGTGATTTGATTCGGAGCTTATCCTTGATTCTTTCAAAATTGTTGGTGCCGATAAAAAACAAATCTCCGGGGTGCATGTCTCCGCAGATGAGTGATGCGAAAACTTTCTTTGGATCGGTTGTTTCCGGTTGTTCCAAAGAACCGCACAAATCAAAGCTTTGATATTCACCGCCTTGTTTTTTTAAATAAATATTCGTCAGTTTTCCGTGGCCGCTTACGCAAAGCTGGTCGTTCGAGCATTCGATGATGTAAATGTTTAACCTATCCCAGTTTATGGGTGTGGGTTCTTTTTCTTGAAAAACGGTGACAGCCTCGTTAACTCTTTCAATAATCTTTTCAAATCTGGCAAACGGATCAAGCGCCATTCCCGCCATCAGCGTTCTGGATTGTTCCACGGTGGCGTTTATGGTATCCAGCAATTGTTCGTAAGCGTAAAGCGCCGAATTTATCTCCGCCACCACAACATGGTACGGCCCTTGCCGGTTTTGACGGCCTTGTTCAAAACGAAACACGCCAACGATGTTTTCATTTGTGGGGCTGTTGCCGTATTCGATATCCGCAAAGCGGAAATATTTATCAGACATGGTATTTAATTAAAAGTATACGCAATTTATCGCCATTTCGTCTATGGGGGATAGTATCTGGGTACAAAATGCGGCGCCTCTTGTCAAGCAGGCTCGAAAAGGGCAGGATAGGGGAAGATAATATGCTTGAACACCTTTTTGGGTCAAAGACCCGCGTAAAGCTCCTGAATTTGTTCTTAAACAAACCGGAGGAGGCTTATTTTATCCGCGAGCTCACGCGCCAAATCGACACTCAAATAAATGCCGTTCGCCGTGAAATCGATAACCTTATCAAAGTTGGCCTTATAATCGAGGCCGAGGATAAAGATGATAATAGCGCCAAAAGACCCGGATTAAAGCGTAAATACTACATTGTTAACAAAAGCTTCCCCTTGCTCTCCGAGATAAAATCTTTAATGGGAAAGTCTCACTTTTTGATGGAGCGCCGTTTGGATAAAGAAATTCTTGCTTTGGGAGAAGTCACGTACCTGGCATTCATGGGTACGTTTTTGGGCAAAAAAGCTCCCGTTGATTTGTTCATTATCGGCGAAATAGCGGACAAAGATGAATTGCGCCGCATAGTGCAAAAATCCGAAACAGCTCTTGGGTTCGATATTAACTACACTTGCCTCACGCCCAGCGAGTACTCTTACCGCCAAGATATTGCGGATCGTTTCCTGGCTTCCGTGCTGAATACGGAAGCTCATGTGGCTGTCGATAAACGAAACAAGAAACCTGTGGCATAATGTACGAGGACGTCTAACGTCTAACGTCTAACGTCATTACAACGTAACATAATTTCTTTCACGTTCGACATTTGACGTTCGACATTTGACGATTGGTTATCATGCTTATGAATTTGTTCTACATCGATACTCACGCACGCGGGTTGGCAAACCTGGGTTTTTTAAGTGAACAAAAAAACATTATCAAATCTTTCGAGATAAAACCCGGCGCGCTCGTAGGCACAATCGCCCGCAAATACTCCAAAGATAAAATCGCAAGCGCGGATGGTATAGTGGTGGTGCAAGGTCCGGGTTCATTCTCCGCAATCCGCGCCGGTGTCCTCGTTGCCAACTTACTATCCCGCATTTTTGCCAAACCCCTCTACGGCATCACCGTGGAAGAGTCGGGGAGTCTCGCTGATGTCATCAAAAAAATCACATCAGACAAACTGAAAAAATTAAAATACGCGGATCCCATCTACGACAGCGAGCCCAACATTACATTGCCAAAAAAAATATGTTCAATATAAAAACGGAAAAAAGAATTTACGAAATAGTCCCGGCCCTCTTGGTTTGGCTCACCATTGTTCTTAGTATCGGGCTTTCCTTTATCCGCCCTCTGTGGGTGGTTTATTTTATCATCATCTACGATTTGTATTGGCTCTTCCGTGTAGCGTATTTTTTACCTTACGTAATCGTTTCTTGGTTTGCATATCGCTCGGCCATCAAAAAAGATTGGCTGGCATTGGCCGAGTCCGTACCCGGTTATAACGATGTTTATCACCTCATCATGCTCCCCACATCCAATGAAGAGTATGTTGTGTTAAAAGACAGTCTGCGAGCCCTGCTCGATGCCGACTATCCGGCTGATAAAATGATAATCGCACTGGGCGGAGAAGAACGGGAGCTGGAAAGATTCGAGCCAATATCCGCCAAAATCAAGAGCGAGTTTGGCAATAAATTCAAAGCTTTTTACATCACCGTTCATCCCAAAAATTTGCCCGATGAAATACCGGGCAAGGGCTCGAACATGAATTACATGGGCCGGCAATTGGTATCTAAAATCTCTGAACTGAATATCGACCCCGATAAAATCATGGTTACGGCATTTGATGTTGATACAATCGCGCACCCGCAATACTTTGCCTGTATCACCCATAAATTTCTAACGGTCGATCAACCTCTGCGCTGTTCTTATCAACCGGTGGTGCTTTACAACAACAATCTTTGGGATTCGCCCGCAGCAGTGCGCGTGGCCATGTTTGGTACAACTTTTTGGCTTATGACCGAGCTCGCCCGCCCCGAAACCATGATGACTTTTTCTTCGCACAGTATGACCTGGCGCATGCTCCTGGACGTCGGTTTTTGGCAAAAAGATATTGTCAGCGAGGACTCCCGTATCTTTTTGCAAGCATTCAATCACTATCACGGCGATTACCGCGTCGAACCCATCTATCTGCCCGTCTCCATGGACACCGTCATGTCCGGCTCATATAAAAATGCTTTATTCGCACTGTACAAACAACTGCGCCGTTGGGCTTGGGGAGTGGAAAACTTCCCTTTCATGGCCATGAGTTTCTCGCGTGATAAAATCATGCCCATCGGCTTAAAAATCCGCTTTCTCTTTAAACAACTCGAAGGCATGTACACCTGGGCTACTGTCCCGCTCCTCATTTTTTTACTGGGTCAATTGCCTTTTTGGTTTGCTCCGGAGCAGTTTCGTTCTTACGCCGTATTTCAAAACACCCCGTTCACTCTGGAGTGGTTGATGCGCTTTGCCATGATAGGCGTGCTTGTTTCCGCCACGCTCTCGGCCAGCCTCTTACCCGCACGCCCCAAACACATCCCGCGCTGGCAAACAATCATCGTCGTCTTTTTACAATGGGTTCTGCTTCCAATCACCTTCGTCCTCTTCGGCGCAATCCCTGCTATAGATTCGCAAACACGTTTGATGATCGGGAAATATCTCGGTTTTAATGTTTCACCTAAGAGGACTACGGAGTTGGGGGAGGGGAAGGAGAGTAAATAATTTGATTAAAAGTCTATTCAAAAAAAGTAGATATCGATCATTAGATTCTTAATTTAACCGAGCTTATGGCAGAAAGATTATCTATACAACAAGAAAAAAGATCCAATGCAGAAGAATCGTCAGCTCGTCTGTTTGATGATTTAGAGAATATTCCAGCTTTGCACGGAAAAAAATTACAAGAGATGTTTTCAAGTGAAAATAATATCCGATCTTTCATTGAAGAATTAGACGAGGATGATTTTGTTAGTTTTCTAAACAGTATAAATGGAATAATTCGAAATAAGGATAAAAAAGAATGGCAAATAGACGGTGCAGGTATCGCACTGAGGCTTGGTGAAGGTTTACCGGAGTATACTCCTCCGCATATTGAAGATCGTCGCAAGCTTTTTGGTGAGGTGCTCCAAGCTGCAAAAGAAATGTTGAAAGATGGAAGAAGTATTGAAGATATTGCTATCTTATTTTCAAGTTCAGTAAATGCCATTCATGCTTACGCTGATGCAAACGGTCGCACTAGTAGGGCACTTTTCCTATTACTGACTCATGGAATGAATGAAAAAGCAAAGGTTATGATTAAAGAAGCTCTATCGGAAAACGGCAGGGAATTGTTAGATGTTAATCCGGAAAAAATCGAACCAGAATTGATCGAGATTTTGATAAAAGATATTAACTTCAATCGTCCGATAGGACTTTGGGAATCAGAAAATAACAGGAAAGACATTGCCATAAATCAGAGTGTTAGCGATGACCTAAAAACAGAGTTATTGGAGTTGCTTTCAGATAAAACATTCAGTTCAATAGCGTTGCAACAATTCCTAAAAGAAGAAACTGGGCTAGATGACTGTCTAAAGCATTACCCTGAACGAGAAGGATGGGGTGGCAAAAAACTCAGAGAAATGTATAACGTAAAAGTCGATGATTTGTTCCGGGTCATAGACGAAGTACAGGCTCGCAAAATTTTATCGCTCTACAGAAAAATAAAAGCGAAAATGATCAGACTGCTTATTGATGCAATTGCGCATCCGGATAGAGATGATTACACCACAAGTTATGGGGCAAGTGTTTTTGAAAAATTTAAAGACAAAATTGAACTAGGTACATTAAAGTAAAAATATGATTGTATTTGTAAATTATTATAGTTTGCATCTTTGTCAATATTTCTATGAGCGAAAAAAAATCAGAATTTAATCTTCAAGCAAACCAGCTTACACCGGATAAGCTTGAAGCATTCCTTGAAGAGATTTTTCGAAAAGATCAAAATTCTGGGGATCGTCAAAATGCGATGACCTGTTATCAAGAGCTCAAATCAAAAGAATCTTCTTTCTTGGGTACGGAATTTGAGAAAGATTATTTTAATGCTTTGAGCTTAGAGCTGATGCATATGGGTCAATATGAATTACTGCACATGGATCAAACAACAAAGGCAATATCCTACTTTGAACAAGCTCTTGAAGCATCCAAACTGGGTATCAGTACGGAATGGCAAAAATATCTTGAAGGTACTTTGCACTATCTGAATAATGACCGTAATGGTTTGGAAAAAACCATTCAAAGTAATGCAGATAATAAAGATGTACTGGAAAGGCTGCTTGTGGGTCTGAAAACTAGGGGTTTTCCAAATTATAAAGAAGACTACTAAACTATTTTTTACAACAGCACGGTGAGTTTGGGCCTCGAGTTGCAGTATTTATTCAAAGCTCTCTTTGGTAAATTTCGGGGTTTGTATCTTGTCGAAGGCTATGAGCGAGATCAAACGAATCTAATAGCTTCTTCGAGATTTTGGAGAGTTTAGCAGTTTGTATCTTGTTTCTTCGAGATTTTAGAAAGTTTTTTTATCATTATTTGGTATTTTTGTGCATCTGCGTCATAATCCCAGTCTATGGATAACACCCCCCTAAGATTATCTCTGAATATCGTCAGCTGGAACTCCATGGCTTATTTGCCGGCTCTTTTTGAGTCATTGGATGAACAAATAATACCCTTTAGAACAATAGTTGTAGACAATGCCTCAAACGATGGTGCACCTGCCAAAATCGCATCCGAGCGCCCAACCGTCACCGTTCTGCGCAACATGAACAATCAAGGGTTCTGCCGGGCGCACAACCAAGGAATCAGCTTGGCTCTATCGCGCTGGAAGGATGCTGACTTATCCACCTGTTACATAATCATCTGCAACCCGGATACGGAGCTCGACCCGGGTTGCCTTGCCAATTTGCAAGAGTTTATGGACACTCATCCGGACGTGGATGCCTGCATGCCCAAACTCCGCCGTGCTTATTTGCGGATGACGGAAACCGAGCACATTAAAACCGAGCGATCCAATCTCCTCGACGCTACGGGCCTCGTACTCACCAAAGCCCGGCGAGCCTACGATAGGGGAGCCGGCGAACCCGATCAAAATCAATATGATGATGAGCGGGAAATTTTTGGAGTCTGCGGTGCATTCAGTTGCTTGCGCGCCTCATCAATCCTCCGAGTGAGAGAGGGCGAGCAATTTTATGATGAAGACTTTTTTGCCTACCAAGAAGATTTGGATGTTGCTTGGCGTCTAAAGCGTTTGGGTATGAAATCCGCTTATGTTCCGCAAGCCTTGGCTTGGCATCACCGCGCGGCTCCATCAACAGCTAAGAATAATTGGCTCACGGCTTTTGCGTATCGCCGTAAAAAACCCGCACACATCAATTTTCTCTCGACCCGCAATCATACCTGGTTGCTGGCAAAGCACCTCTCCGTATCGGATATTTTTATCCATGGCCTCTGGATTTTGCCTTATGAAAGCGCAAAATTGGCGGCGTCCCTCATTTCCTGGGCCGGCATTAAGGGATATTTCCAAGCCTTGGCAGGCTTGCCAAAAATGTGGAAAAAGCGTAAGAACTTGAAGCAAAAGGAACGAGTTTCCTCTGCAGAGATCCGAGGGGCTTTGGTATGAGCCAAGCAAATCAATCCGCATACAACCAAGAAAACATTAAAGCCGGGGACCCCAAGGTCTCTTTTGTGACGGTTTGTTACAAAACGCCCAATCTTATCAGGTTGCTATTAAAGGGTTTTGCAGATGCCGATATCCAATTTCCTTATGAGTATTTTTTGGTTAACAATGCGCCGGATGATGAAACGGGCTCTTTGATCCGCACAAAATTTTCTTGGGTTGATTTAATTGATACCCCCAGGAACGTGGGCTTTGGCGCCGGGAATAACTTTGCCCTGCGCCGCGCGCGCGGTGAATACATAATGCTCATTAATCCGGATTTGGTTATTTTTCCGGGCGAGCTCGAAAAGCTGGTCAAGTTTATGGACGAGCATCCGGATATCGGTTTGCTGGGGCCAAAGCTGTTAAACCCCGACGGTTCCCGGCAAGATTCTTGTTATCGCTTTCCCAACCCGCTCATTCCCGTTTATCGCCGATCTCCGCTTGGCCTGACGCCTTGGGGCAAGCGCGCCATTCGCCATTATTTAATGAAAGAATTGTTGGAGCAAGACCGTGCCATCGAAGTTGATGCTCTTATGGGTTCCGCTATTTTGATCCGCAGAAAAGTTTTGGATGAAATCGGATTATTTGATGAAAATTTTTTCATGTACTTCGAAGAAGTGGATATTTGCCGCAGAGCTTGGAAGTATAATTGGCGGGTTGTCTACGCTCCACACGCAAGCTTGGTCCACTATCACGCGCGCGAAAGCATGATTACTTGGCCGTGGCAGATTTTTACCCACAAGTTAACACGCCAACATATCAGAAGTGCGCTATACTATTTCTGGAAGTACCGCAATGCCAAGCATCCTCATCTGGAAATACGCCAGGTACTTTAAGTATCATGGAGCACTCACCGAATTTCCTTACTTGCCCCAGTCAGCCCGTGCTACCGCCTCCTCGCGAGCCGGATTCTTCAGTTACCAAAGCTGAATCCAACGACGTTCGACATTCGACGTTTGACGTTAGACGCGATGCTGAAGGCGTAGGACGAGCGACGAGCGACGAGCGACGAGGAGATATCGGCAAACCTTTCATACCACTGCGCCCGCAAGATGAAACCGATAACCGAATGCCTACGGAACCCGCCCCCGGTTCGACAAGCGTTTTAATTGCAAAACAAAAAAGAAAGAAAAGAATTCCTTCATATGCAATTTTGATACTTCTGCTCATTTTGGGGATTCTTTTTATACCGCCGCTTTATGCCGTTGGCCGTGCCGTGTGGTCGGGCTACTTGGCCAAACAATCCCTGCTTAGCATGCAAAATATGCTGGAGATAGGCGAGTTTGAGTCCGCCCAATTCGAGGCCGGCGCCGCGGAGGGTGAGTTTAACGCCATGCAAAAATATTTAAGCGGAGTCGGTTTTTGGCGCGATATGCCTTATATCGGTACCCAAATCCGCGGCATGCAAGATACCGCCAAAGTCAGTGCGCAAACCATGGATGGTGTTCAAGATATTCTGGAAGTCGCCGGTGCCTTGCAAGAAGCGCTTTTTTTGGCGGCTAAAACCACCAACTCCGTGCAAGTTGATGTTGAATCTTCCGCCCGCCTGCAAGATCTTACCAAAGAGGAGCGTTATGCTCTGCTGTCATCTCTCTACAAATCCCTGCCCGAGATTCGCTTGGCCCGCGACAAAATCGATATAGCTCTTACGATGTGGAACAACCTTCCCAAAGATCAATTGGCCGGCCCAATCCGCGATGCCTTGGAACCGATGACTGTATATTTACCAATTCTCCAACAATCTCTGGAGCAAGGAGTTCCGCTTATCGAGGTATTTGTTCCCTTGCTTGGTTATCCCGACTCGCAAAACTACGTAATTGTTACTCAAAACGCCGACGAGATTAGGCCGGCCGGCGGTTTTATTGGAAGTGTAATCACAATGGATATCGACGCGGGTTATTACGATGATTTTGATTTTTATGATGTCTACAGTATAGATAATCCGGCTTCCGGAGTATGGAGTGAGATTCCACCGGCTCCAATCAAGGAGCATCTTGGTGTTACCAAGTGGTTTATGCGTGATGCTAATTGGTCGCCTGATTTTCCCACCTCTGCCGAGCGTGTCTTGGATTTTTATGAACGAGAGCGAGCCGTTCCATTGGGAACCGCTCCACATCAAACAGGATTTATTGCTCTTGAGCCTGGATTCTTTGAGTCGCTCCTGGCATTTACCGGCCCGGTTATCGTGGATGGCAAAACCTTTAATGCGGATAATTTCATGGATCTGTTACAGTATGAGGTTGAGATGGCTCCGGGTATTACACAAGAAAACCGGAAAGAGCTTATGGGTTATGTTGCGGAAGAAATTATCGCCAAAATCCAAAACCTACCCAGATCTGATTGGCCAAAAGTATTGGGAATCATAACAACCGCGCTCGATCAAAAACAAATCCTTCTATACAATCGCGATCCTAAAATCCAATCAACCATCGACGCACGAAATTGGAGCGCTCGCGCCAAGCCCACGAGTGGTGATTTTCTTTGGATAATCGATGCTAATTTGGCTGCTTTAAAAACCGACGGCGTAATGTCAAAATCAGTTCAATATACTCTTGATGCGCGTGATCTCGAGCATCCAAAAGCTAATGTCACTCTCACTTATCAAAACACAAATCGCCAAATAACTTGGCGCTACACACGTTACCGCAGTTACACGCGCGTCTATGTCCCCGAGGGCAGTACGCTTATCTCGTCCACAGGCGCCATGGCGGGCGATCTCACCCAAACCGGCGGCCGTTTTGTTCCCGGTAAAGTTGATGTCATGAAAGATCTCGGCAAAACGGTTTTTGGTGCTTTTTGGGCAATCGAACCGGGCAAAACAGGGAAGCTATCATTCACATACGAACTCCCCAAATCATCCGTCGCATCCATTTTAGATGGCACCTACCGCCTCGATTGGCCCAAACAACCCGGAGTCGACAACGCGGAATTCAACGTCAAAATCCTCTTCCCGCAAAGCGTCGTCTCAGCCCAGCCGCCCGAACCCGAGGATAAGTGGGGAGATACAAATTACGAAGCGCAAGCTGGGTCACTTTATGATCAGATGTTTACCGTATTGTTAAATAACCAATAATCAAATTCTCTTCGAGAGCCTGAGGGCTCCTCAGAGCCTCGAAGGCCAATCTCCAAACAAATTAAAAAACACAAATAAAAAACCCAAGACTATTCGTTTTTTAGTTTTTTATTTGATATTTGTTTGGAAATTGTAATTTGTATCCTTTATAGAAATGTATTGCCCCTACGAGCATCTTCAGCTCTTGCGAAAAGCCCGCATTGGTGATGAGATAGGCAAGAATTATGTTTGGTAAAAAGGTGGCTATCGACTTGGGTACAACTACGGTACTCGTTTACATCCCTAAAAAGGGGATTGTTATGAATGAGCCTTCGGTTGTTGCCGTCTCAATTGCTGATAAGCGAGTTCTTGCGGTTGGAAAGGAAGCCAAAGACATGATCGGGCGTACACCCGATACAATCGTTGCCCGCCGTCCGCTTAAAGATGGTGTTATCGCCGATTATCACACAACCGAGGCCATGCTTCGTTATTTCTTGAACAAAGCCTTGGGCAGTGTCCGCTTTTTTCGCCCCGAAGTTATGGTCGCCGTCCCGGGCGGTATCACATCAACCGAGCGCCGTGCGGTTATTGATGCCACAATCGCGGCCGGTGCCCGCGCCGCTTACATCATCAAAGAACCAATCGTCGCCGCCATCGGAGCGGATATCCCCATCGGCTCCGCATCCGGCCACATGATTACAGACATCGGCGGCGGTACATCAGAAATCGCTGTCATCTCTTTGGGTGGAATCGTCTCATCCGCATCGGTCCGCATCGGCGGTACCAAGCTGGATCTCGCAATTCAAGAGCACATTCGCCGCAAATACGGTTTGGCTATCGGCGAACGCACGGCCGAAGAGGCAAAAATCCGCATCGGTTCCGCTCTGTATCTCGAAAATAAATTGGAAATGGAAATCAAAGGCCGCGACATGATTAACGGCTTGCCTCGCATCGTAAAAATTAATTCCGACGATATCACGGACGCCATCCAACACGAACTTCAGGGCATGATTGATACCATGAAAGAAGTTTTACGCAACACTCCGCCCGAGCTCTCCGCGGATGTTATGGAAAAAGGGGTTGTTCTATCCGGCGGTTCATCCCAACTCCGCAACCTAGACCGCATCATCTCCGAAGCTACCGGTATTCCCGCTTTTGTCGCCGACGAGCCCCAATTTTGCGTAGCCAAAGGCACAGGCATCGCCCTCGAAAATCTGGATTCCTACAAGAGGTCTATTTTGGGGAACTCTTAAAAAGCTAAAAGTCCATAAAGTCTATAAAGTCCGTCAAGCTAAAAAATACCAGCTTGATAGACTTTACGACTTTTAGCTTGATGGACTTATTGATTTTTCATTATCAGCACATCAATAATCTCCGTAATCACCTCTTCGGTTTCCCGTGTCACATCAATTTTCTTCCCCGCCTCCACGCTCGCGGTTTTATCATAAACAACTTTCACCGCATCAGCTCCAAGCGGATTCTCACGTTTGCTGTCTCGTTCGAGGCAAACCTCAAGTGGAGCATCCAAAGTAAAAATCGCATACGGATAAATTAGTTTGCTTGATAAATCCTCAATCTGCGATTTCCAATAAAAATTACCATCAATAATAACGGGTATTTTTTTATCTAAAAACTCTTTAGCTTTTTCCGCCAAATAATCATCAGCCTTCTCAAAACTCGCCTGCGAGATAAAACCATCCTCCTTATCGCTATCGAGTTTATGCTCGTCGATAATTTCATCAACAGATAAATACTCCGCACTCAACCGTGCAGCCAGTGCCTTAGCTGTCGTCGTTTTTCCGCAACCCAACGGTCCACGGATAATTATGTAGTAACCCATGCCGTAAAGGTTACCATCTCACTTGGAAAGTCGTAAAGTCATAACATGATAAGTCGTAACGTCATAACGTCTTAAAGTCATAACGTAACAACCCAAAAACCAGTACCGTTACGACGTTAAGACATTAAGACGTTAAGACTTTGGGTTTGTAATACGTTGCACGTTGTACGATGTACGTTGTACGTAGATAATATGTTATAATGTTGACATGTTAATCGGAATCGATGCTTCGCGTGCCAATAAAACCAATAAAACCGGGGTTGAGTGGTACGCCTGGCATGTTATTCAGAACTTAAAAGAACTCACAAAGGAGAGCGAGCATTCTTGGGTTTTGTACTCTAACGATGTTTTGCAAAACGGGCTGGAAAAGCTTCCCAAGAATTGGTACGAGGTGCGCGCTCACTGGCCCATCAAAAAAGGCTGGACCCAAGTCCGCCTCTCTTACGAGCTTTGGCGCCGCCCTACGGATGTCTTTTATATACCGGCGCATGTTTTGCCTCGTGTTGTACCCAAAAAATCCGTGGTCACCATCCACGATGTTGGTTTTCACCGCTTGCCCCAGCTCTACCGCGACCGCGACCGCCGGTTCCACGAGTGGAGCACAAAAGATATCGCCAAACGCGCCCAAAGGGTAATCACCGTATCCGAGTTTTCGGGCCGTGAAATCTCCGATATTTATGGCATCGACCCAAGTAAAATAGCCATAACCCCAAACGGAATCGACCACGATCGTTACCGGCCCATTTCCGATTTGTCCGAAATTGAGGAACGCTTGGCGCGCTATCGAATCCCCAAACCGTATTTCGTTTCCATCGGCCGTCTCGAAGCGAAAAAGAATATAGTTAATCTGGTCAAAGCCTTCACATTGTTTAAAGCGCGGCGCGGGGTTGGGGATCCGGTGAAATTGGTGCTCATTGGCAATCCGGGTTTTGGTTACGAAGAAATCAAAAAAACCATAGCCGAGTCCAATGCCCGGCAAGATATCATTCAGCTTGGTTACATCCCCGAAGCCGATAAACCGGCAATCTTAAACGCCGCGGTGGCACTTATTCATCCATCGTGGTACGAAGGTTTTGGCATACCGCCTGTCGAGGCGATGGCCTGCGGTTGCCCGGTTCTTTCTTCCGATGCGGCATCACTGCCCGAAGTACTCGGCAAAGACGCGGCTATCTATTTCCCGCCCGGTGAACAGGAGGGCATGGCGGCCGCCATGGCTCGAATAATGGACGAAAGCGGGCTCGCGCAAAAACTGCGCTTGGCCGGCATTGCGGAAGCCTCCAAATACACCTGGCGCAACACCGCCGAACTAACCCTCCCCGTACTAACGCAATGGTAATTAATTAAGCTTCTAGCTACTAGCCACTAGCCTCCAAATTTCGATCTAGTAGCTAAAAGCTAGAAGCTAGAAGCTAATTTTATGAAAGACTTAAAAGAATGCCTGGCCGAATACGGCCTCTCCGACAAAGAATCCCTGGTCTACTTGTCCATGCTCGAGCTTGGCCCGGCCAGTGTGCAAGATATCGCCAAAAAATCAGGGGTCAACCGCGCCACAACCTATGTGATGATCGAATCACTCAAGCGCCGCGGTTTAATGTCCACTTTTGATCAGGGCAAAAAAACCATGTTCGTCGCCGAGTCTCCGGAAAGATTAAAACGTCTTATCGAAAAAGATGTTAGGCTCATCCAAGAAAAAGAAGAAAGGTTAAAAGAAGCGTTACCATCATTTTTAGCTTTGTATAATTCAGCATCAGAAGATAAACCCAATGTCAGATTCTTTGAAGGAGATGAAGGCTTGCGTACAGTACGTGAAATATACCTACAAACCAGGGGAGAGATCTTAACTATCACAGCTCTAGATGAGGAAATCGAAAAAATGTCAAAAATAGATGAAACACAAAGAATGCTTTTAACGAGGCAATTGCGTGGTCGTGTGCTCGTTGCATTAAAACCCGGTTTAAAATTACCGATTTATAATAAAGAGAATTGGCAAGTAAAATTTATACCATACGAACAATATCAATTTATGGGCGAGATGACATTGTTTGATGAAAAAGTAGCAATTATTTTGCCAAAGGCAAAGCCTGTAGTATTTTTATTTGAAAATAAAGAAACACGCGATATGTTACGTGCCATGTTTGAACTCATCTGGAGAGGTGCGCAATTAAACCCGTAAATAAAAAAGAGCGCCTGAGTAGGTTGGCGCCTTCGCATAGGGAACACGGCTGTGAGTCGTGTTTTGATTTTTTTTCGTCTCGCAGATCAAGGTTCTTTAAGGGAACCTAACGCTATGGTGGTATAAAACGAAAAGGTTTTCATGGGCACAGAGGCCCCAATCTAACCACCAAACGGGCAGTGCATGTGCGGCTGCAACTCACTGGGAGTAAACAGCCTTTTTGTGTCTGAAGGTCCGATACCGTTCGATCGAGTTCGATCGATAATGTCGCGCTGCGTTTTCATGGCGCTATTTCCTATATACACAAGGTGTACAGCGTGGGCTCCCTGAGCTCACAGTCCCTGTGTTACACGATAATATTCACCATGATTCAATAGATTGGTACGCATTTCCTTGCTCCTTATTGTTGGAGTGAGGGTGTTCTGCGTCCGTCTTCTTTCAGCGCGCTGTCGATTAGGACATTTGGACTGTACCAGGATTTGGCTTAGTTGTCAATAGTTCCTATCAATCCACAGTTATATTATATTTAGCTTTGTTAAGCTAATAATTTTGGATTTTCCAATTTTATTTAAGTATAGGCAATAACTCTGTCCAGCTACCATTGACAAAATGGCATTTTTATGCTATATTTATATGTTTTCCAATGGAGGAGAACGCCCAACGAACCTCGAAAAACGTCCATTTCCTCTATACACAATCCCAGCGTAACAACGCCAGGACTATGTACTTAGGACCATGGACCAAAAGATAAGGAGAAAATCATGGAATTCCGGAAATGTTTGTATCTTGTATCTTGTATCTTGTATCTTGCAGTTTCTGCTGGCTGTGTCGAAGATTCGACCTCGCCCCGCCCGCTGAACGCGGCCGGTGCCGCAGGAGAATCCGGTTCAGCCGGATCGGTCGGTGAATCCGGCGAAGCGGGCTCTGCGGGAGCCGAAGTCGACCCCAACCACTGTGCCCCTCCGGGCGCATGGAAGTGGTGCGACTGCCCCGACGGCAGTGACGGGCAGATCCTTTGTCTGGACACGAACACGTGGTCCAGCGAATGCAAATGCCCCGAATCCCAAAATGCTGGCGGATCCGCAGGAGCATCAGGCTCCGGCGGAACATCAGGAACTGGCGGAACCGCAGGAATCGGTGGCACTTCGGGAACGGGCGGAACGTCCGGAACCGGAGGATCATCCGGAACTGGCGGAACTGCCGGAACTGGTGGAAGCTCGGGCACAGGCGGAACATCGGGTTCTGGCGGAACTGCTGGCTCCGGCGGCACGGGCGGAAGCTCGAACGCCTGTACCGCAGACGCCGACTGCTCTTACAAGTGCGGTGACCCGAGTCTTGTGGGTACACAAGAGTGCGTAAGCGGACAGCTGTCCGAAATATGCATTTGCAAACCTACGGAAATCTGCGACTACGGCGAAACACGCCCTTGCCCATGTGCGACAGGCTACATCTGCACCGAAGAGTGTACGAGTGGCCAATGGTCAAACTTGTGCAAGTGGGAGTGGAACGGCACGGGCGGATCCGCAGGAGCATCAGGCTCCGGCGGTACGTCAGGTTCCGGAGGCACCGCAGGAACCGGTGGCACTTCGGGCACGGGCGGCGACGCGGGTTCGGGTGGAACTGCCGGCACGGGCGGAAGCTCGGGCACGGGCGGAACCGCAGGAACCGGCGGAGTTGCCGGGTCCGGTGGAACTGCGGGAACCGGTGGTGTCGCAGGATCGGGCGGAACGTCCGGTACCGGCGGCACATCAGGGACTGGCGGCACTGCCGGAAGCGGAGGAGTTGCCGGAAGCGGAGGAACTGCCGGAACAGGCGGAACATCCGGAACCGGCGGCTCCGGTAGCGCAATCGTTGATGATGACGAAGATGACGATGGTTACACGGTCGCCGAAGGCGATTGCAATGACCAAAACTTTAACGTCCATCCCGAGGCCACCGAAGTCTGCGACGGATACGACAACAACTGCGACGGCCAAATCGACGAAGGTGTGAAAACCACCTTCTACCGCGATGCCGACGCGGATGGATACGGCGTCGATAACGTCACCACCACAGCCTGCGAGAAGCCTTCGAGCTTCGCGTATCAGGCCGGTGACTGCAACGACGCCAAGTTCGACATCAACCCTGGCGCTACCGAGATTTTGAACAACTCGGTGGACGAAAACTGCGATGGCAAGGCTGAAACCGAAGCCATTCTCACGTGCTACCTCCGTCACCCGGACGGCCTGACCCATGATTACTACATCATGGGCAAGGATGTGGAGCATGAATCGCAAAACCCGGTAGAGTGGGCGGATTTCCTCGGAAGTTCGTCCACGACCCACGATGTGCACTGGGCCTCGTTCTCGGTGTACATCAAAGCAGGCAGCCGCTTCGAGTGGAATGCGGCCACCGACCCCGCGAATTACAATCCGGAGTCGGATGAGTTCTGGCGATTCTCTGCCATCTCCGCGACCGAGCAGTACGGTGCCCCCATCTACAAGATGAACACCTACTGCCACGTCGAGGTCGATGGTGTGGTCACTTGGACCGTACCGCCCTACGCCAAAGATAATGGTGGAGGCTGGTACAACCTCGAAGTCCGCGCCGAGACCTCGCACCTCATCACCACGGGTGATAAGGATGGCGATGGCTACACGGTTTCAGCCGGTGACGCTCTGGATTCCGATCCGCGAGTTCGCCCCAACGCTGTTGAAGTCTGGGGCGATGGAGAAGATCAGGATTGCAACGGCAAAGACCCGTTCGCAACCGTGGTCATCACCCTCTGCGGACCTTCGGAGTACGTGCACCCCAAGCCCACGCTATGGGAAGTGGCCCCCAAGTGGCAACCTCATACCATGAGCTACAACAGCTCATGCTTCGAGAAGTCATTCACGGGCTACTACGCCCCGCAAGAGTTTTACTTCGAGTGGGGCAGCCCCACCGAGTGGGATAACTCCTATTGGGGTGGAACCTGCCACGAGCTCTCAAACATCACCGCTCGCGGCTACGGCTTCGGCCAGTCCACCTCCACACCAATCCCGGTCAGCCTCACTAAGGTCCCGTCGCAGAACACCTGCCATCGGTACATTAGTGAGAGCAAACTGACAAACTAGCTCTTTAACCACAACCCTAACCCGCCCCGATAATTATCGGGGCGGTTTTCTTTTTGTCGACGTAGGGGCGTATCCTTGTGATCGCCTGTTTTTAATCGTAGGGCGCGAACCTAGTGTTCGCCCGTTCTGTCGCCAAAGGCGTAACTAATCAGCCGTAGCCATAGCGCGGGCGATCACAAGGATACGCCCCTACGAGGATTGTTTATAAAAAATATTAAATAACAATCCTGCTAATCCGTGGTTTTAATCCCGGTAAATCCTGGTTCGCATATGAAAAAACCGAGGCAAGAATTGCCTCGGTCAAGGTAGGAAAGAGCGTTACCGGATCACGGGGTCCAAAGGACTCCCATGTGAACTCGGTAAGTTGTGAAAGAAGCGTCAGGATCTCCCGGATCCTTGTAGATCTTCTGGAAGAGGGAGTTCGCGGGGGGTGTGGCGCCGGGTGCATCGACGTATTCGTCGAGCAAGACACCGTCCTCGTAAACCCGCCAGGTGCCGGCACAGTAGAGCAGATTCTTTTCCGCTTCGGTATCCACCGAGTTGCACCAGTACAAGGCTGCGTCGTCGGTATAGACCGTGCAATCATCCACCGTTTCCGGTACGACGATCTTGGGCATGATCTCCTGCAGGTATGTGACCACGGTCTCCATGGGGCAGATGATCGGCGACTGTTGCGATGCATCAGTCACACAAGTCAACTGCCAGTCGGTGTCGAAGTAGCCGGAGTAACCTCCGGGGCCGTTGGCGCCGAAGTCTGTCCAGCTGTAGAGCCCGCCATGAAGCGGGTCGGGGTAGCTGGGGGGCATGTACACGAGGTACAGCCCGGTTGAGGGTACTGCCGCGAGCGACGTCGTGTAAACTTCGCTCTGCTCGCAGGCTACTTGGGTTTCTCCGCCGTAGCCCGCCGTACCACCAGTGCCCGCGCTCCCTGCGGAGCCGGCTGAACCTGCCGAACCTGCCGAACCTGCGCTTCCGCCTGTGCCGCCGGTTCCTGCCGTACCGCCAGTGCCTGCTGTTCCTGCCGTCCCGGCTGTGCCCGCACTCCCTGCGGAGCCCGCGCTTCCGGCCGATCCTGCCGAACCGCCTGCACCGCTGTCCGTGTCGGGGCACATGTTGACGTTGTTGATAGACATGTCGGGGCGGAACAAGTACGAACCGCCGTAGATATCGGTGCGGCACTGGAAGACCTCGGTTTCACCGGGTGCGCCTCCCAATGCGGGGCCGATACATGTCTCGCATTCTTGGTATCCGCCAACGGCGCACGGAATGCTCCATTGGCAATCGCCGAGACACGCGAAGACGTTGGGATTCGAGGGCTCGCTCCAGTAACTCTCGTACGTGAGCCCGCCATCTTGCTCGACTTCGAGGAGGCAAGAGCAACGAACCGTGTCGTTGCATTCGTATGCACCGGGCGGGGTACAAACCTCGCCCATCGCATACTGGCAAATGGCCGCATCCACGCCGGCTTCCGCATCCGGTTCGGCGTCAACGCCCGCGTCCACCTCCGCATCCGGTTCCGCATCAGGTGCGGCATCCGGTTCTGCATCGGGTTCGGCGTCCGGAGTCGCATCAGGTTCCGCATCAGGTGCGGCATCCACGCCGGCATCCATGCCCGCGCTACCCGCCGCTCCGGCTGATCCGGCCGCTCCGGCACTTCCTGCACTCCCGGCCGATCCGGCGCTCCCTGCGGAGCCGGCTGAACCTGCCGAGCCTGCACTGCCGGCACTTCCTGCACTCCCGGCTGAACCCGCACTGCCTGCCGCTCCGGCTCCACCATCCACACCACCGGTTCCGGCTGTTCCCGCCGCTCCGGCTGTTCCGCTGCTTCCTGCGGAGCCGGCTGCGCCGGAAGAACCTGCCGATCCACCAGTACTCGCATCCGGATCGGCACACATGTCGAAGGTCGGATTCGCGGCGATGAACTGGCTGTCTACGTAGAGACAGCCGTGGCAATACAAGAGCTTCTGGCTCGCGTCGTTGTAGCAGAACTCGCCAATGGCGCTCTGCTCTGGCGTACAATACCCGCTTGCCGGGCACAGCGCCTGACGCTTCTTGCCCACAGGCTCCTCGCCCGGGTCGTTCATGCCTCCGCAACTTGCCATCATGGCTGCCGAAAGGCTGACCAGAATCAAACTGCCCAAAATCGATCGGTTGGTCTTCATTGTGTCTCTTCTCCTCCAAGATTGCCCTGAAACACGCTAAATCGCTTGTGAAAGTCCGCGTTTTTCGGTGCACAAAAGTGTGCACGGATACGTGTTTCTTATCACTAAAAAGCGCTTTTTGTCAAGGGATGACGGGGCAAAATCTCAACCAATGTCAAGTAAATGGCAAAATTTCCCTTGATTGCGCACTTTTTTGTCGCTCACGCATGTGTTATAATTGAGTCTATCAAGTCCATCAAGCCGCAAGTCCATCAAGTTGTATGAAACCGCTTGATTGACACGATAGACTTTAAGCTTGACGGACGTAAAATCCATGGAGGGTAAACCTAAAACTCTGAATCAACCAAAGCCGGACACAAACGCCACAAGTTGGCCTATCTTGTCATGGGGTCTTTTTCTGTTACTTTTTATCGGCAGTATCTTGGTGGTCTTTGGTATCCCTTTTGGCCCCATCGCATTAACTATCAGCATAATTTTGCTGGTCTTTGCGTACAGGGCAACTTATACCACCTTTTATCTCGCTATCTTCTTCTCGCTGTTTCTGGGCCTCACCGTTTCGCTCGATACGGGTGCATTAAACATTGGCGAGCGCGCTTTTGGCGGATCCATTGATATATTTTTTGGCGAAGTGATTTTGCTGGCCCTCATAACCGCTTGGGCAATAAAAGTTATTTTACTTTGGTTTAAACGCCGCGATATCAATTGGCGCCCCGTACTGCCCATCTGGCAAGCTTATGCGGTTTTGGCGTTTGCGCACCTTGTATCCATCTTCAGCTCTTACGGCCCGGATCCCGTCTTGGTCGGCAAGTTCGTTTTGCGCCCCGTTATTTTTTGCTATGTGGCATTTATCGCATTGCCCGCCAACCTCATCCGTTCCGAGCGTCGTTTGCGAGCCGTTTTCGGGTTGCTGACATTGGTTGGTGTATTGGCCGCCATAAATGCATACACCTCGCTTTTGGAGATAGAGCCCTATGCTTGGGCGGTTCGCCGTGCACACCCCATACCCATTTTCGGCATCAATCCCATCGGCGATAACCACAATCTTTTGGCCGAGCTTTTAATGCTAACCGCACCCGCGACATTGGCTTTGGCTTTTCTTGCCAAAAAAGCCCGCATGCAAACCGTTCTTTACATTTTAAGCGGAGCGCAAATTTTGGCCGGCTTGCTTACATTCGCCCGTTCCGCGTGGATAGTCTTGATTTTTCAAATTGGATTTTTGTTGCTTACGATTTGGCGCCCGCTGGTAAAAAAATATTTGAGTGCGATTATCGCCTTCGGCATAATCATGCTCCCGCTCGCTTTGTATCAAATTCAATTCAGTTTTTCGCCAACCGCGGAAAGCTCCAACTCTACCCGCTGGATGATGACCGATATCGCCTGGACGGCTTATCTCGAGCACCCTTTAATTGGCAGCGGCGCCGGTACATTTATTTGGCGGGTCGGAAACGCAAGCGTTTTTATCATCGAGTTTGGCGCACCGCTGGATGCCCACGGTTTTGTGCAAAAACTAATCTCTGAAACCGGGTCCATTGGTTTGCTGGCTTATATTTTTGTTCTGGCCGCGGCCGCACGCTATGCTTGGCAACGCATGAAAAATCTTTCGGGGAAGCCGCTCATTGTTTGCTATCTGCTCGCCGCATCAGCCTCGGGCGCGGTTGTTTATCAGCTTTTTAATACCGCATATTGGACATCACACCTGTGGTTGCCGATGGGTTTGCTGTTAGCCGCCACGGAGATGTATCACCTCCGCGAAAAGCGCATGCAAAAAGAGAATAATTTGTTTGGCATTACCTGATTTATGAGGCCGAGTTTACCGCATCACTCCACCACATCCTTGCATCGAGCGCCCGGCGGCCTTCGCACTCTTGATTTGATTGTGGAAAGAATCTCCGAATTTTCCGACCAAAATCCCGATGCGGATGTAAATGTTTTGGTTGTTGGCGATGAACAAGCGAATTTTGCCATCCCCATTGCGGCCTTGGGGTACCATGTTGTGAGCTTGCATTTATCCGAGACCGAAGCGCAAAAAGCGCAGGCATTATCCGAAGAGTTGGGCGCGCCCATATTATCCAAAACGACCCGGCTCGAGGAAGAAGCATCAGGTAAATACGATATCATCGTCTTTCCCCGCTTGGCCTCGGCGGACGCAATTGCGGAAACATGCCGGCTTATGCCCGAAAAAATCAAATCCCACGGCACAATTATTTTTGGAATTCACAAAGATAAAAATTCTTATGGGGAAATTCGCGGTAAAATCGCATCAGCGCATCTGCGTATTCACTCCTCGGCCGGATCTTGCGCCATAGTATCCAAGTTGATATCCAACAATTCCGGTCGTTTCAAAAAAGGAGGGGCTTTATTTCATTTTTTGGACAGTGTCGATTCTTTTTTATCTTCCATTCTCCCGCGCCAAAGATCTTGCGCTTGGGTTTTTGAGTGCCGTAAAAAACTGTCAGCCAAACTCGCCGTTTTCTTATTGCCCACGCTCGCGGCGGGCGGGGGAGCCGAGCGTTTGGTGATGCAACTTGCCGCCCGCATGCCCGATTTGGGTTACGAGGCTCAAATAATCGCCAATGTCCGCGGTGGAGGGCTGGAAGAACCTTTACGCAATCAAAATATTCCTTTCACCATACTTTACCGCCAAGGTATTTTTGGCAGATGTAAAAATATAATCCGCCTCAAAAATATTCTCCGCGATTTGGAACCCGATATTGTGCATACCAATTTGTTCGCCGCAGATTTTTGGGGGCGCATTGCCGCGCGTTTAGCCGGCCGCGGCAACGTGGTTACCACAATCCACAACGTGCAAAACGATTACGGCAAAATTGGTATCCTCATCATGCGTGCATTAAAATCTTTTTCAAAAATCTACATAGCGATTTCGAATGATGTTGCGGAATACATGAAAGGCGAACTTGGCATCGCCGGGAATAAGATTGCCACCATCCCGAATGGCATCGAGATTCCCGGAATCGTAAAAAGGCAAAATCGCCCGTTCCATGATGTTCCGCGCCTGCTGTTCGTTGGTCGCTTGGAACCGCAAAAAAATCCCGATATATTTTTGCGGGCATTGGCCGAAGTCCGCAACCGGTTCGAGTGTTCCATCTATGGCGAGGGTTCCATGGAGCACGAGCTAAAGCGCTTGGCCGATGAGCTGGGTATTTTACCGCGCATTTATTGGCGGGGTGTTGTGGAAAACATCAATGAGGTTTATGCGGAACATGATATTTTTATCTTGCCTTCGGCCTGGGAGGGTTTTGGTTTGGTGGCCGTAGAGGCCGCCGTGGCCGGTATCCCTATGATTGTTTCGGATTTGCCGGTTATGCGTGAGCTTTTTGGCGAGCAACACGTTAAAATGGTAAAGCCCGGCAACCCCGAGGATTTGGCCTCGGCCATTCAAGATGTTTTAAATCAACCTGCCACGGCAATCAACCGCGCGCAACAACTTTCCATGCAAGATTTTTCCAAATACTCTATCGACAAAATGGCATCCGATTACGCAGAGCTGTATGATTCGTTGATAAAAACGAAAAATGCGTCAAATGTCTAACGTCAAACGTCTAACGTCAGATGATGATTGGTTATCAGACGTTCGACATTAGACGTTTGACGTTAGACTTTACAATTATGAAAATCCTCCAAATCAACAAATTCTTTGATCTTCGCGGCGGCGCCGAGGTTTATATGCACGAGCTTTCGGAAAAACTTCGCGAGCGCGGCCACGAGGTGCATGCCTTTTCCACCAAGTCGCCGAAAAATTTACAATCCGATGATAAAGAGTTTTTTGTCCGTCGTTATAATTATGACCGCAAAGAGGGGATGGCCAAAGATGCCGAAAAGGCATTCAATTTTATTTGGAACAAAGAGGCCAAGCAATCGCTCGACGCGCAATTGACGGAGCAAAAACCCGACGTGATCCATCTGCACAACATCTATCATCATCTCACATCCAGCATTCTCTCAATCATTCGCAAGCACAAAATCCCTTGCGTTCAAACTCTTCACGACTATAAACTCGCTTGTCCGAATTATAAGATGTACACACAAGGATCCGTTTGCGAGCGTTGCAAAGGCGGAAAATACCACAACGCGATTTTGCACAAATGCCTTTTCCCGGGGCTTGCCCCAAACATCCTCGCGGCCGCCGAGATGAGCCTCACAAAAATTACGCATTCCTACGAACGCACTGTAAAAACATTCATTTGCCCCTCCAAGTTCATGATGCAAAAAATGGAAGATTGGGGAGAGCCGCCCGGCAAGCTGACCTATCTGCCCAATCCGGTTCAAATTCCCGCGGAAGCATCGTCCGCGCGCGGAAGAGGAGATTATGTTTTTATCGGCAGGCTTTATCCCGAGAAAGGCATCGAAACCCTCATCCGTGCCGCGGCTCGCGTCCCGTCCGTAAAGCTCTGTGTAGTCGGCGAAGGCCCCGACCGCCACAAGCTGGAATCACTCGCAAATCAAATAGCGGAAGGCCGGATAAACTTTTTAGGATTCCAAACCGGAGAAGAATTAAAAAGAATCCGTCGCGAAGCCAAAGCGCTTTGCATCCCATCCGTCTGGTATGAAAACGCACCACTTACCGCACTCGAAGCCATGGCCGAAGGAGTCCCGCTCATCGCCTCCGACATCGGCGGCTTGCCGGAACTCGTCACAGACGGTGTGAGCGGCTTTCTTGCCAAACCGGATTCCATCGAATCTTGGATCGAAGCCTTACAGCAGATGGAAACTTTCACAAACGAACAACGCTTGGAACTCGGCGATTATGGCCGTGATCAAGCCATCAAAAACTTCGGCTGGGAAAGCCACCTGGATGCCCTCGAAAGAATCTATACCCTCTGAACCCTGATTGCTCTTACTGTTGTTGGTCAGGCATGCCTGACCAACAACAGTAAAATGGTATTCTCCGGTTTTAGGAAAAAAAGAAAACATAATTAAAACTCCCGAAACGCGCTCGGGAGTTTTATTGCTAATATTACTGAAAGTTCCAAGGATACAATTTCCAAGGAACAAACAAATATCAACTTACAATTCTAAATATAACAATTCTATCATTTTTATATTTGTGATTTCGAATTTGTTTGTATCTTGCCGAAGGCTGTGAGCGACTCTGAGATTGTCGAAGAGGAGTCGAATAGTATCTTGATATTTGGAGTTTACGAAGTTTGTTTTGAGATTTTAATTTTGCGGCATTCGTGGTGAAAACTTTGGGTTTGTTATTTTCCATTTTTCCACCCATTGGCCCAAGCCCGTTTGGTCTCGTTTATTTTGGTGCCTTGGCGTTTTTTGCGACCAATTAAGCATGGACTCAAAATGGATTTGGTAACGGTTGCGGACTACGATGTAGCGGATCTCCCGGCGGGCTATTGCCCTGCGGACTGTTCTGTCGGATACGCCAAAAAGCTTCGCCGCTTCCGATACGTACAGGCGAATTGGGGGAGTTATGGTTGCCGGTTGTTCTGGCATATCAATATCGTGATTATTTCATACTCTCCACCATTTGTCAACACTATATTAGACAAACTGTGAACAAATATCGATAATAACCAATAACCAAGCTCCAATCATCAATAAATACCCAATAATCAAATTCCAATAACCAATTGAATGCATGGTTATTGATTATTGAGATATTGGTGATTTATTGGGTATTGTTTTGTTGGTTATTGGTTATTTCAGTCAGGGTATCGACAAAATCCTGTTTTTGTGGCAATCTAACTCTGCCTTTTTATGTCTATTGAGCTAATAGCTCAACTTTTCTTAGCGTCATATAATCCATGGCCGAACTCATAGACCGCTATCTTCTCTATCGCGTTCAGGTCAAACAAGATCCGGAAGCGTTCGCGAAAATATATGATAAATATGTAACGGCCATTTACCGGTTCGTGATTTTAAAGTTGCCCCGCAAGCAAGACGCGGAGGATATTACGGCCGAGACTTTTACCAGATTTTGGCAACACTTACAGTCGCAAAAGAAGGTTAAGAGCGTTCGCGCCTACCTTTATCAGATAGCCCGCAACCAAATAGCGGACTTTTACCGAACCCGCCAAAACAACGAATCTTTGGAAGTTGTAACGTTTGAGGCGGATGACACGTCTACATCTATACACGAGGCCAGCCATGGGCGTGCTTATATGGAGGCTCGTACCGAGCTTGCTCTCATCCTTGGGCAACTGGATAAGCTAAAAGATTCTTATCGGGATGTTTTAGCCCTTCGCCTGATTGATGGCTTAAGCTTTGGGGATATTGCCAGCATACTTGGTAAATCCACAGGCAACATCCGCGTTATCTATTATCGCGGAATGAGGGCTCTAAAAGAGCAAAAATAACTATCATGAGCAGTTACCACTTATTCAAAAGAACCAGAAACATCAGGTCTGCCGCCAAGCAGATGAAGCCTGATGCTGTTTGGGTTGCCGAAACGCGCCAAACTCTGCTCATGCAAGTCAAGAATTCCCAGCCCGCTCCCGCCAAAACCCAAACAGCCATAACCCGCAGTTTTAATATTTTTGTCCCTGTCATCTCTTTTAAATGGATGCGCGCTCCGGCCGCGATTGCCGTGGCCATTGTTGCGGCTCTGTTCAGCGGCTCGCTGTTTTCGGTTTCGGCCGCCGAGCAAGCCCTGCCCGGTGATTTTCTTTACAGCATCAAACTGGTAACCGAACAGGCTCGCATCGCCATGGTCAAAAAACCCGAAGATCGCGTTAAACTTAAAACCGAGTTCACCGAGCGCCGCGTTACCGAAATGAAACAAGTCATCGACAGCCCGCTCCCCGATAAATCCGAGCGCGTCAAACAAGCCGCCGAGGTCTTGAAGCGCGACATGAACACAATCAAAAATCAACTCGAAGAGGTCAAAAACACTTCCACCCCCGAGGAGGCCAAACAAACCGCAACCATGGTTGATGAAAAAATCGCAGCCCTAATCGCCGATCTGCAAGCATCCAAAATAAATCTTACAGCCGCGGAAAAAATCAAACTTTCCGAAGCTCAAGTTGCGGCCTCGGATACCTCGCTTAAAGCCATTGAGGTTCTGTTAAAGACCCATTTCGAAAACGCCGAGGTCGTTACCGAGGAAGAACTCATCGCTTTCTTAAAAAATTATAATGTAAAAGTCGCCAACACGGTTTCCGAATCAACCGGCATGAAGGTGGAGGTTTCCACATCCACCCCGAATGGCGCGCCCGTTGCCACAGGAACCATCAATCCCAACACTTCCTCGTCCACAGATGCCACAGCCGGCAGTACAAGTACCGAAGATGGAACTATGGATTCGGCTACACCCGAAGAAAAAATGCAAGAAGCCGCCCAATCATTCAGCGATGCCGATAAACAAGCTGATGATAAAAATCTAAACGAGGCTATCGAGCTCTCCAGAGTCGGCACGCAACAAGCCTTTGCGGTACAAAAAACTTTTGAAGAAGGCGAAGTCAAACTCGAGGAGGCCGCCGCCGCCGCGGGCGATGCGGCAAATCAAGAACCGGCAACAGCACCGGATCTAAACCAACACCCAGATTCCGATACCGCCGCCCCGGAACCCCCCGCACCAACCGAAACAACCACCACCGAAACAACCACACCGATTGAACCTTAACTACTAAAGCTAAAGCCTTAAACCTTAACCCTTAAAGCTAAACCCTAAACCCTTAAACCTTAACCCTATAAGTTCATTCATAATTCATAATTGTTAATTGGCTCGCCCCTCGAAGTCCGTAGGACGTAGTGGGGTAATTGTTAATTCTTAATTGTTAATTGTTAATTGTTAATTGGTAATTGGTAATTGTGCCTTCCCCCACGTAACAGGTCACCTGTCTTATCGACGGATGTCCTGACGGGCGGGGGAATCGTACGAAACGCTGACTCGGCGCAAGCCCTGAAAGCACTTTGTGCGGGGTCCCCATCTTTCCTATTACAATTAGGAGGGATCAAAATCCTCAAGTAGGGATCTCGAACTCCGACGCCCGGCGACACAAAATCCTCGCCACGGCCATCTAAAAAGGTCGATCCCCGAGTTAAATCGGGGGAGATGCGCCAGAACTCTTCATTAATCACATACGCGGGAAATCATTCGCAAGGATGGCTCCCGCTTCCGGACAGGTAAAACTGTCCATATAAGGCAAATCCACTAGGATTATTATGTTAAGAAAAGCATTTTCAACGTTTGTCTCTTTCGTCACCATTCTTTGGTCCGTTGGAGCAGGCGCATTAGCGTTCCCGGTAACAGCCCAGGCCGCCACTCTCGCAGCTGGCGACTTAATCAAGGCTTCCGGTCCTGCCGTGTATTTTTACAATACCGATGGCAAGCGCTATGTATTCCCAAATGAGAAAACATATTTCTCATGGTTTAACGATTTCTCGTCTGTAGTAACCATCACAGATGCAGAACTCGCAGCCATTCAAATCGGCGGCAACGTAACCATTCGCCCGGGCACCAAGCTCGTGAAGATTACGACCGATCCGAAAACCTATGCTGTCACCAAATGCGGCACATTGCATTGGATCGAATCCGAGGCAATCGCCAAGGCACTTTGGGGCGATGCATGGGCAACACGTGTAGTTGATGTACCGGATAGTTTCTTCGTAAACTACGAAATCGGTTCTTCCGTTTCCTCCAACGTCCACCCGGACGGCCAGCTCATCACATATAGCGGTGACAGCAATCGCTATGTCGTAGAGGGCGGCAAGAAACGCATGATTGCCGATGACGCGGCTTTCGCAGCAAACCACTGGAACATGATCAATGCCGTTGAAACCACTATCACATATGCTGATGGTGCCAATGTAACCGGCGCTGAAGCTGCAAACTTCTGGACTGTAGCTTGCCCCGGCCAAACTTACGGCGGTGATGTAACAGTCTCGCTCGCTTCCGACACCCCGGCAGGTGCAACAGTTCCCAAGAACGCCATGGGCGTTCCGATGGTAAAAGTCAACGTACAAGCAGGCAGCTCTGATGCCATGCTTTCCGGTTTGCACTTCCATCGCGTTGGCGTTGGTTCAACCAGCGATTTTGCTAACGTGTATCTTTATGATGCCGAAGGCAACCGCCTCACAACAGGCCGCTCGGTTAACTCCACCACCAACAAAGTTGAATTCAACAGCTTAAACCAGACTATCCCTGCCAATGGCATGAAGTCTTTCTATGTTTATGCTGACTTCAACAACCCGCCGACAACCGGTGGCAATCATGCATTCGAAGTTATGGATGCAGCCTCCGTTGTTCTCTCCGGTTCAGGCACAATCTCGGGCAGCTTCCCTGTCCGCGGTAATGTCTTCGTAATTGGTACAGCTTCAGCCGGTACACTCACAGTGCAACCCGGCCCGGCACCGGCTAACCCGGTTATCGGCCAAAAGGCTGCTCCTATCTCGAGCTTCAAACTCACAGCCAACACCAACGACATCTATGTCCATCGCGTAGCTTTGTATCAAGCCGGTGGCATCGATAACTCGGATCTCTCCAACTTCGAACTCTATCAGGGCTCGACCAAGGTGGCTTCCGTGGCCGGCATCAATGCCAAGGGTCAAATCGTATTAACCTTCGATACTCCTTACTTGTTGCCAAATGGCGTCACACGCGTTTTCGATCTTAAAGCTGATGTTGCAGGCCGTGCAGGTCGCACCATTATCACATACCTCGAATACAACTCGGACGTTATGGCTGTTGACTCAGTCTACAATTCGGGCGCCGCTATCGACATCACAGCATTCGATACATCGGCCGAGGGTGTAACGGTAACCACACAAGGCGGTAACCTTACATTCGCATTCAATGGTCCCGCATCAGGCAATGTCGCTAAGGGCAAATTGGGTGTAGTTCTCTATGAGTTCTCTTTGACCTCATCGGATAACGATCTCGAAATTCGCAACTTGCGCACAACATTGGCAGGTGTAGCCGGTACAGACCTTATCATTGGTTCAAACGGAACAAAGTACTTCCGCAACATCAAGATTAAGGATATGGATTCCGGTGTAACCGTCATGGGTCCGAAAGAACTCACGGGCGCAAACTCGGCTACAACCGAGAACCTCACATTCAACGACACATTCAACATCGATGCCGGCGAAACCATGAATTTGGCTATCGTTGCCGACCTCTCCAATATAGAGGATGCGGGTAACGAATTCTATGGCGATGGTAACAACCAATATCGCGCAACCTGGCTCGCTTTCTTGGATGGCGACGTGAAAGTTGTTGACACCGGCGAGAACTTGGCTTTGGCCAAAATCGTGCCTAATGCCAACACTGTAGGTAATGCACAAACAGTTAAGCAATCCGACCTCACAGCCGACTTGGCATCCACTCCGGTTTCCGGAACGGTTGTTAAGAAATCGCAAGATAAAGCTGTTGTAGGTATCTCGCTTGCCGCTGGTTCCCAGTCCGACATCAAGATCACCAATATGACTCTTGATTGTAAGGCTGACCTCGGCATGAGCGGAACATATTTGGCCGCTGACTGCGCACAACGCATCACCAAGCTCTCCCTCTATGATGGCGACACCTTGGTTGGTACACCGCAGGCTCCGGACACAACAACCGGCAAGGCTCAGATCACCAACATGAATCTTGACATCCCGGCCGGCACAACCAAGAATTTGACTGTTAAAGCAACATTCAGCTCCGCTGCAACAGCAGCTCCGCTCAATGACCGTGTAGCGGTTGGTGCTTCCAGCATCACAGCTCAAGATGATGAGGCGAACACAATCACCCCAACCATCACAACAGCTCTTGGCACAACACAGCTTGGCAACACACCAAGCGTATTCCAAACAATCTTGGCTAAGGGTACACTCACCGTTTCCCAAGATGCTCACCCGGCCGCAACAATCGTTGTAGCAGGCAAAGACGTTTGGGTATCCATGGCTCGTTACAAGGCTACGGCTCAGTACGAAGACATGCTTGTTGACTTGATGCGCGTTGAATCAATCTCGGGCGACAACTCCAACTACACCCAGGTAGCGGTAGCTTCCGAAGGTGCGGTTAAGGGCGCCAGTGTATTGCCGTCAGGCGCAACCGGTGCGGTTGACATCAGCCTCACAGGCAACAACATCACCATCCCCAAAGATGGCTCCGCCACCTTCGAGGTATGGGCTAAATTGGCTTCCGTACAGGCTTCATCGTCTGTAAACGGTGCAACAACCGGCGTAACCCGCTCGGGTATGACACCTGCTCTCGGTATTGATGAAAACATCCAAACCGGCGAATGGGATGCCACTTATGCAGCCATGTTGAACATGCGCACCACCGGTGCAGCATCCGGCGAACGCGTTTTCGCGGCTCAGGGTGCAACCGATGGCAATGCCATGGTTCTCCGCAAGACAAAACCTGTAGTAACAATGCAAGCACTCTCCAACACCACGCTTTCCGCTGGTGAACGCGAATTGTATCGCGTACAGGTTGGTGCCGACTCGGCAGGCAACGTTGCTTTGAAACAGTTTGTATTCAACGTTTCAAAGACAGCGAATGTAGCTTTGAGCAACTTCAGGCTTTATCGCGGATCCACACAGATCCCGTTGGCTGACATTGCAATCTTGAATGGCACCAGCACGGGCGACCTCGAAGCCGGTAACGTCCCAGCGGGCGTAGACCAAGCTTACGTAGTCGTTTCGTTCACCAACGAAGATTCTGTAGGCGGTACGGGTAACGTTTACTCGCTCCGCGCTTCTGTTGCCTACACGGGCACAGGAAACAATGTAACAACAAATCTGTATCGCGACCCGGCTTCCGTGGTTGTAACAGGTTACCTCGACAATGCCACTGCGGTTGGCGTACTCGGTGCAAGTGCTGATATCTACAGCATCGACACTGCAGTTGCCCCGGATGGCGCAGGTGACAATGTTGGTACATTTGTCTGGTCAGACAACTCCGAGGTACCACACTCCTCGGCCAGCCAGACCTCACGTGATTGGACCAGCGACTACTTGGTCGAAGATCTGACACAGAGCCAGTCATTGAGCAACTAACACCCCGCTCTCTTGCCTCTGCCCGGCGAAAGCCCCGCAGATCAGGATGATGGATTAGAAGTTCAGCGTCCCGGATTCGTCTGGGACGAAAAAATCCCCCCGCAGAAATGCGGGGGGATTTTGTTTGTCTTCTTCTGTAGGTTGCGAGGCATGCCTCGCAACCTACAGAAGAATGGCTCTACAAAAAACAATACGCTTGTGGTACTCTTTTTCTCATATGCAACGCCAACAAGCCATAAAAATCCTTAAAACCATCGTGTATATCGGCATTTACGGTGGTTTGTTTATGCCGGTGGTATTTATCCCGGAGGTTATCTTTCCGTTCGTCTTTTCCAAACTTATTTTCTTTCAGGTAATAATCGGCCTCACATTGCCCGCTTACTTGGTGCTGGCCTGGATAGAGCCCAAGTATCGCCCGCGTAAATCTTTTTTATATTTCGCTTTTATAGCCTATTTTGCGGCTCTGGCGCTTTCCACAATTTTCGCCGTTGATCCGCTGCGTGCTTGGTGGGGCAATCAAGAGCGCATGAACGGCCTTTTCACTTTGTTGCATTTCTTTGCCTGGCTCACCATGGCCACATCCATCCTAAAAACCCGCAAACAATGGAATTACGTTTTAAATTACATGATAGTTCTGGGCGTCTTTATGGGTATAGTGGCTTTGTTGCAGAGACCGTTCCCCAATTTGCTGAAATTCCCGGCCACAATCCGCGTCGGCGGATTATTGGATAATCCGATTTATCAAGGGGCTTATCAATTATTCATCCTATTCTTTATCGCCATTCTTTGGTTTCAAACCAAACGCAACGATTTAAGGGTTTGGTATGTATTGGCGTCGATTGTCTCCATTTCCGCCATGGTTGCGGCCGGATCCCGCGGTCCCATTATGGGCCTTATGTTTGGCGCCGTCATCTCGGCCATTTCCATCGGTGTGATGTATAAAAACACCAAGGTCCGCGCCGCTTTGTTTGGCAGTATCGGTTTGGCGGCTCTCATTTACCTCGCCATTGTAACCGTGGGCGTTAACACCGCGACTTTCCAATCCTTGCAACAATCCTACCCAACCGCCACGCGCATCTTCTGGCTTAAAACCGGCACAGCCGGGCGCTTTATCGCTTGGGATATTGCCTGGCAAAGCTTTTTGGAAAGGCCGCTTACGGGTTATGGCTTGGATAATTTTCATATTGCCTTTAACAAGCACTACAACCCGCAATCGTTGCGCTCGGGTTATTACGAAACCTGGTTCGACAGGGCGCATAATACGGTGATGGATGTTTTCAGTATGACCGGCTTGTTTGGCGCTTTAACCTTTTTGGCGATTTGGATCGGCATCTATTACACGGTAATAATGTCGCGCCGCAAAAAGATAATCGATATACCCACCACCGCCGTGCTTTTGGGCTTGCCTGCCGGCTACTTTTTGCAAAACATTTTCGTTTTCGACCATCCCGCGGCCTTTAGCATGAGCTATCTGCTGTACGCTTTGGTTATCTGCACGGGCTTTGCGGTTTTTGGGAGCGGCGAACACGCGGAACCTGCCGGTAAAAAACCCATGCCTTGGGTAATTTTTGCCTTGGTGCAAGCGGTATTTATGTTATTGGTATATCTGGCTTCCATCGTGCCCTTTTATACTTCCGTGATGGTTATAAACGCCAACGAAGCATTTGCCAAAGGCGATGTTAATGCCATGATGAGTTTGATTTATAAAATCAAAACCAAACAGACCCCGTATTTGGACGAGCAATCGTTCCTTTACTCCCGCAACATGATAACTTTGGCCAACTCGGGCAATTTGCAAAAGTGGCCCGATTGGCGCGTGTTTTATAACGAAGTCGTGGCCACATCCGAAAAAAGATTGCAAAGCCACGATCACGACGCGCATGGCCTGTTTATTTACTCGAGCATGCTCGCGAGTGTTGGCAGTAGAGCGGGGGATGCCGAAATATTGGCCAAAGCCGAGGAGCAATACCGCAAAGCCATCGCACTTAGCCCCAAACGGCAACAATTGCATTTTGGCTTGGCGGAATTGTTAAGATCCATGGGCAGGGTTGATGAAGCTTTGGATTTGTATTTGCAGGCCGCTTCGTTTGATGAGCAAATCGGCGAGCCGTGGTGGTATGCGGGTGTGACTGCGCTCTTCAGCAAAAACGAGCCCGAGCGCGCGGCCGAGTACTTGCGCAAAGCCATGACTGCAGAGTACCCGCAAAGGTTGCAAAGCGCGCAAGACGCTCTTATCATCGCCGAAGCCTATGTGATTTTGGATGATAAGGAGAATATGAAAAAATTGATTTTGCAATTACCCAGTTTGCCGGCTTCTCAACCGCAAACCTACATTCAAATCGCCAAAGCGGCCGAGACTTTGGACTTGATAGCCGAACGGAATTTGATAATCAATGCCGTGGCGCAAATGGACCCCGCCACCAAAGCGGTTATGCAACCTTTGTTAAACGGCGAAGTGCAGACCATCGACGAAGCTTTGGCTAAATCATCCACCTCTACCGCCAAAGCCCCGGAAGCACCCGCACCCGCGGAACCAAAAGTGGCCGGTGTGGCCACTACCACAGGAGAATCCGCCGCAGTAACGCCGTACAAAGGCCCGCGAAGGTAACTAGAGGAGTTGTATCGTGGAATTGACTATTTTATTCCAATCAAAATGCAAATCAAGCATCTCGCGGGCAATCCGCGAGATTTCTTTTTGTTTAATCTCGTTTTTCGCGAGTGCAACAATAGCCTCCGCGAGTTCATCCAAATTACCGGGTGAAACAATTACCGCGCCCCGACCCAGCATCCACTTGGCCGCACCCACATCTGTAGCCACAATCGGCACTTGAGCGGCCATGGCCTCGAGCAAGGTAATGCTCATGCCCTCTTTGGAGGAGGGGAGTGCGAACAAATCAAAAGCGCGGTACAAAGCCGGCGCATCCATGCGCCGCCCGGTTAACATCACATAATCCTGCGCCCCCAGATCGTCGCGTTTTTTTTGCAGTTCGCAAAAAAGCGGACCGTGGCCGATAATCACAAAGTGCAACCGGCTATCAGCCTCATGTGCTTTTTTGCAAACTTCCAAATAATTTAACAGATTTTTGGGCGGGTAAGCATTGGCGATAGTCCCCACGATCAGCGCCTCCGCATCAATACCCAATTTGCCCCGCGCATCTTCGCGAGTAAAAAGCTTGGATTCAAATTCTTTTATGTTGATGCCATTGGGGATAGTGATAAGTTTTTCTTGAGGCTTGATCTGTAACTTGTTCGCCAACTCCTCATCTCCGGGATGCACCACGATAATCACATCCTTCCACTTGGCACTCACTCTCTCGATCCAAACATACAAACTCTTTTTCCATTTCGGCAAATCCTCGTTAAACACCCAGCCGCCAATGCAATAGATTCTCTTTGGAACTCGAGTCAAAGTCGCGGCCAATGACCCAACCACCCCCATCATGGTTGAGTTTAGATGCACTGTGCGCGGTTTCAAACGCCGGAAAAGTTTTACAAGCTCTATCGTCGCCAAGATATTTGCCCAAGGGTTGATGTTGCGCGATATGTGTTTGAGCTCTACGAAATCAATTCCTGACGAGAGGCATTTGGCGGAAAGCTCGGCTCCGGTTACACCCTCACCCTGCCCTCTCCCTTGACTATGGAGAGGGTGGCATGCGCCAGCCACGACGACCACACTCTCGCCCCGCGCTTTCAACTCCTTAGCCAACTCAAAAACATAGAGCTGGGCACCGCCCCAGTCTTGGCTGGTTATTAGCAACATTGCCGCTTGTTTAGGCAAATTATCCATTATGGTAGTTTTAGCATAAATAAGTTTATAGGCAAAGTCTGAACCTTGATTCACTCGATTTAATGATTCGCATGATTATTATCTTATACGGACATCCGAAATATATTAAATAATCGAGTTAATCCCTTAATCAAGTGAATCGTGGTTCAGACAGTGACCGAATCAAGGTTCAGACAATGTTGCCTTTTTAGCTCCATTAACGTAATGTAGCGCATATATGCCAACAGTTAAACGGGTATTGGTTACCGGTGGGGCCGGGTTTGTGGGTTCGCATCTTTGCGACAGATTGATTAAAGATGGCCACGAGGTTATTTGTTTGGATAACCTGGCAACGGGTTCCAAGAAAAACATTACGCATCTTTTGAGTAATGCCAATTTTTCGTTTGTGGAGCGCGATGTGCAAGATCCTTTTTACGCCAAAGTGGATTGGATTTTTAACCTGGCTTGCCCCGCATCACCTCCGCAGTATCAAAAAAACCCGGTGCAAACAATTCGTACCAATGTTACCGGCATGATCAACATGCTGGATTTGGCCGGGATGAATGGCGCACGCATCCTGCAAGCATCCACATCCGAGGTGTACGGCGACCCGAACATCCACCCGCAACCCGAGTCGTACTGGGGCAATGTAAACCCGATTTCCCGCCGCGGTTGTTACGACGAGGGCAAGCGCTGTGCCGAAACTTTATGTTTTGATTATCACCGCGAGTATGGCGTGGACATCCGTGTCATCCGCATCTTTAATACCTACGGCCCGCGCATGGCCAAAGATGACGGACGGGTTGTCTCCAATTTCATCCTTCAAGCTTTGCGCAACGAACCCATCACCATCTACGGCGACGGTTCTTACACACGCTCATTCCAATACGTTGACGATCTTATCGAGGGCATGGTGCGCATGATGGCACAAGATGAAGAAACCGGCCCAATCAACATCGGCAACCCCGGCGAATTTACCATCAAAGAACTCGCGGAAAATATTTTAGATCTAACCGGGTCAACATCCGAACTAACATATCTGCCACCCGCCGAGTCCGACCCAAAACAACGCAAACCCGACATCACTCTTGCGAAGCAAATTTTAAGCTGGGAACCAAAAATCCAGCTCAAGGATGGTTTGCAAAAAACGGTTGATTATTTTAAGTCCGTACTATGAGCAAGCGCATCATAATTTTTTCGACCGCCTACTACCCGCTCGTAGGCGGAGCGGAAATCGCGATAAAAGAAATCACAGACCGCCTGCCGGATTGGAAGTTCGACATGGTCACCGCCCGCATCAAACCGGGGCTTCCGTCGCGCGAGCAAATCGGCAACATTACGGTTCACCGCGTGGGCTTTGGCAAATCTTTCGACAAATATCTTTTGCCAATATTTGGAGTCATTAAAGCAATCCGAGTCGCACCGGCTAAAGACAACCCAATTGCCTGGCCCATGATGGCCAGCTTTGGCGGTTTTACCGCACTCATCTACACCTGGATCCGCCCGCGCACCAAAATGATGCTCACCCTGCAAGAAGGCGATCCTCCCGAGTACATCCTAAAGCGCGTAGGAGCCTTTAAACCGCTGTTTTTAGGCATATTTAAGCGCGCGGATGCCATTCAAGCCATCAGCAAATTCTTGGCATCATGGGGCAAAGAAATGGGCTTTAAAGGTGAACCGGAAGTTATCCCCAATGGCGTAAACATCCCGCATTTTTCCAAACAAATCACACCCGAGGAACGCCAAACTCTACGCCAAGACTTTGGTTTTGCGGATGGCGATACGGTCCTCGTCACAGCTTCGCGTCTTGTTTTGAAAAACGGAACCGATGATATCATCAGAGCGTTGTCAGGCATGCCTGACAAGTACAGAATTTTGGTTATAGGAGATGGGGAGGATCGTGCCATGCTTGAGTCGCTTGTCGCGGAACTGGGTTTACAATCCCGCGTTGTCTTTCTCGGCCAAAAAACCCATGCCGAACTCCCGGCTCTCATCCAGTCCGCCGATATCTTCATCCGCCCCTCACTCTCCGAAGGCTTGGGCAACTCTTTCCTCGAGGCCATGTCTGCAGGTTTACCAATAATCGGCACACCGGTTGGCGGGATCCCTGATTTTCTCGTAGACGGCGAAACCGGAGTTTTTTGCCAGCCGAGAAATCCGGAGTCAATCGCAAAAGCCGCGATTAGAATCCAAACAGAACCGGGACTGCGGGATAAACTTATCCGCCAAGGAGCGGAACTGGTTAAGGAGGAGTATGATTGGGATAAGATTGCGGGGAGGATGGAGGGAATGTTTAACTCATTGTCTGAACCACGATTCGTAGGATTGAAGGATTAACATGATTATTATTTTATACGGACATCCGAAATATAATGAATAATCAAGTTTCAGCCAGAGGCTGATCCGCCTATGGCGGAAATCGAAATAATCGTGCGAATCAAGGTTCAGACGATTAAGGATTAACCTGATTATAATCTTATACGGACATCCGAAATATAATAGATAATCAAGTTAATCAAAATAATCGTGTGAATCAAGGTTCAAGACAATATGAAACTACTCTTTGCCACAGGAATTTACCCACCTGAAATCGGCGGACCGGCCGGGTATGTTAAGGGTGTCGCGACGGAACTCGCAAGCCAAGGTCACGAGGTTGCTGTGGTGACTTATGGGGACGAGAAAACTGAGGCGGGTGCAAACTATAAAGTGCAAACTATAAAGAGAAATGATAGTTTGCCGGTTCGCTATCTGAAATACGCATATCAAACTTGGAAGTTAGCTCGCAAATCAGATCTCATATACACTCAAGGGCCTGTATCCGAGGGTTTGCCTGCCGCAATCGCCTCGATCCTGTCGCGCAAGCCTCTCATTCTCAAAGTAGTGGGGGATTATGCTTGGGAACAATACCAGCAAACTCGAACCACGAACATCGAACATAGAACATCGAACCACGAACCACGAACCACGAATCAAGAACATGGAACTTTAAACATAGACAATCGATCCACGCATCAGATTGGGCAGGATTCCAAGTTCCAAGTTCCAAGTTCCAAGTTCGAATTGTTAGACGAGTTTGTTACGCACCGCCACAAAGGTAAGATTTGGCTTATGGAGGCTGTAGAACGTTGGGTGGCATCACGTGCCAAGCAGATTATTGTGCCTTCCAAATATTTAAAAACAGTTGTCGAAAAATGGGGGATTGAGTCTGAAAAAATCAAAGTAATATATAACAGTATTTCACCGTTGCCGGAAATTCAGCACAACCTCTCTAAATCTCCCCTTATCATGGGAGACTTGTTAAACAGCCACCCTGATAAGGGGGGTATGGGGGGTTGTTCCAAACTCATCCTCACAGCTGTTCGCGCCGTCCCTTGGAAAGGTGGAGATTTTTTGTGTGATGTAATTAAAGATCTTCCCGCCGAATACACTCTCGCTGTAGCGGGGGATGGGCCGGAGTTGGAGAATTGGAAAAAATACGCGCAAGAGATTGGTGTCGCGGATCGTGTTATGTGGCTGGGTAGATTATCGCGCGCCGAATTAACCGAGTGGTATCACACTGCACATCTTTTCGTTCTCGCGACCGGCTACGAGGGCTTTCCTCACGTCGTCGTCGAAGCCGCGTCAACAGGTTTACCCTGTATTGTGAGCAACAAAGGCGGAAACCCGGAGATCGCCGAGCTTTTCCCGGGCTTGGTGACTGTGGCGGAGTATCGAGACAAAAATACCTGGGTGGAGACAATCGCATCGTCAAACGTCAAACGTCAAACGTCAAACGGCGGACTGCCGGAGAGTTTGGGGTTTGGGAGGATGGTGGGGGAGACCGTTGGTGTACTTGAGTCCGCTCAATGTCTGAACCTTGATTCGCGCGATTTATACGATTCACATGATTATTCAAACCATAATATTTGTGATGAATTGTCGGAAAAATCGAGGTTCGAGGTTCGAAATTCGAAGTTCGATGTGAGTAGAGTTTTATCAATCGGTTTAGAGAAAAAGCTTTTTGAAGAGGGTAAAGTGCGCGATAGAATTGTTAATCAGTTGGATGGTTTTGATGCTACGGTTATTGTCTTTGCAAAGCAAAAGTTTGATGAACAAATTGCACCAAATCTGCGCGTCATCTCCACCAACTCGTGGAACAAGTTTTTTTACGTTACCGATGCGCTAAGAATCGTTTGGAAATTGCGCAAACAAAATTTTGCAGTCATCACATCACAAGACCCTACGGAGACAGGCTTGGTAGCTTATTTAGCATCAAAACTTTGTAAGTCCGCCTTAGCCATTCAAGACCACGGCTACCACTTCCACGGCAACTATTACCGCCAAGAATCCTGGCTCAACCAATTCCGATATCTCTTTGCTCGCTTTGTCATCACTCGCGCGGACGCCATCCGAGTCGTCAGCCAAAGAACCGAAGAAGCACTTATCAAGCTTGGAATCGCAAAAGATAAAATAATCAGATTCTCACTTACACTTGATAGCAAATTTTTAGTATCTAACAGTTCAAGCAGTTCAGTGAACAGTGATCAGTGGACAGTGACGGACGACGCTCATGGATCAGCGAGATACGAGATACGAGATACGAGATACTATTTAGTCGTTTGCCGTTTCGTTCCCATAAAACGCATCGACCTCGCCATCCACGCCTTCAGCATCTTTGCCAAGCAAAACCCGGATGTTAACCTCAAAATCGTTGGCGCAGGCCCGCTCGAGGATCAAATAAAACAATGGATCGCTAATTTTGATTTGCAAAGCAGAGTTGAAATAATCCCCTGGACAAACGATCTCGCCGAACTCTATCGTGGAGCTATCGCCACACTTATCACTTCGGATCGCGAAGGCTTTGGCATGACTGCCGTTGAGTCGCTTGCCTGCGGTACGCCCGTTATAATGACGGATGTTGGCTGTGCCGGCGAAGTCGTCAAAAACAATGAAAACGGCATCATAATCCCCGTCGGCGACGTAGTAGCGCTCACCAACGCGATGGAACAGATACTTCAATTACCAATTACCAATTACCAATTACCAATGTCGGAGGCCTACGGCATTAACTCTACAACTGAGTCCGCAGACCAAGGTCAGGTATCCGACGCGAAATACGAAATACGAAATACTTCGCCTGAGGCGAATGCGCCTATGGAGCAGAAATACGATTCAGTTTTGGGTATGAAAGTTTTCCTGCTATCTGCTATCTGCTATCAGCTATCAGCTAAGAAAAAGGAGGATGAAGATTTTTGGAAGTTTAGTGAGAAAAATAATAAAAACGAAAAGCAGGAAAAGAAAAACATTCTAGTTTGCGTTCAAGCTGTAGATAAAAATGACGCGCTCATGGGATTTTTTGTTGATTGGCTAGCTGAAGCATCTAAACAATTTTCACAAATCACAGTACTCGCTCTAAGAGTTGGGGGGTATGATTTGCCTAACAACATAAAGGTAATCGCACTTCGTCAAAAAGATTCCAAATCTAAGACAGCCGTCTTTAAAAATTTAATTTTAAAATCTTGGAAATATCGTCAAAATTACGATGGTGTATTTGTGCGTGGAGATTGTGTCTATGTTTTATTAGCCGGTTGGTTTTGGCGCGTAATGGGTAAGAAGGTTGTTTTTTGGTATGCGCACTACAAAACCAATAAATGCGTGCCTTGGGCTGCAAAAATAGCAAACATTGTAGTCACTTCTGTCCCGGAGGCATGTAATCACCCGAAAGTTAAAGCCGTACCGATTGGTCAAGCTATTAATTCAGAAAAATTTAAACCAAACGATCAAGGCGAATTCCCAAATGGAGTAAAACGATTTTTAGTTTTCGGTCGCGTTTCTGAAGTGAAAAAGGTTGTGGATATTATCAAAGGTTTCAAACAAGCTAATCCGGAAAATTCCACACTAACAATCATTGGCAAGGCTCTGACGGAGGATTATTCTTATTTAGTTAAACTGGCGATCGGCGAATCAAATAACATAAAATGGATAGATGAAGACGTGCCTTATGAAAAAGTCCCTTCAATTTACCACCAGTATGATGTCCTTATTAATGCAACACCGGGGAGTTTGGATAAGACAATAGTTGAGGCGGCTATGAGCGGGTTGATTATTATGAGTACTTCTCCAGGTTCTAATAATCTGTATACAAAAGATACGGCTTGGTTACATATAGAGGATATCGATTCTTTGAAAGAGGTTATATTAAAAGTAACTACCGCTCATAAAGAGCAACTAAATTATTTAGGGTTTAGTTTTCGCGAATCGGCTAAAAAAGAGCACTCTCAAGTTTCTCAAATAAAATTATTAAGTGAAATATTTTTACAAATATAAACCACCTTTTATTTTGTTAAATTTAAACACTCTGGAACCTTGTTCAAATTTTTCAATAAATATTACTAGCAAACGAAATCTATAATAAATTTTTTAAATACATTTTTGCGGAAAATAATGCACTTTTTATAAGATCGTGAAAGAGAATGATTTGCATCGACCGTTTAATTCTTTCTTTTTTAATAAATAATTTATAGCATTTAATATAAAATAGGTTAAGATAATAGTAATCAGCTAATGATATTTTATCGTTTAAGCGAAAACTGCTGTATATTCTTATTTCTTGGTCATTAGCAACGTAATATCTCCTAATATTTTTCAAGCTAACCTCAAGTGAAAGTTTCTTTTTATCTAGATTTCTGTTAGCAGTAGTTGAATTGGCGTGAATTCTATAATATATTAATGGTTTTTTTATGTTCGCAAAACGGATGTTTTTTTCAAAAATCAACCTACTCCAAAGCTCGTAATCTTGTGAATTTGGATATGAAGTATTGTAAGTATTCGATTTAAGTATTTCAGCCCGTGCCATGATGCTTGGGTGTACTAACGGATTTGAAAATAACATTTTCCACTTTATCCTATCATGTGAACCTACTATTTTGTATCGACCCTTTACCTTCCCTTTTTCATCAATAATGACTGCTTCAGTGCCTACTACACCTATTGTTGGGTTTCTGTCTAAAAACGATGCCTGTTCTTTCAATCTATTTGGATGACAAATATCATCGGCATCCATACGAGCGATATATTTATTTTTTGTTTTTAGAATGAGATTATTTAAAGAGGTTGGTAGCTTGAGATTATTTAGATTGCGATACAATCGTATTTGCTGTGTATTTGGTAGATTTGACAATGAATCATCATTAGAAGCATCATCGACAATCAGCCATTCATCATTATTTTCTAGTTGTTCGATAACGCTATGATAACAAAAGGTAATAAAATTACCCGCATTATAAACGGCTGTAATTATGGAAATTGACATGACTTACATTCTAATCCAATTATTTATATACAATCCTTCGGCATCATATTTGTTATTAGCGAACCATATCTTAGGTGCAATTGTAATGCCGCTATTTTGATCGCTGAGCCAAGCTCCCCACCAACTATATGTACTATTCGCGATAATGTGATGTTTGCAGTTGGCCATGAGAAATAGTTCTTGAAAGTCAGATAAACAAGCATCATGGGCAAATTCATGTGATGTTTGTGGTTTGAAATTAGATTTAACCCACTCAGGTTCATTTGTAAAAATAATTGCATGAGTGTTTCCTTGGAATTTTGTGTTAATCATTTTTAGTGCATTATGGTAATACTCAAGTGGAGGTACTCCATATAGTGGCTTGTTGACCTGGTCTTCCCCTCTTCTGAAGTGTATTGCGATAGATTCCAGTTTCTTTGCTCGTAAAAAAATATTTGTTTCATCTATTTTATGTTTTTCTTTAAGGTTGAAATCTTCACACAACACTTTTCTGATTTGCTTAAAGTATTTTTCATTCTGCCAGTAACCATTTAGATATACATAATCATTATTAGCGGTTTCTAAAAATTCTGGTATAAATTTAAGTCGCTCGCTTGGTTTTTCTAATCTGTATTTTCTTCTTTGTATAGTTTTTATATTTTGCCATATAAGGGATGGTGAATATTTGTACTCATACTTTCTGAAGCAAAGTGCATCGTTGTCTGATAAGTAGTTTTCGGCTATTTGAAAATTGTACAAATAATAAGGTCGTCTGTAAGTTTTATAGTCGTACGTATCCAGTATTAGGGTGGCATTGTTTTTGATGGCCATAGCTCTACCGATCGCATATTGGAACATTTGATTACCTATTCCGCCTATTATTTTTGTTATGATTTTCATATTGTTTTTTTAGTAGCAGTAACATTATAGCCGTAACACAGAAGCTCTTCTGATCTATTCTGTCGATTATTTAAATACTGCATATAAAGAAGAACTGGCAATGATACAATTTTTCCAATTATAAAAGACCAACGACCTTCTTCTCTAACGTACTTGTCTCTAATTCTGTGTATTCTTCGTAAATCCTGTGCAATGTAGTCAAACCAATTCCCATTTGGAGTAATTTGTATATCGATGAAGTTGGATAGAGTCAAATATTTTTCAAGCCAATATTTACTAAAACCAGTATAAAAAAAATATGGAGCAAAGTGCGTTTGTGAACAAAAAGGTAGTGTTAAAATTAATTTTCCACCAGGTTTAAGAATTCGTGAAATCTCGTGCAGGGCATTTATTGGTTCTGGAATATGTTCAAAAACCTCTATACACATTGCCGTGTCAAATGAATCGTTCGGCACAGGTATATCTGTAATATCACTTATAATATCAAGCTTTGTATTATCCCATGTTTGTTTTTGAAACCCTTCATCGTTTCCAGTGCCGGTGTATTGGCCAAAATCTTGCGATGTATATTGCAAGTCGGTGCAAAATTTTCGATACTTGGTTTCGCCAGCGCCCACGTCAATTATTTTAGTCCCTTTTGGTACTGATAAGAGAGTTTTTTCAAGCCACTTATCGCGATTCGCTAAATTGTCTTCACCTATGGTTAAATATTTTTTTATCATTTTTTTTATCATATAATTTAATCATATAGATTAAGTTTTATTCCATTATTTTTTCTTAAACCAAAAACAACCGCAAGCGTATTTTTGATTTTCTACTAGTGAAGAATCAGCATTCCTTATTATACTTAAGTTTTCATCATCAGGAATAAGTGAAAATTCAAAAATATTGAAAGAAGAAAACATTTCGATAATTTGAAAATAACTATAAATTCTATGTGCATTATAAATAATTCTTGGCTTACCAATTGGTACGACAATGAAAAGATTGCCGCCCTTAGCAATGACTCTGGTGAGTTCGCCAGCTGCTTTTATGTCTCCAAACGGATCTATGCTATCGCCATAACGGCCTAAACCGATATGTTCCAAACTATGTAGACATGAAAGTGAATTTATATTTTCATTGGCAAATGGAAGTTTGGTTAAATCAGCATGCCCGACTTTTAGATTGTCTAGTTGTAAATTCGGAGGACGAAAGTCGTAATAATCCATCGGAATAAAAGCCGAGATTATTCCAGGTACATATAATATTGAAGAAATATCTACGTGCTTTTGGGGTCTAGTGGTTTGCAATACTCTCGCCAGCCAAGCTGTGTGGTAAATGTAATGCCTATCAAAACCGGTCTTCTTTGTTGCGTCTTGGAGGCACGGTTTGCACTCGGTTAATTTTACCGATTGAAAACGAAAATCTTGTTTTTGTATCTTTTGAAATATTAAATAGTCAGCTAAAAACTTAAAATATAAAAATATTTGATAGATCCTTTTTAATACTTTTTTTAATATTTTTTTAACTGTTTGCAAGCTGTTGTATAATCCAATCATAAGTTTTTATTAACCCATTTTTTAATGGTGCACTCGGCTTCCAGCCCAATTTTTCATATATTAATCTATTGTCCGAGTTTCTACCTCTAACACCCAGTGGTCCATCTATATGAACAATATTTAAATTTTTTCCTTCGAATTCCATAATCATTTTAGCAAGTTGATTAATGGAAACCATTTCTTCGGATCCAATATTTACGGGGCCGTAAAAATTTGGTGAATCCATTAACCTTCTCACTCCCTCTAAGCATTCGTCGATATATAAGAATGAGCGCGTTTGTTCGCCGTCCCCCCATATCTCAATACTACCTCCGTTATCAGTCTCGGCTACTTTTCTGCACATAGCGGCTGGTGCCTTTTCTTTGCCTCCGCGCCACGTGCCTTCTGGTCCAAAGATGTTATGGAAGCGGGCGATGCGTACATCGAATCCATAATTGCGTTTATAAGAAAGATATAGACGCTCACTAAATAGCTTTTCCCATCCATACTCGCTATCCGGCGCTGCCGGGTAAGCGCTGTCTTCGCTAAGGTTCGGATTTTCCGGTTCTAATTGATTATGTGCCGGATACATGCAGGCTGAAGATGAGTAAAAAATCTTTTTTATTCCAGCTTTTTGACCATAGTAAGCCATGTTTAAGTTTATTTGTGCGCTATTATGCATCACATCAGCATCGTGCTCTCCGGAAAAAATATAGCCCGCTCCGCCCATATCTGCGGCTAACTGGTAAACTTCATCGAATGGGCGATCAAGTATTTTTTGGCAGAGTATTTGGTCACGTAAATCGCCGACAACGAAATCGTCCGCAGCTGATGCGGAAAATTCAGGTTTTTTTAAATCAACACCCCTGACCCAATAACCTTCTTTTTTGAGTTTTTTAACCAAATGACTGCCAATAAAGCCTCCTGCGCCACAAACTAAAGCTGTTTTTTGCATATTAATTTACTCCTAATTGAATTAAGTTAACTTTGCTGGAAAATTTAGCCTTATCCAAAACTCTCCAGCAATCTATTAAATATGGCTTTTTTTCATTCGTTGGCAAATCTTCAGGTTCCAATTTTGTGAATTCATCCCACAAGGTCATTAAACAAATAACGTCCTTATCTTTTACGCATTCGTTTATAGAATATGTGTAATTTATATCGTTCAAAATATTTTTCGCATTCTCAATGCCAAGCGGGTCATAAGCTGTAACAGAATAGCCTTTTAGTACAAGTTTTTTTGCAACTGTGATATTTTGTGATTCTTCAATGACGGGTGTATAGGGTTTATAGGAAAGCCCCAAAATGGCTACATTACCACCTTCGGGAATTAACTGAGTTATCTTGTTAACTATAAAGTCGGCATGATTTTGATTGATTTGATCTGTTGCTTTGGCGATGGAATGTTCCAAGTTAAAGTTTTCATAAACTCTTGCCAAGGCCCTGTTATCTCTTGGGAAACAAGGACCACCGTAACCAACTCCACCTTTTAAGTATTTTAAACCGATACGTGTGTCCAATCCAACAGCCGAAGTAACTTCATCTACATTGCCACCTGGAATTATATCGCAAAGCTGGGTAATTGAATTAGCAAAAGAAATTTTTGTTGTTACAAATGTATTAATCGAGATTTTAGTTATTTCCGCATTAACTATTTTCATTCTTTTTATCGGCGGGTTATTTTCGCAGTATCGTTTATAAAACTCCTCTAACAGTTCTCCGCTTTTTTGATCCGACTCTCCAATCAATATAAAATCCGGGTTCAATAAATTCTTAATAACGTTTCCCAAAGCAATAAACTCGGGATTATAGCAGTAGCCAAAATCAATGCCGCATTTTTTCCCGGTTAGATTTTCCAGTAAGGGTATTATCTCGGACTCCGATGCACCGGGCAAAACTGTGGATGTTAGCACGATTACATGAAAATCATCTTTTTTTGCTATTGCTCGGGCTATTGGTTTTAAAGCCTCTTTAACAAACGCAGTAGAAAATTCACCGCTTTCTTCACTTGGAGTTGGCACTATTATCATGGTCGCATCAGTGGAAAAAACGGCATTTTCAACGTCCATGCTGGCATGAATGAGATGTTTATTTTTTTTCAACATTTCATCCAACAAAGGTTCTTCTACCGGCGCTTCGCCCTTATTTATACAGGTCACATAATGTTCGTTAACGTCCACGCCATGGGTCGTGAAACCACGTTCTGCCAAAGTGGCAACAATAGGGGAGCCAAGCTTGCCCAGCCCTATTACAGATACTTTATTTATCATATTTTTTTGTAAATTATGGTTATTATATTATTAGTTATATCTATTTGTGTTGCATTCGTCTTAAAAAGATCTTTTACTTCTGTAAATGTCGGATATCCATTCGTGCCGTTAAATAATAAGGCATCGTCAATAAGAATGATGCAATTTTCTATATTAGAGTTAAGGATTGCGTGGATTTCTTGGCAAACGGGTGTATCAGTTTTGCCTTTTTGAGTAATGCCTCCTGAAAAATGACCATCTAGCCAAAATAATATTTTATCACCGGATACTTTGTTAATTATTTGACTTAATAACTCACCACTATCCCCATTAAATAAAAATACATTCGGAGTATTCGAGAAGCGTTTTTTTGCTCTTCTAAAAAGTTCTTTAGAGATTTCTATAGAATATGTTTTCTTAAAAGAGCTATTTACGGCGTTGATAGTGTCGCCTAAATATGTACCTGTTTCAATAAAAACATCGCAACCATATTTTTTTTGTTGATCTAATATGTATTGCTCCTTCCTTGTCTGTGCATCTTTTTTTTCTTTTCCCATACCTAGACTAAGCAGTGTTGCGATGAAAGAGTTATTTTTTATTCTTTTTAGAACCTTTTTTAATTCAAATTTGTTGTTATTTATATTATAAAATTGTATTGTTTTGTTGTCATTATCTGATAAAATCTCTGTACTTAGTGGTTTTTTGAACCCGTAAGCCGGGCTTCTGAGGAAAGTATAATTACCTTTGAAATCTGTAATCATGTAGTTCAAATGAGAGGACATGAAGATGTCCTCATAATTAGTATTGTACATTTCAAATTTGCTGTATAAATTATTTTCTACAAATATGCAATTTGCATCTGTCATGGCTACTAGGCTATATTGTTTACTTTGTGCCATTTTTATCAAAGAGGCTGAGGAACAGCCGAAATTGGACCCTGGTATACCTACCATCTCAACACCACAGGGGACCGTAGGGTTAAATTCACAGATAATCACTCTTGGTCTAAATTCCAAGTTTTTAAAAATATAATAATCATCTCCATCTATATCAATAGAGAGAATATCTACTGTTTCAATATTATTTAGCTTAAGTATGTTGTCTAATGAATTATCCCCCTCAGGTGTCACGTATTTGTTAATGCAAATGCATGGATAGTCTTTAATGTTTTCTTTTAACACTTTAAATCTTGTTTCATCGCCTTCAATTAATAGAGCCTTCCAGCCTTTTTCCAGCCAAAGCTTTGCGGTATTGGCATCGTACACACCATTCCAAGCACCAAACTCAACACAGGTTTTATTTCCATTTCCAATTATGGATAAAATCTTTTCGATAATACCATCCTCACCGAATTGAGAATATTCATTATGAGAAAATTCAGCTAATTTGGGTTTATTATTCATAAGTTTTTTTAGATGAGAACACTATTATATAAGAAGTTAGTAAATTGGTTGCATGAGCCAACATTTTTGCCACTATTGCACCATAAATACCAAATAAAGGAATCAAGCTAATATTTAATACAATCTGCGCGACACTTCCGGTAATGGTAAAAGTGTAAATTTGTTTTGATTTTTTCTTGGCTAACATCAAAGTCACCGGTATGATATTTACAGATGCTAATAATGATAATGAATATATCTGTGAAATTTTTATCATTGAATTATATTGCGGAAAAATATGATTTATTATAAATGGTGATATAAAATAATAAGCCACTGTCATAATCCCTAATATCGACAACAAGATTATGCTTTTTCGCGGTATATTATCAAAGTATCCCTGAGTTTTTTCTCCGGCCAATCTTGGGAGTGCGGCCTGTGAAATATTTTTTGATAAGCTTCTTAAAGTATCCGGCAATAGCGTTGCGAATGCATATATGGCAAGGCTTTCCGGGCCAAGTAAATGATACACCAATATATAATCAGAATAACTGGCAATGGTACATAATACATTGTTGTAACTCAGATATCTTCCGTATTTTATAGAGTCCAAATCAACATTGGATTTATCTGCTCGTTTCAAACAAATGATTAACCATAAACTATTAAATAACATGGTGACGCCAAAATTCGCCAGAAGTAAAATTATTACATTCTGAAAAAGGTAAGTGGCAACAATTGTAAAAAAAGATGTAACAGAAACTGTAGCTATCGAATATTTGGAAAATCTTTGAAAATCTTTAATGCCGTGTAGATATGCTATATAGGTATTGCCCACAAAAGACAGTGGTTGAATAATACCCAGAATCACAAAAGCAAAACCCAATAACTGGTTATTTAGTATAAAATAATACGAACCCATTAAACAAGAGGCTAGTAAATATATAACATTCCATTTGAGCTGGTATTTTATGGATTTATGAAAAGTGCCTGTTTTACCATTAGCTACAGCTTGTGTGATGGCCGTGTTCATTCCAGTCAGGGTAACAGAGCCCAATATTGCGGCAGTTGAAGTTATGTATTTGTAAATACCAAAAACATAAATCGGCAAAAAGTTAGCATAAGCAAAAGATACAAGTAGTTGTGCGATTAAAGTCCAAAAGTTGCTTAAAGAAATCCAAAACCCGCTTTTTAAATAATACTTAAGGTCTATTCTTAACAGATCTTGTGCATATTCAAACGATTTTGAAACTCTTTGTTTTAGCATATCACCACTTATTGATTTTATCCGTGACCTTCTTTTTTACTTTAAGATATTCTACGATTACTTTTTGTTCTAAGTCGGGGGATACCAACCTGATAATTTCTTTCCCCATAATTCTATACTGCCCACCTACTTTATTGGCTTTAATCAACCCCTTTTTAAGTAGGCGCTTCATGGTACTGCTACTGATTCTTAAAAGATCTTGCGTTTCAGCGGTAGTATAGATTGCATTGGGTTTAATCTCATCCGGCATAAACAAATTATATCATTTAGTATCAGTGGGTGTCAAAAAGTATCAACCATTACATGTTGATAAAATATAAAAATTTACTCAAATCATTTACTGATATATGCTACAGGGCATGACATACCAAAATTTCATCATTCAAAAAATCACCTTCATTGCCAAATCCGGCTCAGTTTTAGATCTTGGCGGGGGCAGACGCTTCCAAAAATGGCTCGCTCCCTACAAATATCTTTTTAACGAGGCTGATTACAAAACCTTCGATTACGACGCCACCACAGGTGCGGATATCGTCGGTGACATTCATCAAATTCCTTTACCGGATGGTTCGTTTAATGCGGTTATTTGCAGTTCCGTGCTAGAGCACGTTAAAGACCCACGCCAAGCTGTTAAAGAAATTCATCGCATCCTTAAACCTGGTGGCGTTGTGCTTGTAATGGTTCCATCGATTTACCCATATCACTCTCGCCCCGGCCACTACCCCGATTACTGGAGATTTTTCGAAGACACGATTAAGGATTTGTTTGCGGATTTTACCCAATTGGAAATCGTAAAAAGAGGCGGATATTTTACGGCTCTATCATTTTTCTTTCCCTTTCAACAAAAATTTCGCTGGTTCCTTAACCCCATGGCTACGGCGCTGGATAGGGTATTCGGTTCGATGATTAAAAACACAACGGCAGGTTATTATATTTATGCTATCAAATAAGTTTTTAGATTTTATGGGCGTATTCGGTCTCGGGAATACTGCTGTAGAAAGCATCAAATTATTTTTTTTGTATATATATTTGCGGTTTAAGCGTCTTATCGGACAATCCGCAAATTTTAAATTACCGATAAAACTACATTTGAAGTTTAGACAAAAGCCTTTTGTTTTTTATATTAAATATATTTTGGATTTTCATCTTCTCAAGGAAATATTCCAAGATGAGATTTATCGCCATGAATTCGATTCGGAACCGGAAGTTATCGTTGATGCCGGCAGTAATATTGGCGCGTCTGTAGTTTATTTTAGGCTTTTGTATCCCGATGCCAAGATTTATGCAATCGAACCGCATCCCGGATGTTTGGAATTATTGAATTTAAATGCAAGCGTTCATCAAATTACCGTATTGCCCGCCGCGCTTTCAGCTCACGATGAAATAAGAAAATTTTATTTCAATATCGAGCATTGGTCGGCTTCGTTATTCGACCGTAATCGTGGCGGTGATGGTGTTGATGTGCAATGTCTCTCGTTGAGTACGGTTATGAGCGGTAACAATATAAATTGTATCGATATTTTAAAAATGGATATCGAGGGTGCGGAGTTTGAGATTTTCGAGAATTATAAAGAAAAAGATAAAATTAAATTATTATTAGGCGAATTGCACCCAAAAATAACCGGTAAATCGTTTGAATATTTTAATTTATTGATGCCGGAATTCAAATTAATCTCCAGCCGAGACGAGGGGGGGCATGTGAATGTTATTTACAAGGTTAAAGCTTAAACCAACTTGGTGGGTACACTTTTTTAGTGTTTATTGGCACGTGGCTTTGCTTTTCGGCCAAAACCCATATATTACCACCCCATATTTGAAGCACCGGCTCTAGAATCTTATTCAACCAACTCGGCAATTTTCTGATAAGGCCGGATGTTTTTATGATTTTATATCCCGACATTTCGAATATATATAACAGCGCTTTTTTGTTAAAACCATAAAAATGACAACTGGATCGATGTGTATTCCAAATTGACATGAGGGGTATTTGGATAACGATTCTTCCGTTATCGTTTAATACATGCCGGCAATCATATAAAAATTTATAAGGGCTGATTGTATGAACCAAAAAATCCGTGCACCAAATTAAATCAAATTTTTCATCCATTTTACGCAAGTCATCCTCCACGTTTATGGATTTAACATTTAATCCCAAAGAATTGAGAAAGTTGATAATTGGTTGTTGAATTTCTATACCGACCGAATCTTGGCTGAAATGAATCAAATTGTGGCCGAAACTGCAACCGATATCCAATATTTTGTCGTTAAAATTAATATTGAATCGTTTATAAATATATTCGTGTTTGGTTTGCCAATCTTTGTAATTATTATTAAATATTCTTAATTTGTCTTCATCGGATAAATCGCTTTTTTCAAAAATAATCTTCTTCAGCTCTTCATTGGTTTTTTTCATAGCATTTAATATTCAAGCAACAAGGTGGTTATTTGCTTTTATCCAATATACCTTATAGCATATTCATGTATTTGTTAAGCAAAGCGCTTCGTCACCAATTTCATATTTCTGCTCCTAAGGCGTATTCGCCTAAGCCGGAGTATTTCGAATTTCGCAATAAACCAATGGTTGCCGGTGACTAAAAGCATCCAACGGATTTTTTAGAAAATACCCTCTTTAAGAAAGAGGGATAATTTCATAGAGTTGCAGCCTTCCGTCTCTATGAAATTTGGGAGATTTCCGATTACCGAAACGAACCTCGAACTTAGAACTTAGATCAACTCACACGAAGCACCTCCTTAGTAAGGCGATGTCCCGTCGAACTTGTCAGGTTGGATGGCCTGATGACGGGGAGGCAGCCTGCCCGCAACGCTCTCGCCCAGGCCGCCTCGCTCTGCCCTGGCCGCCTCGCTCTGCTTGGCAGGCGGGCTGGCTTGGCAGGCGGGCGTGCTTGCGAGGCGGGCGGGGGAGGATCCGCCGTAGCTGAAGAGATGGAAGCCATCGCTTAAAAATACACGGTACATATTCCGCTAAAATAAGCCAAGAAAATGGCAAACCTTACATTTTGTATAGTTGACTTTACAAAATACATGGTAATTTTGTATACTTAACTTAACAATATGTATATAGAACGTGAAGCGCAGAGCTTAATGGAGCAAATATTAAAACAACCCAAAGTGCTGTTGATTTTAGGTGCGCGGCAAGTTGGCAAAACCACCATGGTTAAGCATGTGTTAGCGGGCAAGAATGTTTTGTTTTTTAACCTTGATATCGAATCGAATTGGACACGTCTTGAAGCTGTGGCATCTTTGCCTCCCAAAGACGCCATGCTTGCTTTGGGTGATCCGGATTTTTTGGTTATCGATGAAGCACAAAGAAAAACCGAAACCGGCAGGATTGTTAAAGGTTGGTTTGATTCGGGTTTGCCTAATAAAATTATTCTCTTGGGTTCTTCGAGTTTGAATTTGTTGAATCAAGCCGCCGAAAGTTTAACCGGCAGAAATGATAAAATATTTTTGCCTCCGTTATTGTTCAGGGAAGTTATCGGCGCACAGAGCTGGTACTCCGCGGAATTTTCTTATAAACAAATAGCGGAAAAATTTTCCGGTCAAGTGCAGGCTCTCTTGTTGCAGAGCATGGTTTTCGGTAATTATCCGGAGTCTGCAACCTCCAAAGATAAACAGGGATTTTTATTGAACCTCTCTTCTGATTATTTAATGAAAGATGTTTTGCAAATGGGATTGGTTAAAGATCCGAATTTGCTTCGTAAGTTATTGATGTTATTGGCGCTCCAAACCGGATCCATGGTTTCCGTAAATGAATTGGCGGTTAAGACTGGCATTTCGCGCACAACGGTAGAGCGTTACCTGGATTTATTGGAGCGCACATTTGTCATCTTCCGATTGTCCGCTTATAGCACCAATCCACGCAAAGAGATTTCCAAAAGCCAAAAGATCTTCTTTTGGGATACGGGTATAAGGAATGCGCTGATTAATGATTTTTCAGAAAATGCAACGCGCTCGGATATTGGTCAGCTTTGGGAGAATTGGGTTGTTGCCGAGTTCGCCAAACAAAATTTGCTTTTTGGCAATAGAAAAAATTTATACTTCTGGCGCTCCCGTGCCGGATCCGAAGTTGATCTGATCGTTAAAGACGGCGATTCACTTGAGGCATATGAAATAAAATGGTCGCGAGATCAGGCTGATACTCGCGCTTTCTCCAATCAATACGGTATTAAACCACGCATCGTTA
>Ga0265297_10000267_pt1 | contig 172800 bp, 168 predicted proteins | sample Munlanlwell13791_FD_192502 | JGI IMG/M metagenome (GOLD analysis project Ga0265297, IMG submission 192502) | Leachate microbial communities from a municipal landfill in Southern Ontario, Canada - Leachate well 137-91 | ecosystem: Engineered > Solid waste > Landfill > Unclassified | place...
TGAGTGATTTAAGGCTCGGATTCTCATGACTATAGTTTAGCACGCCTCTGCGAGCCGTGCTAAACAAGGAGTCATTCATCCCCGCACTCGCTGGGTGCTCGTGCGGGGTTTCCTGACCTTTTAAAAACACCCGCCGCCAGGCGGGTGTTTTAGTAGTAAACCGGCTTACCGGCTCAATTCGTTAATCAATTTCTGCAAGTCGTCTTTGATTTCTTCATCCTTCAGGCCTAATTTAAGGTTGGCCCTTAAAAAATTGAATTTATTACCGGTATCGAGCCACTCGCCGCTCAGCTTCTTGCCATAAATCGGCTGGCCGCTTTCCAGGACCTGCTCGAAAGCGTCGGCCAGGCGGATTTCGCCGGACTTGCCGGAATTCATCTGGCTCAAAGCGGCGAAGACATCCGGAGTGATGACGTAGATCCCGACCGCAACCAGATTGGACGGCGCTTGATCGACCGCCGGCTTCTCGATGATGCGCTTGATCTCATAGACGCCGTTGCCCAGATCGACGCCGTCGATGACGCCGAACTTGCTGACCTCTTCCGGCGCCACTTCGGCTAGTCCGATAATCGGCCGGTCGTACTGACCGAAAGCCTCGATCACCTGGCGGGCGATATCGGAATCATACAGGGTGTCGCCGAACCAAACCAGAACCGCCTCATCTTCACCGATCAGGTGCGCGGCGCAATTGATGGCATGGCCGTCGCCGAGCGGAATCGGTTGGCGGACATAAGTGAATTTAGCCAACCGTTCGATTTCTTTTACCTTTTTCAAAAGTTCCAGTTTATTCCTTTCGACCAGATTCTTCTCCAATTCGAAAGAATAATCGAAATGATCCTCGATCGCCCGCTTACCGCGGCCGGTTACGAAAATAACTTCTTCGATGCCGGCGGCCACGGCTCCCTCGACCAGATACTGGATGGCCGGTTTGTCCAGAATCGGCAACATCTCTTTCGGCTGAGCTTTGGTCGCGGGCAGGAAACGGGTGCCGAAGCCGGCGACCGGAAAAATCGCTTTGTTAATTTTCGACATATTTTTGCTTAGTTTTAAAACCCCATTTAAAAAAATATTTCAGCCAGGAAGCGATATGCACCCAGACCAGGCGATCGCGGAACAAGGCGATGTACCAAGGATATCTGGCGCTCAGACGGCCGTGATCATGAATGACCACCGCTTCCGGATTATAAACCACTTGAAAACCTTTTGTCCAGATTTGCCGGGCCAGATCCGTATCCTCAAAGTACATGAAATAACGTTCATCGAAACGCGGTGCGAAAACCTTACCCTCCGCCAACCGGAGTTCCCGCCGGAACAATAAACAGGAGCCCATGAGCCAGTCGACCGGCCGGACGCTCTCGTGGTCATAGTCGTTCATCGTGAAGCGGTCGCGGCTGGTCTTAAAGTAATCTCCCAGGAAAGTGCGGCGCAAAATCGGCATAAAGAAACTCGGCCAGCGGGCGCAGGAAGACTGCAGCGAACCGTCGGGATACAAAATCTTGGGGCCGACCAGGCCGACGTTCGGATGCTGTTTCAGGTAATCCAGCAGGGTGGCGACCGCCCGGCCCTGTACGAAAGTATCCGGATTCAAAATCAGGATGAAGCGGCCGCCGGCGAGATCCAAGCCCAGATTATTGCCGGCCCCCATACCCAAATTACGCGGGCTGACGACCAGCTTGATTTCCGGATAAACTCGGCTGATCTCGCTCAAATCATCGCCAGAATGATTCTCGACGACGATGACTTCGTAGCTGACGTCCTGCCAATCGGAATTTTTAACCGCTTTCAGGCAATCAAGCAATTTATCGCGGCTGCGGTAATTGACGATGATGACAGATAAATCCATATTAAATGATTTTTTTAACCGCCCACCAGTAAGCGGCCAGGAGCGGATTGACTAGATAAGACAGGATCGGATTGGCAATCTCCTGGAACTCGATGCGGCCGGCAAAATCCCGGGCTAAGGCGGAAAACGGCACGGTCCGGAGCTTCTTAAGCTGCCGGCGGGCGACGACGATGCGTTCGCAGGTCGTGAAACGCAAAAAATAGCCGTAAACGTGCTGTTCGGTCCGTAACCAGCGGCGCAATGCTGAATATATTAGCATACCTAAATCCAGAAGCAAGGCCGGCAGGCTGATCAGGATCAGCAGATAGTGGGGATAAAAGGACAGCATGGTCAGATAACGGTTGCGTTCCATATAATAGAGCATGCCGACGCTGCGGGAAAATTCATATTTATGGAAAATCACGGAACGCGGCGCCAGGATGATGCGATAGCCGGCCAGACGGACCTTGAGCCCGAGCTCCAGATCGTCATGATACATGTAATATTCTTCATCATAGCCGCCGACTTTCTGGAAAACTTCCGGACGGATAATGAACGAACAGCCGCTGGCATAACCTTTTATTTCCGGATAGCCGGCGATCTCCCGGTCCGGCTCCCCATAAGCGGAAGTAAAACCGAAGCCCAGGAAATGAATGATGTTGCCCAAGCTGTTTATTTTCGGTCGTTCTTTCTCGGCCGCGTTTTTCGGATAAAGCAGGATTTTGGATTGGGCGATGGCGGCCGTCGGGTTCTCGTCCAGAGCCCGGACCAATTCACTCAGCCAGGCCGGCGCCATTTCCGTATCCAGGTTAGCCATGACCACGTATTCGCAGCCGTCCGTAACGGCTTGCCGGAAACCTAAGTTATTGGCCGCCGTATAATTGCCGTTAGGCCGCGGCAAAACTACGGCTTCTGGATAGTGAGCGCGCAAAAAAGCGCCCGATTCCGGCGTCGCGGCATTATCCACGATATATATCCTGATCCGATCCGCCGGGTAGTCTTGGGCGCGCAAAGAATCGCGGCAGGCGTCCAAAAATTTCTGCGCGTAATCCTGATAATTGACTAAGATGATGCCGACTTGCTTCACATGTTTAGCTGATAAAAAGTCCGACCAGCCGCCAGGCCAGCCATAAGACGCCGTGCTGCCAGCGCGGTTCCCATTTGGCGAAATAGCGCAGCATGGAATCGCGGAAATATCGCTGCCCCTGGCTGCGCCGGACCTGCCGGAAACTCTGCCCGACATAATCCAGGCAGCGGGCCGCCGGCGTATACCAGATTTCACCGCCGGCTTCCCTGACTTGACGGCAGAAGTCGACTTCCTCGAACCAGATGAAATAGCGTTCGTCCAAAAACGGCTGAGCCGCGCCTTTTATCCGCTGATAAGCGGCCCGATTGATCAGGAAGAAGGCGCCGCGGAGGGAATCGACTGCCGCCGCCGACTCGTAATCGAAATCCGCGCATAAGTATTTATTGACCACCCCGGGAAACAGATGCGGAATCTTCAAGACGATCATCAGCTGATCGAATAAGCGGGGAAAGCGCCGGACCTGTTTGACGATCTGCCCGCCCGGGCCGACCAATTTGCAGCCGGTCACGACGGCTTGCGGCCGATCTTGCGCCCAGGCCAAGACTTTAGCCAGCGTGTCGGCCTCGACCCGCATATCCGGATTGAGCAGCAAGATGAACCGTCCGTCAGCCAAGCGCAGGGCCTGATTGTTGGCCGCGGCAAAACCGCGGTTCTCCGCGTTCTCAATGAGCCGGACGCCGGGAAACTCCTGTTTGACCATGGCCGCGCTGCCGTCATTAGAAGCGTTATCGACGACAAAAACCTCAAACCGGATATCGCCGGCCGAAGCCAGCAAGGCGGACAAGTTGGCCCTGAGTTTTTCCCGCACCTGCCAGGAAACGATGATGACTGATAAATCCATATTAACGGCTGACCTTGATTAATTTGAGGCGGCTATTAGCGCCGCCGATGATTTTGACCTGATAGCGGCGCACGCCCAGGCCGGCGGCCAAGAAATTTATTAATTCCTGATTGGCCCGGCCCTTTTCCGGCGCGGCGGCTAGCGCTATTTTTATCGTCCCGTCAGCCATTTTATCTAAAAAGCCGGTCGTACCGGCGCCGGGAACGGCTTTGACTCTAAAATAAATTTCTTTATTTTTAGCCAAATTATCAATAAATTGTTCTAACATATCAAGTTATCTCGGCAAACCGGACGCTACCAGACACTAAGCGCGGCCTACTCTTATTCTATCCCCTTTTTCAGCTTTTTGAAAGCCTAAGAGGAACATAAATTCCTATCTGTCAAGATTTATTTTATTTGAATAATAAGTTAGAATATATGTGCTTTATAATTTTTTATTTCAACCATATGAGCGCGGAAAACCAGACCAAAAACGAAGATAAAAAAGAATCTTACCAGCGTCCGTCCTGGGATGAATATTTCATGAAGATCGTAGAAATGGTCGGCAGCCGCGGTTCCTGCGACCGATTTCGCGGCGGTTGCGTGATCACGCGCGACAAAAGAATAATGGCTACCGGATATGCCGGCTCGCCGGTCGGTTTGCCGCATTGCGATGATATCGGACATGAGATGCATACTGTGACGAATGAAGACGGAACTACTTCCCGACATTGCATCCGGACTATTCATGCCGAACAGAATGCCATCTGCGAAGCGGCGCGCATGGGCATTGCCTTGGAAGGCGGCACCTTATATTGCCAAATGACGCCTTGCTATACTTGTGCCAAAATGATCATCAACGCCGGGATCAAACGGGTCGTGGTCGGGCAGGACTATCATGCCGGAGAGCGCAGCAAGGAAATATTCAAAGAAGCTGGCATTGAATTTGTTCAATTGTCCGACGCGATGACCACTTACGCGGACATGAAATAAACCGCTAATAAATAATACCGGTCCGCCGGGGCTTAAACCTATGAAACAATATCTTGATCTGCTGCGCGATGTCTTGGCTAACGGCCAGGACCGGAACGATCGGACCGGTACCGGCACGCTGAGCGTTTTCGGCCGCCAGGCACGCTATGACCTAAGCCGGGGTTTCCCGCTGCTCACTACCAAGAAAGTCCATTTGAAATCAATCATCTATGAATTATTGTGGTTCCTGAAGGGCGACACCAACATAAAATATCTGAACGAGAACGGAGTTACGATCTGGGATGAATGGGCGGATGAGAACGGCGATCTCGGCCCGATCTACGGCCGACAATGGACGGCCTGGACCGGACCGGACGGCACGAAAATCAACCAAATAGCCGAGGCGGCGGAGATGATCAAGCGCAATCCGATGTCCCGCCGGATTATCGTCAGCGGTTGGAACGTCGCGGATCTGCACGAACTTATCAAGGGCAAGAAAACGGCGCCGCCGCCCTGCCATACCATATTCCAATTCTATGTTTCCTCGGACGGCCGTTTGTCCTGCCAATTATACCAACGCAGCGCCGATTTATTTCTCGGCGTGCCGTTCAATATCGCTTCCTATTCCCTCCTGACCATGATGATGGCCCAAGTTTGCGATCTCCGGCCGGGGGAATTCATCCATACTTTCGGCGACCTGCATATCTATAAGAACCACTTGGAGCAGGTGAAGCTGCAGCTCACCCGCGAACCGAAGGCTTTGCCGCGACTGGCGATTAATCCGCAAGTCAAGGACATCTTCTCTTTCCAATACGACGATTTCGCTTTGACCGAATATGATCCGGCGCCGGGCATCAAGGCGCCGATCTCGATTTAAAACCTTAATCAAACCTTATGATTCCCGTAACCATGATGATGGCGATGACCGTTGACGGCAAGATCGCCAGAGACAAAACGCAATTCGCCGACTGGACCAGCCGTGAAGACAAGAAACTGTTCGTCGAAATCTCCAAAGCGCACGGCGTGGTCATGATGGGTGAAAATACTTTCCAGACTTTCCCGGCGCCGTTGCCCGGCCGCCTGAACGTGGTTTTTTCTGAGCATGAACACGAGCCGCAAGCCGGCGTAAAATGGGTCAAGGGCGAACCGGCGGCGGTTCTGACCGAGCTGGAACGAGCCGGATACAAATCGGCGCTTTTAGGCGGCGGTGCTTTCCTGAATTCCCTGTTCCTGGAAAAAAAATTGATTACGGAAATCATCCTGACGGTGGAGCCAAAAATCTTCGGGTCCGGCCTCTCCCTGTTCAGCCGGGAACTGGATGCCGATTTGCAGCTATTGGAATTTAAAAAACTAAACGATAATACCCTGATGCTCCGCTATCGGGTACAATACTGAGCTATGTCCAAGACCATCATCGGCTTCGTTGGCGAAATCGCCAGCGGCAAGGATGTCAGCAAAAAATACCTGGAAAAGAAATACGGCGCGTCCAGCCATCGCTACTCCACGGTCCTGCGCGATATCCTGAACCGTCTCTATCTGCCCATAAATCGCAATAATATGCAGGATTTATCCTTGGATTTGCGAACGCGTTTCGGCAGCGACCTGCTGGCCCGGGTCATCATCGAGGATATCGATCGTAACCGGGATGAATTGATCGTGATCGACGGCGTCCGCCGTTTGGAAGATGTCGCCAACCTGACTAAAAAGTTCTCCGGCCTCTATATCGTCAGTATTGACGCCGACGCAAAAATCCGTTATAACAGAGTGATTGCCCGAAACGAAAATATCGGGGATAAAGACAAGACTTTCGAACAATTCCTCCAGGAAGGACAGGCGGAGGCGGAACGGGAAATCATGACGGTCATGGCCAGCTCCGACTTCCGGGTGGACAACAACGGCACTCTGGAGGAACTTTACCGGCAGCTGGATAAGATCGTGGCGGAAATCAAAGCTAAGCAGAAATAAAACATCAGCGGAAAATATGAAAGTTACGCCGGGAAAATTTATCGTCATCGACGGCACGGACGGCAGCGGCAAGACGACCCAGCTCCAACTGCTCAAGAATCGTCTGGAAGAAGCCGGTTTTGTCGTGGCCGTCGCCGATTTCCCGCAATATAATACCAAGTCGGCCGGCCTGGTGGAAGAATACCTGTCCGGCAAATACGGCCGGGCCGAAGAAATAGACGCCTACAAGGCTTCGATTTTCTATGCCGTCGACCGTTACGACGCCAGTTTCCGGATCCGCGAGTGGCTGGCGGAGGGTAAGATCGTTCTCTCCAACCGCTACACCTGCGCCAACCTCGGCCATCAGGGCTGCAAGATCGCCAATCCCCTGGAACGGAAGCTGTTTTTCAATTGGCTTTACGATTTAGAATTTAAAATTTTCGAAATTCCCCGCCCCGACCTTTGCCTTATTCTCCACGTCGAAGCCGAGCTGTCCCAGCAGCTGGCCAAAGAACGGAGCCGCGCCGATTGGAACGGCAAGACCCACGACATCCATGAAGATAATCTGGAACACTTGAAAAAAGCCGAGCAAGTTTATCTGGAAATCGCGGAGAGTTTCGCCGATTTCAAGCTCATCAACTGCACGAAGAACGGACGCATCCTGGACCGGGAAGAAATCAGCCTCCTGGTCTGGCCGGCGGTCCATCAGATAGTAAACGGCCTGGCGACTGGCCGGGATTTCCAGGCTATCGGCCACTTCATCGGCAGCAACCGGCAAATAGTCAATAAGCGGGAAATCATTTTTGACCGGGGAGCGGCCAAAAGCGACGGCGCCGGACGCGATGCCAATATGGTCCTGAGGGTGGAGCGGGTCAGTCCCCAAGCCAAGCTGCCGCAGAAAGCGCATCCGGGCGATGCCGGCTATGACCTTTATGCCAACGATTATTATTCCATCGCTCCCTACGCGCAAGCCCTGGTTTCGACCGGCTTAAAAATCGCCATACCGGCTGGCAATGTCGGATTGGTCTGGGATAAGAGCGGCCTGGCGGCGGGCGGCGTTACCATGCTCGGCGGCGTTATTGACGCCAATTACCGCGGCGAAGTGAAGGTTATCGTCAAGAATCTAAGCGAAGAAATTTTCAATATCGTGCCGGGACAGAAAATCGCCCAACTGCTCATCCAATCCGTCGGCGATCTGCCCGTCAAGGAGGAACCGCTCACGGATGAAACAGCGCGGGCTGCCAACGGCTTCGGCAGCTCCGGCCGGTTTTAAATTCACCCGCTTATCCGGTATTTCCGGATTATTTGCTATAATATAATCATGCCATACGACGTCATCATCGGCCTGGAAATCCATGCCGAGCTGAAAACCAAGAGCAAGATGTTCTGCGCCTGCGATAATGATTCCGAAGGCCAGGCGCCGAATACGACCGTCTGCCCGATCTGTCTGGGCCACCCCGGCACCCTGCCGGTACCGAACAAGCAGGCGATAGACTGGACCATCCTGACCGGCCTGGCTTTGCATTGCAAAATAAACCGCGTTTCCAAATTCGACCGGAAAAATTATTTTTATCCCGATCTGCCCAAAGGCTACCAGATCTCCCAATACGACCAGCCGCTCGCTTATGACGGCTACCTGGAAATAGACGACGAAAAAATCAGCATTACCCGCATCCATCTGGAGGAAGACACCGGCAAATCAATTCATTACAAGGATCAGGACTATACTCTTTTGGATTTCAATCGCGCCGGCACGCCGCTGATGGAATTAGTCACCGAGCCGGTTATAAAAAGCGCCGAGCAGGCCAAGAAATTTTGCCAGTCATACCAGCAGATCCTGCGCTACCTGCGCATCGCTTCGGCCGACATGGAAAAAGGCGAAATGCGTTGCGAAGCTAATATCAGCCTGCAGAAACCGGGAACCTGGGAATACAAGGACGGCCAGATCCTGCCAACTAAAAAGAAGGGGCGTCTGAACGCCAAAGTGGAAATAAAGAATATAAACTCCTTCAAGGCCGTGGAAAGGGCGATTAATTTCGAAATCAAGCGCCAGTCCGCCTTATTGGACGAGGGCGAAAAGATTACCGGCGAAACCCGCGGCTGGGACGAAAATCGCAGCGAGACTTTCCGCCAGCGCATCAAGGAAACTTCCGCCGACTACCGCTATTTCCCGGAGCCGGACATCCCGCCTCTGAAAATAAACGAAGACTTCTTGGCCGACCTGGCCGCCCAATTGCCGGAATTGCCGCCGGTCAAGAAACGGCGTTTCATCAAAGAATACGGCTTTACGCCGGAAGTGGCGGAAACTCTAGCCAGCGACCGCGACCTGGCCGCCTGGACAGAGGCCGTGATTTCCGAGCTTGACGCCTGGATAGAAGCCAATGGCGACGAGGAAGAGCGCCAGGAAAAACGCCTGGCTAAACATGCCGCCAACTGGATCACCAGCGAATTATTGAAGCATCTGAAAGCGGATAACAAGAAAATTACCGCCCTGAAAATGACCGCGGAAAATTTCGCGGAACTGATTTGCCTGATTTACCAGGATAAGATCAATTCTTCCGCCGGCCAGCTCATTTTAGAAAAGATGTACTGGGAGGGCGGCGATCCGACCGATATCATGAAAGAATTGGGCTTGGAGCAGGTGGACAACACCGAGGAATTGGAGGCCGCGGTCCGGAAGATCATCGAGGCCAACCAGCCTCAGGTCGCGCAATACCGGCAAGGCAAAACCAATGTCTTCCAGTTCTTCGTCGGCCAGGTCATGGCGGCGACCCGCGGCAAAGCCAATCCGAAAATCGTCAAAGAAATCTTGGAAAAATTATTGAAATAAACAACTAACCGTACTTTCAACAATCGAGGAGAAGGGACATGGCGAAACAAAATCGCAATCAGATTAGCAGCACCCAAAAGGCAAATCGCGGCGCTAAGCAAAAAACCGATAAAAGACCCACTCACCGCTATAACGACGGTGATCTCAGCGGACTGAATTATCTGGAAGAAGCGATCTTCGAAATGGACGATGATGATTTCGAGGACGACGATTCTGTATTCTTCCCCGGCGTTACCAGTATTGGTCAGGCCGACATGCCAGAAGTGGATTTGTCGGATGATGAATTTAAATAATATTTTTAATCAAAAACCAGGGAGACCAAATGACTAATAATACTGATTCTGAAGTATCCGCGGCAGATCAGGAAGAAATTTCTAATAGTATCGCTTTCGGTCAGCCGGCCAAGACGGAAAATATCGCCCGTCGCCGCTTGGTTCTCACCGCCGTCGATCAAGAACTCGGCGGAATACCAGATACCTTCACTATTTTCCGCTTTTCTCACCCAGAAGCTTGGCAATTCGGTTACGAAGACCGCTGCTGCTGCCGCTGGGACTGAAATTTTAAAACCCACCCGCGCAAAACCCCGACCTAGGCCGGGGTTTTTTATTTATATATTCTTTTTACGCGTCGGTCAGGGGGATCAACCAATAATACTTGACTATACGGCGCGTCGCCATTGGCTGACTGCCCGCCGGGCGGACGTTTCGTTTTTCACCCATTTGATAAGCGCGCCCTGCTTCTGCCAGCGCTTGAACCAGGTCTGCTGCCGCTTGGCGAAACGATAAGAAGCGGTCGTCAGTTTCTCAACCATTTCCTGATAACTCAGCCGGCCCAGCAGATGCTCGCTGATGAACCGGTATTCCAAACCGAAAGCATGCAATCGTTCCCAAGACAAGCCGGCTTGATGCAGGCCCTGCACCTCCGCGACCAAGCCTGCTGTTTCTAGCCGTTCCAAGAGACGATATTCGATCCTCTCACGCATGATTTTGTCCGAGTGAGACAAACCAAGGATTAAAAAATCATAAGGTGATGGCTGCTTAAGCGATCGGTCGCCGCCCGCCTCAATGATTTCCAGGTAGCGGACCAAGCGGCGCGGATTATGCCGGTCGCTATTATTGAGCCGGCGGGCAAATTCCGGCTTCAGCCTGGCTAATTCCGCAAATAACTCTGCGGCTGCCTGCCCCTCTCGCTCCCGCCTTTTCTTGATGTTCGGGCGAACTTGCCCCAGTTGATAATTATCAACTATAGCCTGCAGATACAGGCCGCTGCCTCCGACGATTATCGGCAATTTCCCTTTACGTAAAATCTTTTCAATCGCCGCAAAGGCTAATTTCTGATATTTAGCCAGATCGAAGCTTTTGCGCGGATCAGCGATGTCTATCAGATGATAAGGAATTTCCCGGCCGTGCAGGCGATAAGCCGCTAAATCCTTGCCGGTCCCGACATCCATGCCCTTATAGACTTGCCGGCTATCGGCGCTGACTATTTCGCCGTTTAACTCAGCAGCCAGCTTGACGCCCAAAGCTGTCTTGCCGCTGGCGGTCGCACCCAAAACGACCAAAACCTTTGGCTTGACGCCTTTTTTAATACCTGTCTTGTGGATAACTTTATTTACCATATATACATATCATGCTAAAATTTAAGTAACCACGGGTTCGTTCTTTATAAAATCAAATCCAATGAAGGTTTTAGCAAAGAGCTGAACCATAACAAATAACCTTACCAAAGGAGTGTGTACAATGAGAAACAACAATTTTAGTCCGGCCAATTTGTTCAAAAAGAAAAATGCAAACTTGATGAACAATAACAGCGGTTTCCAACATTCAGCTCAGACAGTTGATAATGCAGCTACAGGTGCAGGCAATGGTGCGAATTATTTTCAAACCGAATAATTCTAACCAGATGATTTTTTACAAGATCGGAAGAATTTATTTCCGATCTTTTTTATTTTTCCGCGCTACCGGCTGCTTATGTTTCCGGAACGCCGCCACTGTCAGCCCCTCCAACCCGAAAGCTAAAACCTTATCGATTTTCACTTTGACGAATTCTCCGATCAATCCGCTCCGGGCTTTAGCGTTAGGGCCGGCAGACGTCTTGATCAAAACCGTATTATAATCGCCGGTCTTGCCGTAATATTTGCCACGCTTATTTTTCCCCTCCACCAAAACCTCGACAGTCTTCCCAAAATATTTCTGCTTATTCTTAAGCGCCGTTTCTTTCAAGACCTCATTCAAAAAATGGGCCCGCCGTTTCTTCTCAGCCGGACTGACATTATCTTTGAGTTTAGCCGCGGCAGTTCCCGGCCGCGGGCTGTACTGGGCGATATAGGCCAGGTCGAAATTTAGCTTTTTAAACAATTTGACCGTATTCATAAACTGCGCCTTGGTTTCACCCGGGAAGCCGACGATGACATCGGTCGTAATGGCAATGCCGGGCCGGGCTGCCCGCACTTTCCGAATCAGACGCTCATAGGCGGCAGCCTTATACTTACGGTTCATCGCTTGCAAAATCTGATCGTCTCCGGACTGGACCGCCAGATGCAAATGCGGACACACCTTGGACGAGGCGCCGATAACCTTGATCAGCTCATCGCTCATGTCTTTCGGATGACTGGAAGCGAAACGCAGCCAGAATTTGCCGGGCATCTTAACCAGCTGACGCAATAACCAAGGAAAATCATATTTCCCGTCCCGATAACTATTGACGTTCTGGGCGATCAGGACGATCTCCTTATAACCGGCCTTAACCAAACCGCGGACTTCTTGGAGCACATCTTGCGCCGGCCGGTAGACTTCGCGGCCGCGCGCATAAGGCACGACGCAATAAGCGCAGAAATTATTGCAGCCGTTGCCGATAGGCACGTAGGCCGAAAACCGGCTCTGATAGCGGGGCGGAATCTGCAGATATTTTTCGCCGGCACTCTGCCGCACCTCTTCCAAGCTGTAATAAGGATTGAATTTCTCGCCGGCCAAGAGCTCCGGCAGCTGCAGCATCTCATTTATCGGCAGAAAAATATCCGCCCGGCCGTCCAGGCGTTCCTGCACGTCAGGGCGGCGGCTCAAGCAGCCGGTGATGACGACTTTGGTCCGGGGATGGCGGCGCTTGATCTGGTCGACCAGGCCATAAACGCGGTCTTCGGCCATCTGCCTAACGCCGCAGGTATTGAGGATGACCGTGCCGGCTTGCTGGATATCGGCGGGCGCGAAGCCGCGGCTAATCAACAAAGCCGCCAAGCGTTCGCTGTCCGCCTGGTTCATCTGGCAACCGATCGTCATGATATTATAGGTCGGGTCCTGATGGTTGGTTTTTTTCTTCATAGGCCGGGGTGCTGGTCGCGCCAAGCGGCGCCGTGATCATCGCCCGCTCAATCCGATACAGGCCGAACCTGGCATTCAGCTTGCGCACCAGGCGCATATTAAGACCGTAGACATTTAATTTCCGCTCGTCCAGATAGGCGACATCAGCGTCGTTCAAGTAAAAATTATAATAATAGACCGGATAAGCCTCGATCAGTTTAGCCGTCGCCCGCAAGATCTCATCGTCCGGAATAGTCCCCATGATGACACGGCGTTCCGGCCAAAAGAACTTGTCATAATATCTGGTAATGATGATGGCGTCCGGTTCGGTCAGGCTCCAGACCCGCTCGGCGTTAAGCTTTTCCGCCAGATTATTATAGTATAGATAAGCCAACCCCTCTTCTGAACCGTATAATACGAAAACCAAGCTGATAATCAGGTAGATCAAAACGGCGACGGCTTGCAAGCCGGTTTCCCAAATTTGCCGCGCCCTAATGGCGCCGCGGCGGCTCACGGCCAAGCACGCCCGGCTCACCCGCACTATGGCCAAAGCGGCGAGCGGCATTAGACCGAGATAGAGCGGCAGCCAATAACGGGTATAGGAATTGCCGATGGTGAAGCGGGTCAGATCCGGATTGTCGTTGAATTTCCAGCTGCCGTAATAGAAAATTAACAAGGCCGAGGCGGCCAGCCAGGCCAAGATATAGGTTAGATATTTCTTCTGGAAACGGCGGCAATTCTGGACGATCAAGATGAGCAAGCCCAGGGCCGCGGCGTAAACCAGCGGAGCGAACATCTCCAAGACATAATGCCGCAGCATCTCTATAGACTGCGAATAATTGAACCCGAAATAGAAGACCTGCCGGAAAATCTGCCCTAAAGCGTGGCGGTAATATTGGAATTGGCCGCCCCAGGTAAATTGCCAGATCGCGCCGCCGGTCCGGGCCAGATCATCCAGCGAACGGTTCATCTCGTTATAACCGCCGTGCCAGAAAGAACCGTACAGGATCTGGTTATAATAGAAGACCGGCAGGAAGGCCAGGGCCAAGCCGGCGACAATCAGCATCAGCTTGGTCAGACCGAGACGCCGCAGATAGAACAGTCCGAGGATCAGCAACACCGGCGCCAGCCATAGCAACTCCGAAGTGCGGGTAATAAGCGCCAAACCGAAAAGCAGGCCGGCGCCTAAGGCGGCCGCGCTCTCCAGCCAGAAAAATTTGGTTCTAAACCAGACAAAAAACTTCTGGCGTTCCGGGGCCTGCCCTGGCCGTCCCAGGCTGAGCACGAACAGATATAGCCCGGCAATCAGGAAAACCAGAAATAGGACATTATGGAACATGCTGCGCGCCGTATAATAGATATAGACCGGGAAACCGGCTAAAAGGAAGGCTGACCACAAAGCGATCCGCTCGGAAAACAGCCGGCGCACCAGCAGATAGAAAAAAATAATGCCTAAAGCGGCAAATAAGGGGGTCAGGTAAGGGATAATGCCGATGCCGAACAGCGCCCCCAGGCTGCCATAGACCAAGATAATGCCCAAGAAACTGACCGGCTTGATCAGGCCGGCATCGCTCCGCACGCTGCGTGGCATTAACAGGTTGTCGCCGATGACGCTGGCCGGATCAAAAACGGCCAGCTGTCCGGTCTGGGCAAAATGCTTGGCAAAAAAATAATTGGCGGTTTCGTCCGGCGAAGACCATTTGACGTAATTACTATCCTGGGTCAGATAATTAAAACTCGCCGTACCAATAAAAAAAACAACGGCTAATAAGCTGGCAATAATCAGATTTAGTGGTTTTTTCCAAAACATTGGTTTAGCGGCATTACGTGATTATCTTATCTAAGATTACCACTTTTAGCAAGAATTTGCTATTATTAAATCATGCCCAGAAACACAATTTTTCCCGCTAAGATTATGAATAATCTTAGCGAAGACCTGCTTGTCCTAATCGCCCTCACCGCCGTCATCGGAGCGGCCGTCTATTATTTCTACGCCCTGAACTGGCCGGGCATCATTATCAGCCTGATCTTGATTATCGGCGCTTTTATCTTATACCGCCGGCGGCGCCGGCCGGAACATGAGCCAAGCGGCGGAGCGGCGGCCGCCACCCGGCACGGCAAGATTATCCTGATCGTTTACGGCCTCAGCTATTTGGCAATGATGCTGATCCTGCTGGCGGCCCGGACCGAGCGGGCCCTGATTTCGCCCTGGGAAATGGTTAATTATGGTTTTTTCTGGCTCTACGGCCTGGCGTCCCTCTTGCTCGCCCTGTTATTGCTCCTTAAGGAATCAGGTCGCTGGAAAATCCTCTTGTTATCCGCTCATTATTTCCTGTCGTTTGCCGTCGCTCTCATCGTCTATCAAATCGGTTACGGCTTTGATCCCTTCGTCCACCGGGCGACTATGGAACTCATCGCCGCCAAGGGGCTGGTGCTGCCGAAACCGCCATACTATCTGGGCCAGTACGGCCTGATCGTCATTATCAGCCGGCTCAGCGGCTTGACCATCCATTTCCTGAACCAGGTCCTGGTGCCGCTATTAAGCGCCCTATTCCTGCCGCCGGCCATCTACCGCTTCCTGATTTCGGACGACCAGACAGCGACAACGGAATCAAGAACCGGTAACCTTAATTATCTGGTCATCCTGTTTCTGCTGGCTATGACCTTTTCTCCCTTCATCCTGACGACGCCGCAGAACCTCGGTTATCTGTTTCTAATGCTAACGGTCTTAGCCGGACTGAGCCGCCGGCCGCTCGCGCCGGTCTTTTTGCTGGCTCTGGCTACCGTTGCCATACATCCCTTGACCGGCTTGCCGGCCCTGGCCTGGGCAACCTGGCTAGCTTATGAGCGGCGGCGGGAAAAACTGACGCCCCGAAGCAAAAAAACGCTGGCTTGGAGCATCTGGCTTTTCATTGCTCTGGGTCTGCCCGGCGCCCTGTTTTGGAGCAACGGCCATAGCCTGAATAATCTCAATAGCGGCTGGTCCGCCTGGTTCGCGCCGTTACAACAGCTGATCGCCGAACCAAGTTCGGCCGGCCGAGAAGACTGGCTATTGAATCTGATTTATTTTCTGGCCCATAACTATAACCTGCTGATTATCGCGGCTATTGTCGCCGCCTTCTGGTTCGCCCGCCGTCTAGAACTGGCGCGGCGCCGCTTGCTGCTCAACGGGCCGTTGTTTATGAGTACTGCCCTGATCACCGCCTATCTGCTTAGCCGGCAGATAAATTTCAACGACTTGATCGATTATGAGCAGGCGGCCTACGCCGACCGCCTCCCGATCATTGTCATGATTTTCTGCCTGCCGCTGTTAGCGGAGGCCGGCCGAGCGCTTATCGGGCGCATCCTGACCCGGCCGCGCCTGGAACGAGCCTGGTGGCTGGCTTGCGGCTTGATCCTCCTTTTGGCTAGTTTATACCTGTCTTACCCCCGCTTCGACAAATACTGGAACAGCCGCGGTTACAGCACCAGCGCCAATGACTTGGCCGCCGTCCGGTCCATAGCGGACCGGGCGACCGGACCCTATGTTGTCCTGGCCAACCAGCAGGTCAGCGCTGCCGCCCTGCAAGAATTCGGCTTCGACCATTATTACGAGAGCGCGGCCGGACCCTTATATTTTTATCCGATCCCGACCGGCGGACCGCTCTACCAGTATTATCTGGATATGGTTTATAAAAACCCCGTCCCAGCTAATCTGGACGGGGCCTGCCGGCTGGCCGGCGTGCCTGCCGTTTATCTTATCGTCAATAAATATTGGCACCAGAGCGGACGGATAATCAACGAAGCCAAGCTCCAGGCGGACAGCTGGTGGGATATCAATGGAGCGGTCTATATCTTCGCCTATAGCTGCTAGCGGTTCTCCCAATAGTCCCAGACCGGGCCGACCGAGAAAACCTTGTTATTCCCTTCCTGATGGATGATAACCAATAGTCGCAAATGGCTTAAATCTTCCCGGAGCGTGGCGCTCTTGCGGCCGGACAAAGTGATGGAAAGCTGCTTGGCCGCGGCCGGCGAGGCGGCCACCTGCAATTGCTTGGTAAAATCAGCGATGAATTCATTATCCTTTTCTGTCAACTTCACGCCGCTCAATTCCTTGACGACTATCTGTTTCAGCGATTCCAGGTTATCGGAAAAACCGCGAACGTCCTGCAAGGCCAGGCGGACGTCCGGCTCCAGCTGCAGAGCGGCGAACATCTTGAGCAGCATATTATTATTCGCCAGCAATTCATTAAGCAAGGCCAGATTGGGTTCGACATAAGAATTTTCGCTCCAGCGGGCCAGATTATCCAGACTCTGGCCTTTTTGAACCGGCGCAACCAGGAATTTATCCAGCGGCAGCTGCAAGTTGATCCAAGCGGCGGCGGCGGTCTGCAAAGTCCGGCTGGGCCAGGCCTGGGAACGGGCGAAGGCCGGCAATTGGCTCTTGTCCGCACCCAAAGCGGCCTTGATCAAACTTAGAGTCGTCCAATAATTATTCAGGTGCCAGACGCCGCTCTTATCCAGCTCCTGGCGCAAATCTCTGGCGGCGGCGGCATAACCGACGTAATTAGTATTTTCCGTAAAATAATCTTCGCCGACCACCGGGTGAACCAGGTTAATGACATCCAAAACGATGCCGTTGCAGCGGTGGTAATCATTGGACGGACGGCTCAAGCAGGCGGTGGCATTCACCGGCCGCGTGCTGCTGCCGGTATAGGTCGTGACGGCCGGTGCCACCAGGCGGTTGAAAATATAATCGTTGGGCCAATAAGGCTCGGCCAGCATCCGGAGGCCGAGCTGCGCTCGGTTCGCCGGATCGTTTTTGGCCAAAGCGCCGGAAATGGCCGGAAAATCATGGCTTAATAAGCGGACGCGCAGTTTTTCCAGGTTGGCCGTCGCCTCCTTGTTCTGATCGTCGAAAAGCTGTTCGAGATTATAGTCGGCCCCGAACAGATTGACTAAAGCGTCGCGATAATAAACATAGTCCAGCTGCGCCCGCAAGCCCTTGAAAAAAGACATCACCTTATAAATCCTGGCCCATTTGTTCTTGACTTCGGGCAGGCGGGAAAAGTCCTGGGCGATCAGGCTGGCGGCCGTGAGGTTAATGCGCCAATCCGCCTGATCCAATAAACAATCCGGGCAGTCTTTGCCCTTATAATTAAGTGGGAAAACGGAATTCAACCAGCGGGTAGTCAGATAGAAATTATTCAATTTGGCGTTGGCCAGATAATCGGCCGGCACGACGAATTCCGCGTAATTACGCGGATAGAGCGTGACCGGCGACTTGGTCTTGGTCCGGCCGTCGCGGATCAGCTTGACTTCGGCCAGGACATCGTCCCGCAGGTAAGGCGGCACCACGAAATAAAAATGGTCGGCTTCCGACGAGGTGAACAAGCCCGCCGGATTGGCTTCTCCTTTGGCCGCGACTTGGGCCGTGGTCGGTTTCAATAATTCCAGGGCGACGGCGAAGAAGGCCATTTCCAGCCGTTCGCCTTCCAGGACGGAATCGTTAATGTCGCCGATAGCGGCCAGACGGCTTTCGTAGCGATTCTTGGCGACATTGTACATTTCCCGGCTGATTTCCCAGAGATTGTCATAAAAAACGTTTTCCTCCACGTCCTTGAAGGTCTTCTTAAAAATATTCTGGTAATAGTAAATCAAAAAATCGCTGGTGATGACCAAGGGGATCTGGCGGCTGCTCAGGCCGCTATAGAGCGAATAAAAATCCGGCGCTTCTTTCGGCCAGGGATTGGCAATAGTCGTGAAGCCATAGTTATTGAGATTATCCAGGCCGGGATCCAGATCGAGTTTGCGGGAAACGTCATAATAGTTCATGACGTCTATCTTGACGTTAAGGGGCAGCTCATAATCGTTCAACCGGGACTTGAAAGAATTATCCGGCGCTTCGTAAAAGTCGCTGAAAGCGAGATATTCCACGGCTTGTCCGGAAGAAGTCGCGGTGTCGACCGAAGTCGTAGCCGTTTCCGGGACGTTCAGGTTCGGCAGGGTGGCCGGCGCGCTAGTCGCGGCCGGCGTGGAAGTCGCCGCCGGATTCTCCGGGCTCGCCGGCGTCAGCACATATTTGCTGGTCACGAACCAGATGCCGCCGATCAATAAGAGGCCGCCGATCGAAAAACCGGCGATCATCAGAAGCTTCTTCAGCGGCGAAGGCGGCTCCGGACTATCGGGAATGAATTCGGCCGGCGCCGATTGCTCCAATTCGGAAGACAGGATTGTCGGCTCTTCCAAGGGCATAACTTTATTTCAGATATTTATATTTATTCTGCAGATGCTGTTCATAGGTCCGGGCATAGATGACCTCTGGCTTATCCGGCGGGGTCAAAAAATAATTATAATCCGTCGACAAGGGATAAATGGCCGCCTCGATGGCTAGCAGGCCCGGATTGCAGATCGGGCCGGGCGGCAAGCCGCGATGTCGATAAGTATTGTACGGTGAATCAACCTCCAAGTCTTTGCCGCTATGGCTCGGCTGATTGTCGTTTAGGATGTAAGACAGGGTCGCGTCCGATTGCAGGGGCTGGCCGATCTTGAGCCGATCCCAGAAAATGCCGGAAATTATCCGCGCGTCGCGGTTATCGTTCTGCTGATAGTCAAGCGGCGCTTCCTTCTCGATGAGTGAAGCCATGGTCACGATTTCATAGATAGTCTTGCCCTGCGCCTTGATCTCCGCTCTCAGCTGCGGCGTCAATTTCTGGCCGAAATTGCCCAGCATCTTATCAATGACTTCCGGCACGGTCGAGCTGGCATAAATCCGATAAGTGTCCGGGAACAAGTAGCCTTCCAGGCCATAGTATTTCGGCTTATCCGCCAGAAAATCAAATTCCGCAGACCGGTCTTTTAGCGGCGGCAAATCTTTGGCCTGGCGGTAATCGACTTGCGGAAAACCGGCGACCTCCAGAAACTCTTCACTCTGCCATTTGCCTAAACGTTCGAAATACTGGCCGATATCGCGGCTGGTCCGGCCTTCCGGGATCTGGATGGTTTCTTCGGCCCGGGGAACGATGACCGGCGCTGGCGGCCGACGCAGGCGGCGGTATAATAATCCAGCTAAAACCAGTCCCGCCAGCAGCAGGGCGGCTAAAGACAAAACCAAAAGATATTTAAAAATCCGGCGCATATTATTTGCTTAGCCTGCTTTACCGGCTCGAGCAAGCTGTTTCTGCCGGGTTAGCTTGCGTCGGGCAGCCGAAGCGATGATTTCCGAACTGGCTCTTATCTTGCGGCCCAAGCCGTCAATCATCTTGATGCCCAATTTCTGGCAGACCGGATATTCCGGCACGTCGCCGACGCTGTGCCGGTCGCCGCCGTTGGCGAAAATATGCGGCTTAAGCTTGGCCAGGGAGCGGCGGACGCTCTTGTCCCGATCAATGGACAAAAAAACCTCATCGACATGCTTCAGAGCCTTGACGATCCTCAAGCGATCGGCCTGGGACATGAAAGGCACGCTGCCCTTGAGTTTGACCTGGTAATCATTATTGACGATGGCGACCAGTTTATCGCCCAGCTTTTTAGCCCTCTCGATCATATCCAGATGGCCGATATGGAGCGGGTTGAAATAGCCGGAAACGGCCACGACGACCGGTTTCTTAGATACTTTTTTACTTTTAATCATAAATAAAATAAGCGGTGTTTAACTGCTCATATTATAGCAAAAGACCTCCGGTCGGACAAATAAAAAACGGGAAAAGCCAGAAATAATTTTCTGATCGTTTTCCCGTTATATTGCTTAAATGAAAGTCACGCCGCATAAGGTGTCTTCTCCAAATAATCCTACTTTTTCAAACACCAAACCGCCTTTTCTCGTCGACAAGCTGAAAGTACTGTCTTCTTCGCCTTTAAAATAACAAGCTGCCATGAGCAAATCGACCGGTAAAAGAGAATCAAATAATTCCTTGGGATAGCCAATGGCGGCCGCAAAAACATCGAAGACCCCGGAAAGGATAATATCTTCAGGCAGAACCGATATGAATTTCCTAGCCTCTTCAGCGGTAAATCCTCGCAGCGCCAAGGGGAAATAAACAGCCGGCACCACCCCACCGGTCATAGCGGCTAATAGCCTGATATATCGACTATCACGGCGAAAGTCGATATTTTTAATCAGCGTCCGGACACGGCTGTTAAAATGTTGCGGGGCAAAAAATTTGAAGTAATATTTGTCCAGCCACGGCATAAAAAAATTTTCCAAGACAAAGCCGCAATCTTGGACTTCTACTTTAGGGAGAATGATCTGGAAATGGCTTTGGGACAATAGACCGGCTAGACGAGGGTCACTTTTGATTCGATCAATAATCTTATTGGTTCGCCTGGAAAAGGTTTCGAAATTAATTTGATCATCACCAGGCACAAAATCCGACATTCTCATAAACTCAGATACCGGTTTGTCAGAGGGGCGACATATATTATAATCTTCATGCGAAACATCAATATCTAAATTAATCGGCGGGATAAAACGACCGGATTTATCGACTAACTTAATCGTAGAAGCTTCCAGCCGGCAAACCTTATTCCCGGCTAAGATGTCTTGCGCCGCAGCTAATCCGCCGACTTTGTTCACCAGGGCCATGATCCGGCCATCAGGGAATTGATTTAGAGTTTCCAGAACGTCATATCCCGGATTTCCCACTTTACTGATTGGCATATAAGGATATTCCGGTTCGAACAAACGGACTGCCGCCCGATCCGCCAGAATTTCTTCTGCCGCCAGTATGCCGCCCAGTTTAAAGATAAAATCTAATTTACTGGTGGCATTAAAAGCATTTAAAATTTCTTCTGCTGTACTCATGATATTTTCTCCTCCCGGACTAATTTGCCCGGAAATAATTTACCACTATCCCCGTGGTCAGAGGTTTCTCAGCGATGAGCTTATTTAATTGTAAAGAACTGAGAATAGTTAAGATTACCATTATTACCATAATATGTCAATTACAAAAAGCCGCCCCTGAACGGGGCGGCTTGTTACTATTTACCTTAAATTTCACTCCAAGATTACATCATTCCCATGCCGCCGTAATCCGGCGCCTCATGGTTATGGCCGCCTTCCTTCTTCTCCGGCTTGTCGGTGATTACCGCTTCGGTGGTCAAAAACATCATGGCCGCCGAAGCCGCGTTTTCCAGAGCGGAACGCACGACCTTGGTCGGATCGACGATGCCGGCTTTGACCATATCGACGAATTCCCCGGTCGCGGCATTATAGCCTTTGACCGTTTTCGCCGCTTTGTTCTCTTCGATGATCCGTTGCAGGATCAAGGAACCGTCCACGCCGGCATTGGCCGCGATAGTCTTGATCGGTTCCAAAATCGCCTGATTGATAATCTTTTCGCCGACGGAACGGTTGGCGCCGTCGCTTAACTCACTCTCGAATTTGGCGAAATCATGCCCATAGCAAGCGACTGCTAAGGCCAAGCCGCCGCCCGGCACCACGCCTTCTTCAACCGCCGCCTTAGTGGCGTTCAAAGCGTCCTCGATGCGGTATTTCTTCTCTTTCATTTCCGTTTCCGTAGCCGCGCCGACTTTGATGACGGCGACGCCGCCGCCCAGCTTAGCCAGGCGTTCCTGCAGTTTTTCTTTATCAAAATCGGAATCGGATAATTCTTTTTCCTTCTTGATCGCCTCAATGCGGGCTTTGATGTCTTTTTCGTTCCCCTTGCCGTCGACAATAGTCGTATTATCCTTGGAAGCGACGACTTTGCGGGCCTGGCCCAGGTCGGAAAGCTCCGCCTTGTCCAGTTTCAGGCCGACCTCTTCGCTGATCACCCGGCCGCCGGTCAGCACCGCGATATCTTCCAGCATGGCTTTGCGCCGGTCGCCGAAGCCGGGCGCCTTGATGCCCAGGACATTAAAAGTCCCGCGCAGCTTATTGACCACGAAAGTCGCCAGCGCTTCGCCTTCGATATCTTCGGCGATGATGACGATGTCTTTTTTGCCGGACTGGATAACTTTTTCGAGCAGCGGCAGGATCTCCTGGATGGCAGCGATCTTCTTGTCGGTGATTAAAATATAAGGCTCGGCCATCTCCGCTTTCATCGTATCCTGATTGGTAATCATATAGGGCGAAACATAGCCCTTATCGAACTGCATGCCTTCCACCACTTCTTTTTCGATTCCGAACGACTGCCCTTCTTCGACGGTAATCACGCCTTCCTTGCCCACGCTCTCCATGGCTTCGGCGATAATAGCGCCGATTTCCGCGTCATTGGCGGAAATAGAGGCGACCTGGGCGATTTCTTCCTTGGTCGAGATCAATTTAGACATTTTCTTCAACTCGGAAACGATCTCACTGACGCGTTTCTCGATGCCTTTGCGGATCTCTATAGGATTGACGCCGGCCGCGACCAGCTTCAAGCCGACGTTGATGATGGCCTGAGCCAGGACGGTCGCCGTGGTCGTGCCGTCGCCAGCCGCGTCATTGGTCTTAGCCGCGACTTCCTTGATGATTTCCGCGCCGACGTTTTCGAACTTGTCTTCGAGTTCCACTTCCTTGGCGACAGTCACGCCATCTTTGGTAATAATCGGGGAACCATAACTTTTGGCAATCACCACGTTGCGGCCTTTCGGTCCGAGCGTGACTTTCACCGCGTTAGCCAATTGATCCACGCCTTTCTTCAGGGACAGGCGGGCTTTTTCGTCAAAAATTATCTGTTTGGACATATGGGTTTGCTTAATTAATGATTTATTCAATAATCGCGATAATATCGCTTTCGTTTAAAACTAAATATTCCACACCGTCGACTTTGACTTCATCTGGGGAATATTTCTTGAAGACGACCTGATCGCCAACTTTGACCGACATCTTAGCGACCTGGCCGTTATCCAAGACTTTGCCGGTGCCGACCGCCACGACTTCGCCCCGTTCCGGCTTTTCCTTGTCTATGGTATCCGGCAGAACGATGCCAGACTTGGTCACCTCCTCCTTGGGAAGAGCTTTGACGATAACATTGTTAGACAGTGGTTTGAGTTTCATATTTTTGTTTTATATTAAATGAATTTTATTAGCACTCAAATTGTCCGAGTGCTAAATCTGTTATTATTTTAGAGCTTTGCCAAAAGATTGTCAAGGCGCTTTAAATGCCCGCCTTAATGAATATTCGGCTCCTATGCCCAGCCGACCACGGCATATTTGGTAATAGCGATAACTTTATAGTACAATAATAATAAGTTAAAAAAAAATTATGAACATATTCCACGCCCTGATTCTCGGCCTGATAGAAGGCCTGACCGAATTCCTGCCGATCTCTTCGACGGCTCACCTGGTCCTTGCCGGCGAATGGCTGCGCCTTCCCTCTTCCGATTTTTTGAAGACTTTCGAAATCTCCATTCAGCTCGGCGCCATCCTGGCGGTCGTCGTCTTATACTGGAAACGGATCTGGTCGAGCTGGCAGCTCGTCGGCCGGATTATCGCCGCGTTCCTGCCTACGGCAGTTATCGGCCTGGCTTTTTATAAGACCGTCAAAGACTATCTGCTGGACAATACCTATATCATCGCCGCGGCTCTGTTCCTAGGCGGCATCGTGATCATTTGGTTTGAAAGATCTTATTCCCGCCGGCTCTCAGGTAAAGTCACGACTGTCGCCGCAGCTCTGGCAGACAATCAGGCTGTCTTGCCGCCCCAAACGATTTCTTATCAACAGGCGGTCGTCATCGGCCTCTGCCAATCGCTGGCGATCATCCCCGGCACCTCGCGGGCGGCCGCGACGATAATCGGCGGCCTGGGCCTGGGCATCAAACGTCAGGAAATCGTGGAGTTTTCGTTCTTGCTGGCGATCCCGACCATGCTGGCGGCGACCGGCTTGGATCTCATCAAGAGCCGGGCGGCGCTAGCGGCGCTCAGCGGCTACGACCTATCGGTCTGGCTGATCGGTTTTGTCATGGCTTTCATAACGGCGATCATCGGCGTCCGCTTCTTCCTCCGCTATATTCAAAAAAATGATTTCGTCGCCTTCGGCTGGTATCGCATCGTCTTCGGGCTGGCCATACTGGTCTGGCTCTTCCTGGCCTAATCAACTTGAGTTACTAATAAAAAACCCGATATTTAATCGGGTTTTTTATTTAATACCTATTAATCGGCTTCTTTAGAGCCAAGTTGCCACAAAAAATCAAAATAAGATCTCAGGGTATTGGAGAATTCCTTGCTTTCAATAATAAAGCCGAAATTCTCCGCGGTAGTGGAAATCATCGCGACCTTGAAATCATAAATCATGATCATGGAAGCATAAAACATATTGGGCGGCAAGTACCGCACATGGCGCTTCCACCGATCGCTTTCCTGGCCGTAGACTTCATCATGCACATCATCGGATTTAGGATGCAGGGCATAGGAAACAATATTGTTTTCCGCTCGTCTTTTGATATAGCTGGCGGAAAACTGCCGACCGGCGAATTCGATAAAATCTTTAACCCGGACAATCTGCTGAACCTTTTTGCTCCGGCATTTTAAAGTGTCTTCGTAAATTCTTTTGACTCCCTCGCGGCCTTCAAAAAATTGCAGGCGCGGCCGGAGCCCGTAAGAAGCAAGTAAATGGTTCAAATCCGGCAGAATAGCTTCCATGACTTTTTTTCGATTTTCTATGATGCCTAAAATAGCGCCCGGCTCCTGAGCCTGGAAAAATTTCATTTTCCCTTTAGAAAACAGGCTGACCAGACCCAAAGCAGCCAGCTCATCCAGGATCCCGTAGGCGGTCGTGCGCTTAATCCCGGATTTCCTGGCAATTTCCGGCACCTTGGCTTTCCCCAACTCTAAACAAGCTAAATAGATTTTAGCCTGCTTTTCTGTCAATCCGGCCTGGATTAATTGTTTTTCGTACATATTTTTAGACAACAATTATATGATATAATTTATGCTAAAATTTGTCAATATTTATAAAATTATCTTAAATAGTAGACAAAAAAATAGACTAATTATTTGACTTGTAATATCATTAAATGTTAATCGAGAAATTAAAGACATCGCCGTGATTAACCAAGCACTTTAACAATTTAAAATATAAAGGAATGAAAACTATGAAAAATCATGACCAACAAAACCGCTTAAATCTCCGCGCCAACTGGCTGAAAAGTAATTTGCCGGCCAAAATCGTTAATTTATGCCGCCGAAATAACATTAATATCCCGGTCGCCGACCCGACGGCCGCGCTATCTGAACCAGATGATTGGGGCAATTGGCAATGGCATGTGCAGCATCGACTAAGCTCGGTAGAAGAATTGCTGGCTATCCGGCCGGAATACGCCGGACAGGAAACGGCCTTAATGGACTGGCTGGAATCTTACGATCTGAGCATCCTGCCGCTTAATCAATTTCAACCCGACGGCATTAAAAAATTCTTACCGCAACCCGGCTTGATCCTGGCCTCCGATCCTTACGGCGTACAACAAGAACATGCTTTAGTTTTACAGGAAGAAAACGGTAAAAAGTTTTATCTAGCCACCCGCAAACCTCAATATGTCACTTTCCTGCCGATTATCAGCGGCGGCGCCAGGCGGATCTATTGCCCGATCGGCTGCCATGGCTGTTACCGCGGGCCGCAAACCAGATTTAACGAGCCATTGAGCCTGATCAAGAAAGACGGCTCTCGGGAGGAAATCTTCATGCTGCAGCCCCTGGAACAAATCGTCGGTTTGGTAGAACAATGGAATAACGATCCGCAGTATAAGGAAGTTTATGATATTCTGATATCCGGCGGCGAACCGATGATGCTCAGTAACGCAGCCTGGAAAGCTTTGCTAATAGAGCTGCAAAAAGCCAAGTACCTGCGTAGTTTCCGGATCTGTACCGGCGCTTTGTTTCTCGGTTTGCCTTTCCGCTTTGATGAAGAATTCATTAAACTGCTTACGGATTTCCGCGATCAGACCGGCATAACTGTTAAGTTAAGCGTTCATGTCAGCCACCCGGACAACATTACGCCGGAAGCGATCCTCTATGCCCGCCGTTTAATAGAGGCCGGCATCGAGTTGCTGCCTCAATGCCCTCTGGAGGCCGGGGTAAATTTCTGGCTCAACGATTTAGAGCGCAGCGAAAAAACTTTAAGAGAGCTGGATCGCCTCCTCGCTACCGCCGTCGGCATTCGGAATTATAAATGGATTATCGATATGCAGCGCCGGCGTGTTAATGAAGGCGTTTCCATCCTCAGCGCGATAAAAGTCTGGCAGCATCTCCATGATTGCCACCAAGGCGAATCTGACATTACCCGTCCGACTTCTTTAGCTTTATTCTTCCCGCACGAACGGGGCAATCTGAATCTATCCTATCATTCGCTCTGGGCCATCAAGATGCGGGTCGAGAGAAAATCCGGATTAGTCCATTACCAGATTCCCCACCCGGCCGGCGGTTGGCTTGATTATGAGGAACCGCTCTGGGCCGGAGTCAACGACAGCCGAAGCATCCTGGAAAAGATGAAGGAAAAATAAGTCCGGGCAAATTAAAAAGGCTATTTGAAAATAGCCTTTTTTTAATTTTATTGATTGACTTCAATCCAATTCCGGCACCTGCTCAATACGGCGGGTGTGTTCATCTACCGTAACTGCTATAAATTTAGCTTTACCCAGTAAATCCGGATAATTGTCAGCCAAAATCTTCTTGATATAGGAGCGGAAAAAATTAGCCTTTTCTTTAGCCCGATTCTCATCGACCCCTTTCTGTTTAAAGGGTGCTGAGGATAGAACTAAAAATCCGTCATCACTGATCCGTCCAGATTTCATATTATCAGCGATGATGCTGATCGCCGTAATAATCGGCTTGGATAAATCCGGGTCAAACGGTCCGACTAGCAACGCGGTATTCGGTTCGTGCAACCAGTCAAACCCTCGCCCGACTCCCAAAACCCATTCGTTATGCTGCATTTCGGTCAGATCACGGTTAGACTCCCGAACCTCCCTAATATGATTAATGTTGCCATGGATCAAAGGGATTATGTCTTGTCTAACCACGCTGTCCATATCCGGATATAATTCATTGATCACTCCTGACAAATAGTCAGATTTATCCGACATCTTTTCGGAACAATAAACTATATTCGAACCTTTCGGATCTTGAGGATGAAAAACCAAGGAATCGGTATCAGTTTCCAGTCCCATAACGATCGGGAAGACTACCTGATTGTTATGACCGAAAAAACGATTTACCTGATTATGGAATTTCACCGTAAAATCGAAAGCAGCGTCGCGATCGTAATGAAATCCGGCACAACCACGATGTCCGTCGCCCTTAGAGTAGTGGTAGGTGACAATAATTAACGACTTCCGGCCCTTTGAGATGCCGTAATCAACCCAGTTTTTCACATCTTCGCCCAAGAGAGGCCAACCTAAATCAAAATAGCCACCGATATTACGGTAGGGGCGGAGGATGCCTAGGGGGGTATGGGTAACTAACGGGATGTGAATGCGGCCGTCCATGCATTTGAAGGCGGCGATTTCAGTGGGATGGTTGACACGATATAGTTGCCGCGACGGTCTGGTGCGAACAAACTCGTCTGAATGCTGCTTGTTTAGATCAAGCAACCATTCGATTTTTTCAGTAATGGTTTTACCATTCATTTGGTGGGTTCCTTTTTTCTGTTTTGATAAAGTACTATTCATAAAAACATTAAATTATATAATGAATTCTATTTTTTGTCAATACTATCAATATTCTTCAGCTTTCGCCAACGGCTGACCGCCCGTAAACGGGCCAATTCCTTTTCCAGCTTGGCCGTCACATCAGCGAATTGGACGTCATCTATGGCTTTGGCGTTCTGCTTCAGGTCTAGCGCCCGCTGCTGCGCCGCCTGGATGCGCGCTTCATCCAGTTCGTCCGCCCGTTCCGCCGTATCGGCCAGGATAACCACTTTGTCTTTCATGACTTCAATGAAGCCGCCGGATACGGACATGATCTCCCGTTCGTTATTCAGGCGCCGGACTTCGATAACGCCCGGCTCTAAGATGGAAACCAAGGGTATATGATCAGGCAAAACCGTGATCTCGCCGGTAGTCGTCGGCACGCTGACTTGTAGCACCTCCTCGCGCAGGACAGTGCGCTCCGGCGTGACGATCTCGAATTGTATAGTCTTCTGGGCCATAAATATATTAACCTGTTTTTACTCTAAAACCCGGATTTTAAGCAGCGACATCCTCGATGCTGCCACGCATATAGAATAAATCTTCCGACTTATCATCATGCTTGCCGTCTAGGATTTCTTTGAAACCGCGAATAGTGTCGGCCAGTTTGACGTATTTGCCGGGGCGGCCGGTAAAGGTCTCACCGACGAAGAAAGGCTGCGACAGGAAGCGCTGGATCTTACGGGCACGGGCGACAATGACCTTGTCTTCAGCCGACAGTTCTTCCATGCCCAAGATAGCGATGATATCCTGCAAATCCTTATAGCGCTGCAAAATCTTCTGGACGCCGCGGGCGACTTCATAATGCTCCTGACCGACGACTTTCGGATCCAAGATAATCGAGGAGGAATCCAGCGGATCAACGGCCGGATAAAGTCCTAATTCCGCCAAGGAACGTGCTAAAACTACGGTAGAATCCAGGTGGCCGAAAGTGGTAGCCGGCGCCGGATCGGTCAGATCGTCGGCCGGTACGTAAACCGCCTGAATGGAAGTAATAGAACCGTTCTTGGTAGAAGTGATGCGTTCCTGGAGTTCGCCCATTTCCGAGGCCAGGGTCGGCTGGTAGCCGACGGCCGACGGCATGCGGCCCAAGAGGGCGGAAACTTCCGAACCGGCCTGGGTGAAACGGAAAATGTTATCGACGAAGAACAAGACATCCTGATTCTTTTCATCGCGGAAGTATTCGGCGATCGCCAAGCCGGCCAGGGCCACGCGGGCACGGGCGCCCGGCGGTTCATTCATCTGGCCGAAGACCATGGCCACCTTGCTGAGCACGCCGCTCTCTTTGAATTCATGATATAAATCATTGCCTTCGCGGGTTCGTTCCCCGACGCCGGCAAACACGGAGTAACCGCCGTGTTCGGAAGCGATATTATGGATGAGCTCCTGGATGACGACCGTCTTGCCCACGCCGGCGCCGCCGAACATGCCGACTTTGCCGCCTTTGACGATCGGGCAGATGAGGTCGATGACCTTGATGCCGGTTTCCAAGATTTCCGTCTTGATGGACTGATCGACGAATTCCGGCGCCGGACGGTGGATCGGGTATTTCTTATCGGTCTTAGCCGCCGCGCCCCCGTCGACCACATTACCCAAGACATCGAAGATGCGGCCCAGGGTCTCCTGGCCGACCGGCACGCTTATAGGCGCGCCGGTGTCTAAAGCCGTATCGCCGCGCTTCAGCCCGTCCGTCGAACCCATGGCGACCGTCCTAACGATATTGGCGCCGATATGCTGCTCGACTTCCAAGATCAGCTTCTGGCCGCGCAGTTCGACGGCCAAAGCGTTATAGATTTCCGGCAGCTTATCCTCGAAATAGACGTCGACGACCACGCCGATGATCTGCTTGATGATGCCGGTGCTTGATTTGAGCTCTTTCATATTTTTAAATTATTTTAATTGGCTAAGGCATTCGCCCCGGCGGAAATCTCCGCGATTTCCGCGGTAATGCCGGCCTGGCGCGCTTTATTATAAAATAGGGTCAATTCGCTCACCATATCCTCGGCCGCCTCCGTCGCCTGGTGCATGGCTGTCATCCGGGCGCTATGCTCCGAAGCGTTAGCTTCCAGAAAAGCCTGATACAGCTGGGTTTCCAAGAGGCGCGGAATAATGAAATCAAGAACCGCCCGCGGATTTGGTTCGAATTTATATTCAAATTTAAAATCATGGCTGCTTAAGTGCTGCTCGGCTTTCCGGGCCAGGAATTCCTGGCTGATAGCCGCTTTTGATCCCTCGCCGACTAGACCCAGGTATTCATCGGACGCACTGATCTCTATCGGCAGCAGCTGCTTGACGCGCGGCACCTGCTTGGCGGCGTTGACAAAATCGGTATAAGCGACCAGGACTTTGTCGTACCGGCCGGACTGATAGCCGTCCATCACCAATCTGATAATCGGGTAAATATCTTTGACATCGGCCAGGAGATCGCTTTTCTCGAATTCCGCCGCCACGTTATGGCCGCGCGGCTGAACGACCGCGCCTTTCTTGCCGACCAAAATGAAGTCAGTCGCGATCTGATGGCGCTTCAAGGAATCCTCCGCCTTGCCGATGACCGCCGTATTATAAGCGCCGCACATGCCGCGATTGGAGGTAATCAGGATGACCGCCGCTTTCTTGATTTCGGCGCGCGGCGTCAGTAGCGGATGAAGCGCCTGCTCCTGGTCCGTCGCCAGTTGCGCCAAATGCAAAACCGTTTCCCAGCTCAAATTCGCGTAAGTCCGGGTCTTTAAGACGGCTTCTATCGCCTTGCGCATCTTGGCGGCCGCCACCATTTCCATCGCCTTGGTTATTTTCTTGGTGCTGGTGATGGATTTGATGCGGCGGGATATCTCCTTGGTCTTAGCCATATTTCGTCAGAATAACATCTACTTGCTTAAATAATCTAAAGTTCCTTTGTAACCGGTAAGTAATTCTTTTATCTGCGTTTCGATTTCCGGCGTGAGCTCCTTCTTGTCGTTAATCGCTTTCAAGACGGCGTCGTGCAGATCGGCATATTTATACAGGCCGGCTTCGAATTCGCGAACCCGCTCCACCGGCACGTCGTTCATCAGACCGTTGATCAGGGTATAATAGACCAAGACCTGCTTGGCAACCGGCAAAGGCTGGTATTGATCCTGCTTGAAGATTTCATACAGCCGCCGGCCGCGTTCCAGCTTGGCCTTGGTGTCGGCGTCCAGATCGGAACCGAACTGGGCGAAAGCCGCGAGTTCGCGGTACTGGGCCGCTTCCAGACGCATCTGGCCAGCTACTTTCTTCATCGCCTTGATCTGGGCGGAAGAACCGACGCGGGAGACGGACAAACCGGCGTTCACGGCCGGCCGGTTACCCTTATAGAACAGATCCGGCTCCAAGAAGATCTGGCCGTCGGTGATGGAGATGACGTTGGTCGGAATATAGGCGGACAAATCGCCGGCCTGAGTCTCGATGATCGGCAGCGCGGTAATGGAACCGCCACCGTATTCTTTGTTCAGCTTGCAGGCGCGTTCCAACAAGCGGGAATGCAGGTAGAAGACGTCGCCCGGGTAAGCTTCGCGGCCCGGCGGGCGGCGGAGCAGCAAGGAAATTTCGCGATAAGATACGGCGTGCTTGGACAGGTCGTCATAAATGATCAGGACGTCTTCGCCTTTATCCAAAAAATATTCAGCCATGGCGCAGCCGGCATAAGGCGCAATATATAATAAGGAGGCGGGGGTGGACGCGCCGGCCAAAACGACGGTGGTATAATCCATGGCGCCGGCTTCCGTCAATTTGGCGACGATATTGGCGACCTTGGATTCTTTCTGGCCGATAGCGACATAGATGCACTTCATGTTCTGGCCTTGCTGGTTGATGATCGTATCGATGGCAATGGCGGTCTTACCCAGCTGGCGGTCGCCGATGATGAGCTCGCGCTGGCCGCGGCCGATGGGAATCATAGCATCGATGGCTTTGATGCCGGTCTGGACCGGCTGCCGGACGCCTTCGCGGGTAATGACGCCGGGGGCGATTTTCTCGATCGGGTAGAACTGAGAGGTCGAGACCTTGCCTTTGCCGTCCAGCGGTTCGCCGAGCGGATTGACTACGCGGCCGATCAGGCCTTCGCCGACCGGCACTTCCAGGATGCGCTTGGTCGCGTGGACCTCCGTCCCTTCCTTGATGGCCGTATAGTCGCCCAGGATGATCGCGCCGACCTGGCTCTCTTCCAGATTCAAGGCCACGCCGGCCACTTCGCCGGAGTCGGTTTGGAAAGTCAAGATTTCCGACATCATGGCTTCGGACAAACCGGAAATCAGGGCGATGCCGTCGGAAACCTTCAGCACCCGGCCGACCGACTGTTCGCTGATTTTCGCCTGGAAACCGGAGATTTCCTCCTTCAGCTGTTCAATGATGAAATCCTTGGTGGTTGACATAATATTTTAGCTAATTACTAATTTTATTTTTTAAGCTGGCCAGGCTGCTTCTCAAGCTGCCGTCCAAGACTCGGCTGTCATAGCTCAAGACGAAACCGCCTAACAGGCCGGGATCGGTCTTCTCGCTTAAGCGAACTGTTTTGGCGCGAGTACGGCCCTTAAGATAATCAATGATCATTTCTTTGCCGGCGGAGCCTAAATCTCTGGCACTCACCAGTTCCGCCGACAATTCGCCGTACGCCTGATCCCGGATTTCCTGGAAAGCGGCGATGATCGCCGCCGCTTGCGACAAAGCTCGGTCGCGCGCCAGCCGCTCCACAAAATTCTTCAAAACCTTCTTAACGCCGGCCGCGTCCTGGCCTTCCAGGGCGGCGAACAGACCGGCGGCATATTGTCTGGCGGATATCTTCATATTTATTTGACCAGTTTCTTAATCAATTCCCGGTCCTTCTCGCCGTTCATCTTTTCGCCCAGTAATTTTTCCGCGGCCGCGATGACCAGATCGGCTACTTCTTTCTTGATCTCTTTCAGGGTTTCCGCCTTTTCCCGGACCAGCTTGGCTTTCTCCTCGTTAATGACCGCTCCGATATCGGCCTTGGCTTTGGCCAAGAGCTCGCCGCGCTTGGCTTCGCCCTGCTTATCCGCTTCAACGATGATCGCTTCCGCCTGCTGTTTGGCGGCGGCGATTATTTCCTCACGTTCGGCCGCCGAAGCGGCCAGGCGTTTTTCGATCTCGTCGGCCTCTTTCAGGCTCTTGTCGATCTTAGCCGAACGCTCGGCCATGACCTTGACCAAGGGCTTGAAAGCGAAAAAATACAGGACGGAAAAAACGATGGCGAAATTGACGACTTGCGCGACAAACAGGCCGAGGTCGACGTGGAAAGTGGCGATTAATGATTCCATACGCTTGATTAAAATTAAAAATTGAAAATTGAAGATTAATGGCCATTAATCTCCAATCGTTCAAGCTTCAATTATTTGATGCTGAAAGCGATAACCAGGGCGTAAATGGCGATGGCTTCGGCGAAGGCGGAAACGAGCAGCATCGGCACCAGGATCTTGCCGGCGGCTTCCGGGTTGCGGCCGATCGCTTCCATGGCCTTAGAGCCGATCCAACCGATACTGAAAGCCGGGATAATCGAGCCGACGCTGATCGCCAAGGCTTTCGCAAACATGACATTTTCCATAATTTTTTTATGAGCCGGAACCTGAATAAATCTATTGAGGCGCCGGCTACTATTTATTATTATTTAAATTAATGCTCTTCCGCGTTGGTCGCTATGGTCATATAGGTCAGGACCAACATGCCGAAAATCGTCGCCTGGATCAGGCCGACCAAGACTTCTAGGAACAGGAACGGAATCGGCGCGCCGAAAGCCAGGATAGCGGAAATGGAGGCCAAGAGGACTTCGCCGGCAAAAATATTGCCGAATAGACGGAAAGCCAGGCTGGCGATCTTGGCCAGTTCGCCGACCACCTCGATTAAGCCGACGAAAGCCTTGATCGGATTGACCAAAATGATCATCGGATCCTTGGTGATTTTCTTCGGAATTTCCAGGAAAGCCTTGATATTGATGAACTTGTTCAGATATTTCCACCAACCCAGGGCAATGACGCCGAAAATATGGCTTAAAACCACGCCGACCGTCGCCAAAGCGAGCGTCGTATTGATATCGGCGGTCGCGCCGCGCAGGTAAGGCACGAAAATCAATTCTTCCCCCTCTTGCACTATTTGGCCGATGGAACCGACGCCCGGCAACAAGCCCATCCAGTTATTGAAGAGCACGAAAAAGAAAAACGCCAGGACGACCGGCGCAAATTTCAAAGATCGTTCCCGGCTGCCGGTGACGTCGTCGAAAATACCCAAAAAACCATCGACGATCATCTCAAAGACATTTTGGATGCCGGTCGGGACCTGCTTCAGGCTGCGCCGTATAGCCAGGGACAAGCCGATCACAATCACTAAAGCCAGCCCGGCCGTCAATAAAGAATTGGTCACGGCAAAATGGCCGAGATGAGCGATCGGTTCGGCAAACAAAGTATTCTCATGGATGATTTCTCCTGCCATGTTATTTTTTCTGGTTCTTTTGAAGGTCGGCTGACTGGCCGGCGTCCGGATCTTTCTGCTCCCAACGCTTGGCTTCTTTCAGGGTGCTGCTGACTAAACCGTACATCGAAACGAAAAAAAAGAAAGCGATCGTGATCAGGAACAGCCAGGGATCGGTATGAAATTTTTGATCCAGCCACTTGCCTAAATAGAGCCCGATGATTACCGGAAAAGCGATCCAACCGGAAATGTTAGCCATTATCCTTAAGGCGCTATCCCAGGAATCGTGCTTCATATTTTTAGGCCATAACTTTTATAGCGTAAAAAAACCTCTATGTCAACCCTCCGGTTTTTCCGGCCGGGCCGATTTTTTATGGTTAGATTCGGAAAAAAGACCGGGCGGTCGCCGTAGTCATTTCCGCCACCTTTTCCGGCTTGATACCCCGGATGTCGGCGATGCGGTTAGCGACATATTGCACTAATATTGGCTCATTTCTTTGGCCACGAAAAGGTTCCGGAGTCATATAGGGAGTATCCGTCTCAATCATCAGCTTGTCCAAGGGAATCTTCCGAATAAGATCATCCCATTGCTGGCTGAAAGTGATCAGGCCGGTAAACGAGATCAGCAGGCCGAGCTTGAAATACTTCCAGGCCAGATCTTCATCGCCCGAGAAACAATGCAGCACGCCCCAGGGCCGGTCCGTTGGAATCAGCCGGGCGTATTCCTTCTTGAAATCCTGCAGCATGGCCAGGAGGTCGTCGTGCGCTTGGCGGCAATGAATGATGACCGGCAAATCCAGGCTGCGCGCCAAGAGCAACTGCTGAGCGAATACTTCCTGTTGTTTCTTCTTGACGGCGGAGACATCCTTGGTCGGGTCCAGGCGGTAATAATCTAAGCCGACCTCGCCGATGGCGACGACTTTTTCAAATTTAGCCAGCTTCTCATAGCTGTCGTAATCAAAATCTTCCGCCCGGGCGATAAAGCCCTTATCCCCTTCTTCGCCGGTATCGACCGGGCTATTCTCCAAATGCACCGGATGCAAACCGACGGCGGCATAGACGCCCCGTTCATATCTATTGGCATAATCCAGGGCGCGGCCGGAAGTCTTAAGTTCCGCGCCGACTAAGACCATCCAGGTATTGTCGTCTAAAGAACGCCGAATCACGGCGTCGGCGTCATTCTTGAAAGCGGCGAAATTAACGTGAGCATGAGTATCGATGAGCATAAAGTAAAAAAATTTAATTATCGGCCGGCTGAGCATTAACGCGGCTATTGGCATTAACGCGGCCATTTACCGGAAAAGCGGCCGGCGGCATAAGGGACGGATGCGCCAGCTACTTAAAAAACGCGAAAATCGCGCCTTTTGAGTCCTGCGGCCTATCTATAAATACGCTGATTACTGCTGGTCCTTCTCCTGGCTCTGGGGTTGAGCGGGCGCCGGCTCGGTAGTTGGCTGAGCGGCGGCCGGATTTTCCGGAACTGAAGCGGCTTTATCCTTCTGCTCGCAGTTGCATTTGCAGCCGAACAGTTTCATCAACCAGTTGCAATGCTGGCACATAATTTTATATTTATAATGAATAAATACTCTTTTATTGTAGCATTCTAGGCCGAAAAGTCAACGAAAGCGCGGCCATAGGCTAATTTCACGACAAATAAATAAGATGGTAATAACGGCAGAAACCACTATAATCCCAGCTCGGAGATCAGCTGCTTCTGCTTCTTATTTAGGCCGCTCGGTATCTTCACGATGACCTTGACGAAATGGTCACCGACGCCGCGGTGCTGGAGCTTGGCAATGCCTTTTTCTTTCAACTTGAAGACCGTGCCCGACTGGGTGCCTTCGGGAATTTTTAATTTCAGGGAGCCGTGAATCGTTTCCACTTCGACCTTGTCGCCCAAAATCGCCTGCTGTAAGCTGATGGTTTCTTCGGTTCTGATGTCATAGCCGTCCCGGACGAATTTCTTATGCGGATTGACTTTGACGCGCAGATACAAATCGCCGGCCGGCGCGCCTTTTTCTCCGGCTTCGCCTTGGCCGCTCAAACGGATGGACTCGCCGCTATCGATCCCGGCCGGAATGCGGACTTTCAGCTTGACGGTCTGGCGATGGACGCCGCTGCCGCCGCAGCGGCTGCATTTCTGACTATAAATTTTGCCTTCGCCGCTACAGGCCGTGCAGGTCGCCTGGGTCTGGATATTGCCCAGGATAGTCCGCTGGACGCGCACCACCCGACCCGTACCATTACAAGTGTGGCAGGTCTCGACCTTGGCGCCCGGCTCGGCGCCTTGGCCGTGGCAATGTTCGCAAACCGCGTTCTTAGGAAAGTTAAGTTCATGCTCCGTGCCGAAAGCCGCTTCCAAGAAATCTATGGCCAGCGACATCTCCAGGTCGCGGCCCCGGCTCTGGCGCTTGGCGCCGCCGCGCGAACCGCCGAAACCGAAGATATCGCCGAAGCCACCGAACATATCGCCTAAGTCTTCAAAATCGAAATTCATGCCGGCGCCGTTCTGGAAGCCGGAGAAACCGGAAAAGCCGCCGGCATTACCGTAACCGCCGGCTTGGCCGTGCTGGAAAGCCGGACCGAACTGGTCGTATTGCCGGCGTTTGTCCGCGTTGCCTAAAACCTGATAAGCCTCGTTAAGCTCCTTGAATTTCTCGGCGTCGCCGCCTTTGTCCGGATGATGCTCATGCGCTTTCTTGCGGAAAGCGCTCTTGATCTCATCCGGCGTGGCAGTCTTCTTGACGCCCAGGATATCGTAATAATCTTTAGACATAATTAAAGGCGGTTATGCGCGCAGATGTCGGCGTAGAAACGGGCCGACGGCCGGGCTTGACGCTCATAATTTTGATAATTGACTTCATATAGTCCGAAACGGGGATGAAAACCCATGGCCCATTCGAAATTATCTAGGAGCGACCAATGGAAATAGCCTTTGACCGGAACACCGGCCCGAATCACCCGATGCGTCTGTTCCAGAATCTTTCGGATATACCAGGCGCAAAGAAACGGAGGCGGAAAAATTAAACTCTTACCCCCGTCAGACATATTATAAATTGTTAACGAGATCTTTAATTAAGGGGCTTTGCCCTTTGGCTCTCAAGTCTCTGATATAATTTTTAACATCCGCCGGCTTGCTATTATTATCCAGATAAAATGATAATACCTGATCGCTAATGGCAGCAATTTCCTTAAGGCAATCATCAATATCACCGATAGACCAACTAGAATTTCCTTTTTTAATCAAACCTTTTTCCAATAAACGACTAAAGATAGCAGTACCGCAAATATAATATGGCTCGCCGGTGCTGGCTTTTTTATCAGATTTATTTTTTAGATAGTCTAGGTTGGTGCCTAATTTCGCCAGCAACTGGCTCTTCATGTCGACGCCGGCCGGCAAAACCCCTCTTTGAGCGGCCTCTAGTAATATTCTAATATCGAGCGTTTCCGCTTTTAACTCCTCTAAGATTTCCGCTTCAAAGCTCTGGCCGACCCTTTTCCCCACCTTTTTATCTTCCTGATCCAAGACATTGTGGCTGATCTCATGCAGGACCGTCCCGACTTCAGCCGCCCGAGCATAGGCCGATTCTTCTATATGTTCCGTCTTAAACATCTTGCCCAGCAAGGGGACCTCTTTAGCCGTAGCGACTTCCGTCACGGCATTAGTATGCGATAGGATTTGATGCTCGTTGGATTCGCCTCTGGTCATCCAATATAAATTAGGCCCGAATGCCCAAGGTTGATAATTTAATCTGACATTAGGGATCTGATAGTCTTTAGCTAAACTGCGCTTATGGGCATCAAGCATTTTCTGGGCGATTTCCGTGAAGGCCTGAAAATCGTTTTCTTGTTCTTTGGTTTCTTTGGTCCGCAAGCCTAAACGGATTTCCGCATCAATCTTGCCGGCCTCTCCGGCAGACGAAGAACCGCCCTGAGTAACCATCATGATCGGACAATCCGCGTTACTTACCGCTTGAGCGGCCTGATATAGATCGTCCCATTCTTTATCTAGAACTGCCGGCTCGATGCTTTGGGAACCATAGACCCGCGCGGCTTGCTGCAAATAGTCGGCTAAACTCACATAACCGACAGGCAAGCGCCCCGCCGCACTATCCGATTTGACCCGCGCCGATAAAGCTTCCAGACGGGACTGGATCTTATCCCACTCATAAGGAAATATTTCCGTATAGGTCTTAATATCAATATCCTCGCTTCTGGGATCCTTATACAGATCATAGAGATACTGGGAGCCTGGTTCATCATTCAGTTTAGTTTCTTCTGAGCCTCCGGGCAAATCAGCTAATTCGATCTGTTTGACATAAGCATGATCAATATACTTACCTAACATTGCGGCCAGGTCGACGAATAATTTTAATTCTTCAGGACTCAGGCCGATCTTCTTGCCAATCGCCCGCAAAATCTGCGGATCGCCATCTTTCAACCAATGTTCCATGACGGCGATAGACGCTAATTGCCTTTCTGATGAAGCCACTACTAGAGTCCGCCAAGCCTCCGGGTTAACGGTTCTCAGGCTTTCCAATACCCCGAATTGGCGCAGAGAAAAACTCTGGCTGAACTCTGCCGGATTATTCAACAGGGTCAACACCGCGTCCGTCTCCGGATCGTCCGGATTGATAGTTTGTCGCCAAGCCGCTGATTTATTCTCAATTAGCCCCTGGACGGATTGTTCCCAAGTCTGGTTGACCTCGTCTTTAGCGGTTTCAAAGATATCAGCCGCGGAATTAATTTTTTCCTGATTTGGCAAGGCCGGCCAGCCTTCTTTTTCCACTTGGCTCTTTAACGCCGAGCGGATTTCCAGGCCAAACTTAATATAAGCAGGCGGATCTGACTGCTCTTTTCCCGTCTTCAATACGTCCATCCTATTTTTAGGATCAGCGCCCTGAGGAAAACTTTCGCCGAAACGCATATATTTTTGGCTGCCGGCTAGCTGGCACAAATCCGGCGGCGAGTTATTTCTTCTCTTCCACTTCGCCTTCGACGACGTTATCGTCCTTTTTCTCGCTGCCAGCCTCAGACGCGCCCGCGCCCGGATTGGCGCCGGCGGACTGGGCATTGGCGCCAGCTCCCGGTTGCGACTGATACATGGCGGCACCGATCTTCTGGGCGATGGCGTTCAATTCTTCCATCTTCTTCTTGAGTTCGTCGGCGCCAGCCGTATCCTTGAGCTTCTTAAGCTCGGCCGTCTTGTCTTCCAGTTCTTTCTTGTCCTCGGGCTTCATCTTGTCGCCGCTTTCCTTAAGCATCTTTTCCATCGTGAAGACGACGGCATCGGCCTGGTTCTTGATTTCCACTTCCTCCTTTTTCTTCTTATCTTCTTCAGCGTGTAGTTCCGCTTCCTTTTTCATCTTCTCGATCTCGTCCTTGGACAGGCCGGAAGAGGCGGTGATGGTTATTTTCTGCTGCTTGTTGGTCGCCTTATCGGTCGCGGAAACATTCAGGATGCCGTTAGCGTCGATGTCGAATTTGACTTCGATCTGCGGGATGCCGCGCGGCGCGGACGGAATGCCGTCCAGAGTGAAATGCCCCAAAGTCTTATTGTCATGCGCCATCGGGCGTTCGCCCTGAACAATATGGATCTCGACCGCGGTCTGGCCGTCGGCCGCCGTGGAAAAGACCTGCGACTTGGAAGTCGGGATAGTCGTATTGCGCTCGATAAGCGGAGTGGCGACGCCGCCCAAAGTCTCGATGCCTAAAGTAAGCGGGGTGACATCCAGGAGCAGGACGTCCTTGACGTCGCCCTGCAGCACGCCCGCCTGGACCGCCGCGCCCAAAGCGACGACCTCGTCCGGATTGACGCTCAGGTTCGGTTCCTTGCCGAAAAATTCCTTGACTTTCTGCTGGACCAGCGGCATGCGAGTCATGCCGCCGACCAGAACGACCTCTTCAATATCCGACACGGTATAACCGGCATCGGCCAGCGCCTTCCGGCACGGCTCGATGGTCTGGTCGACCAAATCCATGACCAGAGCTTCCAGTTTCGCCCGGGATAATTTCATAACCAGATGTTTCGGTCCGTTGGCGTCGGTAGAAATGAAGGGCTGGTTGATTTCGGTTTCCTGGGCCGTGGATAATTCTATTTTCGCCTTCTCGGCCGCTTCCTTGATGCGCTGCAAAGCCAAAGTATCCTTAGACAGATCGAGGCCCTGATCTTTCTTGAACTCTTCGATAATCCAAGCGATGACGCGCTGATCAAAATCTTCGCCGCCCAGGTGCGTATCGCCGTTAGTCGCCTTGACTTCCACGGTATCGGCGGAAATGTCCAGGACGGACACGTCGAAAGTGCCGCCGCCCAGATCATAGACGACGATCTGCTGGCCCTGCTTCTTGTCGAAGCCGTAAGCCAAGGCCGCGGCGGTCGGCTCATTGATGATGCGCTTCACTTCCAAACCGGCGATCTGCCCGGCGTCCTTGGTCGCTTGGCGCTGCGAATCGTTGAAATAAGCGGGTACGGTAATGATCGCCTCGGTAATCTTCTCGCCCAGCTTGGCTTCGGCATCGGCTTTCAGCTTGGCTAAGACCATCGCCGAGATTTCCTGCGGCGTGTACTCCTTGTCGCCCATCTTGACCTTGACGCCTTCGCCGGCCTGCAAAATCTTATAGGGCGCGGTCTTGAGATCGCGCTGCACTTCGTCTTCGGAAAAATGCCGGCCGATCAAACGCTTCACGGCGTAAACGGTATTTTCCGGATTGATCACGGCCTGGCGCTTGGCGGCCTGGCCGACGATGCGTTCGCCGGTCTTGGCGATAGCCACGACCGACGGGGTCGTCCGGTTCCCCTCGATGTTCTCGATGATTTTAGGGCTCCCGCCTTCCATTATCGTCATCGCGGAATTCGTCGTGCCCAAATCGATGCCTAGAATCTTTGCCATATTATTTGGTTGATTTTATTAATACTTATTTATAGTTTAGCTAGACCCGAAAAATTACGGGCTGATCGCCGGCTCCCGCGCGGGAACCAGCTATCAGCCAACAATTATTTCTTCTTACTGGCGATCTTAATGGTCTTCGGTTTCACTTCCGGCGCTTTCGGAATGGTAATCTTCAGCACGCCGTCGCCGCTCTCGGCCGAAGCCTGGTCGCCGTCGACCTTGGTCGGCAGCGGGATGGAGCGGTAGAAGGAACCGCGGCGGATCTCTTTGCGGTAATAGTTTTTCTCGTCCACCTCGCTCTTCTTCTCGCTTTCGCCCTTGATGGTCAGGACGTTATTCTCGATGGAAATGTCGACCTTATCCGGGTCGATGCCGCCTAACTGGGTTTCCACGATGATATTGTCCTTATCTTCATACATATCCACCGCGGGTGTAAAACCGAACTGGTTACCCCGCAAAGCCGGCAACATGGATTCCATCGCTTTGTCCATGTCGTCGAATTCCGGGAAAAAGGGGGTCCATTTGATTAGTGACATAGATTTTATCGGTCCGGGCTAAAACTCTAATGAGTGGGTAGTCCGGACACCTGAATTAAATTTATTTTTTAAAAATTATTAGTCGGCCGCTTCATTCCACGACCACTTTGGCCGGCCGGATCACCTTGCCATTCAGGCGGTAGCCCGGCATAACTTCCTGCTTGACCGTGTCGCCGCTGCCATCCAAGGCGTCCATGGTATTATGATCAAATTTCTGACCGACGGTCTCGATTTCTTCTATCCCGTGCTGGCTAAGTACATCCTTGAACTGCTTGAGCACGTGGCGTACGCCCTCGGCCCAGGGATTCTGGTTGTCCGCTTCGCCGAGTCCGGCCATGGCCAGTTTCAGATGATCATAGACCGGCAGGACGTTATGCAGGAAATCGGTCAGGGCGTACTTGGCGAAATCTTCCTTGTCCTTGGCCGTCTGTTTCAGGAGATTCTGATAGTCGGCCAGGGCGCGCAGATATTTGTTTTCCCAAGACTCCTTATTTTCCAAACGACCGGCAAATGCCTCCAACATAACAGTGATAGTAGAGGAACAATTCATTTCTTTAAGCGCTATTGCCGGTTCAACCCAAATATATTCGGTCATTTCGTCCGATAAAGTAATCTGGCCGCCGGCTAGATGAGCAAAAAAATTCAAAAATACAAAGTGCTTCTTTCTGGCAAATTCACGCGGATAAACGCCATCGGTCGCCATTAGCAATTCAACCTTATCAATCTCTAGGCCGGTCTCTTCCATAATTTCTCGCCGCAGAGATTCTTCCATGGTCTCGCCCAATTCAATGTGGCCGCCGGGAACGCTCCAGTATTCTCCCCATTTAGGGTTCTTGATCAATAAAACCTGGTTTTGGTCGTTGTAAATTAAGGCCCCGGTTACCGCTTCGGGATATTTTTTTACTTCTTCCATAATATTATTCAAATTTCTGTTTAATGAATTGGGCTAGGGCTAGATTGCGGCCGTAGTCCATACGCAGGGGGCCCAGGATGCCGAAAACGCCGTGCTGGTTGTTCTGCTTGTATTTGACCAGGACCGCGCTCAGGAAATTGCCGAACGGATTCTTGGAACCGATGAGCACCTGCTCGCCGTCGTTCAAATCTTCGAAAACGTTATCGATGATCTCTTCCAGCCGGTCAATAACGCCGGACACGTCACAGACGATATCCACCTGTTTGAATTCCGGCTGGGCGAACAGATTGGCCAGGCCGGTATAATACAAATCGTTCTTATGGAAAGCCCAGAAGACCGCGCCGCCGGAAAGTTCCGCAATAGCTTTGGCCGTCTGCTTATAGCCCACCTCCTCGCGCCGGAACGACTGCTCCAGGGCTTTCAGCTCCGCCTCCTTGAGGTCGCGGCGCTTCTTCTGGTCCATGATGTCCGCCAGGAACAATTCATAGGCGGCTTCGGTCGGCACGCGGCCGGCCGAAGTATGCGGCTGATAGATATAGCCTTCGTCTTCGAGCTCCATCATCTCATTACGCACGGTTGCCGGAGAAATATCCAGCTTGTACTTGTCGACCAGCACGCCGGAAGAAACCGGCTGGGCGCTTTTCACGTACTCTTTGATAATGGTTTCGAGCAAGAATTTTTTACGCTCTGATATCATATGGCTATATTATAAACGAAATTAGCACTCGCGTCAAGCGAGTGCTAACAGGAACCGGCTGATAATATAATTTTAGCTATTATCAGGAAAAACTACATACCATAGTAGAAACGGTCGGTCTGGTATTTGCCGTATTGGCTGGGGTTTAAGAGCTTCTTGGCCGAGAAGCCCTGTTCGTAACGGTAAATAAGCGAATAATTCCGCAACGGATACTCATTGATCAGAGCATCGCTGAACATATGGATTAGGCCGCCCAAAGTCAAAGCGACCAGGAAAGCGGCTACGACCTTTTTTAAACGCAACAGCCAGGCGGCCAAGAGAATCAGCGGCACGTATTCCCAGGCATGGAACCAGATATGGATCTGGTCGCTGGTCAGGAACTGGCGGCCTTCCAAAAAATAGATCGGGTTGAAATGCGGGCCGAAGACCAGCAAATATTCCAAGACGTGATCCAGATCAATGAAGAATCCGCCCAGGACGCCGCCGATAATTCCCCATTTCACTTGATTAAAACGCTTGCCGGCCAGATAGCCGACTAAAACCGCCAGGATGAAATGGATGCTAAGATGTATTGGTAATGGTAACGGGAACATATATATTAGGTAGCTGACGGCACTTCAGATGGTACTTGAGTAGTAAAATACCAATTTAAAATATCCTTGGCAATGGGCGCGGCAATCGCGCTCCCTTCCACGCCTTCTTCGACCAGGACGGCAATGACGATTTGCGGCTGGTCATAGGGGGCGAAACCGATGAACCAGGCGTGCGGCCCTTTCTTGGTCGACCACTGCGCCGTGCCGGTCTTGCCGGCGACGGCGACAGGCAGGCTGTTCAAGGAACGGGCGCTCCCTAAGGTAATGGTCTCGCGCATGCCTTCACGCACGATTTCCAAATTCGCCGGATCAATAAAATTTCGGCGCAGCACTTTCGGCTGGACTGCCTGGACCAGAGAATTATCCGGCGCCAGGATCTCACTGACCAGATGCGGCTCATACAAGGTACCGCCGTTAGCGATGGCCGTCGTGTAATTGGCGACTTGGAGCGGCGTGACCAGGACGTCGCCCTGACCGATGGCGAAATGGTAAGTATCGCCGATATACCAGGGTTCTTTCTTGGTCTGCTCTTTCCAGTCGGCCGTTGGTACGAAGCCGGGCCGCTCGCCCGGCAAGTCCACGCCGGTGATTTCGCCCAAGCCGAAGAGCCGCGCGTATTTTACCAGGCCGCTCACGCCCAAGCCTTTGAAATCGCCGTAACCGCCGCCGATATAATAGAAGAAAGTGTTGACCGACCAGGCCAGCGCCGTCTTGACGTTGGTCAGGCCATGGCCGCCGGCTTTCCAGTCCGGGAAGAACCATTCGCCGATGCGCAGGCCGCCGGTCGAAAGCATGGTGGTCGCGGCCGTAATGATCTTGTCCTGCAAAGCGCCGGAGGCGAAGATCGGCTTGATGGTGGAGCCGGACGGGAATTCCCCGCTCACCGCGCGGTTGAACAAGGGATGATCGGGATCGTTCAAGAATTTATCGTAATCCGCCTGGCTGATGCCTTTGGCGAACAGATTATTATTATAGCTGGGCAGGCTGACTAGAGCCAGAATCTCGCCGTTATTCGGATTCATCACGATGACCGCGGCCCGGTGCAGATTCGCTTTCTTCAGATAGGCCTGGGTTACTTCTTCGGCTTTCTGCTGCAGCGCGGCGTTGAGCGACAATTTCAGGTTATAGCCATCGCGCGCCGGCACTTCGTTGATTATCTTCTTCTGGCGGCCGAGCGCGTCCACTTCGATATTCTTCTTGCCCGGCGAGCCTTTGAGTTCTTTTTCCCAGGCGTACTCAATGCCCATCTTGCCGACGTAATCGATGGGCGAATAGTCGGCGCCGGCCGTCTGCAATTCGGCGTCGCTGATCTTGCCGGTATAGCCCAGGATATGGGAAAAGCTGCTTTCGCCGAGCACGGTCGGGCTGGAAGAAGCGACGGGCAAGAGGTATTCCCGCCGAATCTTGTTGGTCAGATAGACGCCCGGCCACTCCGACAAGTGCAGCATGATGAGCATGGCCCGGTCGTAGTCGATATTATCGGCGACGAACAAAGGCTGGTATGATTCCAGAGAACCGATTTTTACTTTGGAGAGCGCGTCTTTGAGCTGATAGAAAGTCGCGTTGTCGGCCACGATGTCGACCGGCGAAGCAGCGCCGGGCGCGGACAAACGGGCGGCGACGGCCACGGTCGAAGTGCCGGATAAAAGGCCGCTAATCTGGCGCAGCAGGTTATCGCGGGCCAACTCGTCGCGCGGCAGGTCTATTGGTTTAAAATAGAGCACGAAGTTGGCCTTATTGCGGACTAAGGGTTGCCGGTCGCTGGTATAGATGATGCCGCGCTTGGGCTCGATGGTTTCGGCGCGTAGCCGGTTGCCTTCGGAAAGCAGGCTGTAGTAGTCGTTCTTGGTCACCTGCAGCCAGAAGACGCGGCCGCCCAGGATGATAAAGGCCAGGAGGGCGGCGAGAGCGAAATATTTCAAACGGCGCAGATCAAAAGAGCGGGTAACCATTTCCTTGTGGCTGGTATCGACCAGGTACGAGCCTTCGGCCCAGTCGGCATAGTAAAAAGAATCCTTGAGTTCGCCAAAAGGCAGCTTGCCTTCCTGCACTAGAAAAGGATCTTCGTCCTTGGGGCGCAGGGACTCGATAAGCTTGTTTTTCTTGGCCATTCTGAAGAATTTCGGGCTCATATCTTTTCCTTATTCTATCGCGGATCAGGAGAAAGGGCAAGAAAGGAAAATGAGGGGGATTTTATGGGGAGAGGTGGTTGTTATATATAATAAACTATGATAAAATTATTATATAATTTTTTTAATAAAAAAATTATGAAAAAAGTTTCAAAAAAACTGGCCAAAGCTGTGGCTCAAGCTGTTGGCAACTGGATTCCTTGGAGAGACTAGCCAAAAAATAAAAAGCGCCTTAGAAGGTGCTTTTTATTTTAAACATAAAAATATGAAAATAGAAAACATTATTGCGAACTGGCCTAAATTATTTTTGGAGGCTTTAACAGAAAAAAGGGACAACAATCTTATTAAAATATTATCTTCAGCTAATAAATACTGGTGGCTAGCTTATAATATATATGATGATATATTAGATGGAGATAGCGATGCGTTTCAACTTCCAATAGCAAATAATTACTTTATAAAATTTATATCCAGTTATTATAAACTAAATTTACCGAAGCAATTCTATCAAATTTTTGAAAAAACAATAACTAATGTAGAAAAGGCAAATAAATTAGAATTAAAGCAACAAAAATTAAAATTTAATGATGGTAAAATTATAATTCCCCAAATATTACCGGGGTTTACTGATTTAAAAATGCTATCTAAAAAATCATTAGCGTTATCATTAGGACCAATAGCTATAGCATACTATCTAAATTTAGGTCAGAGGAAAGTAAATTTATGTATAGAATTTTTTAAAAATTTTTTAGCTGCGAAACAATTATCTGATGATGCACATGATTGGCTGGAAGATTTACAATCTGGCAAGATTACCGCCGCTAATAGCCTAATTCTAAAGGAGGCTAGGACTAATAAAATAGTTTTAGATTTAAATAATCAACAATCATTATTTAAATTATTTTTAAAAATTAACTCTACAACTGGTAAAAATGTAATTAAACTATGCAAACAAGCCAATAAACTAGCACTTAGAATCGGCTTACAAAAAAATTGCAAATTTCTCAATATCACTATAATTCCTATTCAAAATGCCGCGAACAGAGCTCTAAAGATCAATAACTAGGACTACTAATATCTAATCTAAATCAACTATAAACCCGCATTCGACATGCGGGTTTATGATAAATATACGCTTAAAGAAGGAAGCGCACTTGAGAGACGAAAACTACTAGCAAACCCTAGAAGCAGAATAGTACTAAAAAAAGAAGCTAACACTGTTAGAAAAATAAAAAACATCGGTATTAGTCAGATGTTTTTTAATAGATAGATTCTTTTACATCTTTTCACTGGAAATATCAAAAAATCTCTCAAAGAAGCTAGTTAACTTATTTAAAACGCTTTCTCTCTTTTTCCCATAACCACCAGGAGAAAATCATGATGGTTTATTTACCATAATTTTTGTTATTGCCGTCACTGTTGTAGTAACACTGCCATCACTAAAAGCATTTTTTATAAATGTATAAGTGGCATCTTAACCAAGCTTATTCTCATCCATCAATATAACGACTAAAGCGTTGAGAGTTATATAACCATTTTTAATTAGAAGGTTATCTCTTTTGTCATTTGGATTTTTACTGCCATGAAATAAGTTATTTCTGATAACATGCCAAAATTCAATCATGTTTTTCCAGTCATCCAAATTTCTTATTTTGCCTCGTTCATTAATATTAGAGTAATCCCAATATTTCAAACCATGTACTATATCACTATTCTGATCCACTTCGCCTATCGGTAATTTATCTAACTCATTTTTTATTTTTGTCCACGAAGAATTTAAAATGCCATCTTTTACTTTTTCGATATATAAGGATTTAACATATTCATCATTTTTGAGTTTCCTTAAGGCTTTCCAATCTTCATTTTGATCTATATATATTTTTCTTTTTAGCAAAGCAATAAAAGCTAGATATTCAAAAATAAATTTAGAAAAATATTCTTCTTCCGATGCTTTAGCGTGCCAATTTTTTATCAGGTTATCAAAATTCATATTATTTTATATTATTTTTTCCTATTTCTTTGCTTGCAATATTATGAACTGTCTTTGCTTTTGTTTTTATGTCGTCTGGTAATTCAATTAACATAATCTCTATATCTAATGGGGTTTTACCAGTCGATATTCTTTTAAAAAAATTATAAAAATTTTTATTAGTTAAAACTAATATTTTTCTTTTTGCTTTAACTAACGACAACATGTATATGTCAAAATAGATTGATTTTACCGATCCTACTCCCGCCCTGCCATTTTCTCTAGTCTGATGTGACTTGATATCCCCGATAATATTTTTATCTAGCGACACTATATCAAATTTATGGCTTCCCCCAGTCACTAATTTCAATTTTATGTCTTTATTATAAAACTCACATCCTATTTTTTCTCTCAGTCTCTCCCTGACATAGGGCTCAATTAGCTGCGATAATATTTTTGTATTTGCCATATATTTTTAATCTATAACAAATACTACACTATATTTTGCTCTAGTAACGGCCACATATAACTTTGGGATGTCGCCAGCCTTTGAAATGTCGTTAGTGCTTAAATATGTTAACATTGGTTTTGTCGGGAAAATTAAAACTCTATCATATGTAAGCCCTTTTGAAACGCCAATGTTAATAGCGCGCAAACCCATTGAATCCGAATCTATTCTATATTTTAATATTGCAGGTTTAAACTTTTCTACATAACTTAAAACATCTTTTCCCGCAATGTTAAAAATTCCATCGTGACCTGTTATCTCAATATTAGTTGACGTTGTCTTTGGCATATTAGGAAATAACGCGTCAGCAAAATCACATATTTTTTGATTACATCGATGACATTCACATTTTTCTTCCAACGAAATTAATTTCTTTTTTTCTAATTCCTTCGCCCAGTAAAAAATTCCCCCTCTTTTAAATTTTCTATTCTTTGAAGAGTTATTAGTGCTAAACGTAGACTGACGCGGGTCGCCAACTGCTGTTATAAAAATATTGGAATTAAAAAGTTTTTCCATAATATTTAAATCATAGCCAGATAAATCCTGCAGCTCATCGACGAAAACAAAATCGTAATTTTTCTGAAGACGATGAATTACTAAACCACTGCTCATATCGTCTACATGGACAACAAATTCTGAAACTCTATCTCGGAATATATCATTATTTTCAGAAACAAAATAAGTTTTTGCATGTTCTTTTCTTGAATATTTTACGTAATTTGGTAAATTGGAGAATATAATTCCATTAATTCGCTGCTCAATAATAATATTTTGATATGGATGTACCCCATCTTGAAAAAGAAAAGTGTACCAAGAAAGTATGGTTACGTTTTTAGGAACGTGGCCAATTTTTTTAATAAAAAATCCTCTAATTTGTTCCAAATTTTCATTGGTATAAGTAGTAATTAATATTTTTTTGTCGGGTAATTTCAATGCCTCATTAACAATAAATGTTGTTTTACCTGATCCAGCGCTTGCAATAACAATTTTATTTTTATGAGATAGCGTCGTTGACATAATCTGGCATATTAATACTTTCTTCGCTCTCAAATATTTTTAAGGCACAGTCTGTTTTATTATTCTCCATATACTGTACAAGTGCTTTTTTATCTTTCTTGGTTCCAAAAATTTTATTCAATACGGCTATATCATTGCAGGCGACAATATTTGGCTCTAATGTATTCAATTTATTGTCATCGCTAGAACATACTTTTATTCTGCCCGTGCCTATATACGCTTCATATTTTTCAATTACATTTTTTTGATAATCATGATCATTATCAGTAACAACAACTACATCCTTACCCAGTTCTTTTGCAATATCCAAAAATCTAGTGAAAGAAAGTCCTCTAACATTTATAACATCTACGCCATCTTCGATTGGCAATTTCCCATACTTCATGATATATGCTTTCTGAATTAAAAGTTCATCAGACGGTCCTTCTACTAATATTGATTTATTCGCCAAAATTAGTCTTAGAGTATCGTACCCAGAAAGTTTTTTAAAATAATTTTGAGTATCAATTGGTAAATTTCTTAAAAAGGCTTTGTTGTTATTATAAATAAAAATAAGTTTGTCTATCCCCAACTTATTCAAAACATAGGCACTGTGGGTTGTTATAAATATTTGCTTGCCTCCACACCTATTTTTTATTTTACTTATAAGTTTATTCATTGAAGAAAAAGACAGGTGATTTTCTGGTTCCTCAATTAAAATTACATCTGATTTATCGGCCTGTCTTTCTAAGGCTAACATTATTTTTAAAGCGTTTTGTTCTCCTTGGCCGGCTAACTGAAACGGGATACCGTCTAAATGAGGCACCAGGTTAGTTTCCCAATTTGCTTTTTGTGAAATATCAATCGATATCGCGAGGTCTTTATCAGTGATTACCCCTTTGCGCTCTGTTAGTTTGTCATTAATGCCCTTTATTGATGGCTCATCAGAAAATTTTTCTTTTAAACTCCTGTAAGTAATAGCAAGAGCCACTTTTTCTCTGGCTTCCAGGCCGCTATTTATTATATTCTGCAAATAATAGTCTGTTCCGCTTTGCAGACGTATAGATGTCGCATCTATGAAAGATGTATTTACAGGAAAACTTCTTGGAGCTACGGATTTATTTGCAAATGAGTGCCAGTAGATTTTATAATATTCTGTTGGGATCATCTTAATTTCGGCTCTATTTTCTAGTAATTTACTATAATCATCTCTGTAGTCTTCATCAAATGTAATTTCCACCTTAACTCCTGGGCAATCTTCTCTTTCTGAATTATTATTACCAATCAATATTTCAGTTCCTTCAATTTCAGAAAAATATAACTCAATAATTATTTTTGGTAAGTCTGGATTCCCCCCTTTGTATATATTAGACAAATAGTCATTAACGCATTCCTTATTAAACAAGTAGGGCGATAGCTCCGTTTCTGCGAACCTCCCATTAATCTTTTTTGTTAAGGCTAGATTTATTGCCTCAAGAATTGTAGACTTACCAACTTCATTATTGCCAACTAAAATATTTAAATCTGAATTAAAATCCAGGGTAAATAATTGGAAAAGTTTATAATTCTGTATCTTGATTTTTTTTATCATAGAAATAATCAATTATAGCTATATTCGAATTTAAAAATTTAGTATCAAAATAAAATTTTCTAAAGGGATTACCCCCCCTCCCAGGATATTCGAGTGTTTTATATAAATATCCAACAAACGACCCGTCATAATGAAAACGCCAAACCCGCAGTCGATATGCTGGTTTATGCTAAATATGTACTTAAAGAAGGATATGCCCTTGAAAAACGGGAGTTGCTGGCTAATTTGAAAAAATAGGATTATATTAAAAGATAAAAAGTTGTTATATTGAAGATGAGTACGGCAGAGATTTTATATAATTTTCAATAAATTTCCAATCAGGGTCTTTACCATTTGCTGGCAACTTTATACTCCTTTCTTTTAAGCGAGTTTGACTAGCTTTTCTTCCATAATTATACCTATAACGTTCCAAATTAATAATGGTAGCTAAAAATAAACCGATATATTTATTCATCTTAAATTTTGGACACAATTTTTCTACGTGATCGCTGGCGGAAAAATTAAACGGTTGATAAGCACAAAATCCCAAAACAGCACTATCAACAGTTAATATGTTGCCAGCTTCTGTATGATAATTATAAAAACCAGCAATGCCATTATTCGTTGCCTGAGTAGTCACAAATGGAAATTCCCCTTCACCAAATTCTTCTAAATCAAGAATTGATGTTGTTTTACTGCCAGTAATATTAAAAAGTTTGTCCAACGAAAAACTCTTCCATTTTTTTACTTCCAATTCGTACTTATTTTTGTTAACCGGATTAGAAAGAATATTATTTGTCATTTGATTAGACAGAAGAAACGAACAATATTCTACTAATGTTTTTTCAAAATCTTTTCTAACTAGACCAGAATAGTCTGTTTCCATATATGCCTCCGGGCACCATTCATCTTTTGCTGTTATCTCTTTAGTTACACTGAATCCAGGAATAGTTTCTCTGTTTTGATAATTAACTATCCACTTGTTTTTTATTTTTCTTTCAAATTCTTCATATAAATCAATCCGCCCTTTAGTTTTTCTTTTTACAAAACCATCTTTCTTATAATAGCCAAAATAAGTCTTTTTCCCTGCTGGATGTGGTCTTTTGGCCGTAAAAACCATTACACAGGCAACAACTCCGACATCAGAATTAAAAAATAATTCGTCAGGCATGCTAAACACCGCCTCAAGGGTGTGCTGACTTAAAAGTTTCTTTTTCCATTCATATATACGACCAGATTGAGCTAATGCGCTTTGCATTGGCACAATAGCAACGCATTTACCGCCCTGCACCAAACATTCCAAGTTATCAAATACGAACTCCAACTCTTCAGTATCCTTTTTCTTGTCAGATTTATAAGGGGGGTTAAGTAATCCGGCAGTTGGTTTAAATTTTTTTACTTTTTTGATTATCTCACCATCAAGACAGCTACCATTTAAAATATTACTCTTCCCGTCTTGATGAATAAACATGTTGCTACAAGCCAAAACAAATATATGCGCCTGATACTCAACACCCACTAGCTGATTCTTTTTTATATTTTTTATTTTACGCAAATCATCTTTCGCATCTTCTATCATTATACTCATTGCCGAAACAAGAAATCCGCCAGTTCCAACACAATTATCATATACAATGGAATCTTTATTAACCTCGGCAATTCGCGCCATAAACTCGGTAATATGAAGAGGTGTCAAAACTATCCCGAGCCCTTTATCACTATTAGCATAACGCAAAAATTCTATATACAATTGGCCTAAAACATCAATGTACTTATGTGTTTTAATAAAATCTTTAATATTTTCATTTATGCTAGAAATTATATCTCTTAATACATTTGCCTTTTTTGACAAGGACGTATCTGTTTTGATAAAGGCGAGTCTGCCACTTATAACATCTAATTTTTCCTTCTGAATCCCACCGTTTTTAAACTCCATATCAACAGTATCAACCAAATATTTGGCCAAGTCCTCTGGCTTACTATAATTTTTATAAGATGCTTCAAATGCTTTGTTTTCTAACGCTATCAAAATACAAGCTATCAATAAAGCTCTTTCACTTTCTACTATTTTATGACTATGTAGCGTGTCATTTAAATCCTTGGAAAATATTATCAATTTATCGTAATCCTGTCTGAATTTTTCTGGACTCTTTATGTAGCCAGTTAGATACTCTTGTGAAGATAAAAATTTATCAGAAAACTTTGGCAATGCTTTTTGCTCACCTTTTAATTGTAAAAAGTGGGAAATTTTAAGTTCTTTTTTATTTTCCCCACTGACAGCTATAGACAATACATCATATTCCCTCGATAGATATGCTGAGTATAATAATGCACCGTCAACAGCGTAATCTCTGTATTGATCTAGGGTGGAGCTTTCGTGTTTTTTAATATCCGCTTTGCATTCTACCAATATCAATAAATCGGGGTTATTTCTAAATTGCATTATAAATTCTGGATGACCAGCTCCATTGCCAGCTTTAGACGCTGTTGATAATAATTTTTTAATTTTAGGATTGTCTGATGATTGCTCTTCAATAATTAATTCTGCTGTGTATTTCTTAAAATGTTCCCTGGTTATATTTTCAGTTTTTCTCTCATTTTTAGCCATATTTTTATTTTTTTCTTTATAGGGGTATTATAGCATTTTTTTAAAATATTCGTAACAGAAAAATAGCTACCAAAAAGCCCCGAAAATACAGGACTTCTGGGTCTATCCGATACCAAATTGTCTTAGCGGAGATAATAGGATTGGAACTTATAAAATAGGCTAAAATCCCCAAAAAATGCTATAATACCCCTATACTTGCCTAAGCTATTATAGCCTAATATATGCCCTACAAACTGGTTCCCACTGCGGACCTGAAAGCGCTCAGCCTGCAAGAGCTCTACCCCCTGGTCGGCTCCTCCCCGAAAGGGATGACGACCCAGGAAGCGATCGGCCGCTCCCAGGCCCTCGGCTATAACCAGATCTCGGCTGCCAAGCGCCGGCAGCCGGTCCTCTTGTTTTTCGGCTATTTCAAGGATCCGCTCATCATCATCCTGATTGTCGCCGCCCTCATTTCGGGGCTCACCGGCGAACTGCGGAGCATGGCCATCATCCTGTCCATGATCTTCCTGAGCGTCATCCTCAACTTCTATCAGGAGCATAAGTCCAGCAAGGCCGCCGAGAAGATCTCCCGCCGCCTGGCTATTCGCGCTAGCGTGCTCCGCGACGGCCAGAAGCAGGACCTCGAAACCAAATACCTCGTGCCCGGCGATATCATTTCCCTCTCCGCCGGCGACATCGTGCCGGCGGACGGCAAGATTATCAGCGCCACCGATTTCTTCCTGAACGAATCCAGCCTGACCGGCGAAAGCCTGCCCGCGGAAAAGACGGCCGGCGGCGACAGCACGATCTTCTCCGGCACCAACGTCGTTTCCGGTTTCGGGGAATTCCTGGTGACCAGCATCGGCCTGCATACGGAATTCGGCCAGATCGCCCAGAAAATCGTCAAGCCCGCCACCGAGAACGCTTTTGAAAAAGGCATCAAGAGTTTCGGCTTCCTGATTATCCGGGTCATCGCCGTCATCGTCGCCATTATCTTCCTGATTAACGCCGTGATGCATAAAGGCATTCTGGATTCTTTCCTGTTCGCGCTCGCCATCGCCGTCGGCGTGACTCCGGAACTCCTGCCCATGATCATGTCGATTAATATGGCTAAGGGCGCGACCAAGATGGCCAAGAACGGCGTTTTGGTCAAGCGCCTCAATTCCATTCCTACTTTCGGCTCCATGGACGTCCTCTGCACGGATAAGACCGGCACCCTGACTGAAGACCACATTACGGTCATCAAGCATATCGATATTTCCGGCGCGGACTCGCTCAGCGTTTTTACCGCCGCTTACCTCAACGGCTATTTCGAAACCGGCCTCAAGAGCATCCTGGACCAGGCAATCTTGGAATATAAGAAAATAGACGTCCGGGGCTATCAGAAAATAGAGGAGCTGCCCTATGACTTCAACCGCAAACGCTCGTCCATCATCTATGAGCACGGTGGCCGACTGACCCTGGTGACCAAAGGCGCGCCGGAAGAGATCTTCAAAATAAGCACGCGCTATTTCAGCGGCGAAGCCGAGCAGCCGCTCACGCCGGAGCTCCTCAAGCAGGCGAAAGCGACCTATGACGACCTGAGCCGCCAGGGCCTGCGCGTCCTGGCCATTGCCGAAAAGAAAATTACGGTCCGGCGGGATAATTATACTTTAAGCGAAGAGCAGGGTCTGAGCCTGCGCGGCTTCATGGCCTTCTACGACCCGCCCAAAGCCGACGTCCGGGAAACCCTGGCCTTCATGAAAAAGCACGGCGTGGCGATCAAGATCTTGACCGGCGACAGCCCCTTAGTCACCCAGAAGATCTGCGCCGATCTTGGCCTGGCCGTGGACCAGGTCATTAGCGGCGAAGAGTTGGATCTAAACCGCCTAACCGACGAGGAAGTCTACAAAAAGACCAAGGACGCTACGATTTGCGCCCGCCTCTCCCCGGGGCAGAAAGAGAAGATCATCATGGAACTGCGGCGTAAAGGCTTGACCGTCGGCTATTTGGGCGACGGCATAAACGACGCCCCGTCCCTGCAGACGGCGGATGTCGGCATCTCGGTCAATAACGCCGTGGACGTGGCCAAGGAAACCGCCGATATCATTCTGCTCAAGAAAGGCCTGCGCGAACTCATGGCCGGCGTCATCGAGGGCCGCAAGACTTTCGGCAATACTATGAAATATTTGCTCATGGGCCTGAGTTCCAATTTCGGCAATATGTTCTCCATGATCGGCGCCAGCCTGTTCCTGCCCTTCTTCCCCATGACCGCCGGCCAGATCCTGCTCAATAATTTCCTCTATGACAATTCCCAGCTGTCTATACCCTCGGATAACGTCGACCCGGATTACCTGAAAAAGCCCAAGCACTGGGACATGTCTTTCATCAAGAAATTCATGCTGGTCTTCGGCCCGGTCAGCTCCCTGTTCGATTTCCTGACTTTCTTCGTCCTATACGGCGTGCTGCATCTCTCGGGCGGCGCTTTCCAAGCCGGCTGGTTCGTGGAATCTCTGGCCACCCAGGTTCTGGTCATCTACATCATCCGCACCCAGAAAATTCCTTTCCTGCAGTCTAAACCCAGCAAATACCTGCTGGCTACTACCCTGGCCGCCGTCGCCCTAAGCCTAGCGCTGGTCAGCCCCTGGCTGGGCGCCATTTTCGGCTTCGCGCCGCTGCCTTTGGTCGCTTTCTTATTCATCTTCATTATCGTCATCGCCTATCTCCTGGTCGTGGAATTCACCAAACAGCTGTTCTACCGGCGGCTGGCGGTAAAACATTAGCCTGCCCCACATGCCCAATCCATTATTATCAATCATCATTCCCGTCTATAATGAAGACCGCCTGGCCGTGGATTCCCTGCCGCCGATTTTTGATCTGCCGATAAATAAGGAGGTCATCGTGGTCAATGACGGTTCAACCGATAATACCGCGGCGGTCTTGGCAGGACTGGCCAAGCAATATGATTTCCGCTTGCTCAATCAGCCGACCAACCAGGGCAAAGGCGCCGCGGTCAAACGCGGCCTGAGCGAAATCAAGGGGAATTATTTCATTGTCTGCGACGCCGACCAGGAATATCAGGCATCGGATATCATCAAACTGTTTACGGCCATGCTGGATGGAGCGGACGAGCGAACCGTCATCTACGGCTCCCGCTTCCTGGGATACCCGCCGCTCACCTTCCATTACCTGGCTAACCGCTTCCTGACCGGACTGACCAATCTGCTCTTCAACAGCCAGCTGACCGATATGGAAACCTGCTTCAAGCTGGTACCGGCCAGCGCCTTGAGCCAAATCAAACTGAGCGGCCGACGCTTCGAGGTCGAACCGGAACTGACCGCGCAATTACTCAAAGCCGGCTACCGCATCAAGGAGTCGCCTATTAGCTACCGCCGCCGCGGCTATCAGGAAGGGAAAAAAATAAGAGCCCGGGACGGGCTCCTGGCCATTATGAGCTTGCTGCGGGAAAGATTAATCCGCTGAAGGCAGCTTGCCTTGCGACCGCAGATAATCGATCTGTTTCAAATAATACAGCGCGGACGCGTCGCCGCTATCCAGACGCAAAGCCGAGTGCCAAGCCGCCTCGGCTTTTTGGTAATCTCGCAACTGCCAGGCCGCCAGTCCCATGGCGTCATAGACGCCGGGCAGGCGATAACCGGCTTCAAGCGCCCGCTGCAAATAGCTGATGGCCCGGCGCTGGCTGGCCGCGTCCGCCGCGGCCGCATACAGATAGCCGAAAGCAGCCAAGGCCTGCCGATTGTTCGGCTGGGCGAAGAGGATTTCCTGATAAGTTTCCGCCGCCAGATCCGGCTGGCCATCAGCCTGAGCTAAATAAGCCAGCTGCAATTTATTCTTGATATCCGACTGCTGCGCCAGCTCGCGCCACCTCGTCCGGAAAGCCCAGACATCCATAGCGTTCTTAAGCGTATCTGGATCGCCGGTTTTCTGATTGACCAAGATAACGGTCTGGCGGTCGAAATAAACTAAAGCCCAGTCCGGATCCTGCAATATGCGCCGCAGGAACTGCTGCGCCCAGGGCGTGGAATCGTGATAGCCGAAATAGACCGTCTGGAATTGGTATTGCGCGCTATATTTCCGCCAGGCCGCCGGATCGGACTGCAGCGGCTTATAGACCGCTGTAAAAAACTCATTGCGATAGGCTTCCGGCCGGTTGTCGACGAAGACGCGCTCTTGCGGATACAGCCAGAAAGCCAAGGCGCTGCCCAGGTCGTAATTATTGAAGATCGGCCCGGCGAGCCGATGCTCCTTAAAAAAGGTTACTGAATCAATGCTGCCGGTTACTAACCCCCAACCCGATTCGGTCTTGATGAAACTGCCCTGACGATTATAGTCGGTCAGCAAATACGGGATGGCGATAATAATGATTAGCAGCGTCAGTCCGGTCAGATAGGGCGGCAGCTGGCGCCGCCAGACGAACAGGAGAGCGGGACGGGCGTCTCGCAGGTAATGATAAACGGCGGACAGGTTATGGCTAATTATAAGTAAAGCGACTAAACCGAATAAAGATAAGTTGCGGGAAGCGAACAGGGCCAAAGCGGCGAAGAACAAGGCCGTAAACGAAACGAACCAGCTCAGGCGTTTGTTCTTGAAATAATAGACCAGGAAGCTGAGCAGGAGCAAGAAAAGCAGCCATTTGAAAATCGCAAAATTATGGTTGATCATCAGGCTCTGCAGGTAGAAAATGGATTTATTCTCGGCTATTTCATAGCCGTAGTTCCGGAAGATATTAAAAGGATAAATCAGGCCGCGCCAAGTATTGGGGTTGAGCAAACCGGCTAAAGCCGCGAAGATTAAGGTTCTGGCCCAAGGCTTAGCGGCCTGCCAGCCGGCAATGAGCCGGACGCGCCACTCGCCGGCTGTCCGAATAAAGGGCGGCAAAAATTCCGCAGCGGCCTTGAAACCGAGGAGAGCCAAGCCGATGAAAAAATAAATGTGGATATTGACCCAGAAAGCGGAGAGTAACACCAGCCACCAGAGATGCCGGTATTTTTTAGTCTCGCCGACCTTATCGATTATCACCCAGCTGACGATAATGAACAGATAGCTGATTATTTCCGGCCGGATTTCCACGCGCTCGCTGAGCAAAAAAATGACCGGCAGGGATAGTAGGCCGGCTAAATAAAAACCGATCTTGCGGCGGGCAAAATTGAAGGCCAGAATAAAGGCACCCAGGATAAGCAGGATATTAAAAACGGACAGAGCCGCGAAACCGCCGAGCCGATAGACGCCATAGAAGATAACGCCGGAGAGCCAATGGTGGTTGATGAAAGCCTGGTCCGGCTCGGTATAGGAATAGAAATTAGTGAAGAGGACGCGGTGGTCCTGGAATACGATCTGGCCGTTGGCCAGATGCCGGCCCAGGTCGCTGGCCGTAAACTGGACCCGTTGGGAAAAGATAATGATAATCAGCGCCAATAGGCCGATAAAGATCAGGCGGCGCCAGAATTTTTCCGTTTTCAGCTGGCTGAACATAGAGTTAATTGGGCTGGCGGCGCTTCAGGCCCAGATAAGCCGCCATCACCCGGAACTCGCCGCCGTCGCGGCGATAGGAAAAATATTGATCTTTTTCATCATGAGTACATTCCTGGCTGATGTCGATATTACCAGCCTTTATTCCAGCGGCCATTAATTGCTCCCTGACCACGCCGGCCAGGTCGATAAAGATCTTATCTGACCGGCTGACAAATTGCGGATAGGCGGCGAATTGATTGGCCACATCATCCTTAACCTCGAAATGACAAATGTGGATATGCGGCCCGATGTGTATTTCCAGATCGCCCGGATCCGTCTTATACAGTTCAATAAATTTGTTCACGACCTCCCGGCTGATGTTGGCGAGAACGCCGCGCCAGCCGGCGTGTGCCAAGGCAATGGCTTGGCGCCGTTGGTCATAGAAATAAATCGGCAGGCAATCAGCCACGGTCAGGCTCAGGACGACTTGCGGCTCATCAGTGATCAAAGCATCGTAATCGGACAAAATCTGACCGCGCTGGCCAGCGCCTACTGTTGCCACTTTTGAACCGTGAACCATCTGCACGCCCACCACCTGATTAACGCAACCGAGCCGGCTAAAGAATTTCCGCCGGTTCTCGGCCGGTTGGTCGTCGCCCGGCGCCGGGTAAACCGTCATATTGCCGTCCGAGCGCCGCGATATTCCCGCTATTATATTAGCACTGCCCGCTGATCCGAACATAAGTTCTTAATTTTCAATCTGGTAATTCATAAATCCATCCCGGCTGCCAGGCTTTTTTGTTCCGCCAGTCCTCCTGCAGCGCCTGCTCCCAGGTCTTGCCGTTTATTAGCACTTCCAGAGCCAGCTGCGGCGCCTTATGCGCCAGTACCGCGACGAAATGTCCGGAATAATCGGTTTTTAAAAAATCCAAAAAGCTTTTCAGCCGCTTAGCCACATCCATTAGGCTCTCACCGTGCGGGAACGCTTCACTGATATGAGCTGCGTAATCGACTAAGCGCTCATCCGCCTGCGTCAGGTCGCCGTAATTTATTTCTCTGAGCCGCTCATCGGGGATAATCGGATAAAATCCTTTGAAGCCGAGTTCGGCCGAATCGACCGCTCGTTTCAGGTCGGAACAGAATAGCGGGCTGAAATCGCGTTCTTTGACCTGCGCCGGCAAAGCCTTAGCCTGGCGGATGCCCAATTCCGAAAGCTCGCCGGGCGCCCAGCCGGTGGATCTGCCGGCTTCGTTGTCGGTCGTGGTGCCGTGAACGAAATAGATGATTCTGACGCTCATAATTTAAACAGCTTGAATAGGCCTATATACCGTCATTTTAGGCCTAAAATGGTAAAAAATCAATCGGTATTGGTCAAATCCGCGGCCAATTTGCCAATATCCAGGCGACAATTTGACAATAAATGGCAGAAATTATAGGATAATTAGTCGTACTTTGAAAATAATCGTTAACTAAATATAGAGGGACCAAAAAAATGGAATCCATAATCAAGGCATTTTGCGCGGCCATAGAAAAATTCATGGTCGAAACCCGCGATCGTTGTCTGGCCAACCAAGGCAGTACTACCGTGGAACAAGTGTTTTCACTCCATGAGAGATATGGCATTTACACGCATCCGCAGATTTTCCTGTTGATACATGGCGCCAGGCACGCCACGATGGGCGATAAAAACATGGAAAAGACGCACCTGATCTTAAACAGCATCATCGACGATCCCGTCTTTCGGGAATCTGCCTGCAGTTGGGCGGAAATCCACTCGCATGTAAAATATCGCTTTCCGAAAGATGTTTATGACCAAGCCGGCGAGCTGCGGACGGTCATCAGGAAGGTCCTGGAAGCGAGCGAACTCCGGACATCCAGCGGCAAGGTTTTAGAGATGCGGCTGACCGAACTACAATCTGGCGTTCGTCTAACCCTTCTGGCTTTAGGCTGGCTGGATTGGATGAGTAAAGCCATACCGATCTTACGGATCTTCGGCAACGGGCATGAAAATTATCCATACTGGTCCAGCGCCGACTACTTCATCAAATTCATGCCTGCCCTGAACCAGCACATCAGTCTTCTGCGCCAAGCGCTGATCAGCGACTTGAAAAGCGTCGGCAAGAAGCACTATAGCTGGTATGAATCTACTAGCCAGGAAATGGCTAGATATTTAAAAGAATATAACAGCATCATCTTCCTGCCAATTCTGAAAGATAATAATCGCTGACCCACGATTAATAAGGGAATCTGAACAGATTCCCTTTTTTATTTTTTAAAATTGATCGGAGCCGCTAAGCGAACAGCTGATTCTCCAGCGGCCGCAGCGCCGCGATTACGAAATCGATATGCTCATCGCGATCTGGGCCTAATTCAGCAATCCCTTGCTCGATATCGGCGCGGCTCACCTTGGCGGCGAATTTCTTGTCTTTGAGTTTCTTCTTCACCGTGCTGGCGTCCATGGAAGCAAAGCGATCCGGCCGCATATAGGCGCAGGCGACCAGGAATCCGCAAAGTTCGTCGCAGGCGAACAAGCACTTGGCCAGCTGGCCCTCTCTGGCGACGCCAGTATATTGGGCATGCCCTAAGATTGCTTCGATAATCTCGGCCGGATAACCGGCCGCCTGCAAGACTTTAACGCCTTCATAAGGGTGCCCGGACTTGGCCGCAGAGTCATAAGTCGGATAGCGCTCATAGTCAAAGTCGTGGATCAAGCCGCAATTACCCCAGGTTTCGGCATCGGCGCCGTATTTTTGGGCATAGGCGCGCATGGCCGCTTCCACGCAGAGCATATGCTTACGCAAGCTGTCAGACTGGACCCACTCTGACATGAGTTTATAGGTATCTTCACGATTGGGCATAAATTTAATATTTAGATTTTAACACCTTAATGATACCCCGAGTGGCATCAACTTCCACCAGATCTCCGTCGTGCAAAGCCTTGACCGCAATTTTGGCTCCGATAATACAAGGCTTACCTAACTCCCGGGCTACAATCGCCGCATGCGAAGTAATGCCGCCTTCATCAGTAACAATTGCTATGGCGCGGCGCATCGCCGGCACAAAATCAGGTGTAGTCATAGCCGTTACCAAAATATCACCTGATTTAAGCTTGCCAATCTCCGTGGATAGCCGGCAAATCTTGACCGCGCCGCGTACCAGGCCGGGTGAGGCAGTCTGGCCCTTGATTTCTCTGGCTCGTTCGACTTTAGCTAAAAGATGGTTAACTCTGATGAAACGTTTAGCCGCCCGACCGGTTAACCAATAATATCGCTTATTCCTGATAATTAGGACATAGCCTTTCTCTCTGGCAATCAGATCTTGCCTCAGCCGGCCGTCTAAACGGCCAGACCGTAGGGCATCGGCAATTTCTATTTCGCTCAAATAATCCAGATATTTATCGGCTAATTGTAGACGGCGACCAATTTCCCGCTTAACCACCAATTGCAAAATCGGATGACTTCTGGTCTGAGTCACTTTTTTTAATTCCTGGAGATAAGAAAGTTTGCGCAGAGCATAAGTCAAGTTCTTCAGACCGACCGGTAAAGACAACGGCTGAAAAGCTTGATCGCGTCTCTTCATCCTGACCCTGATTTCTTGTCGCTTGGCCTGACGTAGCCGAGCCGGATCATTTTTCAACATTACATTTAGCCGTCGCAAAAAGTCTTTCTCTCCCCAGACGATTCCGGTGCGGTAACCGAAAGGCAGAGATTCATAAGATCGAAGATGACGGAGCCAGGCGGCACGGAGACCAGGCGGCAAATTTTTAGCCGCTGACAACTTTTTTATTTGCAATTTTTGGAGCTTAATAGCGATATTTAAAAGCGACGATTCTTCCTTAAAGTTCTCGCTCTGGTATTCTAATGGTTCAATAATGGTCGCCAGCAATTGTTCAGTGTCTAACTCGGGATAATTGGCTGCCAAATAATGCCTCAATTTTTCTTCGGCAGCAATGGCTCCCAACCACCAGGCCGGCGTATTTTTAAGATGATAATCTAGATATTTCCGAACATAAAGCAGATAATGTTCGGCGATCTCCTGGTTGCTTAATGAACCGATAATCTGCTGGCCTAGGTTGCGACTTATATAATCATATAAACCATTAGTCTGGCCTTCCGACCAACGGATAAGCCGATCTAAATAACCGGGTTGACGCTGGAATTTTTCTACCAACCGGGAACTGAATTCAAGATAGTCGGCTTGGGATTCCATCGCCACCTCCAGATCTTTCTCGTCGCTAACATCTATCACCGATTTCAGACCGGCGCCATAGATATGTCTACATTTCCGGCCGGTCGCATAAGCAACAGTATAAACCGACGGGAAAAGAGCGATCGTATCTTTCGGGCGCGCGCGCCAAGCCTGCAGGGATAATCTTTGACAATATTTTTTAGTTAGATCGGGCATATTTAATATTATAACATATCGCTAAAATATGACGTAATTTACTAGATCAGTCAAATAAAAAATCGCCAGTTGATTCTGACGATTTATCTGACTATTGTGTTTAGACTTCCCTTATAATAAAACCCGCTACTCCAAAGCGGCAGCCACATTCTCCGCCATGGTCTTAGTCGTCAAATATGGCAGCGCATCAATATCCGGCCGGGATAGCCGGATCATGTCCAGGTCCGGACGGTACAGCAGATCGATACCGTTCATTCTTTCGCCAAGTTCCGCGAGACTTTGCAATCTGCGGTGTTCTTCGCTGTCTATAACAAAGTCGACATCGCCGATTTGCGGCGATTTAGGATCGGGGCGGCGGATATATAGATAAGTATAGGTCGTTTCCGGCAGATCTCCGCGCGCCGGAATGGTGATCGACTCATGCAGGCGGAAATACTTTTGGTTCCAATTATCATTTCGATCAGTAAGTTTCTCGCGCAAAGCCGTTAAAAAAATAAATTCGTCATCATCATGACAAAAAATACCGATATTGCCGGCGACCGGCAAATAACGGCCCAGCGCCAGCTGGCACAGTTGAAAACAGGCAATATGCGTGTATTCGATCGCCTTTCTTAACTCGGCTTCGCTTTTAATCGGACTGAATCTAAAATCTGACATATATTATTTCGACACTTATCTATCGGCCGCCCGCTTGATTGTTTTTACTACTCCCCGTCCGGCCGCTACTTCCACCAGATCACCATCGTTTAAAACTTTAGTCGCAATCTTAGTTCCAATGAGACATGGCTTTTTTAATTCCCGGGCAACAATGGCGGCATGGCAGGTCAGACCGCCTTCGTCGGTAACAATAGCGGCCGCCTTTTTCATAGCTGAAATATATTCCGGCGAGGTCATCGGCGTTACTAAAATCTGACCTGTCTTAAAATCTTTGACTCCGAAAGAATTATATATTTTCTTGACGCGCCCAGTCACAACCGCGCCGGTGCAAGCCGTCACTCCTTTTATAATCTCCGCCTTATCAATCTGGGCTGCGTTAGCGACCAGCAGCCGACGGCGAGTGAGAAATTTAGCAAAACTTGTATCACGGCCTATTTTGCCATCGCTATAAATGTAACCTCTGGCCCGGCGATGCAAAACGCTCAAAGCCGGTAATTTTTGGCGCTCGACAAAATTCTTGATTTCTCGCACGGTAAGCAGTCTCACATATTCCTCGGGGTATTTGGCTTTTTTTAATAACGGCCCCAGCCAGGCGCGCAGATATAAACCAACCAGCTTCAAGAGACCCTCGCTTTGCTCACGGCTATGCATTAACAACTTGAGGACTGGCTTGCCTTTGACTCCGTGTATTTTCAAAAAGTCTTCCCGCCAAGGTCCGGCGATGAAAATGCCCAGAGGATAATAAGGGTACATCCGCTCAAACAAATTAGTCAAAAGAGCCAGATGGGCGGCCTGATTTTTGATCTTGCTTACCGGCACTTTGATAGCAGCACGCAACTCTTTAACTAATTTTAAAAACTCGCTTTGCACTTTAGGGGAAAAAATCGGATGGCTCAAAGGCTGCCTAACCAGAAAATTTCTCAGCTTGTCCATATCATCATAAAAACGATACCAATGGAAAGTCGCTCCGTCAAAATGGACGATTTGATCAGAAAGCCCCCGCCCCCAAATTCTGAGAGTATCAATAACCAAGGAATTCCTAATAATTTCCTGTATCCATTGATCAAAATCACGGGTAAAAATTAAATTTATTTTTTGAGGTTTCATACAACGGGCTTATTTAATATCGCTTCTAGAATAACTGACAATATAATCATACCCCCATAAAACACAAAAAACAAGGCGGATTGCCTTGTTTTTTGATTAAATTTCTATCAGCGGAATAGATTGCCTGGGAATCCGGCGGACTTTCACCCGCCGGTGTCCCTCTCGCATCAGCCTAACCAGGCGGTGGACGCCGTCCAATATTTCCAGCCGGCCGCCCGGGTTCTCAATAATATCTATCGGATAACGGATGTCGGCACTCAGCACGCGATCTTTATGATCAGGATAGGCTTCCAGATCTTCTAAAACCAGGCGAGGGCAAAGCCGGTATTTTACCCCTTCATGCGCCCAAAAGGGCAGATCCAGCTGCCACTCCAAAAGACTGGTCTCGATTTCTTCAACCGGCAGGTCCAAAGCCCAAATTTTCCGGTTATCCCAGTGGAAATCCACGCCTTGTTCGCGGATCTCGGGGGGTAATGTATCATAGTCGCGCCGCATGGAAATTTTACAAATTTTAGGTAATTAATACCTATATTTTATCATAATTTCCTATTTTTCAACATCATTTCTATGATATAATGAATACCTATGAAGAAAGGCGTTTCGCTATTCATTCCCCTAATTTTAATAGCGGCCAGTCTGGCTTTAACTCTGTCCGAACCGGGTATTTATCGTACGGCTTTCGCCCAAACCGGACAGAATGCCGGCTGGGAGCAGGAACGACTGCAGTTACAACAGCAGCTTAAAGAAATAGAACAAGAAATCGCCGCCGCTGAAGCCTCTTTAGGTAAAGTCCGGTTCCAAAAAAATACCTTAGCCAATAAGATCCAGCAATTGAAAATCAGGCAGGCCTCCCTGACTCTAAAAATCAAGGCTAGCTCCTTGCAACTGGAGCAATCTACTATCAGCCTGCTGCAAATCCAGGCTCAAATAGACCAGAATGCCGCGCAGGTTACCGCCGCCCAGGATCAGCTGGCCGCGGTCTTAAACAAGCTGTGGCAAGAGCGGCAGGTTTCGCTCTTCAACCGGCTGCTGACGGCCGACAGTCTGGCCGGCTTCTTCAATGGCATGCATGATTTGGAAAATGTCAGCCGGGGCATCGCGGCCATGAGCCGGAAATTGCAAGACGAAAAAGCGGATTTGGAAAATAACCGGCAGTCCTTAGCCGAAGAGCAGCAGGCGCAAGCCAGTTTTTTCAACATCATTTCCCTGCAGAATTCCGAACTGACGGCTAACCTCCAGGACCAAAATGATTTATTGCGGCAAACCAAGGGCCAGGAAGCTAATTACCAATCCCTGATCAAACAGAATCAAGCAACGGCTAACGCTATCCGCGGCCGCATCTACAGCTTAATCGGCACCGCCCAACAAATTAATTTCGGCGAAGCCGTGCAAATCGCCACCTGGGCCTCTAGCCAGACCGGCGTCCGGCCGGCTTTCCTGCTGGCTATTCTGACCCAGGAATCAAATCTGGGCCGCAATGTCGGAACTTGCAACCGGGCCGGCGATCCGCCCAGCAAAAGTTGGCGCGTAGTGATGAAGCCGGAGCGCGATCAGGAGCCGTTCAAAAAAATAACCGGTGAGTTAGGTAAGAATATCGACACCACGCCGGTCTCCTGTCCGATGCGCGATAAGAACGGCGATCAAGTCGGCTGGGGCGGCGCCATGGGCCCGGCCCAATTCATTCCCTCCACCTGGCTAGGCTATCGCGATAAGGTCAAGGCGATTACCGGCCAAGCTGCCAATCCCTGGGATATCCGCGATGCCTTTTTGGCGGCCGCCATCAAGCTCAAAGCCGACGGCGGAGCCACGCCGAGCGGCGAATGGGCGGCGGCGATGCGCTATTTCTCTGGCTCGGCCAATACCGCCTACCGTTTCTACGGCGACAACGTCGTCGCCATGGCAGATAAATACCAAAGCGATATCGATGAGTTGAATAAAAAATAGGCCGAAAGGGCCTACAAACACAACTTTTATCTAGTATAAAATTCTCAAAATGGTACTATTTTATTAAGAAATTTAATCACTATTATACTTTAATTTTATACCACCTCGAATCTCTTATGTTTTTGATCTTTATACCCACAGAGCCAACTGACAGTTTGCTAATATTTTGTAAATAGTCGAATAACTGCTGTTTTGGGGCATTTGGCATAAAATAATACTCTTCTTTATGAATAATATTCAATACACCTTCTTTCAGTGAGTTATAATTTTTTTCATCACCGTTAGCCTTTTCCGCCCAATCAAAGATGTGATTCTGCGCTACGCGCGATTTTTGATCCATCGCTGTAATCAGATAAGATTTTATTAACTTTATAGATTCCTCTGCCAATGAACAAGATTTAAAAAAATCGGATATTTTGTTGATTTCATTGCTATCAAAATTTTTTACAAATAGGTGTTGCAACTCATTCCAGTGATTTGAGGGTAAAATATAACTATAATCACTTATTGCCTTACTTTCTTTTATTTTTTTAATTTCTCTTTCTGCAGTATAAATTTCATTTAACAGAATATTTGCGGCCTCAATTTTTTTATCTCTCTTGCTATATAAATAAACCAGCCAAGCTACTAAGCCGGTAAATATGGTAGCTAAACCATTAAATAAATTTTCGAAAAAATAATCCATACACACTATAGCCTATCAATGTTTGGCACACTACCTAAATAATTCTTTATTCTATCTTTATTTTCATTTTCTTTATCGCTTTTATAGTATATTTCGAACCAAACTACTTTTTGAGTAGATGGACACCAGGTGTAAATTACTCTTATTCCACTTTGGTTACCCCTTCCCTTTAATGATTTACAGGCAAATTTTTTTATTTTCCAGAAGCTGACCATATTGCAAACACAACCCGGAATTTCAAAAGTACTCATGTTATTGATGTTTTTTAAGTGCCGTAATTCAATGACCGCCTTTTTGACGGTTTCCAAATCATCCGGTAAGGAAGGGAATCTTCTCATCAGCTTTTTTAAGTCTTTTTTAAACTCGTCTGACTCTTCATATTCAATCATAACTTCTAACCGAAAAATCAGGCGTGCGGTAGAAAACGGCTTCGTAATCTATGACAGACTGTTCTTCTGCGGTTATCCAAGGCACATCTCGATGGGAATATTCTTCCATCTCCTTGGCATTTTTATCAGATAATCTAGCCAAAACCCAATCTATGTGCTTTTGTTCTTCTGCTGTAATAAGAGACAAGTCTGGATTCCGTAATGGCAAATACTTTTTTTGTTGATATTTATATCTTTGTCTGATGGCAGGGGTAATTTCCTCTTTTTCTTCCATCTCTGCGATAATTCTGGTAAACGCCGCGGGGGTTGGCCCATGATGATTTTTTATATATACAGCACCCATTAATTGTTTCTCGTATCTTTCATAAAAATCAAAATCAATAAAATACATAAGCTTACAAAGGACGCTCTCGCCTATATTAGGCTTCGCCCCTATCCGCCCAAGAACATACAGAAGGACTTCTTTAAATTTTTTCATATTCTTCTCTGGCACGGAAATTCGCATGCTCGACATTTTATTTGTTTTAGTTTTCTCTTTTTTAACTACCAATACTGGTGCTGGCGGTACTCTATTAGCGATAAAATCGGTAAAAGAGATACTTAAAAAATCGGCTAACTTTTCCGCTTGTGAAACTGTAAGATCTTTTTCCCCTTTTTCTATTTCACTAAAAGACGGCCTTGAAACATTAATTAATTTGGCTAATTCATCTTGAGAATAACCATGCTCTTTTCTTAACTGTTCAATTATAGTAATCATAGCTTAATTATTTATATAATTATTATAACTATTGCAAAAAATATTGTCAATATGTATGTTAATTATATTAACAATATAAAGTTCTCTATACAAAGCGGGGCTCTATATAAGACGCGGCAAATAGCATATTTTCACAATTTTTCGCCAACCCAAGTTTAACGGTGCAGACAGCCCGGCCAACAACAAGGGCGACGCTGCCCCTCCTTAAGCTCGGAACATACTCTTTTGACGTGCTGTTGTCTGGTCTCTGGTTTTTTAACGGAAATAATCCAACAAATCCACTCGTTGCGCGCTAAGGGCGTAATATCCTGCCAGGCCGCCAAAGCTAATTGGTCGGCCGCTAAAGCCTGACGTAAATCCGGCGGTATATTATGCACTACCCCACCGGGTATCCGGCCGCGAAATGCTATTTTATTATATCTTTCTTTCATATTGGTCTCATTACATAAACCACCGGATCCTTCAACAAGTCTGCCACCCGATCCCGCGGCAAATCGATCTTGGGCGGCGACACTAAATCATCAAACACTTCCATAAAACTGTGCCGCTCGACGCTAAATCCCGATTCAGCAAAAAATTTGGTGGCCGTTTCCTCGTTATCAAAGCTATTGGCATTAACATCAATTCCAGAAAATAATAATATCCTCTTCCGATTATCTTCTCTTTCTTCCTTTTGCTCAGTTTTGAGTAGCCGTTTCAAAGTAATGTCAGAAGTGATCCAGGCGCCACCGAATTTTTCTAGTAAGGCGCGGATGTTATCGGCTACTTTCCTTTTTTCGTCAAAACTCAAATAACGCAACAACCCCTCATGGACTACTGTAACCGGCTTAGGCGCGAAGTGTCGCGTGGCCGCCATTACCGAATCTTGATCCAGGGCGTTGCCGTCTTCTACATATAGATTACCGGGCCACTTGATGCCATTCTGGGCGGCCAAATTTTGCAATAAGACTCTTTTGTTCCTGGCCATTTCCGGCAAATCCAGCTCGACATAAGTTAGCGATGGATCGGCCTGCGTCATCGCCAACCCTCGCCCGACCAAGCCGGCGGCTAGCTCCAAAATTTGGCCGGTTGGATTGGCCGCGATCATCTTATCGATCAACTTATAGCGCGCCTCGATTTGCGGCGCGATCTTCGACTGCCTCGCGCTATCCATATACGCGATCTGGGCGGCATCGGTCGGCTTGACTATCCGGTCCAGTTCTTCGAATATCTCTTTGGCGTATTGGATATCCGAAAAAGTCCGGTGCCAGGCTACGCCCCAGGCCGTCGGACCGACTTTTTCGTAATTGCCATTGGTTGGTTCGGACATAGCTATAGTTTTGCCCCGGCATTTCGATCGATTAGACCATAAGCTTTAGCTATTTCTGCCGGATCGTAATTTAGTGTTAGCCATGATAATGATTCCGCACTCGTTCTATGAATTCTTTGATATCGTCTATATGGATCTTCATAGTATCATAATTGCCCGAAGCTCCTTGATAACGCAATCCTTGGCCCAGATTATTTTCCGGGGATGTTCCCTCTTCACCGTCAAGCAGGCTAGCTATATTCTTGGCTTGCCGGCCCAGTTCCTGGGTAGCAAAAGCACTTACGGGAACATAGCCGTCCTTATCCGCTTTCATTTGATATTTTTCTTTAAAGCCTAATGGGGCCTTAAAATGTTCAGGGTTTTCCATATAATTTATTGAATTAATAAGTTATTAGACCGATAAGATAAATCATTTACAGGAAAATTCTATATTTATATGTACATTATACCGTAACGACGTTCCGTGAACGCAAGTTGCTAAACTACGGCCCGGACTTCATCCAAGCTCGGCATAGACGACCCGGCTCCCGCGCGGGTGACAGAAATAGAAGCCGCGACATTAGCAAATAGCAAACTCTCTTTAAAAGAGCTGCCGCCCGCTAGACTAGCCGCTATTGCTCCCACAAAACAATCACCGGCGCCAGTCGTATCAATGGCTGTAACTTTTTTACCAGCGATATTTATTACTGCGCCGTCCTTAAAAGCCATCACTCCTTTTTCGCCGATTGTCACCACGACCGATAAATTGCCGCGTGAGATCGTTTCTACAGCTTTCCTAATTGATTCTTCTTGAAAAACATCCACTACCCTATTCGAAATATAGCTGAGCTCCGTTTCGTTAAGGATAAGAATATCTACAATATCCAATAAATCTCTGGAAATAGTTCGGGCAGGAGCGGGGTTAAAAATGTTAATTGCTCCCACCACTCTACCTTTTTTAAAAAATGCCGTAATCGTTTCTTCCGGAATTTCAAATTGAGAAACTAAAATATCGCCTTTCCCCGGATTAACATTTTGAATATCCTTTTCAGAGAACAAAAAATTTGCACCCGGAATAACTACTATGGTGTTATTCGATGTCTCGGCGGCTACAGTGATAATAGCCGTACCGCTTGAGGCGCCGTCGCCAACTGAAACATGGGTTTCGATATCTTGCTGTTTTAGGTTAGAAATTAATTCTTCGCCAAAAGTATCACTACCCACTTTGCCAAGTATAAGCGTCTGGGCGCCAAGCTTGGCGGCGGCTATCGCTTGATTGGCGCCCTTACCGCCAAAAAAATATTTTAAACTATCTCCAAAAACAGTTTCACCAATCTTCGGATGGTGCTGAGCCAAGATGACGATATCCATATTGATACTGCCAGCGACAATAACTTTACTCATAAATTTTGGCGCCACACTCCTCGTGCTAGCTCAAATGGCTGCGGGACCTGGATTCGGACCAGGATAAACGGCTCCAAAGGCCGCTGTCCTACCATTAGACGATCCCGCAAGATTAGGCGACAATAAAATATCCTCGCCCTTGGGATATTATTAAAAATAGGCCAAATTGTCAACCGTATCCCGCTCCTTAGATGCGCGCATACTTACGGACGGCAAACAGACTGGCCAGGATATTGATGAGTAATATAGCGCCGAACTGAGCGCCGAAGATGAAGAAGAAATTATCGACGAAATAAGCCAGGATATTGATGCTATAGCCGGTGAAGAACGCTTCCAGATAAGGCTGGAGCAAGGTCAGGAAAGGATAAAATACGGAAATGATTATCAGCACGCTGAACAAGGCGTAAACCAGGGCGGAAAACAGGTACGGCATGTAAATGAAGAAATTCGAGGCTCCGACCAGGCGCATGATTTCTATTTCCTGGCGATGAGTATAAATAGCCACCCGAATAGCGTTATAGACCACCAGCAAACTGGTCAGGATGAAGATGGAAATGATGAATAGGCCGACCTGATTGACGCGCTTGGTGATGCCGTCTATTTTCTTCAGGATCACTGAGTTATCGGAAAAATCCCGCGATTCGATGATCGGGCTGTCTAAGGTCTTGAGATTATTGATAACGAGTTCCGTGTCTTTGAAATCCTTAGGCATTATCGTCAGGCTGGGCGAGAGCGGATTGCGGCCCAATTCCTTCAGGGCTGCCAGAACCGCCGGGTCGTTCTGGTATTTCTGGCGGAAAGCGTCGATGGCGCTCTGCTTGGAGATATAAGTCACGCTTTTAACCTGCGGCAGATCGGCGATCTTGGCTTTCAGAGACAGGATTTCCGTGTCCGCCGTGTCCGGCTTGAGATATAGGCTGATATCTATCTTCTCTTTAATAGCCGCGACGGCGCTGTCGCTGATGAGGCGCACGGTAATCAGGGTGTTGATGGAAAACAGGGCTAGGAGCAGGATGGTTACGGTGACGATGGTCAGCCAGATGTTGCGGACGATGTCCTGGAAACTGAACTTGATGATGCGATATAGGGATAATAGCATAAACGTTTAATGGCCTAGAGTAAATATTTGCCGTGTTCCTGGTCGCTGATGACCTGGCCGTGCTCCATGGCGACGACCCGCTTGTTCAAGCGATTGACGATATCCTTGTTGTGCGTCACCAGGATGACGGTCGTCCCGAATTTATTGATGCGCAACAGCAGATCGATGATTTCGTTGGCGTTAATGGCGTCCAAATTGCCGGTCGGCTCGTCCGCCAACAGGATCTTCGGCTGATGGACGAGAGCCCGAGCAATGGCTGCCCGCTGCTGTTCGCCGCCGGAAACCTCATTCGGATAGCGGTTTTTCTTGTCATCCAGGCCGACGATTTTCATTACGCTAGGGACGATCTTCTTGATCTTGGCCGGCTGGCCGCCGGAAACCTGCAAGGCGAAGGAGACATTCTCTTCCAAGGTCTTTTTCGGCAACAGCTTGAAATCCTGAAAGATCACGCCGATCTGCCGGCGCAGGAACGGCACTTCCCGCCGGTTGATTCTGGTAATATCCCAATCGCCGACCATGACCCGGCCTTCATCCGGCCGTTCTTCGCCAATCAGCAAACGGACAATGGTCGTCTTGCCGGCGCCGCTCTGCCCGACGATAGACACGAATTCTCCCGGCTCGACGTCCAGGCTGACGTTCCGGAGGATATTAATCCGGTTGATATAGGCTTTAGAAACGTTTTCCAGTTTAATCATAATAACTCTCAATTATAATCGCTAAGGCGCCAGGAGGCGTTGGCCGAAACGGATTAGCTGCTCGTTGTCCAAAAAATTATTGGCTTTGCTCGTCGAACCTAAATTAACCGCGATCAGATTCCCTCGCGGCGTCGCCACTTGGGTCATCAGGCAATAACCCGCCTCGTCCAGATAGCCGGTCTTGGAACCGATAATCGGATAATTATTAGTCTGCAATAATTTATTGGTATTGGTTAAAGTATGGGCCTGCTTGGTATTCTTGGTCTTGAAAGTGTAGCGCAAAGTCGTGCTGATCTTTTTGAGTAAAGGATTGGTGAAGACTTCTTTAGTTATTATAGCATAGTTCAAGGGAGAACTCACATTCTCCGGCGACAGACCGGTCGGTTCGATGAAGCGAGTATCGGTCGCGCCCCAATCTTTGACCAGCCGGTTCATCCGGGCGATGAATTCCTCCCGCTTCAGGCCGCTGGTCCGAATCAGGGTTTCCACGGCGTTGTTGGCCGAACCGACCAGAGCGCTGTAGAGCAGGTCGCCGACGGTCATGGTTTCGCCGTCCTTGACTTTTAGCTGCGCCGATTCGCCGGGCGGACAATATTTATCGTTATATTCCCGATCCGCTTTCTTATAAGTAACCACCCGGTTCAAATCCGGCTTGGTGTCGAGCAGTACCCGGGCCGCGACCAATTTGGTTAGGCTGGCTAAAGGCGAAACTTGATCCTCGTTCTTGCCCCAGAGCACGCGGCCGTCTTTTTCCAGCATCAGGACCGCGGCCGAAGCGGTCAGATTCAATTCTCCGGTGGTCTGCGGCAGCGCCTGCTTGGTTTCCGGCACCACGATCTTAAGCGGCTCCAAACGGACGGAAATCAGGCCGTCAGCGGGTGAAGCGATGCGGCTGAATGCGACCTTGTCCAGATCGATGACCCGATCCGGGTGTCGGCCGCGATCCGGACCCCAATCGTTTATGGTCACGTCCACGCTCTTGCCGTTGGCCAGATTATAGACGCGGACAACGGAACCTTTGGACAGATCCGGCGAAGCGGCGAACAGCCCGTCCTTGAACTTATACCAGCTGGCCGTACCGACCGTCATCAGGTCATGGTTGCTGAGCACGATCAGCCGGCCGGATGTGGAATCGGTCGTGGCCGTTACGTATCTGCCGTCCGGCGAATCCTCGGTCGGGACAGCGCGCCAAACCTGGCTCAAGGAATCATAAAAGAAAACCTGCTTATAATAATTGCCGGCAACCGAGTAATTGACTTTTAATTGCAGCGGCCGACTCGGATCATACAGTCCGGTCGTCGTAAAAGAATATTCGTAGGCCGGAGTAAGCGGCTGCCATTCCCAAGGCAGGCTGGAAGTCGCAATCGTGGCGATATTGGTATTTAGGACGGCCGGTGCGGTAAAAGCCGCCGGATCCGCGCTGACCATCAGTCCCGGCGCGTCTGCCCGGACCGCGACGGGCGCGAGAAAAAACAGCGCGCCGGCTAAATAAAGGTATATTTTTCGATTCAGAATCATAGACGATGGATTGACTAAATTGATTTAATAATTCTATAATGTTTACGCTAAGACGCGGGTATCTGTCGCGGGTGTCGTATAATGGTTATTACGTCAGCTTCCCAAGCTGAAGAAGGCGGTCCGATTCCGCTCACCCGCTCCCGAAGGCCGAGATAGCTCAGCTGGTAGAGCAACGCACTCGTAACGCGTAGGTCAGGGGTCCGAATCCCCTTCTCGGCTCAGTTAAAGAAAGCTCAGTCAAAGAAATAATGCCACCACTTGGCCAGGTTGCTTGATGCCGGTTCGGCCGAGGCGGCGCCAATCTCATTAACGTTCGCCGGTTTATCTTCCACGACGACCACTCCTTCGCCGGGCTTTTTTAGATTCAAATTCAACCGGGCCGCCTCTTCCAAGGATTGATCGGATTGCAGATAGGAAATCAAGTCTTTCAATTGCTGATTCTGGCTCTCATAGTGATCGATCTGGCCTTGGACATCGGCGATCTCTTGTTCAACCAGGCGCCGCTGGCTATAGGTTTTAGCCAGGGGGAAAATGATCAGCACCAGAAATACCAGCCCGATAATAGCTAAAAACCGCTGGCTGGACACCAGGCGGTAGAAAAAACCGTGCGTCGGCGAACTGGTCGCCGGATTGAGCACTCGGGGGTGCCGACTCTGTTTCATCATCGCTTACCATTATAGCATAAATTCCGCCCCCTCCGGAAAAAATTACTTAACGCCGTTTCGGCGTCCACCAAAAACCCATATATTTGCCGAACATCAGGCGGATTTGAGCCTCCAAACACGGGACCGATCCGAAAATGATGATCGTCACCGGCACGGCCAGCCATTCCAGGCTCATCAGGATCTTTTTCCAGAATGTATATTTGGCCGGCTTTTTCGGCAACAGCAGGGCGGAAATGACCGCCGACAAGATCAAACCGATCATCGCGACGTTCATCAGATTTTGGGTGATTGAGGGCAGATTGCCGGATAAGACCGTGGAGTTAAAACGATCGCCGCCCAAAAGCATCGGCAGCCAGCCGATGACGGCGATGATCAGAGCATTGGTGGCCCAGGCGTTAAAGCCGTAAATCTGAATCAGGATGTGCCCGATGATGCGCCTTTTGTCCAGGTCCGGTTCATGCCAGCGCTTGCCGGCGTTGAATAAGAGATAGGGGATGTTTTCGCCGCCCCAAGCCCAGCGCCTTTGCTGCTTATAAAGATTTTTAGCGGTCTTCCAAAGGCTTTCATCGTGGGTAACGTCCATGGATAGCTCGAAATAGATCGGTTCCACCCGATAATGGCCGCGGTAATGCATCAAGCAATGCCAGAAGATCCGGGAATCTTCCGAAACGTTCTTGGTCGACCAGAAACCGATATCCAAGAGAGCCCGCCAAGTCATGGAATGGGAAGAATAGGTCACCAGGCTCTCCTGCCTGATCTGCATGATCATCTGCCAGAAGGTGTTGGACGAAGCAGCGACGCGGGAAAAGAACGGCGCCTCCCAGATATTATTATGGTAGACCGGCACCGGCTGGTAGCTGGTGCGATAAGGGTCGGGGACGGTCAGGAACTTATAGGCCAGGGCGAAAAAATAACCCGGCCGAACCACGGTATCGATATCGAAAACGCTGACTAAGATCTTGTCATAATCCAGTTTTTCCCGATCAATGATTTCTTCCTTGACTATCCCGGCCGACCAGGCCTGATTCGCGCCCTTGCCCTTCAATTCGCCGGGTATGGTATCGGAGTGGACGGTAACGATGAAATAGCCGAATTTAGCGCCGAATTCCTGCCTGATCGTTTCCGCCTTAGCCTTGGCGGCTTCGCCGGCCCGCTCTTCTATCGCCAACGCGACAATCATGCGGTCGGTCGGAAAACCGTCCGCGACCAAAGAAGCGACGCAGGTCCGGAGGATTTCAACGCCTTCGTGGACGTTAGGTAAAATGATGAGTTGCCATAAATCGCCGAATGAGACTCCTCGCCGCGCCAGGGCGGTCGGCGCGAGCGAAGATAAGTCAACCCGGCCGTCGGATAATTCTTCGCATTTCTGTCGCCAATCCGTCTTCAGGCCGGCTTGCAGACGGTAATAGGAAGTGATTAAAAAAATGGCCATATAAATGACCAGTAACAGCCAATAGACGTCGAAAGCGATGATAAAATAAGCAACGAGCACCGGTTGGAAATAAGACAAGACGGCCAGGACAACCAGGAGCGATAAGGATAAGAAGCCCGGAAAGATTTCCAACAGACGGTAAATCAGGCGATCGCGACCGGCAAGATCGGTCGCCTTGCCGATTTTCAAATAATTAGTGGTTTGATCCATAATTTAAACAATACCTCTCCGTTTTAGCTCAAAAAAACAATCGGCGCAAGCCTTGACATCATAAATAGCGTCATGCGCCTCGGCAAAACCCTTAGCGAATAAGCAATTATACAGTTCCGTCAAATTCGGCCACTTGTAGCTGCCGCGGCCGTTGGAGATCCGGCAATACTGGGCGCTGCTCTTCATCGTGCAGATCTTGTCGGCAGACGGCAAGGGGTTGGCCAGGTTTTCCCGCAGCAGCTCGGCGCCGACGATCTTCTCGTCAAAATCGATATTATGGGCGACCAGATGCGCCGCGCTCCCGGCGTCAGCCAAGAAATGCTCCAAGGCGGAACGCAGGGCGACGCCTTCGGCCAGCGCTCTTTCCTGGGAAATCCGGTGGATCTTGGTCGCCTCCGGCGGAATTACGAAGCCGTCCGGGCGAATGATATAGCTCTGGCTTTCCCAATGGTTGCCGTCGGCGTCATACAGGCTCCAGGCGATCTGGACGATGCGGGGCCAATTCAAAAAATCATCAAGCGGCGCTTGATAATTCCGGGGCAAGCCGGTGGTTTCCGTATCAAAAAATAAATACATAAAGCTAAAAACTGTTATTGGTGATAATGACCTCTTCCCCTTCCTTCAATTCTTTTTCCTCGTAGGTTTGGGATTGGCCGGGCGTTTCCGTCGGCCGGAGCGGCGGTTTGAGCTTGATTTCCCGGCCGCGAAAATCCCGCGGCGCAACGCGGTTCAAATCGCTCAAAGAAATGGTCGGGGTCGCCGGGCTGGCCGGCTGAGCCAATACTGTCCGCCGTTCCTGGTCTTTGGCTTGTTTGCGCGCTTCTAGCTCCAGTTTCTTTTCTTCCCGCTTTCGGCTCAGGCAGTCACGGCAATAAACCGGCCGGATGCCGTCAGGCTGAAAAACAGTCATGGTTTCCCGGCCGCAACTGCTGCAAATCGCCGGATAACCGTTCCTTGCGCCGGCGGCTGGCGCGGTCTTAGGCGCCGGACTAAACGGACGCGGTCTGGGCTGAGAGCTGGCCGCGGGAACGGAATAACCAGGCGCGGCCGGACGAGAAGCCGCGGCCGGATAATCAATAGCGGCCGCTGGCTGATTCGCGGCCGGGCGATACCCGGGAGCGGCGGCCGGACGGTTCTGATCGGCGGCGGGAGCGACTTTCGCCGGTCTGGCCGGCGCGGCCGGCATGGCCTCGCCGGGAGTCAAACCGCCGTTATCATCATGCCAGCTCATTATCTTCTCTTCCACCGAGGCCCGGTCCGAAGCGTATTTCTCGCGGGAATACTGAATGACTTTTTCGACATTACCGGTCCGTTCCTCTTCCCGAAGCGGCGGCAAGCCGGCGGCGGAAAACGGCGAAGAAGAAATGCCATCGATCATCAATTTCAGATACATCTCGTATTTCGGCAGATTGACCAGGTCTTCTTCCGTAAAAGTCGGCGTGAATTCCTTGACCAGTTCTTCCGCGTCGGCGGCGCCGACCCGGAACACGACCATCGTGCCGACGTTGCCGAAGACCGCCGGCTTGACCTTCTCGCTCAGCTGTTCGATATACTGGTGCGCCAAAATCAGGTTCAAGCGGTATTTGCGAGCCTCTGATAAGATGTTGGCGAAGCTGTCCGTGGAAAAATTCTGGAATTCGTCGATATAAAGATAAAAATCCCGACGTTCCTTTTCCGGCACGTCTACCCGGCTCATGGCCGCCAGCTGGATCTTGGTGATCATCATCGCGCCTAAAAGCGCCGAATTATCCTCGCCGATGCGGCCCTTGGACAAGTTCATGATGATGATTTTGCCGTTGTCCATGATTTCCCGGATGTCAATGGCGGACTTCACCTGGCCGACGATATTGCGCATCAAGGAATTGGACAGGAACTGACCGACCTTGTTCTGGATAGGCGAGACCGCTTCGGAGGCGAACTTATCGGCATAGCTGGAAAATTCTTTCTCCCAAAACGCTTTGACGACCGGGTCTTTAATGTTGGAAACTACCCGCTTGCGGTAATTCTTGTCGGAGAGCATACGCACGACGCCCATGAGCGTGGAGCCGGGAAAATCCAAAATGGCCAGAATAGCGTTACGCAAGATATATTCCAGGCGCGGCCCCCAAGAATCCGCCCACAGCTTCTGGAAAACGCCGATCAGGCCGGAGGCGACCAGATGCCTGAGATGCGGCTCTACCTGTTCGACGACGTTAAAGGCGATCGGATAATTGATGTCCGAAGGGTTGAAATAAACGACATCGTTGATGCGCTCGTTCGGGATGAATTCGATGACTTTTTCTGCCAGGTCGCCGTGCGGATCGACGACGGCCACGCCGTGGCCGGCCCGAATGTCGTCCACGATCATATTTTCCAGAATAGTGGACTTACCCATGCCAGTTTTGCCAATCAAATACATATGGCGGCGCCGGTCGTCAGTCTTAATACCGAATCTCTTGGATTCGTTGCGGTAGGTTGTCTGGGCAAAAACCGCGATGTCTTTCATAAAAAAACGCTTAACCGCGGACCTCGCATAATTGGACATAGCCGCGGCCAATAGCCGCGAATTCAGCCATCTCCCTGCTGGTATACGCTTGGCGGGCCTGATATTTCCGGTCCACCAGATCGGTATCGGACTTGAAATTCTGCAAATACCACTTCTTGGCGCGCTTGATCATCTTTCCCATCTTGGCAAAATCTTCCTTCGCCAAGAGGCTGGGCACGACCGTGGTCCGAAATTCATAAGGCAGGCCGCTGGACATTATGATTTTAACACTTTTTTGCAAATTTTCCCAGTTAACCGGCACGCCGACGACAGCCTCGTATTTATCCGCCGGCGCCTTCAGGTCCATAGCGACATAATCAATCAGACGGTCAGCGATAAGCTGCCGCAACATTCGCGGATTAGTGCCGTTAGTATCCAGCTTGACGAGATAGCCGATGTCCTTGATCTGCCTGATGAAATCCGGCAGATCCGGATGCAGGGTCGGCTCGCCGCCGGTAATGACTACTCCTTCCAAACGGCCGAAGCGTTCCGCTAAAAAAAGAAAAAGGTTCTGCGGGGAAAGCGGGGAAAAACCTTTTTCTTTTTTATTTTCGTCCTTTCCCTGACGGGGCAGGACAAGCAAGGGGTTATAGCAGAAGTGGCATCGGAAGTTGCAACCTTGGGTAAAGATGATGGCCGCTAGGTGGTCGGGGTAGTCTAGAAGAGTTAGCTTCTCTAAACCACCGATAATCATAAAATTAACTGCGCTTAGTTGTTAGACTGGTAAGTCTTGCGATCGACGTATTCGCTTTGCTTGCCGAGATTCCAGTTCTTGGTCGGCGTCAGCCAGCCGACGACGCGGCTGTAGACCAGGCATTCCTGCCGTGAAGTCTTGATCGGGCTCATATTTTTACATTATAAATAATAAACGATTAAATTACAAATTAACTGGCCGCTTGGCCGTCTGCCGCGGTTTGGCCGGCGTGGCTGGCCTCCGGCACTTCTTCGTGATAGCCGATTTCCTCGTCGCATTTCGGGCAATACTTATGCTCGCCAGACAGATAGCCGTGCTTGGGACAGACGGAAAAAGTCGGAGTAATCGTGAAATAAGGCAAGCGGTAATTCTCGACGATCTTCTTGACCAGCTTCTTGGCCGTCTCGCCGTCCGGCAAGCGTTCGCCGATAAAGCCATGCAAAACCGTACCGCCGGTATACTTGATTTGCAGATCGTCCTGCAAATCCAGGGCTGTAAAAATATCGTCGGTGAAACTGACGTGCAGATGAGTGGAGTTGGTATAATACGGCGGGACGCCCTGCCCTTGGACCGCTTCAGCATTAGCACAGATGATGCCGGGATACATCTCCTGGTCTTTCTTGGCAAAACGGTAGGTCGTCCCTTCCGCCGGCGTAGCTTCCAGATTGTACAGGCTATTGGTCTCGTTTTGGAAATCCATCAGCTTCTCCCGCATAAAATCCAAGATTTCCGCCGCGAAGGCCCGGCCTTCCGGCGTAGCCAGATCCTTGCCCATCAGGTTAAGCGCCGCTTCGTTCATGCCGTTGATGCCGATGGTGGAGAAATGATTCTTCCAATATGACCCGAAGCGCTCCTTGATGTCGCTTAAATAGAACATCGAATAAGGATACAGCCGGTCGTTGGTAAATTTCTCGATGACCTTACGCTTGATTTCCAAGCTTTCCTTGGCCAGCTCCATCAATTTCAGCAGGCGCGCCTTGAATTCTTCCTTGGTCTTGGACAGGTAACCCAGGCGCGGCAGGTTAATGGTGACCACGCCGATGGAGCCGGTCAGCGGATTGGCGCCGAACAGGCCGCCGCCGCGCTTGCGGAGTTCCCGGTTATCCAGACGCAAGCGACAGCACATGGACCGGGCGTCATCGCGCTTCATATCCGAATTAACGAAATTGGAAAAATAGGGGATCCCGTATTTAGCCGTCATTTCCCAGGCCGGCTTCAACGATTCTCGGTCCCAATCGAAATCCTTGTCGATGCAATAGGTCGGAATCGGAAAACCGAAGACTCGGCCGGTAGAATCGCCCTGGATCATCACTTCCGCGAAAGCCTGGTTGAAGATATCCATTTCCGCCTGGAAATCCTTGTATTTTTGCGATTTGATCTCGCCGCCGATAACCACATTCTCTTCGCCGATCATCGGGGACGGGGTCACATCCAAGGTTACGTTGGTAAACGGGGTCTGGAAGCCGACGCGCGTCGGCACGTTGATATTGAACATGAATTCCTGCAGGCCCTGTTTGACCTCCTTATAGCTTAGCTTGTCATAACGGATGAATGGCGCCAGATAAGTATCAAAGTTGGCGAAGGCCTGGGCGCCGGCCGCTTCGCCCTGCATGGTATAGAAGAAATTGATAATCTGCCCTAAGGCGCTGCGGAAATGCTTAGGCGGACTGCTTTGCACTTTCTCGTTGACGCCCCTAAAACCGCGCAGCAAGAGGTCCTTCAGGTCCCAGCCGCAACAATACGGAGCGAGCAGGCCGAGATCATGGATATGAAAATCGCCGTCGACATGGGCCTGGCGGATATTTTCCGGATACATCTTATTCAGCCAGTAGCGGGCGGATATAGAGGAGGCGATATAATTGTTCAAGCCCTGGACTGAAAAACTCATGTTGCTGTTCTCTTTCAAGCGCCAATCCGCGCGGCCCAAATAATCTTCCATCAGCTTATTGTCCGAAGTGGCGGCGCCGATGTCGCGCAGCTGGCGATGCTGGTCGCGGTAGAGGATATAAGCCTTGGCGACCTTGATCAGCTTGTTGTTAATCAAGACCTCTTCCACGATATCCTGGATCTCTTCGACGGCCGGAATGCTGCTCTTATGAAATTTCTGATTGACCTGCATAACCACCTGATCGGTCAGCTTCTTGGCCAGATGATGGTCGTCAAGACCGGCCGCCGTGCCGGCCTTGTAAATGGCTTGGGTAATCTTGGCTTGATTGAAGTCGACGATTTCGCCGGAACGTTTAATCACTTTGCTGATAGTCTCGGGCATATCACTTTTTCTCGTTAATTAATTTATTTAATTCCTTGCGGAACTCATGAGCATCCTTGAAGGATTCATAAACCGAGGCATAACGGATGTAAGCGACCGGGTCGATTTTTTTCAGGTTTTTCATGACCATCTGGCCGATCTGCCGGGAGGTGATCTCCGTGCTTTTCAGGCGCTGCAGGTCGCGCTCTATGGAATGGATCAATTTCTTAAAGCGGTCTTCGGTAATCGGCCGTTTTTCACAAGACTTCTTCAGTCCGTTCACCATCTTATCCCGGCTGTAAGATTCGCGCCGGCCGTCGCGCTTGACGATGACCAGATCCAGAAGCTCAATTTCCTCATAAGTCGAAAAACGGAAAGCGCATTTCAAACATTCGCGCCGACGACGGATCGAGAGTCCGTCCGGCGCGACGCGGGAGTCAACCACCTTAGTGTCCGGGAAATAACAGATGGGACATTTCATAGAGAAAACCCTATATTTTGTGGCATTTTAAATATTTGGCCACTAAATGTTGTATTACACTTATATTCTATCAAATTTTTATCTTAGGGTCAATTTAGCTAATCTTAATACAAATATAAATTTTTTAAGTAGTTATCCACAGAAATTTATCAAAAGCTGATTATAGCCATTGCCCGCCGATCTTGAAAAGTCAAGGCAGCATAAACATACATTGACAAAAACACCTATTATAATTAATATGATGAAATATAAGTTCGTTTAAAAACAGTAAAAACCCAACATAAACAACAATTAAATCAGGAGATGCAATGGAAAAATTCACTTTTCTTCGCCCCGATGATTTTCATGCTCATTTACGGGATGGGGATATGCTAAAGAGGGTCCTTCCCTACAGTAACATTTTTGGTAAAGTCCTGGTTATGGGAAACTTGTCGCAACCTATCGTGACCGATCGCGATCTGGTGGATTATTGGCATCAGATCAGGGCCTTAGAACCGGCATTCAACCCCCTCATGACCGTGATGCTAACCAAAAAAACCAGCAACCAGGTTATCCAGGCAGCGAGCCAAGCCGGAGCGGCTGCCCTGAAGATGATTCCCGGCGGTACTTCCACCGGATCCAGCCAGGGAGTAGCCTTATCGGACCTGCGCGACTACTACCATATATTACAAGAGGCGGCGCGCTGCAAGCTGGTGTTCTCCGGACACTGGGAACTGATGGCTGAGCCTGACACGGGCGACGAAATCCCTGAAGCTCAGCGGGAAATACGAGCAATCCCTTATTTGATTGACGTCATCAGAAATTGTCCAAAACTGAAAATCGTCGTGGAACACGTTTCCACGGCGGCCATGATCAAGGTCGTCGAGGACGCGCCTGACAATGTCGCGGCAACAATAACCGGACATCACCTGGGGCCATATCATCTAGGTGAAGTTATTAAGGATGGCACGGTCGTGAATCCGCTGCTTTATTGCAAACCGGTTTTAAAAACCATTAACGACATCAAGGCAGTCCGCCGCGCGGCGACGAGCGGCAATCCGAAATTCTTCTTCGGTTCGGATTCCGCACCGCACTCCCTGGAGAAAAAAATGGCTTTGCCGCCCGCGGCCGGCATCTTCTCGGCGCCTACCGTCATCTCTCACGTCTTCTCCGTATTCTACGAGGAGGGATGCGAGCAGCGCTTTGAAAACTTCACCGCCAAATTCGGGACGGAATTCTATAATTTTCCAGCTAATCGGGATAAGATAGTCATCGAGAAGCGACCCTGGATCGTACCGAAAGATTATGATGGCGTCGTCCCCTTCCTGGCCGGCCAAGAACTGTCTTGGCAAGTCGCAAGACTTTAAGAAACACAACAAAAAAGGTTAGATCGATTCTAACCTTTTTTTATTTATCCTAATTGTGGTGATATTCTATCCCATCTTCTTCCTAATGAAAGCCGGCACGCTCAAATCGTCGTCGTCTTCTTTAGGCAAGGCTTTTTCCGCCTTCTTTTCCAGAGCCGGCTTGACCGGGATATTCTTGAAGACGGAAGAGAATTTGCCTTTGCTCTTATCCGTCAGGCCGGCCGCCAGCTCTTTCTCGTTCTCTTTCTCCACGATAAAGGCGTTGGGGGTATAGGATTTGGTCAATTCGTTCTTCTGGCTCTTACCGTGCCCGTCGAACCCGGTCGCCACCACGGTAATCTTGATCTGGTCTTTCATCTTTTCGTCGACGACCGCGCCGAAAATGATCTTGGCGTCGTCATCAGCCGCGGAAGTGATCACCTTGGCCGCTTCGGACACTTCGGTCATACTCAAATCCGGACCGCCGGTGATGGTGAAGACGATGCCGCGGGCGCCGTCAATGGACATATCCAGCAGATTGGAATTGATCGCGTCCTTGGCCGCTTCCACGGCCTTGTTCTCGCCGGTCGCCTGGCCGATGCCCATGAGCGCCGAACCGGCATTGGACATCACCGCCTTGACGTCGGCGAAATCGGCGTTGATGATGCCCGGAACCGTGATGATTTCCGCGATGCCCTGGACGCCCTGGCGCAAAACGTCATCGGCGATCTTGAAGGCGTCCAGCAAAGAGGTGCGCTTATCGATGACTTGCAACAATTTATCGTTGGAAATGGTGATGATGGTGTCGACCTTGTCCGCTAATTCGGAAAAAGCGCGGTCGGCGATGTTCTTGCGCTGGCCGCCTTCGAACATGAACGGCTTGGTCACCACCGCGACCGTGAGCGCGCCTAAATCCTTGGCGATCTGCGCCACGATCGGCGAAGCGCCGGAACCGGTGCCGCCGCCCAGGCCGCAGGTCACGAACACCATGTCGCAATCTTTCAGGGCCTCCCGGATTTCATTCTGCGATTCTTCGGCCGCGCCCTTGCCCAGATCCGGGTTCATGCCGGCGCCCAAACCTCTGGTCACGGTCTTGCCGATATGGATCTTTTCCGTCGCCTTATTATAATGCAGGGCCTGGACATCGGTATTTATCGCCACGAAGCCGACGCCTTTGATGCCGCTGGAAACCATCCGGTTTATCGCGCTGCCGCCGCCGCCGCCGACGCCGACGACTTTTATCTTCGCAAAAGTTTCAATTTCCGGTTTTACTTCCGCCATAAAATTAGCTTAGTTAAATTTTTATTTGGGCATGATCTTGTTCCACAAGCCCTTGGTCTTTTCCAATAGACCGCTCAGATTCCGTTTAAAATTATTATCACTCAAGCCTTCGCCGTCCGTATGGCTGCCCCAGATAACCAGGCCGAGCGCGGTCAGGAATTCCGGATTGCGCACCTTATCGATGACGACGTTGATATTCTTGGCGGCGCCCAGCGCCGCGGGCAGGCGTAATTTCTGCTTGGCCGCTTCAACCAGGCCGTCCAGTTCCGCCCCGCCGCCGACGAAAATGACGCCGGCCGGCAGCATGCCGGAGCGATCTATCCGCTTGAATTCGTTGTCAACCCTCTCGAAAATCTCTTCTACGCGGGCACTGATAATCTCGGCTAAATATTTACGCGAAATAGTACTGATATCATCATTGACTTCCTCTTCCTTGACCAATTGGCTCACGTCGACTTCATCTTTCTTATCGACTTCTTCCGCCGACGCCGTGCCGTATTCGCACTTGATCCGTTCCGCCAGGTTTATGGGGCAACGCAAGCCGATGGCAATATCGGAAGTGATATGTTCCGCGCCGATGGGTAAAATAGCGGTGTGAATCAAGTTCCGCTCTTCATAAACCGCCAAAGAAGTCGTAGCCGAACCAAGGTTGATGAGCGCCACGCCGAGCTCTTTCTGCTTGGCGCTCAATACTGCTTCGGCGGCGGCCAGAGGAGCGATGACCAGGTCTTCGATTTCCAGGCCGGTCCGATAAATCGCTTTGGTCAGATTCTTGATCTGCGTGCTCAGTCCCTGGACGATCAGGGTTTCCACTTCCAGCCGGATGCCGTTCATGCCGATGGGGTCCTTGACGTCGCCCTGGTTATCGACGCTGAATTTTATCGGGATCACGTGCAGGATTTCATAATTGACCGGCACGGCCAGGGCGCGCGCCGCTTCAATGGCCCGGTTCACGTCGTTCTCGCCGATTTCACCGTCGCTCCGGCCGACCGCCACGACCCCTTTGGAACGCTCACACTTGATATAGGGATCATTGATGCTCACCCAGACCCGGGTAATCGGCACGCCGACCAGCCGCTCCGCTTTTTCCAGGACGGCCGAAATGGACGAGGTGGTTTCCTCGATGCTGTTCACTACCCCGCGGCTGACGCCGGCCGTCGGGCCGGATACCGCGCCGATAATCTGCAATTCTTCCCCGGCCGGGCCGGTAATCCGCTGGCCGATGACCAGACGAATGGAAGTCGAACCGATGTCCAAGCCGGCAGTAACGTTATCCTTCATAAACGTGATTTAGATTAGAAATAATTGCTGTTAATATTATACAAAATTTAAAAAAATTAAACAATTCCCGGCGACCGGGAAAAATCAGGATAAGAGCCGCCAATACCAGGCAATAATCGCTTCTCCCCAAATTAAAGTAATAATAGCCCCGGCGGCCAAAAATGGACCGAGGGCGATGCGGGATTGCCACTGTTTGCGCCGACTAACAAGCAGGATTAGGGAAATACTAGCGCCTAAAGTATAAGAAGCGACCATAATCAGGAAAAGGCGACTTATGGCCGGAAAAGCCAGTCCTAAGAAAGCACCCAGCCAAATATCGCCCTCGCCCACGCCGCGGCGGCCGGTTAGAATATACTGGACCAGAAAAAAGGCGGCACCCAAAGCGGCACAGGTTAGCAGCAATAACAGCGGCGCGCCCAGCAGCAGATTAAGCAAAAATACGGCGACGCCGGCCGGCGCCAGGAAATCCAGGGGAATAAGCTGCCATCTTAAATCATAAACGAAGACGACGAGCAAAGCGATAACCAGCAACCAGTCGCGCGATAAGGCTAAAGCTAATTGCGGATTAGCTAGTTCTAGGCGGCAGGTCAGCACAAACAGGATGGCTGTCGCCAGCTCCACCAACGGATATTGCCAAGAAATATTCTGCCGGCAGGATCGGCAACGGCCGCGCAGAATAAAGAAGCTCAACACCGGAATATTATCATACCAGGCGATCGCCCGGCGGCAATGCGGGCAATAGGAGCGGCCGCGCAGGCTTTCCCGCCGGTACAGCCGCCAGATCAGACAATTCAAAAAACTGCCAGTGATCAGGCCGAGGATAAAAACGATGCTGAAAAATAAAGTAAGCATAAATCATTGATCGTATGCCTGCCGCAAAGCTTGAATGGCCGGCTCAGCCGGCGCCAGCTGTCCGGCCCGTTCCAGATATATTCGGGCTTGGGGTCGGTCGCCGGTCTCATAATATAAGGCGGCGAGCGCCAGCGACCAGTGATAATCGCCCGGGTCCCTGGCCAGGCCATGGGCAATATAAGAAATTGCCGCCGCCTGATCGCCGGCCAGATAATAAGCATCGGCGACCTGCTTTAATAATACCAAATCGTCCGGATTGGCGCGATAAGCCTCCCGGTAATATTTGGCCGCCGCGGCATACCGGCCTTGGAGCTGATAAATGGCGGCCATCTGCCGGTTAAGGAAAGACCGATAGTCCAGGACGATGCGGCGATGCTCTTCATTCAAGCGGCGATCGCTAGCCTCCGGCAAAACCAGGCCGGCGTGATAGTAATTCAATAAGGCGCGAAGCTGATCGCCTTCGGCCAGGGCCAGCCCGGCCCGAGCTAAGTAAACCGGCGGCCACTGCGGCGCCAGAGCAACCAGCTGATCCAAGTAATTGCCGGCGGCCGGATAATCTCGTAAAGCCCGGGCGATCTCCGCTTGCACCAGAAGCTGGCGATAACCAGTTCGGCTCAGGGACCCGCTGATTTCCATTAACTTATTCCTGGCCGCGTTCTTGACTGCGGCGCCGGCCAGGTCGGGATAAGCCTGGCTCAACTGCTCAGCCAGAAACAGATCGTAAAATTCCTGGTTAGCCGGGTTGACCCGGAGATCGGTCAGATATCCGTAAATGGTCAGGGCCGTGAAATAATCCTGATCGGCCAGAGCTTTGACAGACTGCTGGAAATAAAAATCAGCGATCAGGGTTCGCAGACTGCAATTAGCCTGCCAGGCGATGATGATGATCACGACAACGGTGGCCAATAATCGGCCTGAATGGCGGCGCCAGGAACCGCCGGCCGCCGGGACGACTGACCGCCCGTCACCGGGCTGCCAAGATAGGACAACCAATAAAGCCAGAAACAGCCAGAAATAGATTTCGCCGGTTAAGATGGAAAAACCGAACAATAAGGAAATCAGATAGGCGGCCGCACCGAGGGCCAGGGCTAAAGACAAGGCGGCAGATCGCCGCTGCCGGATATTGCGGCGCGCCAAATAAAAGAAAAAACCATACAGGACGGAAAATAGGACTAAACCAAAAATGCCGGTAGTCAACAATATGTCCAGAATCAGATTATGAGCCCGGTCCGCTACTTGGCTGACCTCGCCGTAGACGCCCCAATCCGGGGCATAGTAACGGATAAATATTTCCTGGCTGTTTTCCAGGCCATAGCCGAATAACGGCCGCTCCGGAATCGTCGCCAAAGCGGCCAGATAAAAATTCCAGCGGGCGCCGGTCGAACCGTAATTAATATCGACCGCCCGCGACCAGCGCGGTCCGGCCAGCGCCCCGCTGACGACCCAGGCGACTAGCGCCAGGAAAATCAAAGCCAAGGCTAACCAGATTTTTCGCCGGTGCGGCCAGCCGACATGGGTGAGCCAATAAAGCAGTCCGGCGGCGGCCACGATGAGCGCGGCGATTATTCCGGCGCGGCTGCCGGTCAGCCATAAAGCGATCAGCTGCAAGATAAAAGCCGCGGCCCAAACCGACTTAAGCCAAAAGGAGCGGCCACGGAAAAACAAATAAGCGCTTAAGGGTAAAACCAGGAGCAGCCAGGAGGCTAGAAAATTCGGCTGGCCGAAAGTGGCGAAGCTGCGCTGCGTCAAATACGGCGCTTCCAACCAATATAAGAAATCAATATTCAAAAATTGCAGAACAGCGTAGGCCGACACTGCGCTGCCGGTTATGACGGCCGCGCCCACCAGCCGCTCGATTTTCTTAGCGACCGCCGATTCAGCGCTCACTTCTTTGACGCCGGCGTCCGGCCGGCCGACCGGCCAGAGGTTAAAACTGAGCAAGACGAACCATAAGGCATAAAACAGATAACTAAGCAGCCCTTGCTCACGCGCCGGATTGCCATAAAAACTCTGAGCGATATTCGTCGACCAAATCAGGGTCAAACTTAGGCCGATAATAAAAACGGCCGGCGGCAGCCAGTATTTTTTTAGCGCGCCGCGTGTCGGCCAAGGTACGGCGGCCGGATAAATGACGGCTTTGAGCAAAGTGAAGAGCAGAAGCAGCCAAATCAGGATCTGGAACAGCACGAATTTATTCAATTCAAAAACATGGTAAGTCGGCCACCAATAAGCGAACCAGAGCGGGACGGTGACGATGATCGCCAAATAGCTGGTCTCGATCAAGCCGTTCAGAATGTTTAGCCCGGCAACACCGGCCGATCGGAAAATGAATTTCATGCTTTAATTATACCAGATAAAAAAAGGGCTGGAAACAGCCCTTTTAGGAAAATTATTAGCTAATATTAAACTATTTCTGCCGGTGAGTAAATTTATCCCAGACAACCAAGACCGGGCTCGCCACGAAGATGGAGCTGTAAGTGCCGACACAGATGCCAACGATAAGCGCCAGAGCAAAATCCTTAATCGTATCGCCGCCCAGGAATAACACGGCCAATAAGGCCAGGATGGAAGAAAGCGAGGTATTAATGGAACGGGTGATCGTCTGGTTCACACTCCGGTTGACCGTATTCTCGAAATCTTCCTGGCTCTTCGGCAGGCTTTCGCGGATACGGTCGAAGACGATGATCGTATCGCTTACGCTATAGCCCAGGACGGTCAGGACGGCCGCGATAAACGGCGTATTCACTTCCACGCCGAAGAAATGGCCGAGCACCGCGAACACGCCGAGGATAAACAGAATGTCATGGATGAGGGCGATGATGGCCGCCACGCCGTATTTCCAAGAAGCGACCGGCCGGGAAACCTTACGGAAAGCCAGAGAGATATAGATGATGATCATCACAAAGACGATCGCGGTCGCGTTGAAAGACTTGCTCTTGAGTTCCTGCCCGACGGACGGCCCGACCGCGTCGAACTGCAGTTCGGAGACGGCCGCCCCCGGCTTATCCTTGACTAAGGCTTGCAGGCTGTTCATCGCTGCCCGATGAGCCTCCTCCGTATTATCCTGGAAACGCATGATTACCGAATTGCTGGTCGGCTGGATGACCAGGTTGTGCAGGCCGACCGGCTGCAAAGCGTTTTGCAACTCGGTAATGCTGGGCTGATAGTTGGTAAACTGCACTTCCCAGAGACTGCCGCCGGTAAAATCGATGCCGAAATTCAACCCCCAGAAGCTAATGGCCAAAATGGAGGCGACGACGGCCAGGCTCGACAAGCTCAAGAATATTTTTCTCTTTTGAATGATGCGATAAATCATATGGAGTAAATTTATTTATCTGATCCGGCCGCGGGGCGACGGACGCCCAGGAGCCAGGGCCGTTTTTCCAGCCAATTGCCCAAAATGACGATGAATAAGGTATGAGTAATAACGATGGCGCTGAACAAGGAAACTACGATGCCGATGAACAGGGTGGTGCCGAAACCCTGGATAGTCGAGGTGCCGAAGAACATCAGGATCAGACAAGTGATGATCGTAGAAACGTTGCCGTCGCGGATAGACGGCCAGGCTCGTTTGAAGCCGTCGTCAACCGCCTGGCTGACCGATTTACCGGCGCGCAATTCTTCCCGGGTGCGGGAAAAAATCAAAACGTTGGCGTCGACCGCCATGCCGATGGACAGAATAAAACCGGCGATACCGGACAATGACAGGGTAACCGGCTTCAGGGCATAGAAGAAAAGCAGGAAGCCGATGATGATAAACAGCAGTGCCAGGGTGCCGTTGAATATTTTCAGCTCGTTGAAAGTATAGAAAATCAGCCCGATCATGACAATCACCAGGACCAGGGAAAACCAGATCGGCAGGGCTTTGAAAATGGCCAAGATAGTCAGTCCATAAACCAACAGCGAAATTATCGAAAGCAAGCCGGGCAGGCGGTAATACAGAATCATGAAAATAGAAACCAGCAACAGGCCGAGCAGCCCGGCCTGCAGGCTATTATTTATGGACTGGGAGCCCAGGCTAGCTTCGACGGTCTTCTGCGAAACCAGGGAAATGGGTACCGGCAGAGCGCCGGAATTCAGCCGGGTCACCAGCATCTTGGCTTCGTCGACCGTAAAGCGGCCGGAAATTGAAGCCTGGCCGCCGGTGATTTTTTCATTGACCGTCGGCGCGCTAATCAGATAGCCGTCCAGGAAAATAGCGATCGGCTTATTGATGTTGCGCGCGGTGATCTCTTCGAATAATTTTGCTCCCTCGGCATTGAACTCCAGGGAAACTTCCGGCGAACCGTCATTGGGGTTGAATTGGACCGAAGACCGTTTCAAGTATTTGCCGCTCAACTCGGTGTTCTGCCAATTCTGGCCCAGGTCCAGGGTAACCGGCGTCGCCGTGCCGGCCGGAGAAGAGGTGGCCGCTACCACGGGGATGGAAGTCGCCTCTTCTTTGAATTCCAAAATCGGGGTTTCGCCGATAGTCTTGATAGCTTCGCCCACGTCTTTAATGCCGGCCAATTCGGCGATAACTTGGTAATCGCCGGTAATGCTCCGATTAACCGTCACCAACGGCTCACTGACGCCGAAAGCATTGACGCGCCGTTCAATGACATCACGGACCGAATCCATGGCTCCGGCCCGATCGGCTTCCGGGATGCTGCTGACATCAGCCTTATAGACCAGGTGAGCGCCTCCCTGCAAATCCAAGCCCAAACTGAACGGAATATCCTTAATTTGTGGTAAAATTACGACATTATTAGTCTTAGCCGCTAATTGTCCGGCCAATTTATTATAATAGGTTCCGCCGGCGGCCAGACCGACGGCCAGAGTGAAGATCGCGATTATCGCCAGCATCCACCAGGCCTTGGCGCGAGCCGATAATTTAGAGAATTTTTGGATAAATGACATAGATTTAAGGGAAAAATCGCCCTTAACCGGGCAACATAATAAAGAATTCTTTTATATTAGCAAAACTGGTTCTATCTTAAACCAGCCGGCGATAAAAATCAAGGGGGCCGGCTGTCTGCCAGGGCGACCAGAACACCGAATATAAAAAAGCTCCGGAACGCGCTGTGGACACGCTCCGGAGTACTTAGGGACGGACCTGATCATTAGACCAGGACCTTTTTACTTTATTAGAATCATTTTCTTTGTTTGTACGAATTCGCCGGCATTTAATCGGTAAATGTAAGTACCGCTCGCCAGCTGAGCACCGTTGAAATCAACCGTATAAACGCCTGCTGCTTTTTGTTCATTAACCAAAGTCATTACATCTCTGCCAAGAATGTCGTAAACTTTTAAAGTTACCGATCCGGACTGGGGGATGCTATAGCTAATAGAGGTAGTCGGATTAAACGGATTGGGATAATTCTGTGCGAGGCTGAACGTTTTTGATAATTCGGTTTTACCTTCGACGCCAGTTACCTGTCCCGGAAGACTGACCGCTTCAACTTTATACTTTAACCTGCCATCCGGGACGGTAAATAAAATTTTTCCGTTGCTTACTGTGGCTGCCTTACTCCATAATTTCCCTGATGGGAGCATGGCCGATATCCTGACCGCATAAGCCTTGGTGCTGATGTTTATCATATCACCGGTTTGCGTCGTGGTATAGCCTACCGGCACCGGTCTGGTACGCTGGGACATTAACTGCCCAATACCTAAACCGCTAACGAGTGGATCGTCGGGGTGATTCAGCCACACACGTAAGAGGAATAAATCACATAAAGTTGAACCGTCAAATAGAATAGCGGTCTTACCGAGATTATAGCCGACCCTGGTATATTGATATTCTTCCCCAATATAACCGAGACTCGTATATAATTTCTGTAATTCATCTACATCATCCATTAATACCGCCCCGTCTCCGTTAAAGTCACCCAAAACTCCATCAACTGACTTTATCGCTCGACTATAGTCTGCATATTGCGATAATGGCACTGACATAAATGGGCTATAAAGCACCGCTTCGTTGGAGAAATAGATATAGGAACTCGCACCGACTGGCAGAGAGTTGTGCCCGGACAGCCAACTGAAATTGAAATACTCTATGCCACCGCTTGTAGAATTGACTGTCCAATCAATTATCTGACTGGTATTAGTCACCGCCATGGTCACGTGACCGCGACTTTTTAAATCATCAGTCCAGGGAGCAGAAAGGCTAAAGTCGCCGCCGGTTAGATCTTGACCAATATTGGTGCTGGTCCTGAAACCAACAATGCAATTCGGTAAATAATTGGCTGGATTTAAATCACAATACCCGGAAGAAAAGAAATACTCACCGGGCAGAACGTACAAGGTATCGGCAGTCAAGCCATTGCCGCCACGTGGATAAATCTGCAGCTTAAGCCGCAGATGATCAGTATTGGCTAGCACCAAATTATTTCCAAACAATCCGTTATTCCAATCCGGTTCGTAATGCAGCACTTTACTCTCTTTAGCAGCAATGTCAGTTACGGCCAAATCTGTTAATGAAACATTAAATGTGCCCCAGCCATACAAATCTGCCCGTAGATTGATGACCACTGAGGTATGTTTGGCGATGACTAGCGGATTCGGAAAGTAAAAACCAATATTACGACTAGCGACATTAAGAGACCATGAATTGACTACACCGAGCCGCACATCATTATACAAAGCTTGAATGTTATGCATTTCCAGCTGAGCATCTTCGTATGGACTATAAATGCCAAAGACCATGCCAGCGACTAAGATGTCGTGACTAGACTGATTGTCTACCCTAACCGCATAGCAGCTAATATCGGATAAAACTTGCTTATCATTCGCCACCAAATTAGCACTGGGGGCTGATTGGTCTAAAGTTGCATAAACTGAATCCAAGGCAGTAACCGGATTCGTGGTCTGAGCTAGGGACAACGAACTGATACTGATAACGAACAACAAAAACCAGAAAAACATGGACATTTTTTTCATGACCTACTCCTATAATTAATGAAATGATGTATTTTTTATTTAATTTAAGATAAAATTTTCTTAAATGTTTTGTTAAAAAACAAAGACCTTAAATATTAACACATATATGATATTCAGTCAATATTTAAAAAACCGATAGTTTTGCGTATAATAAAAGTCTGAATAAATAAATTTTCTTAATATGCCGTTAATTCCTACCGTGATAGAAAAAGAGGGGCAAATGGAGCGGGCTTATGACATCTATTCCAGATTGCTCCGCGACCGGATCATCTTCCTGGGCGAGGCTATTGACGACCATGTCGCCAATATCGTGATTGCCCAGCTGCTTTTCCTGGACGCCGAGAACAAGGACCAGGATATCAAATTCTACATCAATTCTCCGGGCGGATCAGTATCTTCCGGCTTGGCGATTTATGACACCATGCAGTACATCAAGTCCGATGTCTCGACGATCTGCGTCGGCTTGGCCGCTTCCATGGCTTCCGTCCTCCTGGCCGCCGGCAAGAAAGGCAAACGCTTCGCCCTGCCGAACAGCGAAATCATGATCCACCAAGTGATGGGCGGCGCCGAAGGCCAGGCTTCCGACATCAAGATCCGCGCCGAGCACATCTTGAAGATAAAAGAGAATATGAATAAGATCCTGGCGCTCCATACCGGGCAAAAAATCGCGACCATTGAAAAAGACAGCGACCGGGATCATTTCATGACCGCCCAAGAAGCGATGGATTACGGCTTGATTGATAAGATCATCGGCAGCAAAAACTAAACCGACAGCAAACGATTTCCTGATCACAAAACTCCGCGGCTAAAAACCGCGGAGTTTTCTTAATGATCGGCTATTGAAATCAACTCACTTGATAAAGAAAGAGTTGATCATCATCTGGAAGATCGTCGGATAGGCGATGCGGCCCTCCAGTGCGGGAATATAGGAAATAACGAAAATATGCTGGCGGTTCTTGTCCGTCAAGTAAAAATTCAGGCCATTTTCACCCATAATGCCCTCCCAGCTGTAAGTGCTCCGGACCTTGTCGTAGGTGACGGTCACTTCCGGAAAAGACTCCTCATACCAGCTGAGCATGCCGGCCCGATTCTGGTTATCCTGCACGGAGATCTGAATCAAGGAATTATCCGGCGCGCTGAAGATGGTCGTCGCCTCGTCATTCAAGGATTGAACAGGCCAGCCTTTCGGGTACAAAATCTCGTAATTGAAGGCTTGGTTGGCATAAGTTGTCAGCTGAGGATTGGTCGCTATTTTGCCGCTGCCGGACGGATCATAGCCGTTGATGATTTCCGCGAAATCAGAATAAGCATCGCCATCCGAGTCCGTGGAAGTGGCGCTAATTCCCAATAAGGCTTCCTCGCTGTCATTCAAGCCGTCCCGATCGGCATCCGGGAATAACAAATCAGTAGAACTCGTCGCCGGATTTTGGTCCGGCGCGATGACCGTCGTGGTCGCCAGGTCAATCGGCACCGTCGTGGTCGCCAAATCGGTCGTCGTGGCCGTTTCGACGATTGGCACCGTCGTGGTCGCCGGGCTGATGTCCGGCTCAACGATCACGGCCGGCTGCGGCGCCGCCGCCGGCGCGATGACAAAGCGATAACTCAAATAAACTAAAATGCCGATTACCAGGACGCCGCTAATCATGATAATAATGCCGGTAGTCCGGTGCTTGGTGCCGGCCGGCTGAACCGCCGTGGCGACGGGCAAAGGAGCCGGCTCCATCCCCACCGCATAAGCCTCACCCAATTTGGCGGCCTTCGGCATATTGTGGACGACCATATCCTGATTCAGCTGATTGACGGCTTCCGGATTTTGTTCGATTTTCTTTTTCTTCTTAAACATAAATTACCTCCCAACTCCGCGGATGTTACTGCCAAAAGATTAAAAAAGCGATCAAGACCATCAAGCCAAAAATCAATAGTCCCAAAAATAGCCATTTTTTAAAATGGCTATCGGCGGTCTGAGGCATCGTGTGCAGGCTGAGGGACAAACGCGGTAGAGCCTGCTTGGCGGCGAGCGATCGAGAACGCGCCAGCGTCTTATTATCGCTGTTCATCAACATAAAAACGAGAATTATTGGGCCATTTTGAGCGTATCGGCCGCTTTCATCAGTTTGCCGGTCCCGTTCGGATTGTAGCCATTCTTGACCTCCGCCCCGTCCAGATAGCCGTCATCATCGCTATCGGCGCTCAAAGGATTGCTGTGATAGATTTTTACCTCTTCGTAATCACTTAAGCCGTCGTTATCCGTATCGATGACATTGATATTCGTACCGACCGCTTGCTCCTCAGCGTCAGTCAATCCGTCGCTATCGGAATCGATTAGGGCAACGGGGCCGGGATTGACGGTGCCATCAGAGGGAGCGACATTTGCCGGACTGGTCGTGGCCGAGGTATTCACGCCCGGGATGCTGGGAATGGCTTCCGGCGTATTGACGGCCGTTTCGCCGCTGGTCGGCGTGACGAATGAACCGCTGCCGGTCGGCGTGACGGAAGTTGAGGGCTGAGACGGGGTGACTTCCGGATTGGCGGCCGTCTGGGTCGGATTCGTGACCGTACCGGCAGCCGACGGATTGGCCGTCAATTCAGTCGAGAGATCCGGGCTGGCCTTAAAAAATTTACTATACACCAAATAAGCGCCTAAAATAACGATGGCGGCGATAACGGCAATCAAGCTGATCTTGAACCATTTATTGCCGAAAGTTTTTTCGGCCGCCTCTTCCACCATCCCGTCGCTGGCAGTCAAGCCGACCCGCCGGGTGTCAATGCCGATATTAGCCGAGCCAACGCCAACTGGAGCGCCGGGAGTGATCGGCGAACCGGGCGCAGCGGGAGCGGGGCTAGCGGGAGTGTTCGCTCCCTCCGGATTCCGGTCGGTTTCGGCGAAAATATCATCTACCGGCTGCTGGTTCTGACGATTGGGGTTATTGAGATCGTTAAACATATTTTTTCCCTTTATTTGTAAGTATCTTAATTATAACTAATAACCGCCGGCTTGGCCAGGCTTCGCCGGCCGATTTAACGGATCGGCGCCTGCTGGCGCGGACTGATCGGCGGTACGGCGGCCGGATCAGTCACGATATCAGCATCGGAACTGATAATCTTATAAACGCTGATGTCGCCGCCGGCTTCCCGGGTGATCACTTGCGCTTTCAAATCAGCCGGTATGTTGAAGGCGGCTTTTTCCTGATCGGTCATAAACTCCACGGCCGGCAAGGAGCCGACCGGCGGCTGGCCGGCGCGGCGATGAAGCCGGCCCGACCAAATTAAGATCGCCAGGATAATGATCAGAATGAGACCGCCGATCAATATGGCGATTCGATGTTTATTGTTCATATCTTTGCCTGATTATTTCGTCTTCGTACTTGGCGAGCAGATTTTCCCCTCAACCCAGACGCCGTTGACGCAATTATCCGTATAATAACCATTGTAGCCGCCGCTACCGCTCACCGTACAGGCGCGGGTCTTAGTGTCGGCGCCGCAATTGATCGTACCGCCGCAGCCGTTATTATTCTTGGTGCCGCAGACATAGCCCAAAGACGGGCAGGTCGGCTGGGCCGAACAGGAACTGGCATCGACCCATTTGCCGCTAGCCGTACAGGATTGTTTTTTGGTACCGTAACAGGTGCCATAGGTACAGGCGACCGTGGTCGAAGTCGGGCCGCAATACAAGGTGCCGGCATTAGGCGCGCCGTCACAGCCGTTATTATAGCCACTGCCGCAAACATAGCCCTTGGAAGCGCAGGTGTCCGGCGTACAGACGCAGAAAGGGGTGGAAGTCGTATAGCCGGTGCAATCGCTATTACAGGGAGCATCACCGCTAAAATGGCTGTTATGCCAAAGCGTCGCGCAAGATTTGGTCTTAATCTTATTGCCGCCGGACAGACAAGCTGTGCCATTACCAGTATTGACGCAGGTGCCGCTGCACTGTGAGGCCCCGTTGATCTTCATTTCCGCCACCAGGTCCGAGGTATTGAAATTTTCTCCTTCGCAGCGGCCGATTTGTGACGTCTGACCATTCGGTCCGACATAAGCGTCGGATTTCGTGCAGTAGCCGGGACGCGGGTCGCTGGTGTCGCAGTTACCGAAATAGCCGCCGCTGCAACGTTTTGTGCCGATGATATGGCAAAGGCCATTATTCGGGAAAGTCGCTACTAATTCGCCGCCGCTATAGGCCGGATAATTATAGTAAATGCCATTGGAACAGGCGGTTTGATAATTGTTGTTATGGCTATAGCTGCATTGGCCGCCCGAGCAGGTCTCATTGGTGCACGGGTTATTGTCATTGCAATCATTTCCGGAAGAACACCTGGCGCCTAGGCAATGGCCGTCAACGCAGCTCTGGCTGCTGTTGCCGCAAAGCCCGCAGGAACCGCCGCAACCGTCATCGCCGCAGCTCCGACCGAAGCAGTTGGGCACGCAATTATTTTCCGTAATCTGGGCCTGGCAACAGTCGCTGGAACAGTTGTCGCAGGTTTCCATAGCCGCGTTATTTATCTTGGCCTGGCAATAGCCGTCGCCGCAATAGCCGCCGCCCTTGGTCGGGGATTTAAAGACGCATTGATCATTGCTGAGGATCGGAAAAGGGCGAGCGGAATCGGCCGTGGTCTGGCAGCCATATTGCTGATCGATGCGGCTACTGGCGGCGTCGGCGGCGATCGATGCCAGGCCGTCGCAATCTTCATAGCCGTCATTATACAGGCCGCCGCGGCCCTCCGTATTCGGTTCCTGCCGGATGCCGTCGCCGCAATAATTATTGATTTGAAAAGAAAGCTTTTTCTCGGCGGCGGCGGCATAGTCATTGGTCACCCGAACGGTCACGTTCGCGCTCGTCGTATAAGCCGAGCTGCCTTTCAACCATTGATTAGTATCCGTCACGAGGCGGAAGCCGGTCGGCAGGCCGGTTGCCGTGTAGTGTAAAGATTGATTCTCCTGCTGGAAAGGGCCAAGCTCGCAGGTATAAAGCTGATCGACCCGGCCGGCCGGAGCACAATTGAAATCCAATAACGGCACCGTTGCTTTGACCGTGATCGTGAAACTCTTGCCGGCAGTATTGCCGAGACTGTCGGTCACTTGCAAATTGCATTTAAAATCCTGATCACGGGTGAATTGCTGAGAGGCGGGGATCAAGCCGTCATACTCTATCCGATATTTACCGGTGCCGATCAGGGTGACGGTCTTCTGCAGGCCGCTCAGCGAATTCAGCAAGTTAAAAGGGCTGCAAGAGACCGTATAAGAAGAAGCGCTGACGTTGCGGCCGGAAAAAGTAAAGCTGTATTTAAAATGATCAACCCGGTTGGCTACATATTCGGCGTTATCCGCTTCGATAGAAATCATGGAAGAAAGAATCTTGATCGGAACGGTCGTCGCCAGGATGCCGCCCTGGCCGTCGCTGACATTGAGATTAATATTATAAGTTCCTTTGGCGCCGGCTCTGGCCGCATAGACTTTCTTCTGGCCGCTACTGCTGGTATTCTGCAATACCGGGGCGGCACTCCAGCCGCTCCAACTAGTCCCGCTGGTACGAAGAGTCCAGACCAAAGGATTATTTTCCTTATCTTTGACCTGGATATAGCCGTTGAATTCCTGGTTTACCTCGCCGGTGAGCGCCAGGCTGACCAATTCGGGCGGCGTATTGTTGGCATAGCCGCTGCTCCCGCCAATACCGCTGACGGAGCAAGTGGAAGTAGCCGGATCATTAGGGGAAAAATGGTAATTAAGGGCTGGGGCGCGACTCTCTAAGACCGCGCAGAGATTATATTTAGAGCCATTCGCGTCAGTAGCATAAGCTAAGGCATAGCTGTCGGCCGGCAAAACTAATTGGCTGGCACCGGCCGATTGATTATTGAAAAACCGTTTGGCGGCTATGCTCCAGCAAGTCTGCCGATCGTAGCCCGGACAAGAGCCTAGCCGGTTGATCGGATCCTGGAACGATTGGGGCATGGCCAGATTCGTCAGCAATTCCTGGGTCCAACTCGGCCAGACGGACAGGCTGTGGCCGGACAGATAGCTGCCGGAGTTTAGTTGCGGATAACGGTTATTGGTTTTCTGGAAATTAGCCAAGGCTTCTTTGATTTCTTCCAAACGACCGACCCGTTTCAAATCGCGCGTCACCTTTGATTTCAGGCTGTCGCAAAAATAATTGGCGGGGCAATCCGAGTCTACCAAGCAATATTTGGCGGTTTTTAACTGACAAGAATTGGCGTAACCGCTGCTGCTGCCGGCCTTGACGCAGAAAGAATCGACGGGGCAATCAAGGTCCGTATCGCAGCCCAGAGCGGAAATAGAACAACGGGGCGAGGTGCTATCCGTCAGATTGCTGTTGAATTTCCAATGGCTGATGATCTGCCCCAGGATATCGACGGTATTGGGCACCGGATCCTGATTATAAGAAATCAGATAGATATTGGAGTAGATGCTGTTGGTATCTTGATCGATGTTGGCCGCGTTGACATAGACCGTCCGGCCGTCCCTGATTGCCTCATAACCGTCGACCAGCAGGGATTGCGGCGAGCCCTGGAAGCCCTGACTTTCATACCACCGGGCGATGCTATAATGATTCGGATTGGGAATCACCCGAACGGCGATCGCATCCTGGTTGCCGACGCCAACCCCGGAATTAGTCGCAGCCAAAGAGGACCGCAAAGTCATCAGCAGCCAGGCTAAAACCAAGACGGCTAAAATTAATCGGAAGCTATTTTTCCCCATATATTTAATCATGGATATAGCATTGATTGGCCCAATTACCGTCTAAATAGCGGCATTTATTGGGATCGACTCGCTTAAGGCAGCCGGCCGTAGCGCAATAGGGATAGGCGCCGGCGTCTTTGATCGTGCCGGCGAACCATTGGCTGCTGGTACTGATTATGGCATCGTCATTGCAGAGCGCCGCGGCGTTTGGTCCGACATTCAATTTCACCAAGCAGGCCATCCCGTTGGGTAATTCCGCCAAACTGGCGGCCTGATACCACCAATTGTTAAATAAAAGCTGATATTGACGGCTATTCACGGTAATAGTCTCGGCCGTATCGCGCTGCAAGCTGAATTCGGCGGATTTTCCGCTTTCATTCTTATGGCTATCCAGAGCGGACAAGGCAAAATAGTGCGCGCCGACCACCAGCTGGTCCAAGGGATATAGCAGATTGACGGAAGAAACGGCGGCATCGAATGATTCGCCGTACTGTCCGGCACTGACGCCGTGATACAACCGATAAAAATTCGCGTCATCGGTATTATTGAGCCAAGAAAACTTCAACTGATCGCCGATAATCGCCGCGTTCAAACCGGTCGGCGCCACGGGCGGCGTCCCGTCGGTCGGCGTTACCGTCTTTTCGCCGGTCAACTGCGTCTCCGTTCGGTTAGCCGAAATGACGGTCGCCTTGAAAACATAAGGGGTGTCGTTGGTCAATCCGCTGATGACGGCCTGGCAATTATTCAGCGCGCCGCTCGTAGTACAGGCTTGGGCAACCTTGAATTCTTGGCTGAGCATGCTCCCCTTGCCGGATTTTAAATAATAAATCTTATAGGCGGCGGCCTGGCTGGAATCGGAGGTCCATTCCACCTTGACGGCCCCGCCCGTCCGCTGATCGACGGCATTCGTGAACGCTCCGCCGGCCGGCAGACCGGCCCGGAAGAAATAAGATTCCTTCAGGACATTCCACAAACAGAGGCCGTCCGGCGCGCCATCGCCATTTTGATCCGGGCCGCAGGCGCCATTAAGGACCGGGCAAGGATTACGGTCGGAACTGCAAATCAGGTTATTGCTGGTACCGCGGACGACGGCCTGATCAATAATGGCCGGCAAGTCGTCCAAGGTGCCGTTCGTGCCGGCATCGCGGCAATAATAGAACTTATAATTATAGCTGCTGCAATTGCCGGAAGTCGGTAAACAATTAGCGCTATTATCGACCCAGGGCTGCCATCCGCCGTCCGCTCCGACGGGCGGCCAGGGATTATTGCACAAGAAGACATAAAGATCGCTATCGGCGTTGAACCCATTACCGCCGGAATAGGCGTTACAACAATTATTGCTGCAAGCGGCGTCTTGGCAGGAGCAGTTACCGCTGTTGCAAGCGGTGGAGACAAAGCGCGTCATGTCGATAGTCGCCGTCAGCTTGGTCTCCCCGTCGACCACCCCGCCTCGCACGGTCACTAAAGCCTGGTCGGCCGGCAGGCCGGCGATCGGCGTGATGGCTGCGATATCCGGGTTATCCACCGCTAATCTCCAATCCCAGAAATAGCCGGTCACCGGTTGCAAGAATTGGCCGTCGGTACTATAAGCCTGAGCCATGAAAACCTTGTCCCGGTCGGCCGCGGTGTCGAAATTAGCCTGAGCCGGATTGCTGTCATTTTCATTCAGATCATTATCCGTCGTCTTGAACAGATAGGAAGCGGGCAGCACCGCAACTTTATCGATCGTACAGATGCCGGCGCTCGGACTCTGATCGGATAAAGTAGTGAATTTGATGATCTGGGAATTAGGGTAGCTATGATTATTGAATTTGAGATCTTTCGCCGGCGTATAGGAGCTGAGAGCCGCGTTGTTGCCGTATCCCTGGCCGTTAAAGCCGATTTCCGCCGCGCTTAAAACTCCGCTCTTGCTATTAAGATTCTCGTCGCCCTTAACCACTAAGTAATAATTGACGGCCGGGGCCAATAATTTCTGCGGCGCGAACGCTAAGACCGTATGGTCGCCGGCGTTTTCGCCGGAGACCGTGCCGGGCACGGCGCAGTAGAGCTTGCTGGCGCTGGGCAGGACATCCGCCAAAACTTGTCCGGATAAGCGCCGAGCCAGATAGCGGAAAGTCGATCGGAATTGATCGGCTAAACGCGCCAGCCAACTTTTATTCTTCTGGGCCAAGATATCGCTGAGCGAATCGCCGCGGGCGACGAAAGTGCCGGACGGACAAACACCGCTGCCATAATTGCGCTCTTCCAGCAACAGGACGTTGCTGCTGAAACTGGAAATATCCATCAGTGAATCAAAGTCAATCTTAAGGAGCGCGTTGCGGCAGACCTTCTCGGCCAGATGAGCCGGCGAAGTGGTGCTGATGCGCGGCCGGGATTGGCAGCAGGTATCCGAACCGCAACCGATGGTCGCTAAAGTATCCGGGCCGCATTGTTCATCGCTGGTGCAACCACAATAGAGGCCGCGGCTGGCGCCGGTGCAGGCTCCTTTATCGGCCAAACATTTCCAGACGATGTTCGGATCGAAGGGCGAAGTGGTCGTTGATCCGGGCTGGCAACAACAGGTGCCGCAATCCGGCGCCGCGACGCCTAATTGGCCATCCGGGCCAAAGCAGGCGAAATTGGGAAAATTACATTTCTCGCTGGCGCAGGTGGAAGTGGCTTTGCCGGCGCAGGATAAGCCGGGTCCGCTGGGTGGATTGACACAATAATTAGTGCAGGATTCAAGACTATTGTAAATTCCGGTCGCTACCGGCGTCGAAGAGGCGCAGACCGGCGCGCCGGTCGGGCCGACCGCACACTCATAGTAAGCGCAGTAGCCCTGACTGTCGCCACCGGTAATCGGATTGCCTAAGCGGCACTTGGCGGCGGCATCGTTCTTGGCATCGAAACAGCAATTACTGTGCTTCTGGCATTCCGCCAGATCAGTAATGCCGGTACAAGGATCGGCTTTCGGGCAATCGCCGTCGCAGGCCGCCAGGCTCGGGTAATTGCCGATCTTCAGTGGCGTCGAAGAAGCGCATTTGGTCGGATCGCCCGGCGGCGTCGCATAAGCGTCCTGACATTTATAATAGGCGCAATAGCCGAAATCCGGATTAGCCGGATCCGTCGTGATACCCTGTCCATTGCCGCCGCGGCAGACATCATCCGTCGTCGTGGCCGTTTTTCTGGCATCCAGGCAGCAGACGCCGCTATGGTCGCTGCAGTCCTGGCCGCTCAAACCGGCGCAATCCGTACAGACGCCGTTCGGAAATTGCGGATTATTGATATCGCAGAATTGTCCGCTATGGCCGGCGCAGTTGCAGGCCGCATCCCGCTCGACCGCCGTATCGCCGGCCGCTTTGCAGCCGCCGCAACGGCCCAAAGTCACATTGCTGGTCTTACCGGTATCGACGCCGCAACTGCCCTCGCATTTCAAAGGGGCGCAGCAATCGCGGGCGTCCTGACCGATAGTACAGCAACAATCGCAAGTCGGCTGATCCGGCACGACGCATTTATCCTGGCCGGCCTGAAAACTCCTAGCGCAAGTCGCGCTGCCAGCGCAAAGCTCGGGCGAAACGCAATGTCCGGTTGAATCAGTGGCCTGTAATTTAACGCATTGGAGATCGGATGAACAAATGGCGCAAGTAGAGTTCAAATCAATACATTTATTATTGCTTCCCTTGCTCCAGCCGTCCGGACAGGAAGAGCTTAGCGCGATTTCCCAATGTCGGTCGCTGTTGCAAGTGGCTGCCGTCTGGCGGGTCTGGCCGTCCATGACATAGGAGATCGTCTGGTCCACATCGCAACCGCCGCCGGCTTCATTCTGCACGCATTTATCGATCGTCGCTTCATAATGGCAAGCCGCCCCCAATAGCCCGCAGCCATTAAAACCGGCACAGCTGAAATCGCAATCCCCGACGACCTTCTTCCCGCCGCCGGCATAGGGCGAGCAGGACCCGGGCACGTTCGGGCAGCTGGTTCCGGTCTGGCAGGCGCCGAAATAGCTGGCCAGGCCGGCACAGCTGCCAGTTGTCGGGTCGCTGGAGGTGCTGAAAGTCGTATTGAAGCTCCACTCGAATACCGAATTAGGAATATCGATGAAACAATCAGCCAAGGCATTGGCGCAACGACCGGATTTATAAGTATTGGCCGGACAGCAAACTTGAGTGCCGCAATCGGCGTCAGCCGTACATTCGCCAATGGCAAAATTCAATTCATTGCCCCAAACGCTCTTATTGATCACCCGGACCGGACCAGTGATCGCTCCTGTCGGCACGGCGGTCTTGATCATATTCGCCCGCCCGTCCTTCTGGATGGTGCCGGTCGCATTCTTATCATAATTGAATTTGACCAGCCCTTCGCTGTTAAGCGTACCGAAATATTCGCCCCAGAGCGTTACCGGCGTTCCGGCCGGGCCGCGATCCGGTTCGATTTTGCATAAACTGGATCTCAAATCCAGATTCTTGTCGAACCTAAAAGCGTTCGGATTGAGTTGCTGGGTGTCTATCGTCGTCGTCCCGATCAGCATCCGGATGACCTGGTCGCCGTCGCTCAATCCGGGCGGCACCTTGACGACCACCTGATTATTCTTCCAGACTGAATTCAAGCACATATCCGGAAAATCATAGGCCGCTTCCGTGTTGCCGAAATAAACGCGGGCCGAGCCGCGGGCGCCGCCGAAAGCGTTGCCGCGGATAGTCACGTACTGGCCGGTATTGCCGGCGGTCGGATAGAACGAGGAGATATAGGGACCGGCGGCCGGTTCGGTCTCTTTGGTGAAACGCAGGTAATTGCTCTTTTCCGGCCGGCCGTTTAACGTATTCTGGACGAAGCTGCCGGATTCGCCGGGCTTGATATTGGGAGTGGTGGAAGTGCCGGCTAGGCCGTCCGCCTCGTTGAATTGGGAATCCAGCGCCTTGACGTTGTTCTTATAATTACCGAAATAGGCTTGGCTGGAATAAAGATTGACTCCCTGGTAAGCCACCTGCGACGCCATGACGCCGCTGTTAGGATCCAAATAGCACAAGCCGGGACGGCTGATGCTATTGGCTTGGAAATCGGCGATGGCCGGTCCGTAGTCGTCATTAGTCGTATCCGACAGGCCGTCCTGATTCACGACTTTGATCGGTCCGGAGCTGACGCCGCCGGGGACAGCAATTACGATCTGTTCGTCGTTCCAAGTATTTATGCAAGCCGGATTCAGGCTGGCCGGCTGGTTGCCGAGCGCCGGTATAGTATTGGCGGCGAAGACTACTTGGCTGCCCGTGGCGGAATAAGTCTCAAAATTCTTGCCGGTAATGGTTAGAAAATTATTAGCCGTACCATTAGGCGTGCTTAAATCGCAGCCGGTCGTGCAATCGCTATCCTGAACACATGATTTATTGGAATCCTCCTGGCAAAAGCCGCCGACCGGACTGATTTCCGTAATGACCGGCGGACCATAGCACAAACAAGTCTGCGGATTGCAGGTCAGGTATTCGGCGCAACGGTTGTTATCAGGCGAACAGGTACCGCCCGCCGTATCGGCGTTGCAGGGGTCGCCCAGCTTGCCTTTGGGCTTGCAGCCGCAATCATTATGGTCGCAATATTTGCCGGCCGCGCAAATCTGGTCAGTCGCCTGGCAGCCGGCATTCTGGCTGGCATCGCAACTGGTCGGACCGCCGCCGTTATTATCGCCGCAATCCGAACCGACGCAGGCGCCGAAGCTGCCGCCGCTGCACAGCATTGATCCGCCGCAACCGCAAGCCGCGATCTCGCCTTCGTAGCAGCCATTGCCGCTTGATCCGCTGCCCGTACCGCCTAATTTAGTCAGAATGAAAGTCGCTATTCCCCAGGAGGCCAGAATGATTACCAAACCGATGATCGCGTTTCGCAGTATTTTTTTAGCCGTCTCCACCTTTTCTTCGTTGCCGCCAGAACTGAACCATAAGAATCCGGCGTAAGCGATCAGGCCGACCGCGATCACACCCAGAAAGCCCAGGACTATATTGATGATCCGGCCCGCCACCATCCGCGGATCGGCCGCGCTCAGCGAACCGGCCAGGCCGTTATTCACCTCGCCGACGCCAAAGCCCTGAGCCAAGACGACGGTCGCCGCGAACAGGCCGACAAACAAGAGCAGGCAGGATAATAAATGTTGAAAAAATTTTTTAGACACAGTTTTAAAATTTGGCAATATTTAAGACTGGCTTATTGGCAATTTCCGTCCGCGCTCAGGACGGCAGTCGCGGCGCCGAGGCAGCAGGACGGCTGGTCGGGAGTAGCCAGACAACCCGGGCCGCTGCTGGGCTTGAAACAGTTCTGATAGATATCCTTGACGCCGGAACCGACCTGCGCCCGGAAAGTCACGGATTGCGCAAAAGGCGAGTGCCAAATCTTGGCAATCGTCAGGTCCGGTTCACCATTCAAGGGCGGCATATCAATATTATCCGAGAGGATCCAGTACCCCAGCGGCGCGGCGGCCGTACTGCGCAAATTGATCAGCTTATGTTCGGCGGTCGAGGTGCCGACTTTGATCGGGACGCTGCCGGTGCGTAAAGTGCTATTTAACATCAAGGTATTGAAATCAATTTCCACCGGGTCGGTCAGGCTGATGCTGCCGGTACCCTGGATCGGCTTAACGGCGGTAATTTGCGGCGGATTAATCATAATCTGATCGTTGATATAGAACGACCATTTATATTTATCCTGCTGGCCGACATTGGCGGGAGAGCTGGCGCTGTAATTATCATTATAAAAACTGAGCGGGCCGTCGGAAAAAGCGCTGCGGTTGCCATCCAGCGAATTGGCGGCGGCATCGATGATACCGTTAAGATTGCCGACATCGGCGGTCGGATAATTATGGCTGGCGGCATCCTGACAAGTCTTATAGCCGAGCGGCGTTACCGCACAGGTCGTAAAGGGAGTGAAGGCGGCGCAATCGATATCGCTGGCACAGGTCTTCAGGTCGGCGGCCATCAGCTCGACGGCCAAGTGGCTATTGGCTGGCAGGCAATAGATTTTTTCGCCGCAGCCGTTCAGGCCGCATTCCCGATCAGAGAGGAACTCCACGGTTCGGTAACCGTTGCTAACCAGGAATTTGCCGCCCAGATAATTCCCGACGCAAGCGCTATTCTCGCATTTGTAGGAGCGGCAATCCGCATTACTATGGCAAACCGTACCGGCCGGACTGCTGGAGGCGTTAGCGTTAACGACCCGGATATACTTATCGACTTCACTGGCCGAACCGGAAACCGTCAGCGGATTGACGGCCTTGTTAAAATTGATCTGGATCGCCGAATTCATGGGTCGGTCCTTCTTGTCCTTGGCTTGGGTCAATTCTTGCTTGTCGGCGCCGCCGGTGAGCGGCGTGATGGCTAAGGCCGCAGGCGCGCTGGTTAAAACCGCGATATTATTGCCGCTCTGGCCGGCCACCTTGGCGGTCAAGCTGACGATGTTAGCGGTCCGGTCGACATTAATGTTGGCGTCGCCGCTCAATTTAGCTTGGATGTTCAAGGCTTGGGCATTTTTATCGCAAACGGCCGGAACCTTGATCTGATTATTGGCGCTAACAGCGGCAAAGGTGTAGACTTGATCGTTGATCGTCAGCGTGTCAGCCGCCTGTTCCGGGCTGATATCGATCTCCCAGGCATTGCCCTCCAGATGAGCGGAACTGGTGAAAGTCAGAAAATTTTTGAATACTGCCTGACCGGAATCGTTAAAATCAGCGACGCCCAATAAATTGCCATTGCCGTCGAACAGCTGAGCTTTATTCGGCCCGCCAGCCGGCACGGCAATCTTGAATACGGACAAAGGGCCGTGATAGTCGAGAGCGACCTGAGCGTTCGCCGGACTGGCGCCAATCGGTTTGATTGCCTTAACTTCGGCCGGAGCATAAATTTTCGGACAAGCGGCGACGTTAATAACGCCGCTGGCGGCTTTGGCCGGGGTCGTAACCTGAAACAGGTCGGCCTCGTTATCAGGCAAGGGGAAGATGCCGCCGAGAGCGACCAAAGGCGGCGTCAGATCAAGATTGCTGCTAACAGTGAAACTCCATTCCGCGAAATCCGCGCCACAGCCTTTGAACATCGAAGTGCCGTCCAATTTCTTGACCTGGTTGCTTAGTTTCACCGAATACTGCGTATTTCCGTCGGACGACCCAAGAAAGTTGGCCGGAGTGAGAATGATGGTTTTGCCTTCATTGGCCAGGGTCAGATTGATCTCGGTCACGTTGCCGTTTGGAGAAGGACAGCTGGCACCGGCACAAGCATCGCCTAAATCAGTCTTATAGACGCGGATTGCCGTCGGATTGATCTGGCGACAAGTAGCATTATCGCAGGTGCAGGCTTCGCCGACGCTATTATGGCAAAGATTTTCCGGATTAACCGTTTCTTTAAAGGTCGCCATGACAGCCGTATTGCGCGGAACGTCGGACTGACTATTGGCGGGGTACGTGCTTTCCATGGTGCAGGCGCCGATCGCGCCGACGCCCGGACTGGAAAAACCGCCGCTGCCGCCGTTAAAGGAGTTGGGGCCGGCGGTTCCCCCGGTAGCATCTATCAACCGCGTAATCACGAAAGTGGCGATACCCCAAGCCGATAAAATGATGATTAAGCCGATGACCGCATTTCTCAACATCGCCTTGGCGCGGGTGATCTTTTCCTCGTCGCCGGCGGAAGTCGCCCAAAGAAAACCGGCCGTCATAATCAGGACGACCGCAATCACGCCCAAAAAACCGAGGGCAATCTGGATTACCCGGCCGGCCATGACCCGGGGATCGGTGGCAGCCAAAGAACCGCCCAAGCCGTTGTTGACCATGCCGAGGCCGAAGTCAATTTGAGCCGAAGCGAAATTGGCGGCTAAGATCACTCCTAAAAAAGCCAGAATCGGGATAATTATTTGGTTCTTTCTAGTCATGAAAGTAAGCGCGCGAAATTTTTAAATCCGACTTATTATGCTATAATTATTATGCTTTTATTATATCATAAAAGCCAAAAAAAGAACAAAGGGATATGACGATAGAACGGGTTATCAAAAAATTCCAGGATAATCATCCGGGGGCTGACACTACCGTGCTCCAGCTGGCCTTTGAATTCGCTGCCGCCGCGCACGGCAACCAATGCCGCAAGAACGGCGAGCCCTATATTCAACACCCGCTCCACACCGCCTATACTTTGGCGGAAATCAAGGCGGACGCGGCCACGGTAGCCGGCGGCCTCCTGCACGATGTGCCGGAAGATACGGAGCGGACTCTGGAGGAAATCCGCAGCTTGTTCGGGCTGGAAATCGCCATGCTGGTCGAAGGCGTCACCAAGCTCGGCAAAATCAAATACCGGGGCATCGAACGGTACCGGGAAAACCTGAAAAAAATGTTCCTGGCTATGGCGGCCGATCTGCGCGTCATTTTCATCAAATTCTGCGACCGCCTGAATAACCTGCGGACCCTGGAAAACCTGCCGCCAGAAAAACAGCAGCGGATCGCCCGGGAAACCCTGGAAATCTACGCGCCGATAGCTGGCCTCCTGGGTATCGCCCGCCTGAAATGGCAAATGGAAGACATTTGTTTTAAGATTCTTTATCCCGAGGAGTATCAGGAGCTGGAATATAAATATGAAGTGGAAAAAAAAGTGGAACGCAACCAGTTTTTTCAAAAAATAAAAACGATCCTGACGCCTAAACTGGCGGAGGCCGGCATCCAATGCACCATCGAGGTCCGTTTCAAGCATCTCTATAGCATCTACCTGAAGATGCAGAGAAAAGACCGGAAATTCGACGAAATATACGATGTCTTCGCCCTGCGCCTGATCGTCCCGACCGTCGATGACTGTTATAAATCGCTCGGCGTCATCCACACCCTCTGGAAGCCGAAGCCCAACCGCTTCAAGGATTATATCGCCGTGCCGAAACCGAACGGCTACCGCTCTTTGCATACGACGATTTTCGGGCCGGAAGGCAAAACTACGGAATTCCAGATCCGGACGCAGGAAATGCACGAAGAAAGCATCTATGGTCTGGCCGCCCATTGGTATTATAAAATGCGGCAGGGCGCTTCTTATCAGACGCCGGCCTGGCTGAAAGAAATCATCGATATTCAGAAGGAGATCACCAATACCAGCGAATTCGTGAAAAAGATCAAGCTGGATATTTTCCGCGACCGGATTTTCGTCTTCTCGCCCAAGGGCGATGTCTTCGAGCTGCCGGAAGCAGCCACCCCGATAGATTTCGCCTACGCCGTGCATACCAACATCGGCAACCATGCTGCCGGCGTCATCATCAATGATAAGCTGGGTCGCTTGGACCAGGAGCTTAAAAACGGAGATTTCGTCGAAATCATCACGGAAAAGAAACGGCCCTATCCGAACCGGGACTGGTTAAAATTCGTGCGTACCAAGCGGGCGCGCGACCGGATCAAGCAATTTGCCAAAAAATCCAAACTGGAAACGATCAAACGCTTCATCCCCGGCATTAATCGTTGACCGTCCGACGCCGAAGCCGTTGCTCATAACAAAATCGCTCCCTAATGGGAGCGATTTTTAATTGGACAAACCAATTACCGACTAAGGCCGCAGATTGCTTTCCGGCAATTTGCCGATCCGGCGTAAATATTCGTTCTTCTTATGCAGCTTTAACCCGATCAGGGCATGCTTCTTCTGCAATTGCTTGGTCAATTTCGGAGCCAAGTGCTGCTTAGAGCGCGCTTTCTCCAAACGCTTGCTGTTCTTCAAGCCCTTTTTGAACTTGCGCAGGAAACTCTCAAAGCTTTCTCCGGGTTTTCTCTTAAAATCCGCCATATAGTCCACCTTCCTTTCTATTAATAACTTTTTTTTCGACTAATTTATCTTTTTTCAAGAGGCGATCCTTGATTTTCTTGAAGACAACGGTTTCCTGGGCGCCGGAGTCCATGTCGCGCATCAGGATCGTTTCGTCCATGATTTCCTTTTTCCCCAGGATCAGACAGGTCTTGGCCCGCATATTAGCCGCCTCTTCCAATTGCAGTTTTAGACTGTCGGAAGCGAAGGATTGGCGGACCTTGAAGCCGGCGCGGCGCAACTCTTCGAATAATTGCAGGGATTTCAGTTTCGCCTGATCGCCCAGTTGAGCAATAAAGACTATATCTTCTTCCGGCTTATTAAGCAAGAGGGCCTTGTCCCTGACTCTGGCTAAGGTGCGTTCCAGGCCGATGGCCAGGCCGATGGCCGCTGTCGGCTGGCCGCCCAGGCTTTCGATGAGCGAATCATAGCGGCCGCCGCCGGCCAGGGCGACTTTAGACATCAGCGAAGCGTCTTCGTTCAGCGGCCAGAATTCAAAAACCGTATCATTATAATAATTCAAGCCGCGGACCAGATAAGGATTAAAATTATAAGTAATGCCCAACTCATCTAGGAACTCCAAAGTCTTGGCAAAGTGCTCCCGGCTTTCCGGCGACAGATAGTCGGCGATCTGCGGCGCCTCCTCGGCCAGCTTCAGGCAAGCCTCCTCCTTGCAATCCAGGAGGCTGAGGCAATTTTTGCCGATATTATTGCGGCAGTAATGGCACAATTTAGAACGCCGTCCCCGCTCCTTATAAAAGGCGGATAATTTGGCGCAATATTCCCGCCGGCATTCCGCCGAACCGATGCTGTTGATCTGAACCTGGGTCTTGATGCCGAGTTCGCTGAAAAAATTATGAACTGCGGCAATAAGCAGGGCTTCGGATAAGGGCTTATGGTCGCCGATGATCTCAAAATCAGCTTGGGCCGACTCGCGGTAATGGCCGGTTTGCAGTTTTTCGTGGCGGAAAATCGAACCCCAGGCAAAGAGGCGGACGGGCTGGCCGCTTTCCCCGAGATTATTCTCCAGATAAGCCCGCAGGATTCCCTGGGTCAATTCCGGCCGCAAGGTTACCCGGTCGTTCTTTTCTCCTTCCACGAAATAGAATTCCTTGCCGGTGCTGTGCCTGGTCGATTTCTTATACAGGTCATAGGTTTCCAGGATCGGCGTCTTGATGGTCGTGAAATTATAAAGCTGGGCGTATTCGCGCGCCCGGTCCGTCAGGCAGTCGAAGTGACGGCTGTCCGCTCCGACCAGGTCCTTCATCCCCAACAGGCGGGGCGGGATCTTTTCATTGCGTTTTTCCTGATTCTTCGCCGTTTCCGGGGCGATTTTCTTCCGTCTGGGCATAGAATTAATTATTATACTGCGGCCAGTAATCTTGATTGAAAAAAGTGATCTCATTAAGCGGCCAGCCGCGGAACAAGACTTTGCCGGTAATGAAGCTGCGATTGACCGGGCCGAAACTGCGTGAGTCCTTGGAAGCGTTGCGATTGTCGCCGAGCACGAAATATTCGTCCGGACCGAGCGCGACCTTGGCGCCGCTCTGGTCATAGGTCATCAGGTCGGACGGCAAATAGCTTTCCGGTAAGGCCAGGCCGTCCGGATAGTCGCCGTTGAAAATTAAGATCTGCCCGTCCTTGATCTGCACTTCTTCGCCCGGCAGGCCGATGATCCGTTTAATAAAATACTCTTGCGGATCGCGCGGATAGCGGAAGACGATGACTTGGCCGCGGCGCGGCGATTCGAACCGATAGCTGATCTCGTCGATGATCAAATATTCATGGTCGTGGAAATTAGGCTCCATGGAAGCGCCTTTGACATAAAAGGGCTGGATCAAAAAATAGCGAACCGGCAAGATGATCGCCAAAGAGATCGCTACTACTTTCGTAATTTCCCAGACAAATAAAAAAAATTTCTTCATAAATAAAGCAATAATCGTTCTCACTATATCAGAAAATCAGAAAAAAATCAAATGGCATGATTTAGCTGATATTTAAGAAATAAACATGGCATCGCCATAACTGAAGAAGCGGTATTTCTGCCGGATAGCCAGACGATAGGCCCGATCGACGTTGTCCTTGCCGGCGAGAGCGCTGACCAGCATCAATAGAGTGGATTTAGGCAGGTGGAAATTGGTTACCAGGGCATCAACGACCTTGAAGCGGTAGCCGGGACGGATGAAAATATCGGTCCAAAAAGATTGGCCGGCAGCGCGGCCGTTCCATGATTCCAGGCTACGGCAACTGGTCGTCCCGACCGCTATCACCCGCCCGCCGGAGCGCCTGGCCTGCAAAATAGCCTGGGCGGCCTGACGGCTAAGGGAAACAAATTCCCGGTGCATCTGATGGTCGGCCAGATTCTCGGTTTTTACCGGCGCGAATGTTCCTAAGCCGACATGCAGCGTGACATATGTTATCTTTACGCCTTTGGCCTGGATTTTCTTCAATAAACGCTTGGTAAAATGCAGCCCGGCGGTCGGCGCGGCCACCGAACCAATCCGGCGGTCATTGGCATAGACCGTCTGGTAACTGGTCCGATCGCCGGTCAATTGGCGGGCGCGCTTGATGTAGGGCGGCAAAGGCACCTGCCCGACCCGATTGATGGTCTGCCAAAACCGCCGGCCGCCAAAATTGAATGCCACCTGCCAGGTGCCGTCGCGATTATCCTGCAAAGCGGTCGCTTGCAGGCCGCCCGCCAGCATGATGCGTCCGCCGGCCCTGACCCGGCCGCCGATGAGCGCTTCCCAGATATTGCGCCGGCCGGACGCCGGGAGCGGCCGGTGCAAAAATATTTCCACGGCGCCGCCGGTAGTTTCCTTCCGTCCGGCCAGCCGGGCCGGAAAAACTTTGGAATCGTTCAAGACCAATAAATCGCCTGGTTTTAAATAATCCGCCAAATCATAAAAATGGCGGTGCGCCGTCTGGCCGGTCCGCTTATCCAGCAATAAAAGCCGCGAGTGGTCCCGCGGTTTAACCGGTTGCTGAGCGATCAGCTCCGGCGGCAGATGATAAGCAAAGTCCGCTAAACGATAAAGCACAGTTATCAAATTAATTTCTCCGTCCCCGGTTCTTTGAGCCCTAGATGCTGGTAGCCGAGAGGGGTAACCAGGCGGCCGCGCGGCGAGCGGTCCAAAAAACCGAGTTGCATCAGATAAGGCTCATAGATATTCTCGATGGTGTCGATCTCTTCGCCGGTCGCCGCCGCTAGGGTATTCAAGCCGACCGGGCCGCCTTTGAATTTGTGCACGATAGTTTCCAAAATGCGCCGATCGACCAGATCCAAGCCTAAACTATCTACTTCCAGCATCTTAAAAGCCGCCAGGCTGTCCGGCAAGGAAACACGGCCGTCGCCCTTGACTTCGCAGTAATCGCGGACCCGTTTCAGCAAACGGTTGGCGATGCGCGGCGTCCGGCGGCTGCGGACGGCGATCTCTTTTTTGGCCGCATCGTCCAGATTAACGCCTAAGATGCCGGCGCTCCGCCCGATGATCTGTTCCAGATCCGACGGTTCATAAAAATTAAGATGGTGGGTCACGCCGAAACGGTCGCGCAAGGGAGATGAGAGCAGGCTGGCCAGAGTCGTCGCGCCGATGATCGTGAATTTCGGCAAATCCAGCCGTAAGGTGCGGGCACTCGGCCCCTTGCCCATGATAATATCCAGGGCGTAGTCTTCCATGGCCGGATACAAGATTTCTTCCACCGTCTTGTTCAGGCGGTGGATCTCGTCGATAAACAGGATATCGCCCGCTTCCAGGTTGGTCAGGATCGCCGCCAGATCACCGGTTTTTTCAATGGCCGGCCCGGCTGTCACCCGGATGTTGGCTCCGAGCTCATTGGCGATGACATGCGCCAAGGTGGTCTTGCCCAAACCCGGCGCGCCATACAGCAATATGTGTTCTATCGGTTCGCCTCGTTTCTTGGCGGCCGCGATCGTAATCTCCAGGTTTTGCTTGATCTTGTCTTGGCCGATATAATCGCGAAAATTTTTCGGACGCAAAGAAAGATCCAGGGCGGCATCGCCTTGGCGTTCAATCGGACTGATTAAGCGGTCTCGGTTGTTCGGCATAAATTGATTATACTATATTTAGGGGCATTTGTTCAGTTTAGGGATAACGAAACAAATATCATCTCCGCCGGCCCAAATCCCGCCCGGTCCGGCCGAACAGATCGAATCGGCGCTAGTACCGGCTCCCCCTTCGCACTCATTTTCGTCTAACAGATAAGGGCTGCCCCAGGGATCGCGCTGTATCTTGTCTGCGCCGATGGCCACGCCCCCTAAAGCAATCTCCAAATTCGCCAAACTAGTGATCCAGCGGTCATAACAAGAATTATCATTCGGCACGTTGCGCAGATCATTCGAGCCAGGCGGCCAGACGCCACATGCGCTATCGCAGCGGCTGCAATAAGAGCCGGTCATCTGCCCGAGCGTCAGGCCGGATTCTCCCTGGGCAATCGCTACCGCCCGGATAAATTGACTGATGTCCGATCGAACTCGCGCCAGCCTGGCCTGCCCTCGCGACCGGTTCAGAGCCAAGATTGAAATGGCCGACAATAACCCAATAATCGCGATGACGATCAATAATTCAATCAGGGTAAACGCCCCGGCCTGGCTTAGCGCTTGATAGTTGCCGCTTTTGGACTCAAACATATATCCAAACAAAGGCGAGCAGCTGGCTAGAGTATACGGCTAAGTCTGCCTAAACTCGCAAATCGAATTGAAATCGCAAAAATTGCACATCGGCGAAGGCGTCGGCGCGAAGTTGCGCCGCTTGATCGCCGCGATTTCCGCTTCGACTTCCTGGCGCAGCTTGGTAAAATCCTTAGCCGTGGCCGTGAAGGAAAGCTTTTCGCCGCTCTCTAAATAATAATAACTCAGCCGGCTGACCGGCTGGCCCAGAAATTCCTCCAAAAACAACTGGTACAATATCAGCTGGCGCTTAGCCGCAAAATCCAGTTTCTGCTTGCTTTGGCCGGTCTTATAATCAATAATCTCCAGGCTGCCGTCGGGCAGGCGATCGACCCGGTCAATGGTTCCTTTTATCGAATCGGCGCCGATTTTGAAGGATAATTTCTTTTCCAAAAATAAAATCTCGACCGGCGGGTTAGCTTGAAAATCCGCCAGGAATTTGGCTAACGCGGATCGGCCGCGCGCCAGATACTGATCGCGCGTCGCCTTGTCCGGATAGCCGTCCGGCTGCCAGAATTCAGCATAAAGTTCTCCGAGCCGCGGCTCGTTGATCAAGCCGCCCGCCGCCTGAGCCACCGGGCCGGCAGCGGCGGCGAACAGGTCACCTTGCCGGCTCGGCGCCCCGCTCAGCAAAGGCAGGAGAAAATTATATAAGGTATTGTGGAGCGCGCGGCCGAAAATCAAAGAGGCTTTGTCGGCCGGTACCGGTACCTTCAAAATAAAAGCGAATTTATATTGCAGAGGGCAGGTCGAATAAGCCGCTAGTTGCGAGAAAGAAAATTTTTCCGGCAGCGGGTATTTTTCTTCAGCCGCCGCGGCCGTTGCACCGGCCAATTCGCGGGCATTCAGATGATGGATTTCCCGCAAAAACTCGTTCTTGGCGCTCAGCGCGATTTCCGGCGCTCCCTCGTCCGCCAGGCCTAATTCGGCAATGAACCGCGACGGCCTCTTCTCTCTGGCGCCGCCGTAATCCCGGGCGCCGGTCAGATAGAGCCCGGCTTTGGCCCGCGTCAGGGCGACGTAAAACAAACGCCGTTCTTCTGCCAAGTGGCTATCGGAGTCGAGGCTGACCTGTTCCCGGACCAAGGCATCGGGTAAAGAGATTTTTTCGCCGCGGGCGACCGTGGGGAATTTCTTGTCGACCAGATTGACCAAAAAGACATACTTGAATTCCAGGCCTTTGGCGCCGTGCGCCGTCATGATTTTCACCGTATCATGGTCGGCAAAATCTAATTTCAAAGTGCCGGTCTCCCCCGCCTCCAATTCCAAGTTGATGGCGGTCATAAAGTCCTTCAGGCGCAGATCCGGCTCCGCCTCTTCCAGGCTCTTGATCTTCTGATAAAATTGGTTGAGATAGGAGAACTGCTCTCCGTCGCGATCGCGATCCAGGCCGGACAGCAAGCCGGAGTCATAGGCGAAATGCAGGAAAATCTTGGTCGGCTTGGCGGTCGCCGCCAGGCGGGAATGCTGTTCCAACAAGACTAAAAGCTGATTGATGTTTTTGACTCCCTCGGCGCTCACGCCGGCGATCGCGTTGATATTTTTCAGCGCCTCGTACAAGGACCAGACTTTCCGCGCCGCCAGCTTATTGATCGCGATCAGATCCGGGTGTGAAACCCGGAAAGCCGCCATATTCAAGACCCGGAATAAGGCGGTAGATTCATGGTAGTTATCCAGCAATTTCAGATAGGCCAAAATATCCAGGATCAGCGGCTTATAATACAAGCCGCGCCAGGACATGAACTGATTGGGAATGTTCTGGCGGTTTAATTCTTTGACATAAGCTTCGGCCGTATCGTTGGCCCGCACCAAGATGGCGAAATCGGACCAGGCCGCATCCGGCTCGGCCGCCCGCCGCTCCTTGATCTGCTGGACGACAAAAGCCACCTCTTCGGAGGATAAGGCAAAATTGAAGAACCGGACCGCCGGCCCGGAGTCTGGCGAAACCATCCGGCCTCTGGCTTTGAGCTCCTTGGCGATCTTTAACTTCACCTCCAGACGATTCGGATTATTATGCTGAATGAACCGATAGGCATAATCCAGGATCTCCTGGCGGGAGCGGTAATTTTCCGTCAGGACGATTTCGGCCGCCGCCGGATAATCGTCCTTGAATTGCATGATGTTGGCCAGCGAAGCGCCTCGGAATTTATAGATTGCCTGATCGTCGTCGCCGACTACCACGAGATTGTTATCCGGAGCGGCCAACAGCTTGACCAGCTCATACTGCGCCCAATTCGTGTCCTGGAATTCATCCACCATGATCTGCTTGAACTTGCGGCGGTAGAATTTCAGGATATTGGGCCGCTCGCGGAACAATTTCAGGGTATAAACGATCAGGTCGCCGAAATCCAAAAAATTATTTTCCAAGAGCAATTGATTGTAAACGTGGAAAGCGTTGGCTAATTCCTTGATCCGGCCGATCTCCAGTCCATCCTCGTCGGCTGCGGCCGCGGCGGCCGCCGCTCGCTTCCGCTTAGCCGGCGCGGCTTTGGCTTTTTTGGCCAGCGGCCGGCCGCTCAGGCGCTGATCCTGATCCGATTCCAATTCTTCCGCGTATTTCAGGTACTCGGCGGCCGAGATATTCTCGTCTTTCAGGCGCGAGAAGTGGCGCAACAATTCCGTAATGAACTTAGTCGGATTGCCCAGCGGACGGTAATAATCCAGATTGAAGCGGGCCAGATTCTTCTTCACCAGAACCCATTGGTCGGTTTCGGTCAGAATTTTAAAGCCGGCGTTAAGACCGATATCCAGGCCGAATTCCCGGAGCACCCGTTCGCCAAAACCGTGAAAAGTATTGATCCATAAATCAACATAGCCGTAAGGCAGGAGCTTGTCCGCCCTTTCTTCCATTTCGCCCGCCGCTTTTTCCGTAAAAGTCAGCAATAAGACCTCGTCGGTTTTCAGCCCTTGATCAAGAATCAAATAAGCCAGCCGGTTGATCAGGACGGTAGTCTTGCCGGTGCCGGCCCCGGCCACGATTAGCAACGGACCGGCCGGGTGGCGAACGGCTTGCTGTTGCGCGGTGTTAAGTTGTGATAAATCCATTTTCTTCGACATATCAAGCCTAGAACTTGAGGCTGCTTTGGAATTGGGCGGCTTTGACCCGGCCGATCAAAGCCAGGTTCAAGCCGCGATCCCGGAAGATGCGGCGGGCGGTCAGCCGCAAATCAGCCGCCGTAATCCGGTTGATCTGGCGCAGGAATTCCGCCGGCGTCATGATTTTCCGGCGCAACAGTGCCTGGCGGGCATACCAATTAGCCAGGTTGTCCGTCGCTTCCAATTGCAGCAGCGATTTCCCCTGCAACAATTCTTTGGCGCGCCGCAATTCCTCGCGACTGACCAGGTCGGTCTTTAATTTCCGGTATTCCGCCAAAATTATGCTGACGGCTTCCTCCGCCTTATCAATCGGCACGCCGGCCTGGGTAGTGAGATAACCAGTGTCGGAATAAAATTCCGCCATGGTCCGGACGTAATAAGCCAGCCCATTCTTTCCCCGAAGATTAATGAACAGACGAGAACTCATGGAGCCGCCCAGGATGACCGAAAGCAAGCGCAGCTTGAATTCTTCCGGATGATCGATGGCCTGGGTGCGCACCCCTAAAGACAAATTGACCTGATCGATCGGCTTGAAAGCGACCCGGATCCGCGGCCGGCTTTGCCGTTCGCTCACCGCCGGCTTATCGCACCAACTATTAGCCGGGAAAGCGGATAACATCTTGGCAATCGCCTTTTTGTCCGCTTCCTTAATGCCGCCCGCAAGCACCACATAAGCGCTCCGGGCGCCGTATTGCGCCTTAAAATACCGCATCAAGTCTTCCCGCCGGAAACGCCGGATGTTGGCTTTAGTTCCGATCGTCTCCCAACCGGCCGGCGAGTCGCCATACAGGCAGGATTCAAAAACGTCTTCAACGTGCATGAGCGGATTATCCTCATACATATTCAGCTCCTCGATGATCACACCTTTTTCCCGCTCGATTTCCGCCGCGTCGAACAGAGAATGCAAGAGCATGTCGCTGATAATATCCACGGCCGTGCTAATCTTGGGCGCCGCGACCTTAACCCAATAACCGGTAAATTCCTTGGCGGTAAAAGCATTATACTCGCCTCCCAAGGAATCTAATTCGCTGGAAATAGCCAGGGTGTTCGGCCGACGAACCGTCCCCTTGAAAAACAGATGCTCTAAGAAATGCGATAATCCGCTAGTGCGGCGGGTCTCGTATTTGGAGCCGGTCTTGATCATAATCAAAGCCGTCGCCGTCGAAGCCCCCTTGATCGGAATGGTAATCAGGGGAATTTTGTTTGACAAAATATTAACTTTATATTTATTCATATTCTTATTGATATTATTGATGTTATAACTGCTATGTGTTTTAAATTTACCACATCTTTGATATAATTCAAAGTAATGGCAAATCAGTTAAATTTATTTAATTTTGCCTTTATGCCGTATAAAATCAGCGACCGCAACTTCGTGCTCAACCACGGTAAGCAATACAAGATTCCGCGCGTCAAGGATTTGCCTGATGAGGACAAGCCGCGGGAAAAACTATTGGCCGAAGGAGCCGGCGCTCTCAGTTCGGCCGAACTGCTAGCCGTCGTGCTCGGCGTCGGCACGAAAAAAGAAGAAGTCTTCTCAATGGCCAGCCGCCTGCTCCGGGAATACGGAGAAAAAGGCATTGCTTACCAAAAAAATCCACGGCTCATTGAACAAGACTTGCAAGTGCCGGCGGCCAAAGCCTGCCAAATCGTCGCCTGTTTCGAGTTGGGCCGCCGCTTTTACCAGAAAAAACCGGGCGGTTCCATCACTATCCGCACCGCGACGCAAGCTTTCCATTATCTAAAAGATATGGGCAGCCTGAACAAGGAACAATTCCGCGGGCTGTATCTGAATACCCATTACCAGCTGATCCATGATGAAGTGATTTCCTTGGGCACCCTGGACGCCGCGCTGGTCCAGCCGCGCGAAGTTTTCCGGCCGGCTCTGGAATACTCGGCCGCCGCCTTGATTATCGCCCACAATCATCCTTCTGGCAGCTTGAAAGCGACCCGGGCGGACGTGGAAATCACCAATAAATTACTGGGGGTCGGCCAGATCCTGGGCATTGAACTGCTGGATCACCTGATTATCGGCCGGAATAAATTTTCCAGCATCATCTGAACTATGGCCAAAAAATATACCCTGACGCCGGCCGTCTGGCTCATCCGGGACGAGGCGGGCGTCAAATTCCATATCCAAAACGATGATTATTTCGGCACGATCGCGACTATTCTGCACCTGATCAAGCACAACATCAAAAAAGACGGCCTGACTAATGCCGCCGTCTTGAAGAAAACCTTATATAATATGGAAAGCGACCTGCTGTTCCTGCAAAAAAACTATCGCATAACGCCCCGCCTTCACAGCAAGCCGAGAACCAGAAATAAGAAGACCAGCCCGAAAGGCAGACTAAAGAGCCAATGATCGAATAGCATCAGGACTAGAAGGGCGAGCATGGCCGCCAGGGAAAAAGCTTCCCGGCGATTTTTTTTAAGCAGCCAGAACAGGAAAGACAGGAAAAATAGCAGGGCCGCGAAACCGGCCTCCGTCCAGAGCAGCAGGAAAACATTATGGACCGGCTGATAAGCCCAGGGCTCCTGCCGTTCGCCGTCCCGCAAAGCTAAAGCCGTCGTATAATTGCCGATACCGGTCCCTAATAGGGGGTAATCGCCGATTAGGTCGGCGGCCTGGCCGAGATAGGCTTCGCGCTCCATTAAAGATTTTTGCTCCAATCTGGCCGTGCCGCCAGTCCGCGCCTGCCATAGTTCCCGGTAAGGATAGGCGACGATCAAAATCATTACCAGGGAGAAAAAAGCCAGGGCGATAAAACGGCCCAGAATCCAGCGGTCTTTTTTGCCGGCCAGAGTGATCGCCAGCCCGGCCAGACCCAACGCGTAAGCCAGCCAGGCGGCCCGGGAAAAGGTAAAAAATAACGCGAACAAGCTGACAAAATAAAATAAGAACAGCCAGACGGACTCGGCCGCTTCCCGACCGGAACGGATCATTTTTTTCTTGGCCAGCAGATAAGCGGCGATGATCAGGGCGACGGCGAGCACGCCGCCGAAAATATTGGGATGATCCAGCCCGCCGTACGCGCGCAACCAGCGGCCGGAGGCGGCCTCCACGACGGCGGTGCCGAGAACGTTGGCATCATGGGCGGCCAAGCCAAAATACTTGCTGGCCGGCGCTTGTTGGGACAAGAATTGATAAATCCCGAGCCCCGCCTGCAAAAACAGGCTAGCGAAAAGGCAATACAAAACTTTCAGCTTATCCAGAAAAGTTTCTTCATACCCGATAGTTTCCGTCCCAGCGCGCAACAGATAAAACAAGCCAATGCCGATCAAGAGCAGGAGATAGTGATAAAAAGCCAGCAGCTGGTCGGAGGCGACGAAGAAGGAAGCCATGATCAGGATTTCCAGGCCGGCCAAGGAAACCCACAACGGAGAGATTTTTTCATCATCGGCCCGATACCGCAATTTGTAAACGAAAAAACCGACCAGGATGAGCACTAGCAGGCCATGGCTGAGATAAAGAGAGATCTCCTGAAAATTATTGCCGCCGGGCCGCAGAATGAGCTTAGTCTGCCAAGGCAATAAAAAAACCCACAAATAAAAAGCGTACTTAAGCGCCCGCCTTAATAAGCGGCTGAATTTTTTGTCCATATTTTTCGGCATATTCCCGGCGACGATCGCCTTGATAAAATTTCAAGACTTCGTCATTAACGACTACCCCGTCCGAATTATTCATGGCGGCGGTAAGCGCCGGCGGCATGACTTTTAGTTGCCACCACCGCGCCCAGCTTTCCAGGCCGGACCGGCGGCGATGCGCGGGCACGACCGGCCGGACGCCGGGGGCTGGTTCATCCGGCACCAAACCGTTAGCGGCAAGAAAGTCGGCATAAGTATTTCTTTTATTATACAACACAATCAAGCACCGGCGCCAATAATCAAAATACGGATCGTCGCCCGTAAGGCGCAGGTCGCTGATGTCCAAATGGGCGGCGGAAAGATAGAAACTGAGACAGATCTTGTCGCGTTTGCGTTGCGGCGTCGGCCGGCTGTGCAACAGCTTGGCCAGACCGGTGCAATACAGGCGGGTGAGCCAGAGGTATCCCGGCGCGGTAACGATGAAAAAATCAATGTCGCTCTCATCGCGCCAGTTATACTGGCCGAGCGAATTGGCGAGAGCAATCAGCCGGACGGGCGGGAAAAGCCGGAACAGGGCGGAAAAACGGCGAGCGATCTTGAGTTTACGGCGAGTATAGTTATAGCGCTTTTGACGCGTCGTCACGACTCCCGCCCGGCCGGTCAGGAAATAAAAACCGTTCTGCTGATCGAGAGTCCCACCGGCGGACTCAGCCGCCGCCCGGATTTCCAACCAGCCATAACGCCGATCCAGATGCTCCCGGATCTCATAGAGCGTCAACGGATAATCGAATAAATCAAAGAAAGCAATCATCTTGATGATTGCCGTCTGTAAATTATCTTGAGCGCCGGCCGTATCCATAAACGCTTAGTTTAGTTTCGGTTTCTCGATCGGCAGCGCCGCTATTTTAGTTTCCTTCTCCGTGATCTTAATCACGTCCTTATCCATTTTCTTGAACTCGGCGTAAGCGTTATTATAATGGCTGACCGTCGTGCTCATCGAAGTCCCCAATTTCTTCAAAAAATCTTCGTAGCTGACCATATGGCGCTGCAATTTCTCGATATTGGCGCGGATCTCCTTGGCCCGCTCTTCAATTTGCATAGCCTTCAGGCCTTGCAAGACAGTCTGCAAATAAGCCAGGAAGGAAGTCGGCGAAACAATAATCACTTTCTTGTCGCGGAAGGCATATTCTATCAGGTCGCGCGTATTGACCTTGACGGCGCCGACCTTGTTGACCAGGAGGTCGTAATAGATCGCTTCCGACGGGATGAACATGAAGGCGAATTCCATGGTCTTCTCGCTCGGTTTGACATACTTGGCAGTCTCGTCGATGCGGTTCTTCAAATCCTGCTTGAATTGCTGCTCCAGCTTGGCGCGCGTTTCCGCGTCATTCGTATTCAAAATCTTCTCATAAGTTTCCAGGGAGAATTTCGCGTCCACCGGAATAATCTTATCACGCACGAATACCACGGCGTCGACGATAGTGCCGTCCTTGAAAGGATACTGCATCTGATAAGAATTGGGCGGCAGGACGTTCTTTAAAGTTTCTTCCAGAAAATATTCACCCAAGATGCCCCGCTGTTTCGGATTTTTCAGGATATCCTGCAGGTTCTGCAGCTGGGAAGAAAAATTAACCACCTGCTTATTGGTCTCATCCAGCTTGGTCAGCTTTTCAGTCACATCGGCGATCAGCTTATTCGATTGAGCGGAAATATTCTGGACAATGCGCGTCGTTTGGCCGAATTGCTCCTGATTCGTCCGGTGGGTTTCCGATAATTTCCGGTCTAATTCCTGACGCAATTCACTGTTCTGCTGGGCGAGCTGGCTCAGTTTCTCTGACTGTTGGATCAGCCGTTCGGTCAGGGCGTCCAATTTTTCCTGGCCGGTGCCGGAGCCGCGGCGTAGCAATAAGAAGATGACGGCGATGATGCCGATGGTTACAACAATCAATAATAATATACTAAGGGAATTATCCATAACAATTAGTTTAGTATGCTACATCTATTATACTTTAATTGCGCCCCTTTTGACAGTTTAAAAATTATTCTGCTTATATTAAATAAAAATATCATTAATACAAAAATAATATTGACAAAAATTAAAATATAATGTATTATAGAAAATTATAAATAATCGTACTTTTCAAATAAAACCCGAGGAGGGTAAAATGATATACTCTGTAATTATATTTGCTTTGATGGCAGTTCATTTCTCTTTCATCCTTATAAAGGAGAAAAATCAATATTGGCTGCCATTTATAATGGCTGTCATTCTGCTATTGGCAGTTACCGACACGCTGAACGTGACAGCTATGAACTGGCTGCTCGCAGCATTCGGCGCCATGTATTTTGTATCGGCCTTCTTGTACGACCGGCCGATAGTATTTCTCCTGGGCGATGTCGTTTTTAGCGTGGGAATCTCTATGTTGTTATTTCCAACATAATATATGTTGGTATACCCAACATAATAAAGGGGGGTCGGTGATCCCTCTTTTTTTATTGACTTAATAATGGATAGGTGGCGATTCAAGAATCTTTCCGCAACAGGTCCCTAATCTCCGTCAATAATTCCTGATCCTTGGTCAGTGGCTTGGCTGCTTCTTCGCTCTTCTCTTCTTGGTTAAGAAGCGGTTTGAGCTTCCGTTTGAGCCGGCCGATCAGCTTGATCGCGAAGAAGACGGCCAGGGCGATGATTAAGAAATCGATGATATTCTGTAAAAAAGTACCAATATTGATGGAAACGCCGGGTTTCAACACGATCTTAAGCTCGGAAAAATTAATACCGCCCAAAAGCAGGCCGATCGGCGGCATGATGATGTCCGCCACCAGGGAGGAAACGATCTTGCCGAAAGCGCCGCCGATAACCACGGCCACGGCCAGATCCATCACATCGCCCTTGATCGCGAACTCTTTAAATTCTTGCCAATATTTTTTAGCTCCCACCATAAATTTATTTAAACCCAGGTTACGCCGGCCACCCGGTCGCTATCCTCCTTGAAGCGCATGATTCTGACTCCTTGCGTATCACGGCCCAAGATACTGACGGACTTGAACGGCGTCCGGATTACCTGGCCCTTTTCCGAGATGATGATGATATCGCGGTCCTCCATATTATCAGCATTGACCAGGAAAGCATTGGTAATATCACCGGTCTTAGATGTCACTTTCGCGGTCTTGATGCCGCTGCCACCGCGACCCTGCACCTTATAGGCGCCAAAGTCCGTCCGTTTGCCGTACCCGCGGGACATGATCGTCAAAATCTGATAATGCCGCTTTTTCTCCTTGTCCGTCTTGGCGACGCCCATGCCGATCACCAGATCGTCCTTATGAAGCCTGATGCCGTGGACGCCGGCGGCACCGCGGCCCATATCGCGCACATCGGTTTCGCTAAAGCGGATAGCCTGGCCTTTGGCCGTGACTAGCTGGATGTGGTCGCTGCCGGAGGTCGGCTTGACCCAGGTTAAAGTATCGTCATTTTTGAGTTTGATGGCGATCAGACCGGAGCGGCGGACGTTGGCGAAAGCGGCCAGCTCCACCTTCTTGACCAGCCCCTTGGCCGTGGCGAAAAACAGATACTGGCTGAACACCGCCTTATCCAGAGGCAGGATGGAAGACACCTGTTCGCCGCCGATCAGCTGCAAGAAATTCACGACCGGCGTGCCTTTGGCCACCCGCGAGGCCTGCGGAATCTCATAGACTTTCAGCTGGAAAACCCGGCCCTTGGTCGTGAAGAACAGGACGTCGTTATGCGTCTGGGAGGAAAACATGAATTCGACCATATCCTCTTCCTTGGTGGTGAGCCCCATGACGCCCTTGCCGCCACGCGCCTGGACTTTGAAAGTGTCCGGTTCCAGCCGCTTGATGTAGCCGTCGCGGGTCATCAGGACGACGGTCTCCTCGTTCGGCACCAGGTCCTCCATGCTGAATTCTTTGACGCCGTGCGCCACGACCTTAGTCCGGCGCTCGTCGCCGTATTTGTCCGCCAAAGCCTTAAGCTCATCGCGTACGATGCCGCGGATCTTGGCGACGGATTTGAGGATCGCCTCCAATTCTTTGATTAATTTCTGCTTTTCGGCCAGTTCCTGTTCGACCCGCAAGCGTTCCAGATTAGCCAGGTTCTGCAGGCGCATTTCCAAGATGGCGATGGCCTGGCGTTCTGACAATTTGAATTTCTTGATCAGGTTCAGCTTGGCCGCTTCCTTGTCTTTGGAGGCCTTTATCGTCTTGATCACTTCGTCGATATGCTGCAAGGCGATCATCAGACCTTCCAGGATATGGGCGCGATCCTTGGCCTTGTTCAGATCGAATTGCGTCCGGCGGCGGACCACTTCCTCGCGATGCCGGATATATTCTTCCAAGATCATCTTCAGGGTCAGGACTTTCGGCTGGATCCCGTCGACGAGCGCCAGCATATTCAGATGGAAAGTCGTCTGCAGGGCGGTATGCTTATATAAACTATTCAGAATCTTCTTCGGGTAGGAATCTTTTTTCAGTTCGATAACGATGCGCACGCCATCCTTGTCGGATTCGTCGCGCAAAGCCTTGATTCCCTCAATCTTCTTATCCTTGACCAGGTCGGCGATCTTTTCCACCAGGTCCGCTTTATTGACCTGATACGGAATCTCGGAAACGATAATCCGGAAACCGCCGTTCTTTTCCTCTTCGATTTCAGCCTGGCCGCGGATGACGATGCCGCCCTTGCCGGTGGCGTAAGCGGCGGTAATTTCCTTCTGGTCGTAAATGATGCCGCCGGTCGGGAAATCCGGTCCTTTGACGAATTGTGTGAGATCTTCCGCGCTCGCTTCCGGGTTGGCGATCAGGTGAGCGATGGCGTCAGCCAATTCCCGAAGATTATGCGGCGGGATATTGGTCGACATGCCGACGGCGATGCCCATCGTACCGTTGAGCAGCAGATTAGGCAGCTTAGAGGGCAGCAGCCGCGGCTCTTTCTGGCTGCCGTCATAATTCGGAATAAAGTCGACGGTATCCTTGTCGATATCGAAAAGCATCTCTTCCGCGATCGGAGATAATTTGGCTTCCGTATAACGCATGGCGGCGGCGTTATCGCCGTCCATGGAGCCGAAATTCCCCTGGCCGCGGACCAGCGGATAGCGCATGGCGAAATCCTGAGCCATCCGGACCATGGATTCGTAAACCGCGCTATCGCCGTGCGGATGGTATTTGCCCAAAACTTCGCCGACGACGGTGGCGGATTTGCGGAATTTAGCATTGGCTTTCAGACCGATACTCCACATGGCGTAGAGAATACGGCGGTGCACCGGCTTCAGGCCGTCCCGAACGTCGGGTAAAGCCCGGGAAACGATAACGCTCATGGCATATTCCAGATAGGAACGGCTCATTTCGTCATTGATCGGCTGTTCCTCCACCGTGCCGTAATCGGTCTTCTTGCGCAGATTGGCCGTTGATTCGACTGGCGCGGCGGCGTTCTTTTCCGGCTGGTCAATATTTTTTTTAGCTGGCTTAGACATAAATATAAACAGGCTATAAGCTAAATCCTAATAAGCGATCTGAGTAATACCTTCGCAACCGGGCGGTATCTGGCAGGAACGGGCCGGACTTTCAGAAGGACCGACCGTCGGCATGCAATTGATATAAGCCGGACAGGACGACGCGGACGGCGGCGGGGTAACGACGGAGTCGCTGGTTGTCGCGGTCGAAGTAGCTGTGTCCGGAGAAGAGGTCGCGACCAATAAGCTGGACGTACCGACGAGAGTCGTATTAGTAGCGGTCTGAGCGGCTATTTTTTTCGTTTCCGCCAAGAGACTGTTGATCAAAGCCCGGCCTTTAGCCGCTTCTTGCGCTTGCCGATTCTGATTAAGCTGCGTCAGCTGGTCTTTGAAAGCCACGATCGTCTGATTAAGTTCGGTCTTGAGGTTTTGCCAGTCGCGATTATTGTCTTCAGACGCTTGTTGCCGGCCGGCCTGCCAGACATTTTTCAAATTGAACAGCCAAATAGCTAAAATCAAAAGAGCCAGAGCAATAGTGGCGGTTTGGATAATGGCTAGTTTTCTCTTCTCGCTCGCCATATGTTTCTCGCGCGCTTTCCCTATTCCTTAATACCGTCCAAATTAATATCGTAAAGGATTTGTTCGGCTACCAGACGGTATTTCATGATCTCTTCCTCGCTGAACCACAGCGGTATTTCCCGCTCCGCATCGGCCACCGGATCGGAACAATGAATCAAATTACGGACCGCGCGGCTATCCAGGCTCGCCAATTCATAAGAATCCAAGGTATAGTCGCCGCGGATGGTGCCGCCGTCGGACGTCAACGGTTCAGTCGAGCCGACTATTTTCTTGACGATACCGACGGCTTGGTTGCCCTCCCAGATCATCGGCACCACCGGACCGCAGCTCATGAACCTGACCAGGCCGCGCACAATATCCTTGCCGTATTCAATGGCCTCTTTCTCGATCGGCAATCCGGCCGCCTTTCTTTCGTCTAAGGTTCTTTGGCCCTTGCTGCTATACCAGGCATCGTCTTTGTTATAATGTTTCCACAGCTGCTCTTCGGTAGCCATAGTGAATTTCAAGGCTACCAGTTTCAGGCCGGTGTTCTCAATCCGTCTGATCGTTTCGCCGATCAAACCGCGCTGGACCGCGTCCGGCTTGAGGATAACCAGGGTTCTTTCTTTTTTCGGGTTAATCATATTTTTTAAATGCTTAAAATAACCACTTCCATATCTTCTTGGGGCAGATCTTTCTTGCTGATTTTTAATTTTTCCTCATAGCTGGGCGTGAGGCCGATTTCCTTAATGAATTTATCCACGCCGTCCAGGTCCCTTTGTTCATTCTGGGAATCTTTAATCTTATAATGCATCGGGATGATGATCCGCGGCTCGATTTGCGCGATCACTTCGACCGCTTTCTTGGCATCAATAGTATATTTGCCGCCGATCGGAATCAATAAGATATCCGTGCCGACCACTTTTTCCAGCTGCGCGTCCGTCAGGGCGTGGCCCAGATCGCCGAGATGCGTGACCGAAATATCATCGATCTCGATCCGAAAGATTACGTTACTGCCGCGCTCCGCCCCTTCCTTATCGTCATGGAAAGCATCGACTCCTTCGATCAAGACTCCCTTAAAATCATATTCGCCGGCGCAATTAATAACCATCGGCGTGCCACGCAGAGCGCCGACATTATTATGGTCATGATGGTCGTGGGAAACCGTAACGATATCCGCCTCGAAATTAGGGACCTTCAAACCGACCGCCTTGTCAAAAGGATCAGTAACAACCGTGACGCCTTCCGGACCGATCTTGTCCTGCAGTTTAAAGCAGGATTGGCCCTGCCAAGTAATAATCATATAGCTTTAACACTAAAAATAGGTCTAACAACCTTGCTTTAAGTATAACAAAGGAAAGGCCTGAGGTCAACTTGATTTTGCTCTTATTTTCCAAGATATTCAACCGAAATTATGGGCTATTACCGGCTAAAATCCGAAGTGTTCCGGCTTGATCTATCCGGCGTATTTCTATGCCGCGCGCCGTTGCCCGTTCCAGGACTCGGGGGCTGGGATGACCGAATTTATTACCCGCTCCGACCGAGATGACCAGCACATCAGGATGAACCGCGGCCAGAAATAATTCGCTGTTAGCGCTGTTGGAACCGTGGTGAGCGGCCTTTAAAACATCCGCCTCCAGATCCCAGCCAGAATTGGCCAAAGCTTTCTCGACGGCGGTGCTGTTATCGCCGGTAAACAGGAAACGACGGCCGGCGCAGGTTATTTTGACGACCAGCGAATTATTATTATCGGCCTTGATGCCTAAGATGTCGGGATTTAACAAGCGCATAGCACAGCCTGGCCCATAAGATACCGCCGCTTGATTGCTCAAAGCGATCAGCTCCGTGCGGCTTTCCCGCGCGGTCTCTAATAAAGTGTCCAAAGTCGGCGAAGTCGGCGTACTCACCGAATAAACTAGATGTCTGACCTTATAGCGCCGCAATATTTCTATCAAGCCGGTGATATGATCTTCGTGATAATGGCTTAAAATAACATAGTCTATCCGGCGCTGACAGAAAGCCAGGCTTTCGCCGAGACGGCGCAGCACCAGATTGTCCGGGCCGCCGTCTATAATGACCAATTGTCCGGTCGGCAATTTGATTAATGCAGCGTCGCCTTGTCCGATATCCAGAAAATCAACCTCCAGGGCAGCCGGCTTACTATATATGTATATGCCGCCTAATATGATGCCGCCGAAAACTGCGGCTGCTACTAGCCATTTAGATAAATTTTTATTTATTTTTAGCCGTAGATTAATCATATATTAACTATAGAATAATCGGCCTTAAATAAAGGTAAAGGCTAGGGCATAATACTATTGACAAATAGTATCAAATGTGCTATATTTATTAGTTATAAGTTCATTTCATAAATTAATAAAAAATAGGTCGAGGAGGCCTAAGAATGATGGTTAAGACAAAAACTGAAGTCACAGTAGTAAACGCTGATTTCAAAACTGTTGTAAATTATGACAACGTGCTGATAAAAATCCCTGATCCAGCGAAGGACAAATATTTTAAGTTCATTGCTGCTCATGATATTTCAGTTAATGAACAGATAGTCCATAATGCGAATCGTTATCGCCGCGGCGATAAGATTGATGGCCAATGGATAACAAAATATTTTTCCGTAGATGAATCTCACTTCGGCAAAGATATTATTGCTAAAGTCGAGGTCGTCGAAAAAACAGATCATACCTCTCATGAAGCTAAAACATTTATCCTAAACATCGTTCCACAAAATTCGGCTAAACCGCAATTCCGATTAAAAGTCGGTTGCGATAAAAAAATGGATCATAATTCACTCTATATCCCTGGTACATCGAAATTTATAAATTTCGAACCAATAAATTAATAGCTGCTAAATCAAACAAAAAATTTTAAGCCCTAAACCCCGAACTTAAGCCCGCCCTCAATCCCTCAAATAAAAAGCCGTTCCAAACACCATCTTATTTATAAAAAAAATTAAAAATAAGATTGTGCGTAAGAACGGCTTTTTCCTTATAAAAATCCGCTATTTTACCCTCAAGACGGCCATGGCCAGATACAAAAACCGCCTCGCTCTCGCGAAACGGCCTTTGTATAACTTTTAAATCAAAAAATAAACAAGGTTTAAAAATTATCTCTTTTTCTTCTTGGCGGCTTTCTTCTTGGCCGGCTTCTTAGCAACCTTCTTCTTGGCGACCTTCTTCACCACCTTCTTTTTTGCAGCTTTCTTTTTCATAATCTCACCTCCTTTCTTAAATGAATTTGAAAATGTAAATAGAAATTCCTCGGTTAAATTCAAACTCTTACTTATATTATACAACTAACCATAAAAACTAGCAATAGTTTTTGCCGCTTTTTAAAAAATTCCCCCGCCCGATTCCGAAGGCGGAGGAATTTTTGTTGTCATCTTCACAAGAGTTTTTCCGCGTCCGTTAAAACTTATCGCGGAAAAATTTTTCCAATTCTGATATTTCAATTCTCTCTTGTTGCATAGTATTACGATCGCGCACCGTCACCGTCCGGTCGTCCAAAGTGTCAAAGTCAACCGTGACGCAATAAGGGGTGCCGATCTCGTCCTGGCGGCGGTAACGCTTGCCGATGTTGCCGTTGTCGTCGAATTCGCAGCGCCAGTTCAGTTTCAAGCGATCAAAGATCTCGCGCGCCCGCTTCACCAATTCCGGCTTATTCTTGAGCAACGGGAAAACCGCAATCTTAATTGGCGCCAATTTCGGGGCTAATTTCAGAACAATCCGGGTTTCGCCCTCTATCGCTTCCTCCTGATAAGCCTCCGTTAAGACAGCCAGGAAAGTCCGGCCGACGCCGGCGGAAGTCTCGACGACGTGCGGCGTGAATTTCTCGTTCGTCGCCGGATCAAGATAAGTCAGCTCCTGGCCGGAAAACTTGCCGTGTTGGCTCAGGTCGTAATCGCCGCGGGCATGAATGCCTTCCAGTTCCTTGAAACCGAAGGGAAAGCGATATTCAATATCATACGCCTCTTTGGCATAAAATACCAGATTCTCATGCTTATGCCATTGCAGGTTGTCCGCTTTAATCCCTAAATCCAGATAAAATTGCCAGCGCACTTTTTTCCATTCTTCATAATACTTCAGATCATCGCCCGGTTTCACGAAATATTGCATTTCCATCTGCTCGAATTCCCTGGTCCGGAAAATGAATTGGCGGGCCGTAATCTCGTTGCGGAAAGCTTTGCCGATCTGGGCGATGCCGAACGGAATCTTGACGCGGGCCGAATCCAGCACGTTTTTGAAATTCACGTAGATGCCCTGGCAGGTTTCGCCGCGCAGATAAGTCGGCTCCTTGCTCCAGTCGCCGGTAAAATTGCCGAGATTGGACTGGACCAGCAGGTTGAACTTGCGCCCGGGCGTAAAATCGGCCGCGCCGCAATTCGGACATTTGATCTTATCTTTATTTTCCGTGAATATCCGGTTGATTTCCTCTTCTGACATCTTCTCGTCGGCGAATACCCCGGCTTCTTCCAGTAGGGCGTCCAGCCGCAAGCGGGCGTGGCATTTCCGGCACTCGGTCAAAGGATCGGAAAACCCTTTGACGTGGCCGGAAGCCTCCCAGATGCGCGGACTCATGAAGATAGCCGAATCCAGCCCGACGATATCGTCGCGTAATTGGGTCATCGCCCGCCACCAGGCCTGCTTGATGTTATTGGCCAATTCCACGCCGTAAGGACCGAAATCATAGACCGCGGTAAAACCATCATAAATTTCCGAGGACGGGAAAACGAAGCCGCGCCGCTTACACAGCGATACGATCTTATCCAGTGAATTGTCGGTAACTTTCTTCATATTTTTAGGTTTCCGCTAAATTATCTCTTCATTACATCTTTTCCAAGATCCGCAGGCCCAGGACGGTAAAGCCGTTTTGTAAAACCTGGGTCACGGCGGCGATGAGAGCTAGGCGCGCCCTTCTCTCCCGCGATGCCGCTTTCAAGATATTGGTTTCATGGTAATAGTCGTTGCTCAACTGGACCAGCTCGAACAGGTATTGGGTCAATTCGCTGGGACGGTAGGTAGTGCCGGCCTGGGCGATGACTTCCGGATAACGGGCTAAAGCCAGCAATAAGGCTTTTTCTTTAGCGACGGATAAAGTCGTAAAATCCGGACGACCGAAGAGTCGCGCCAACCAGCCTTTGCGCAGGATGCTGCGCAGGCGAGCATATCCGTATTGTAAATAACAAGCCGTGTAGCCGTCAAATCGCAGAGCCTCATTAATATTGAAAGTAATAGTCTTGTCGGCGCCGATTTTGAGCATTTCGAATTTGATCGTGGAAACGGTCAGGTTGAAAGCCACCTGCTTGATGCGGCGTTCGGACCATCGGCGGTGGCGCTGCGCCGTTTCGGCCGTTAATTTTTCAAAAATCTTATCGCGTAACTCCTGATAAGTGATGACGTTGCCGGTCCGCGAGGACATCATGCCTTCGGGCAAAGTCACGAAATCATAAGCCAGGTGACGGACGGCCGGCCGATAGCCGCTCAGCTCCAGGATCTTGATCAATTGTTTAAAATACAGGCTCTGTCGGACATCGATCACGTAAATCGACTGGTTGATATCATAGCGGCGGAATTTCTCCGAAGCCAAAGCCAGGTCCGCTACCGGGTAGAGCGCGGTGCCGTCGGAACGGATGATCGGCAACACTCCCAGGCCGTACGGCTCCAGGTCGGCGATGATCGCTCCTTCGCTCCTGACCAGAATACCTTTTTCCAACAGCTCATCGACCAATTTCCGGCCGGCGTCGACCACTTCGTTCTCATAAAAAATATGAGTAAACTTGATGCCTAATTCCCGGTAGATCGAATCAAAATAATCAATGCTCCAGCGCCTGGTTTCCAGCCAAAGCTGATAGCTGGCACCGCGGCGGCCTTCGATTTCCTGCATGATGGCGGCGACCGCCACCTTGCCCGCCGGATTCTCTGCTAGCGCCTGGGTTGCCTTGGCATAACAGCGGCCCAGCAAATAACCTTTCGGTTCCGGCCGTTCGGCATAAACCTTGTCCCGCTGCCAGTTCCATAAAGTCTTGGCGACGTGAATGCCGAAATCATTGATATAGGAAACCGGGATGACTTGATAGCCGTTCTTGGCGAGCAGGCGATTGACCGCGTCGCCATAAGCGATATTGCGCAGATGTCCGACATGGTATTCCTTATGAGTGTTCCCATTAGAGTACTCAATCATTACTTTCTGGGCCTGGCCGGATTGGTTGCGGCCGTATTCATCGCCGGCGCTCCTAATGGCCGGGAGGACTTGAGCGGCTAAATAAGATGATTTAATAAAAAAATTAAGATAGGGCCCGACTGCTCTAATCTCCTGGAAATATGGCTGCAACTCTTTATTCGCGCTCAGCCGGCCCGCCCAAGCTTTGGCCAGATCCGCCGGATTCTGCCGGCTAGTTTTAGCCGCCTCAAAACAAGCCAGGCTTAGATCGCCTAATTCCGGCCGCGGCGGATAGGAAAAAAGCGCCGATTCCACGCCTAACGCTTTTTGGATATTAAACTTTATATCTTCTAAGGTCATGGCTCTAACTGATGATTTTTTTGAAATGCAGCTTGCCGCGCTGGATAATCAGGCCGGGTTTAATCTTAATCCGGGCTTTAAGATCTTTAATCGTCTGGAAAGTCTCGCCGAGTTTAATCTTGATCGCCCCCTGCTCCACCAAACGGCGCGCTTCGCTCTTGCTGATTTCCGGCCAGACGGCGACGGCTAAATCGACGATGCCGTATTCGGCCTGGGCGGCCCGCCAAGATGGCAGATCTTCCGGCACTCCTTTCTTCTGGATAGTATTGATGAAATTCCGCTGCGCTTCCTCCGCCGCCTCGGCGCCATGGTTGACGCGCGTGATTTCCTGTGCCAGCCGCATTTTCAGATCGCGCGGATTGATTTGGCCTTTTTTCAAATCAACGCTTAACTTTAACACTTCCGCCATGGGCACGTTGGTGCAAAGCTCGAAGGCCGAAGCCAGGATGTTGTCCGGCCAGGACATGACCTGGCCATACATGTTATTGGCGCTCTCATCCAGAAAAACGACGTTGCCTTCGGTCTTGCCCATCTTCTTGCCGCTCTCATCCGCCAACAATTTCATGGTTAAAACGAATTTTTCCTTATTCTTCTTAGCTTTCAGCAAGTCGCGGCCGCACATCATGTTGAACATCTGGTCGTTGCCGCCGACTTCCAGGTCGACATCCATAAACAGGCTGTCGTAAGCCTGGGTCAGAGGATAAAGGAACTCATGCAGATAAATCGGCTTTTCTTCTTTTAGCCTGGCCTGGAACATATCGCGGGTGATCATGCGCTGGACCGTGAAATGCGAGGCCAGCTCGATCAGGTCGGTAAAATTCAATTTATCGTTCCAAGCGCTATTGTACATTACCTTGGCCGGATTATCCCCGTCGAAACGCAGATAAGCTGATGCTTGCTTTTGATAATCTCGCGCATTGGCCAGCACTTCTGCCCGGGTCATCTGCCGGCGGGCCGCCTGCTTGTCGGTCGGATCGCCGATAAGACCGGTAAAATCGCCGATCAAAAAGACCACCTCATGCCCTAAAGCCTGGAATTGCCCCAGTTTATTAATGGAAATGGCGTTGCCGATATGCAGCGCCGGCGCGGTCGGATCATAACCGCAATACAGCCGCAACCGTTCTCCGGATAACAGTTTCTTCTCAAGGGACTGCGTGCTGGGATAAATTTTTTCCACGCCCCTGGTCAAAAGTTCCTGAATCATTTTTTTATCGGTAATCACTTTAGGCATATAGCGCTAGGAAAGCCGGCGAGCCGGCTTGGTACTAATTAGCAAATTATGTTATAATATTATCAGACTTAGCTTAATTTTTCAATTAATTTCAAAACCTATGTTCTCCCATCGCGCCTTATTAAAACAGGCCTGGCAGGTTTCCTGGAAACATAAATATCTATGGTTCCTGGGGCTCTTCGCCTCGCTGACCGCGGCCGGCGGTTCTTGGGAATATCAGCTGATGACCCAGAACGTCAACCAGGACCTGATCAACGGATCTTATTATCGTCTGAACGGCATTCTGGTCGTCGCGACGGTAGTCAAAAATTTCCTGGCCGGGCTGGCCGATCTGATCCATTATGATTTCTGGACCATCCTTAACGCCCTGTCTTTGCTGATTGCGACGTTCCTCCTGCTGGCCGTCTTCGTCTGGCTGGCCATTGTCTGCCAGGCCGCCTTAGTGGGCGATGTCAAAAGGATCGGCGACAGCAAGAAAAAAGAGCCGCTGATGAACCTGCGCGACAGCTTGACGGCCGGCCATAAGCATTTCTGGTCGGTGCTGGCACTGAATATCATGATCAGAATCATCGTCAGCTTCGTCTTCTTCCTGATCGGCCTGCCGTTATTATTCATGGTGATCGGCGACTCCGGTACCCTGGCGGCCGTTTATACCGTTCTCTTTGTCATTTTTATTCCGGTGGCGGTAAGCTTGTCGCTCTTGCTCAAATACGCCATCGCCTACCGGGTGCTGGAAAACCGCTCTTTTGTCGCTTCCCTGGAACGGGCCGGCCGCCTTTTCCGGCGCCATTGGCTGGTCAGCTTGGAAATGGCTGTCATCTTATTCATTATTAATTTCCTGGCCAGCGGCGCTATTTTCATCGTCCTGGCCTTATTCCTGCTCCCGCTCCTCCTGTTCGGCCTGATTTTCAAGCTGGTCTGGTTGGTAATGCTGGTCATGCTGCTGGCCATCGCGATTATTATCGTCTGCGGCTCCATCCTGACCACTTTCCAGGTGGCGACCTGGACCGATCTGTTCCTGCGGCTGCGAGAAAAAGGCGGCTTGGCGAAACTGGAAAGAATTTTCCAACGCCAATCCTAAGCGGCCAGGCCCACAATTATGAGTGATTTTGCGTCGATTGAAAACCTGATCAATCCGACCGATGACGAAGAAAGCGTCACCGGTCGTTTTGCTAAGAAACAAGACGAAATCAAACTGAAGCAGATAGAAAAGCAAACCCAGCAAAACGCTCAACAGCTGGGCCTGGATTATATTAATCTTTATGGCTTCTCGATCAGCCCGGAGGCGTTAGCTTTGATCCAGGAAGGCCGGGCCCGGGAAATGAAGGCGGTCTGCTTCTATTACGACGGCAAGAATATCCGCCTGGGCTGCGTGGAGCCGACCCGGGAAGTGCAGGATGAGCTGAACCATTTGGGCGAGCAGTATTTCACGGAAGCCAGGCTGTATCTGATTTCCGAAAATAGCTTTCAGATCGCCCTGGAAGCGTACAAGTCCCTGCCGAAGATCAAAAAATACGAAAGCGGCGTCGAAATCAATGAGGAAAACCTGGAAAAATTCAAAGACGCGATCAGCAACTACAAGAGCCTGAACGAGAAGATTAATGAAGTCAATATCACCGATGTCGTCACCTTGATGCTGGCGACCGCGCTCAAAGTCGGCGGAAGCGACATCCACATCGAAGCCGGCGAGGCCGGCGTGGCCATCCGGATCCGCATTGACGGCGTCCTGCAGGAGGCGGCCGTTATTGACCGGAATAAATGGAGCAAAATAGTATCCCGCCTGAAAATCCTGTCCCGCGTCAAAATCAATATCAACGACAAGCCGCAAGACGGACGTTATACTATTTTCCTGAAAGACAAAAAGATAGACGTCCGCTGCTCTTTCCTGCCAACCGCCTATGGCGAAAGCGTGGTCATGCGGCTTCTGGATTCCTCAGCGACCGCCTTGGAATTTGAAAAACTGGGCCTCCGGAAAGAAATCATGCCCATCTTGCAACGAGAGATCGCCAAGCCGAACGGCCTGATCCTGACGACCGGCCCGACCGGTTCCGGCAAGACCACGACCCTATACGCCGTGTTGAACCAATTGAATAAGCCCGGCACCAAAATCGTCACCCTGGAAGATCCGATCGAATACCAATTAGCCGGTATCAATCAGAGCCAAGTCGACAATAAGCGCGGCTATACTTTTTCCGACGGCTTGCGTTCTATTCTGCGTCAAGATCCGAACATCGTTATGGTCGGCGAAATCCGCGACCTAGAAACGGCGGAAATCGCGGTCCAGGCCTCGCTCACCGGCCACCTGGTCTTATCGACCCTGCACACCAATGACGCCGCCGGCGTGATTCCCCGCCTGATCGATATCGGCGTCAAACCCTACTTCTTGGTGCCCTCTATTAACGCGGTCATCGGCCAGCGGCTGATTCGCTGCCTGTGTCCGCAATGCCGCCAGGAGCAAACGCTGACCGCCGAGGAGCAGGAACAGGTCAATAGGATCCTGGCCGTCATTTCGCCGAAAGCGGGCATCAATATCCCGGCCGTATTGCCGAAGATTTACCAGGCCGGACCGGGTTGCGCCGCCTGCAACTTTATCGGCTACAAAGGACGCAGCGGCATCTACGAAGTCTTCACGATGAATGACAAGATCAAGCAATTGACCGTCGATAACGCCCCCTCCTTCAAGATCCTCCAGCAAGCGGTGGAAGACGGCATGATTACCATGCTCCAGGACGGCATCTTAAAAGTTTTGGAGGGCTTGACCTCGCTGGAAGAAGTCTATCGCGTCATCGGCAATTTCGATTACGTCAACGAATTATATGATATCGTGATTTCCCAGACGATCGGCCGCGGCGTCAAGATCAAACCGGCGGAACTGGAACGGGCCCAAGCGCTCAGCCGAGACATCACCAAAGTCCCGGATGCGGTCAAGGAAGTGCCGACCGGCGATTTAATCAACCTGATCATGGCTCTGGCCGCCGTCGGCGAAGCCGGCGACATCCACATCGAACCGACTGAGCGCGATGTGAAAGTCCGTTTCCGCATCGACGGCGTCATGCACGACATCCTGAACCTGCCGAAAACCAGCTATTTGCCGTTGCTCTCGGAAATAAAAATCCTGGCCGGCACGCCGACCAACGTCAAGCGGGCTACTTTCGACGGCCGTTTTACCATTTACTTGCCGGACCACAAGGTTGATTGCCGCTTGTCCATCATCGCCGGCGGCTACGGCGAAACCATCGTCATCCGCCTGCTCTCGACGCCGGCCGCCAACCTGGATATGAGCAAGCTAGGCATCACTTCCGTCGCTTTTGCCTCCCTGCAAACGGCTATGAAGAAGACACGCGGCATCATCATCACCACGGGCCCGACCGGTTCCGGCAAGACTACGACCCTATACGCTATCTTGAATAAATTGAACCAGCCGGACGTCAAGATCATCACGGTCGAAGATCCGATAGAATACCAGCTGCCGGGCGTGATGCAAACCCAAATCGACGAAGAGCGCGGCTATACTTTCGCTTCGGCGATGCGTTCGCTGCTGCGCCAGAATCCGAATATCATGATGATCGGCGAAATCCGCGATCCGGAAACGGCCAAGATCGCCGTGGAAGCCTCGCTCACCGGCCATCTGGTCTTATCGACCATCCATGCCAATAGCGCCGCCAGCGCCATTTCCCGCTTCGTCGGCCTCGGCCTGGACCGCCAGACTTTGGTTAACGCCATCGATTTCACGATCGGCCAGCGCCTGGTCCGCCGCCTCTGCCCGCATTGCAAACGGCTGGTAACGCCGACCGCCGAGCAAACAGAAAAAATCAAGCAAGCGCTGGCGCAAATCCATAATCCCCAAGCCAAGATACCGGACCAGCTGGTTTTCTATGAAGGCGTCGGCTGCGACCAATGCAAGAATATCGGCTATAAGGGCCGGCTGGGCCTATATGAAACCATCCCGATGACGCCGCGCATCCAAAAATTGATCCAAGCCGAAAACGTTACCGATTTCGACATCGAACAAGCAGCGATGCAGGAAGGCATGATTCCGATGCTTCAGGACGGCATCTTAAAGGCCTTGGCCGGCGAAACCAGCATCGAGGAAGTACTTAAAGTAGTCGAATAATTTATGATCAATAAAAAATTCTTAGAACAACTGCGACAGGAATATCGGGCCAACGAAAGCGAGCGTCGCCAGATCATCAGCGCCGCCAACAACATCCTCTTCGAAGCCAAGAAGACGATTTTCGCCCTGCAGCGCCGGGACTGGAAATCGGCCGCCGAAAAATTAGCAGCCAACGAACAGGCGCTCAAAGATCTGGAACGGCGCTTCGGCCCGGGACGGCTGAGCCGGGAGGGCGCTTATAAGGCCGCGGCGGAAGAATACCTGGAAGGCAAAACTTTCTACCTGATTGCCAAGCAACGGGAAATCGTGGCGACGCCGGAGTTGTCGCTTGATTATGAATCGTATCTGGGCGGCATCTGTGATTTGATCGGCGAACTGGTGCGCTACGCCACCAATCGGGCGGCGGACGGGAAATTCGGCGAAGTCGCGAAAATCAAAAAGACCGCCGATGCCATCATGGCCCAGCTGGCCGACTTCGACCTGACCGGTTACTTGCGCACCAAATACGACCAGGCGCGCGGCCACTTAAGGAAGTTGGAGCAAATGGCCTACGAAATAAGGCTGCGCGTCAAAAAATAAGCGCCGCGGCCAAAACCGCTTATGCTGATCGCTATCATTTCCGATATCCACGACAACCTTCCCAACTTGGATCGCTGTCTGGCCTGGTGCCAAAAACGGCGGATCAAGACCGTCTTATTCTGCGGCGATACCACCAATCTGGAAACCGCCCACTATCTCGCCCGATATCCGGGCGAGATTTTTATGGTGAGCGGCAATGAGGAATTCTATGAATCGGAAGACCTGTCCGGCTTCCCGTCGGTACACCATCTGGGCAAAAGCGGCACCGTCAGTCTGGGCGGACGATCCATCGGCCTGGTCCACGATCCGCGCCAAATCGCCGCCCGGCTGAAAAATAGTCCGACGCCGCCGGATTATCTCTTCTACGGCCACACGCATAAGCCCTGGTTGGAAAAACGCGGCCCGACGGTCGTGGCCAATCCCGGCAATATTTCCGGCACCTGGTACCAGGCCACGTTCGCAACGCTCGATACCGCGACCGGCGAATTGGCCCTTAAGATACTGGCCGAACTGTAAATAAGGATCCTGATTAAAAACAAAAAGACCCTGGCGGGTCTTTTTGGATTATGGCCGTTTAAATCAGCTTTTTCAGATATTGGCCGGTATAGCTCTTGGCGACCTTGGCCACATCCACCGGCGTGCCGGCCGCGACCAGATAGCCGCCGGTGTCCCCGCCTTCCGGCCCCAGGTCAATGATCCAATCTACGGATTTGATGACGTCAAAATTATGTTCGATGATAAGCACCGTATTGCCCTGGTCGACCAGCAGATTAAGAACCTTAAGCAGGCGATCGATATCGGCGAAATGCAAACCGGTGGTCGGTTCGTCCAGGATATACAGGGTCTGGCCGGTCGCCCGGCGCGATAATTCCGTCGCCAGCTTGATGCGCTGCGCTTCGCCGCCGGAAAAAGTCGTCGCGCTCTGGCCCAGCTTGAGATAACCCAGGCCGACTTCCGATAGGGTTTTCAATTTCTGGCTGATGGCGGAGTGATCCTTAAAAAAAGGCTGTGCTTCATCGATCGTCATTTCCAGCACTTCGAAGATATTCTTCCCTCGATATAAGACGTCCAGGACCTTAGCTTGGAATTTCTTGCCGCCGCAAACATCGCAGGTCAGATAAACATCGGATAAGAATTGCATTTCCACCTTGATCACGCCGTCGCCGGCGCAATTCTCACAGCGCCCGCCCGGCACATTGAAAGAAAAATGGCCGGCGCCCAGCCCTTTGACCCGGGCTTCCGGCAAAGCGGCGAACAAATCGCGGATATAAGTGAACAGTCCGGTATAGGTCGCCGGATTGGACCGCGGCGTGCGGCCGATAGGCGACTGATCGATGTCAATAACCTTGTCGATAAACTCCAGGCCGCTCAGTTCGCGATGCGCGCCCGGTTCGACCTTGGCGCGATAGAATTTGCGGCTCAAAGCCTTGGCCAGGATGTCGCTCATGAGCGTCGATTTGCCGGAACCGGAAACGCCGGTAATCGCCACCAATTTGCCGAGCGGTATCGCTACGTCGATATTCTTAAGATTATGTTCGGTCGCCCCGCTGATCTTGATCGCCCGGCCGTTCCCGGATCGGAATTTGGCCGGCAACTTGATTTCCCGGGCGCCGGACAAATAGGCACCGGTCAAGGAAGCCGGACATTTCTTGATCTCACTCGGAGTGCCGGTGAACAGGATCCGGCCGCCGGCGTCGCCGGCACCCGGTCCGACGTCTATCAGCCAGTCCGCCGCCAGCATCGTGGCGGCATCATGCTCGACGACGATCACGGTGTTGCCGTTATCGCGCAATTTTTTCAAAGTCGCGATCAATTTATCGTTATCCCGCTGATGTAAACCGATCGAGGGTTCATCCAATACGTAAAGGACGCCACTTAGGGTCGAGCCGACTTGGGAGGCCAGGCGGATACGCTGGGCCTCGCCGCCGGACAAAGTCGCGGCCGAACGGCTTAAAGTCAGATAATCCAATCCGACATTAGCCAGGAAGCCGAGATTGTCCAAGATCTCTTTCAATATCGGCTCGACGACTTTAGCCTGCCCGTTCCCAACTTCATTTTTCAGCCAATTGCCCAGCAGAACGCGCAAATCCCGAATACTCCGATCGGTAATGTCAATAATCGACAGATCGTTAAGCCGCACGGCCAGCGATTCCGGTTTCAATCGGGCGCCTTGGCAGGCCGGGCAACGCGAAACCCGCATCACCTTTTCCACTTCCTGTTTGACGAAACTAGATTTGGTTTCCTGATATTTTTCTTCCAAATACGGCAGGAGGCCGGAAAACTTGCCGTCGCCGCGCAAAATAAGTTCCTGCTGAGCCGCGCTCAATTCTTTGACGGACGGCCGCAGGCTGAAATTATGGCGATTCGCCAATTCATTTAATTCCGCCAGCAGGCCGTTGCCGTTCAAGTTAGCGTGGGACAACGGTTTGATCGCCCCTTCCAGGATGCTCAGATTAAAGTTGAAAACCAAGTTGGGATCGATTTCCGATTTGGTGCCCAGGCCGCCGCAGGCCGGACAAGCGCCGTGGCCGGAGTTGAAGGAAAAATCGCGCGGCTCCAGATCCGGTCGCCGGTAATCGCAATTCGGACAAGTATAGAAGCGGTCGATCTTAGTCGATTTGACGGTGCGGCCGCGTACCAGTCTGGTATTTTTTTTCTCGGCTGACGCTTTCTTCAGCTTCACGCGGCACTGCGGGCAATACGGCGCGCCGGCCCGGGCGTACAGCAGGCGCAAATAATCATAAATTTCCGTGATCGTGCCGACCGTTGACCGCGGATTATGCTGGGTCGTCCGCTGATCGATGGAAATGGCCGGCGACAGGCCCTCGATCAGGTCGATATCCGGCTTGTCCATCAAGCCGACGAATTGCCGGGCATACGAAGACAGGGACTCGACATAACGACGTTGTCCCTCCGCATAGATCGTATCAAAAGCCAAGGAAGATTTGCCGGAACCGGACAGGCCGGTCACGACGATGAATTGGTCGCGAGGAATGTCCAGATCGATGTTTTTCAAATTATTGGTCCTGGCTCCTCTGAGCTTGATGAATTTTCCGGCCATGCTGGTAGCTGGGCGAGGCCTAAGGCCGCACCTTAAAAAATAATCAGGTATATTATAGGGGAAAAGGACGGAAAAAACAAGCCCCGTCAAAATAGAGGATAAAAAAGTTTCAATACGGCGACCAAGATCCGGTCGGACCAGCTGATTCGGCGGCGGCTCGTCTCGAAAGCGACGGCGCCTTGACGCCATTGGTCAATGATCCTTCGCAAATCATTGACCAGATTCTTCTGCCGGAAAAAAATGCCGGCCTCGATATTCCAATTGAAGGATAAGACGTCCATGTTTTGGGAACCGACGACCCCCTCTTCCCCGTCGATCAGCATTATTTTGGCATGATTCATCGCCGGCATCAGGTAAAACTTGACGCCCAAAGCCGACAGGCGACAGGCATTCAGATAATTGACTTTATTCAGAGGCTTGACGTCAGTATCGTTGGGAATCAGTATTTCCACCTGGACGCCGCGCTGACAAGCATTCTCCAGGGCGGCAATCAGCCAGGTCGGCGGCAACAGATACGGCGTGACGATGCTGATGGACTGCCGCGCCTCGCTGATTTTTTTCTTATAATAATCGCTGATGAGATAGCGGGGCGGCGTGCCGGGCCAATTATCCACGATCCAGGCTTTGATTTTCTGCACCAGCGGCAAGCGGCTGTATCGCAGGATGCTCTCCTTATGGCCGCCGACAATCTCATAGGTATAAGCGAATGATTTCAGGATCGGCCGGATGATCCGGCCCTGCAGCCTAATCTGCAAATCCAGCCAATGTCTGGTTTCTTCTATAATATTGACGCCGCCGAGAAAAGCGATCTGATTATCGATGATCAGGATCTTGCGGTGAGTGCGGTGGAGCCAGCGATTAAAAAAAATGAATTCCGCGCCGGCGTTCCGCAGCGCGGCGGCGGCGGACGGCCGGAGGGAGGAGCTGCCGAAAGAATCGGCAATGATCACTACTTCCAATCCGGCCCGAGCCTTATCTTGCAGCAGCTTCAGAAAGTCATGGGTCGCCTGCGTATCATCCAAAAAAGTATACATCTCCAAATAGATGGATTTTTGGGCGGCGGCCATGGCGGCGAACATGCCGTTCCAGGCGCTCTGCGAAGTGGTATATAAGCGGTATTTCATGCTGATCTGGCGTTAAACCAATAATTTCTTAATGGCCGGAATGGCCTGGTCGGCGGCGGCTTCGCCCACGCGGATAATGGCGTCGGCCGTCTGCCGGTCGAAATATTTGGCCAGGCTGCTCTTTTTGATGAAGGCCGAAAGATCCGGTTCGATAACGACATCGGCCCGATGCATGACCGACTGGGACAAATTGGCCAGCATGGTAATCATGCTGCGCGCCAGAACATTGGACGAAGTATAGGGCTGCGCCGATAATTCATTATGGTGATAAAGATTGACGCCGATAGTGATGTCCGCGCCCAGTTTGGCCACCAGATCGACCGGTACCGGATCGCTCATCCCGCCGTCAGCCAAAGGCTGCCCATCGTAATCGACGGATTTAAAAACCAAGGGCACGGCACAACTGGCCCGGACGGCCAGAGCGACCGAACCGCTATCCAGGACGAATAAACGGCCGGTAGATAAGTCCGTCGCGGCGATATTGAGCGGTAACGACAAATCCGCAAAGTCGGCCCGATACAATTTCTTTTCCAAGTAGGCTTGGAATTTATCGCCGCTGATCAGACCGCGGTTCCAGCCAAAATCCAGCAGCAAGGACATATTCTCTTGCTGGTTATCGATCAGATCTTTCTCCAGCGTGCTGATGTCTTTGAACCGGGCGTAATAAGCCGCCGCCCAAGCGCCGATACTGGCTCCGCTCAGAAAGTCAATCGGGATATGGTGTTTTTCCAGGGAACGGATGACGCCGATATGGGCGAAGCCGCGATAGGCGCCGGAGCCTAGAGCTAGGCCGACGGTTTTGCGAACAGGCATAGATTATGGCTTAAGAGATTATTTACTACCAGATTATAGCACTATTCCGGCTGTTTTTTAAGGTGACAAAAAACCCGGCGCCAGCCGGGTCTTCAATTATAATAATCAAGATTGCGCCGAATCAGCGCGCCAGATAGAGCGGGTGCAAAAAATCCGGCTGCCAGCGGACGCTGAGCAACCAGTCGCTGACTGTGCAGCCCGCGGGCTGAGCTTGGTGCTCGAGAGTCAAAAAATATAAAACGAATAACAATAAGAATAGGGCAAATATCACAAATATAATTTGGGAAAGAAATGCGGTTTTATTCCGCTTAGCACGTGAACTGACCATCTTTTGAGCGAAATAGGCAATCAAGCAAGCAACACCAAAAACCAAGCCTAAAATATTAACGTAAAGATGGAATGAGGGCTGACAAGTTACCGGGCAGTTACTGGCCACTTCGGTGGTCGGCGATATCGGTCCGGAATTGTTGTTAGTAATATACATATGATTATAATCTTAAATAAATGACAAATAAACGACCGCTTCAACCGCCGAGAGCCGCGCCAATATTACGCGTATTCGGCAAATAAGCAAAATTATCGGAATGCGATTGAATAATCGAATACCCTTGACTCGTTAATAAATCCTTACATATTTGATCATCACGCGGGCTTAAATGTCTATATTCATAAAGGATCATCTTCGGTTTTATCGTGGCAAAAGGGATGTTCTGGATAATCTGATAATCATGACCCTCCGTATCGATATGTAACAGGTCGATTTTTCCAACGGCGTATTTTTTAAGCAAGTTCTGAAAAGACATGACCGGAATTCGTTCCGAAATCAAATGTTTATCAATATTGGGCACTAGACACCTATGTTTTAAGACAACTTCTTTATGAAATGAGCCGAGTTGCTCATACCAGCGAGGATTGCCGGGCTCATTATTCTTTTCAACCCTATAGAAAGTTTCCACTCCATCGTGGTCGCTAATTGCTATGTTCTCAAAAGCTATATCAGGCGAATTTCGATAATTTTCTTTTAATTCTTCAAACAAATATTGCACCGGCTCAACCAGCAAGCCATGCCATTTATATATTTTTGAAAAATAATAGAGAATGGCTCCGGCCTTACCGTTATTGGAGCCGATTTGCACCCAAAAAAAATTGCTGTTACTTGATAAACGGACTTTAATTAGCCAATAAATCTTTAAATACTTCAATTTCCTAAAGATGACGAGCATCTGCCTGAACATAAATTGCGAAGAGATTATAATGTAAAAATGAATAATAATTTTATTATAACAATAAACTAAAAACCCCGCCATAACCAGCGAGGCTTAAACTTTGTAGTCTTAAGGTCTGAAATTTATCACAATTTTGAGGGGATTATAGCTAAAATCTGGAAATGGGCGAAAATTTGTTGACATTTAGCTATTATGGGTATATACTCATAATAGGCGATAGATAAAGGTCGAATTGCTATTATAAAAAATATTAATAATAAATTTATGCCAAATATGAATGGAACTGGCCCTATGGGTCAAGGACCACAAACTGGTCGAGGGATGGGCCGCTGTGCTAGTGGAGAGAGAATGTTTTGGTGCGGACGAAGAATGATGGGTCGAGGTGGCTTTAAGCTATCTTTGTCGTCTGAAGACCAACTAAAGGCTTTAGATGAAGAGGAAAAAGCATTGTTATCAGACTTGGAAGCGGTAAAAAAGGAAAAAGAGGCTTTAAAAAGCCAAAAATAAAAGAAGGCATGGAAACCGGCCTCTTAATAAAAAGGGGCCGGAGAGCTTTCTCTTATAATTATGAATTAACAAATAATAGATAGTTTCTCAAGATTATGCCCAGACCGAGATTGCGCCGAAAAATAGAATTTAATCCCGAGATAACATATTTCAAACCCCAAGGTCTTCCTATGAGGAATCTTGAAATAGTTGAATTGACGATGGAAGAAATAGAGGCATATCGCCTTAGACATTTAAGTAATTTAGACCAGAAAGAAGCGGCTCAAAAAATGCATACCTCGGCTAGTACATATCAAAGGATTATTTATTCTGCTTATGGAAAAATTGCTGACGCCCTGATAAATGGTAAGGCTATAAAAGTTATTAAATAGATTTATGAAAAAAATAATATTTTTTATCGGTATTTCATTTATTTTTACTTTTTTAGTAAAAGATGTTTCTGCTCAAGAAAATAAAGCGATTTTATATTACGGCAATGGCTGCCCCCATTGCGCTGAAGTTGAAGAATTTATTAAAAATAATGAATTTTCTTTTTCTATCGAACAAAAAGAAATATACAACAACAAAATTAATGCGGGAGAGTTTAATAGAGTTTGTTCGGACCAGGGGATTAGCCTTATGAATAGAGGGGTGCCTTTTCTTTATGCTGAAAATGAGTGTTTTGTTGGCGATAAACAAATTATTTCTTATTTACAAACTAAACAAAAACAAAATAATGAAGTTTTGCCTAATGAAGATGTAATTAATACAAAAGGAAGCGTTTCGGAATCATTAACTTTGCCAATTTTAATTGGCGCCGCTCTGGTTGATTCAATTAATCCTTGTGAGTTTGCCGTTTTACTAATTTTAATTGCGACTATTTTGGCATCTGGGGATAGAAAAAGAGCTTTGCTTTCAGGTTTGGCTTATTCAGCTTCAATTTTTATTTCCTACTTCTTGATGGGTATGGGTTTATATTCAGTAATCTCTAGTTTTGGAACGCCAGTTATATTTATGAAAATAATTGGCGGTATCGCGATTTTGATCGGGTTATTTAATGTTAAAGATTATTTTTGGTATGGAAAAGGGTTTTTAATGGAAGTCCCTTTGAGCTGGCGGCCAAAAATGAAATCTTTGGTCAGGTCAATCACCGGCCCTCTCAGCGCTTTTTTAATCGGTTTCGTGGTGAGCTTATTCTTGCTGCCTTGTACTAGCGGCCCATATATCGTTATTTTAGGAATGCTGGGGCACGGAGAAACAATGATGCGAGCTGTTTGGCTATTACTCTTATATAATTTCATATTTGTCTTGCCGATGATTATTATCAGTATTGGCATGTATTTTGGCATGAATGTTGAAAAGGCCGAAGAAACAAGAAGCAAGAATTTAAAAGTATTGCATCTAATCGCCGGGGTCATTATGATTATAATGGGAGTAGTATTAGTTTTATAAAATTTAAAATAATAAAATAAATAACTATAAATTTATGAAAGGATTTAACACAAACATAGAAAAAGCGACTTTAGAAAATAATTATTTTCGTAAAGTTCTTTATTCAGGAAAACATAGCCAATTAGTCTTAATGTCCTTAAAACCAAATGAAGAAATTGGCTTAGAAATTCATTCTGAGAATGATCAGTTTTTCCGTTTTGAACAAGGTCAAGGAAAATGTTTAATTGATGGGAATGAATATCTGGTTGAAGATGGCTCGGCCATAATTGTTCCGGCCGGAGCCGAACATAATATTATAAATATTTCTGAAACGGAAGAACTAAAGCTCTATACTATTTATTCTCCTGCTCACCATAAAGATCAAATTGTTAGATTGACCAAGGAAGAGGCGGAAACTAATGATGAAGAATTTGATGGTAAAACAACAGAATAATATTTTAATTTATTAAAATTAATAAAAAATGGAGTCCGATAAAATTAGAAATTGTTTATTAGTCTTCTCCGGAAAAGGCGGTGTTGGTAAATCTACTGTAGCTGTAAATTTAGCCATGATTTTAGCTAAGAAGGGGTTAAAAGTTGGATTGCTTGATGCTGATATTCATGGACCCAATTCAGCCTTAATGCTTGGCGTAACCGAAAAGAAAATTTTTTCTTGTGGTGAAGACTTTATCTTGCCGGTTGAAATAAATAAAAATTTATCCTTGGTTTCTATTGCTTATTTCATACCAAAAACTGACACCCCGGTAATCTGGCGCGGTCCAGCCAAAATGAAAATCATTGAAAAATTTGTGAAAGAGGTAAATTGGGGTAATTTGGATTGGTTGATAGTTGACGCTCCGCCAGGGACTGGAGATGAACCGTTATCAATCGCTCAATTGCTGCCTAAATCTAAAGCAATTATAGTAACTACCCCGCAAGATGTTTCCTTGCTTGATTCGACTAAGGCGATTAATTTTGCTAAAGAGTTAAAATTAAAGATAGCTGGGGTAATCGAAAATATGAGCGGTTTAATTTGCCCTCATTGTAAAAAAACAATAGACTTATTTAAGCATGATGGCGGCAAAAAAATTGCCAAAAAATATAAAATACCATTTTTAGGTTCTGTCCCCGTAGATCCAGAAATGGTTATTTCCGGTGATAGTGGGAATCCGATTGTTATAAATAATAAATCTAAAATAACTAAAATATTTTCTTCGATTGTTGATAAATTATTAGTTAAAAAATAAAAAACATGATTACTTTACTTTTTATTGTATTGGCGTGCTTGGCAATTAGTCTTTGTGTTTGGATAGCAGTTATTTTTTTGTATTTTAAAAAAGAAACGCTTCAAAAAATAACATTGTTTTTGGTTTCTTTATCAGCTGGCGCTTTAATGGGCGGAGCTTTTTTACATCTTTTGCCCGAAGCGGCGCAAGAAATAGAAACAAATAAATTATATTTAATAGTATTGATCGCTTTCATTTCTTTCTTTTTCATGGAAAAGTTGTTATTTTGGCGACACTGTCATAAAGAGAATTGCCTAATTCACACTTTCGGCTATATGAATTTAGTCGGCGATTCTCTACATAATTTTATTGACGGCCTAGTCATTGCCAGCACATTTTTAATTGATATAAAATTAGGTTTAGTAACAACATTAGCGATAGCGATACACGAAATTCCGCAGGAGATAGGCGACTTCGGGGTTTTGATTCATGCGGGATTTAACAAAAAGAAAGCTTTGATAATAAACTATCTTGTTGCCTTAACCGTTGTTATTGGCGGAGTGGTCGGCTATTTTGCCTCCTTTAAGCTTCATAATATTATTCCATATTTGTTGCCGTTTGCCGCCGGTGGATTTATTTATATTGCTGCCTCCGATTTAATGCCAGAACTAAGAAAGGAAACTAACTTAAAGAAATCCTTCGGTTCTTTTGTAATCTTTATTTTGGGGATAGTTTTAATGCTGCTAGTTAAACTGATTAATGGGTAGGGAATGTAAAGTTAGGCATAGCCGTTAGTGCTAATATTTAAGAATAAATTAATTTATGAATAAATTAAAAAAAATTTATACATTGCTAGCACTTATGGTTCTGCTGTTTCCGCAATTATCAAAAGCGCAAGAAGTTAAAGAAGATGTCGCTAATTTTAAGGCGAAGGTAGTGGATATTTTGCAGGTTGAGGAAAAAACCAGAGAAGACGGAACTAAATTTAAACAACAAAACCTAAAACTTCTCGGCTTAGCGGGCGCTTGGAAAGACAAAGAAATAATTTATAACGGCATATCTGATATCGAGGTAGCTAATGCCAACTTTTACAAGGTCGGCGATAATGTTTATGTGGATGGGCATACCGACGAATTTGGCCAAGATATTTTTTATGTAACAGATTTTGTTAGAAGCGGCTACCTTTATATTTTATTTATTATTTTTGTCTTCGCCGTTTTATTGGTGGGGGGAACAAAAGGATTCAAGGCTTTACTTGGCTTGTTTCTGAGCTTTGCAGTTATTATAAAATTTATTTTGCCGCAAATACTGAATGGTCGAGACCCCTTTTTAATTAGCTTGCTTGGCGGTTTAGTAATTTTAGGAATAATAATTTATTTGACGGAAGGGTTTAAAAGAAAATCCCATATTGCCGTTTTGTCGGTTTTAATTTCCTTATCGGCAACCTTGATGCTATCAATAATTTTCACAAAATTATCTAAACTATCGGGATTGGCCCAAGAAGAAGCGGCGTTTCTGATCGGTGCGGGCAACATTGAAATTAATTTTCAGGGCTTATTATTAGCCGGTTTTATTATTGGAGCGATTGGAGTTTTAGACGATATCATTGTCGGCCAAATTGAAGCGGTCGAGCAAATCAAGGAGGCTAATCCGAACTTGCCCACCAAAAAAGTATTTTCATTAGCTTATAAGGTCGGCAATACTCACTTGGGCGCCATTGTAAATACTTTATTCCTTACTTATGCGGGGGCCGCTTTGCCACTACTTTTATTATTTATTTTGAACCAGGATTCAGGGATAACATTCAATAGATTGATAAATACGGAAATAGTCAGCACAGAAATAGTTAGAACGTTGGTCGGCAGTATCGGCGTAATGCTATCCATGCCGATCGCTACTTTTTTAGCGGCTATTAAGTTAAAAAAATAAATAATTGGATTCTATTGTCTTGGTCGTGTAACTAAAAAACTCCAAACAAGTTGGAGTTTTTTATTACGTAGTCCCTAGGGGAATCGAACCCCTGTTAACAGGATGAAAACCTGTCGTCCTAACCACTAGACGAAGGGACCGCCTAAAAATTCAGTTCTATTCTATAAACAAACCGACTTTCTGTCAAGAAATTTGTCTTTTCCGTAAAATCCCCTACAATACTATATATGTATATCCTGGGTATAGAAACCAGCTGCGATGAAAGCGCCGCCTCCGTCATTAAAGCCGATGCCAAAACCGGCCGGCTTAAAGTATTATCCAATGTCATCGCATCGCAGATCGAAATCCATAAAAAATACGGTGGCGTGGTGCCGGAAGTGGCGGCGCGCGAGCATGTCCTAAATATTTTACCGGTGATTAATGAGGCGCTAACAAAAGCCAAGATAAAACCTGCGCAGTTAACGGCCATCGGGGTGACTAAGGGCCCAGGACTCATCACTTCCCTGATTACCGGCGTGGAAACGGTACGTACCTTGGCTTACGTTTGGAAGAAACCGGTCGTAGAAGTAAACCACATAGATGGACATATTTATGCCAATTTTATCGAAGCTGGCCACTTGATTAAATATCCGGCCGTCATTTTGACTGTTTCCGGCGGGCATACGATACTATTGACCATGGGGCGTACCGGCAAAATAAAAATCATCGGCGAAACCAGGGATGATGCGGCCGGTGAGGCGTATGATAAAGCCGCTAAGATGATGGGGCTCGGTTATCCAGGCGGACCGATCATTGCGCGTTATGCCGACCAGCATCAGGCGACGCTCGCCCAAAGATCCATCAGTAATAAAACGGAGCGGATCAAGGCTATAGAATTGCCTCGCCCGATGATGTATTCCGCTGATTTTGATTTTTCTTTCTCCGGCCTCAAGACGGCGTTGCTATATCAGCTGCAAAAAGACCAACGATGGAAACGGTGGATTCCGCAATATTGTTTTGAATACCAAAATGCCATTATCGACATCCTGGTACACAAGACTATCGGGGCCGCCCGGAAATTCCGGGCCAAAACAGTAATGTTGGCCGGCGGCGTCAGCGCCAATACAGCGTTGCGTTCCCGGCTGGCTGAGGCGGTGCGGACCAAGCTGACTGGCGCTAATTTCTTAGTCCCCAAATTTGAATACACCACCGATAATGCCGCCATGATCGCGGCGGCGGCCTATTACCGCTTACGGTGGAAAAAAACGATTCCCTTTCAACGGCTGCGGGTTGACGCCAGTTTACAATTAAAATAAGATAAGCTAATATTCAAGTGAATAAAGCCGGCCGCAAGGCCAGCCTAAGGCTCGATGGCGAAGTGGTCTAACGCTGCAGTTTGCAAAACTGCCATTCGTGGGTTCGACTCCCACTCGAGCCTCATAAAAACCGACACTATAGGAATGTCGGTTTTTTACTTGCATTTTCCCCGAAAATGTTATATTTTGATTAGATTTAATCAATTGACCTTTAACAATTCATCCACTAAACATGAGGTAAAAAATGGACGGACAGAACAAAATCCTTAAGGAAATGATTAATGGTTACGGGACAGGTTTCCCCGATTTAGAATCCTTATTCGGTATGCGCCCATACCAAGACCAGCGACAAAAAATGCTGTCCCCTGTCTCACTAATCGGTAGATACGGAAATAGCGTCTCTTTTATGGAAAACATTACTTCCGGAAAAGCCATCGGAATATCTAGATTTGATGTAATCAAACGCTACCTGTTCGCTCTCAGTAAATTTATGGACGAGCAGAAGAATATCCCGGATGAAAAAAAGATAATTCACGGCTTAACCGCCGCGGAAGAAGAAGAAATCAATAAACTGTGCAATACCTTGGAAGAAGTTTTCCAGGCAGAACAGATTGAAAAATTCACTGAGCACGACACCGCGGCGGCCGGTGATTTCGCAAAGCTAAGGCTGGCGACCAGATTCCAAGATCTAGCCACACATCTGGAGGCCATATGCTTTGCTGAAACTTCCGAAGACACGATGAGTATTGTCTTCGGATGTATGGCTAATAAGTTGATATTGGGTCACCTAACGCATAAATTAGCGACTTTCTGCGGAGATATGCTAGGGTTCGTCGATTCGCACGAAGAAAACGGCCCATTGTTATTGCCGGAACTGACTCACCTACAACCAGCGGAACCGACAACGCACCGCATCAAGGTTACGACCCGCGTGCAAGCTATCATAACCCTGCTTCACGCCCTATCCAAGCCATTTTCCGGTAAAATGGGCGGCGCCATTGGCAATCTGACTTGTCATTACGCTGCTTACCCCGATGTTAACTGGGAAAAATTCGCTCGGAAATATGTGGAAAGCTTCGGTCTGCAGTATGAAAAATATACCGACCAATGCGTTTCATATATTAACGAAGCTCAACATTTTACAACGATTGCCCATATCCTCACGGAAATAATCAAGCTGACGGAAGATTTCATCGATATGGCTTCAGCGCCAGCCCAATTTTTCATTAAAAAGAAAAAAAAGGGCACCAAAGGCTCATCCATTATGCCCAACAAATCTAATGCCTGGGCCATGGAGGGCGCGGTCGCTATGCTTAAAAAATCTCGGAATGCCTTGATGTTCCTAGCGGAGACCCTTCCCGGCTACCCTCAGGCCGGCAATATGGCTCGATCATTTCTGTTCCGAGAACTCGGCACAGATCTTATGCCAATATTTATCGGACTTGACCGAATAACCAAGGAAATGAAAAATTACGTTCCCTGCCCAAAAAAAATAGAAGCCTTTTTTAATGAATATCCAGGTATGGCCGGCAGCGCCTTGCAGACGGTTATGAAACGGATGAAAATATCCGGCGATGCTTACCGAGTAATCGAAAGTATCGCTATCAATCCGGACGGTTCATATGCTAATAGCGAAGATTTCCAAACCGGTCTAGAACAAAAAATGGTTGAATTACAACTTTCTAACGAGCAAAAAACAGAACTCTTAAATATGTTAAATCCTAACTTTTTGGTGGCTCCAGCTCAGCGCAAAGCCGAACACGATCTTCCTCTGATGTCTATAGAATTACTGGGCTTTAAAAATTATGCCCAAAAATTCATGAATTCATGAATTAAAGTCAATTAAAGGCGACTGTAAAAACAGCCGCCTTTTTCATAAATTAAACTCAAAAATCTGTGGATAACTTGTGTTTTTTGTGCATAAAAAGCCATTTTAAGTCTAAACTAGCGTGGACTTAAAATAAAAAAAATTACTAAAAATAGAATATATTTGGCTAAAATTAAATATTTTATCTTTAAATCAAATACTTAAGTCTACTATATTTGACCCTGATATGACAAAGTGCTATAATAGGAGTAGGTTCTTTTACTAACTCTTGTCTAATTGCCAACGCTGACGTGGCAAGGATATACGGAGCAGATTAATCATCGTGCTAAAAGAATAAAATTTGATAAGAACCAAAAAGAAACTCTTACTAAATTTCATTCAAAATTAGCAAAATTTATAAAAAAACCATATTAATCCTGCAAAGAGTTGGTAGAACGTACTCTTCAAGTCAGCCAAGAGTCTAAATATCCCCAATAAAAACAAAATATTCAATTATCGGGGATGAGGCTCATGCGGCGCCTATTATTTATTTATCTTTATTTTAATAAAGAGGGGCCCGACATGGGCCTCTTTTTATTCCGTAAAAACAGCAAAATTTGGCAAAAAACTAATTCTCGGCTATACTCGGAAACGTAAACTAATCATTATGGCTCTATCTATCGGTATCGTCGGCCTGCCTAACGTCGGGAAATCCACCTTATTTAACGTCCTGACCAAAAAGGGCGTAGAGGCGGCCAATTATCCGTTCTGCACCATTGATCCGAACGTGGGAGTAGTCAAAGTCCCTGATTTTCGTTTGGAGAAGCTAGCCGCTATTTCCAAGCCGGCCAAAATCATTCCGACGACCATAGAATTCGTGGATATTGCCGGATTGGTCGCCGGGGCGCATAAGGGAGAGGGTCTTGGTAATCAATTTTTAGCTCATATTAGGGAATGTAATGCTATATGCGAAGTTGTTCGGGATTTTAAGGATCCAAACGTCATCCATGTTGATGGACGGGTAGATCCGGCTGGCGACAAAGAAACTATAAACATGGAGCTTATCTTTGCTGATCTGGCTACCATAGAAAAGCGCCTGGATAAAACCAGGCGGGAAGCTAAAAGCGGCGATAAAGAGATAATTAATAATACTCGAATATTAGAGAAAATATACGCACAATTAGCGGCCGGGAAAGCCGTGCGCGATCTGTCTTTTGAAGAAGATGAGCTAATATTCGTAAAATCTCTAAATTTATTAACCATCAAGCCTATTATTTATCTTCTAAATATCGATGAAAGCCATAGCGGCGATGTTCTGCCGGGAACTAATGATTTAGTAATCAAAATTAACGTAAAATTAGAAGAAGAAATCGCTAGCTTACCCGAGGCGGAGCAAGCGGAATATATCAAAGAATTAGGGCTGGAACAAAGCGGCCTGGATAAGCTTATTAAAAGTGCCTATCAGATTCTTGGCCTGGAAACCTTTTTTACGACCGGACCGGACGAAACCCGGGCCTGGACCATTAAGAAAGGCACGAAAGCGCCGCAAGCGGCCGGCGAGATCCATACCGACTTTATCAAAGGCTTTGTCCGGGCCGAAGTGATCAACTGGCAAAAATTCGTGGAAGCGAGCAGCGAAGCCAAAGCTAAAGAGCTTGGCTGGATAAGGACGGAGGGAAAAGAATATATCTTCCAGGATGGTGATGTCGCCAATTTTTTGATCAATAAATAAAATCGCTAGCCGGAATCAATAACTAAAAAGGAGCCGAACGGCTCTTTTTGTTATAGCTTATATCGAAGAGGCTAATCCTTCTCTAAAACCACTATTTCACGATAAACTTTCTGCCCGGGCCGGCCGTAGATTATCGTCGTTCGGTCTGATTTTTTGATAAACGGACTGCGGCGCAACTCTTCCGGCACCATATCCAGCATCTTGAACCCTTGGATATTCGGATGTAGCGGCCGTTCGCCGTAATAGATCGGCCAGACCATGACGACCCGGCCGCCCGGTTTCAGGATTTTATGGAATTCCTGCAGGGCGCTAGAATATAATGCTTCCAAATTCTTGATGACCGCCGCGAATTCCAACCGGCCGCGCTGCGGACCAAGATACGGCTCGGTAATCACGGCGTCTATAGACTCGCTTTTGATGAACTTGGACAAATTTTCCGCTTTCTTGGTAAACAGTTTCAGTTGGAAACTATCCAACTTGTATAATTCTTTCAGCCAAGCGATATTTTTATGCGTATCGTTAATAGCCTTCGGCGACATATCGGAACCGAATAAATGCTGGTAACCCAGCAAGGCTGCTTCGCTTAAAATAGTGCCGGAACCGCAGAAAGGGTCGATAATTACGGCGTTTTCCGGTACTTGCGCCAAGTTGATCATGATCTGCGCTAATTTCGGCGGCAACATGCCGGATAAATCATCGCGGGCGGGACGGCCGTAATCGCGCAATGACAAATCCTTGAACGGCTGGACGGCGAGCGTCTCGCCGATCAGCAGCTGGCCATTATCCGCAGTCAGGACAATCTCTATGCCGCGCGTTAATAATTTATTCTGGGTGACGACTACGCTGGATAAAGTCTTCTCGCGGCTGGTCACGAAACGGGAGCTGACGCCGCGGCCGCTGAAATACTGTTTCAACGATAAGCCAAGATTCTTCTTGTCGACCGCCGTCTGCCCATAATCGGAAAAACCGAAATTGAATTTGCCACTACCACTATTAGCCTGTTTAGTCCCAGCTAGATCCTGGATTATCGCCGCCAGCCGGCTCCGGTCAGACGCCGGAACTTCGGCCACGATACGGCCGACCTTGATAATGCCGCCTAATCTCTTGATGATCTCTGCGGCTTGGAAATCCTGATCGTTTTCCGCCACTAAAAAATCAGCCGCTAAGAGCCGGGCGGCGCGCAACGGCAAAACCGCCGTGAGTTCGGCGGCTGATAGGGCAGTGTTGGTTCCGAGGACGAAAAAATAGGTCATATCATCATAATATCTTAATCGAAGACGGCTGGCAATCAAGCCGGCGGTGCTCCGGACCAGGCTAAAAACGCTCGCCTTGCAATTTATAAATCTTTGTGTTAAATTAGAACCGACAAACTAAAATATTTACTAATATCTTTCCCACATCTTGGCTGATGTCAAGATAATTTCGTTAATATCAGGCGAAATTAAAGGTATTCTTCAACCCCAAAGGCTTAGGAATACTTGGGGATTTTATTTAATCAGCGGCGAGCCGAGGAAAATTTTATAAAAAATTAAAATATTCTTCAGCCTCGGTCCGTTATAATCAATTATGTCAAAAACCAAAACTACCGGGACGACCCATTACGAGATTTTATTCATCATCCCCAACAAATTCACGGATGACGAGGCCAAGACTTTAGCCGGCCAGGTCGAAAAGACCCTGGCCGACAATGGCGCGCAAATCACCAAGCGTGAATATTGGGGCAAGAAGCGCCTGGCGTATGAAATAAAGCATAACGCTTTTGGGTACTACGGCCTGTTTGAATTTGATCTAGAAGGAGCTAACTTGGCCAAGATCGATTCCGTCCTGCGTTTGTCCGCCAACGTCCTTCGCCACCAGATCGTCGTCAAGAAACAGAAGAGCGAAGCCGAGCTGGCCAAGGAAAGCAAGATCAGGGCGAAGATCGATTCTAAAAAAGCCGAGGCTGAAAAGAAACAAGAAGAAAAAGCTAAGAACGCGTCCGCTTCCGCTGAACCCAAGGCCAAAGACCAGCGGGTGAATCTGAAGGATTTGGATGAGAAGCTGGAAGGCATCTTGAATGCCGACGATTTAATTTAATCATAGAGGACCGGCTGAGCCCGGACCTCTCTCAAACATATGAATCTAAACAAAGCCATGATCATCGGGAATCTTACCCGGGATCCGGAGCTGCGGAATACCCCCAGCGGCCAGAGCGTTGTTTCTTTCTCGGTGGCGACCAATCTGGTCTGGACCGACCAGAGCGGCCAGCAGCAGAAAAAGACCGAATTCCATAACATCATCGCCTGGCGCAAGCTGGCGGAAATCTGCGCCAAATATCTGCACAAGGGTTCAAAGGTCTACATTGAAGGACGCCTGCAGACGACCGACTGGACCGGCCAGGACGGCGTCAAGCGCTACCGGACGGAAATCGTCGCGGAAAACATGATCATGCTGGACAATAAGGGCGGCAGTAATTTCGGCGGCGGACAGTCCGGCGGACAGTCCGGCGGACAGGCCAGCGAACCGACCATCGAAATTCCGGAAGAACCATCGGATGAAGAAGAAATCCGCGTGGAAAATATTCCCTTCTAACATAAATCACTAAAACTATGAATAACAAAAAAGTTAAAGAGTGTTATTATTGCGTTAATAACCTGGACGTCGACTACAAAGATACGCGCAACCTGCGCCGCTTCGTCAATTTCTACATGAAGATCCTGCCGAGCGCCCGCACCGGCGTCTGCGCCTGGCATCAGCGCAAACTGGCGGCCGCCATCAAGCGCGCCCGCGTCATGGCTCTTTTGGGCGCCACCCATAAATAATCTCCGGTAAGCTGCAAAACTATGCTAAATTTCAACGAGATCAAGACCGGCCGGGTCATCAAGCTTAATAATGAGCCGTTTATCATCATCAAGACCGACCATCATAAGATGGGCCGCGGCGGCGCCGTCCTGAAAGTCAAATGCCGCAATCTGATCAATGGTAATATCCTGGAACGGACTTACCAGGGTGCGGAAAAGGCCGAAGAGGCCGAAACGGAAACCAAGAAAGCCAATTTCATGTACAAGGATAAGGAACAGGCCTATTTCATGGATAACGCCAGCTATGAGCAATTCGACCTGCCCCTAGAGGAGATCGGCGAACCGGCTCAGTTCCTGAAAGAAGGAGTAGATGTCGACGTGTTATATTTCGAAAGCCGGCCAGTTTCCGTCAGCCTGCCGATAAAGATGGAATTCAAGGTGGTCAGCGCTCCGCCCAGCGTCAAAGGCAACTCCGCCGGCAACGTCAATAAGCAGGTGGAGATAGAGACCGGCGCCACCATCAGCGTGCCTTTATTCATCAATGAAGGCGATATCATCAGAATAAATACCGACACCGGCGAATACGTCGAACGCGCCAATTAACTTTTACCGCTCCGCCCGACTGCGGAGCGGTTTTTGTTTTGCCGGGCAGGATGATATAATGACAATAAATATATGACTTATTTCTGGATAATCGCGGCCGCCCTCATTTTCCTGATTATCGCCGTCAGACGCCTGGATTGGGCGGTTTTAATTATCATCGCCGGCCTGCCGAGCTACCTTGTCCGCTTTCGCCTCTTCGGCCTGCCGCTCACTTTTCTGGAAACGATGATCCTACTGGCTTTTGCCGCCTGGTTTTTACGAGCTTTCCTGCCGGACTGGCGCAACATTATCAAACGCCGCGCCGACCGGCAAAAATATCCGTATGCCTGGGAAATAATCTTAGTGATTATCCTATCTTTTATCGCCGCCGGAATCAGCGGCTTCAGCGCCGGGGCTTTAGGCATTTGGAAAGCTTATTTCTTCGAACCGATTCTATTCTTTATCTTGCTCTTGAACGTCTTCAAGGATAAAAGCGGAATAATAAAAATTTTCTGGGCTCTCCTGGTTTCGGCTTTGGCGGTTTCCGGTTTCGCTATTTTCCAAAAGATCACCGGCCTATATATCGATAACCCTTTCTGGGCGGCGGCGGCCACGCGGCGCGCTGTTTCTTTCTTCGGCTATCCGAACGCCATCGGGCTTTATCTGGGCCCGATCATCATGTTGCTTATCGGCTGGCTGTTTTCCTTGCCTTGTGAAAAATGGACGGAACGCATCGGAGAGAAGTTAATCATCAGCCTGGGCATTATCGGCTCGCTGCTGGCTATTTATGCCGCCCGCTCGGAGGGCGCGCTGATCGGTTTAGCCGCGGCTCTATTGGCTTTCGGCCTCCTGGCCGGCCGAAAACAATTGATCGCCACCCTGATCTTCTTGGCTGTCGTTATCGGCGGCCTGCTCTGGTCGGCGCCAACGCGTGATTTCGTCCTGACCAAGCTGACGCTGCATGATCTTTCCGGCCAGATCCGCCGCCAGCAATGGAAAGAAACTGGACAAATGCTATCCGATAACGGACGTTACCTTACCGGCGCCGGCTTGGATAATTACCAAGCCGCGATCAAGCCCTACCATCAGGAAGGAATCTTCTTCAATAGCGACGATTTGCCGAACTTCGACGCCGTAGTCTGGGCCAGCTCCACCCTGCAGAAAAAATACTGGCAGCCGGTAGAAATATATCTTTATCCCCACAACATCTTCCTGAATTTCTGGAGTGAGCTGGGCTTGTTCGGCTTATTGCTCTTCGTCTGGCTAATCGCCAAATACTTATTCACGGCCGTCCGGCTCAATTATAATCTGGCCAACCCCCTCCAGCCGGATAAATACCTGGCTCTCGGTTTGGCAACGGCGATGATCGCGATCATCACCCACGGCCTGGTCGACGTACCCTACTTCAAGAATGACCTCTCTGTAATGTTCTGGTTATTCTTTGCCCTGCTGGGCATCCTTAATTTCCGCTATCGCCGCACCGGGGAAAATAATCGGCTTAATTAATATGCGGCTCATCCTGCAAAAAATAATCGCCCAGAGCGGCTATACTTCGCGGCGCAAAGCCGAAGCGCTGGTTAGAAACGGCCGCGTGAAAGTAGACGGCCGCGTGGCCACCATCGGCGAAACGGCCGATCCTGAGCAAGCGACCATCACCATTAACGGCAAGCTGCTCAATGCCCCGGCCAGACGCATTTATATTAAATTGAATAAACCGACCGGTTATACCTGCACGAACCGGGAATTCGTCGGTGAAAAAAATATTTTCCAATTAGCCAAAGTTCAGGAGAGGCTGTTCGCAGTCGGCCGGCTGGATAAGGATAGTCGCGGATTAGTGCTCCTGACTAATGACGGCGCTCTGGCCCAACGCTTGAGCCATCCCCGATTCCAGCATGACAAAGTATATGAAGCCCGAGTAAAAGAAAAACTGGCAAGACCGGAAGCAGTGGCGGCTAAATTGAAACAAGGCGTGGATATCGGCGAAGGCGACGGCGTAGTGAAGGCTAAAAATGTCCAATATTTACAAAATAATCTTTTTATAATAACCTTAAACGAGGGCAAGAAGCGGCAGATCCGGCGCATGTTCCAGGTCCTGGGTCTGGTGGTCGTCGATTTGAAACGCATCAAACTGGCCGGGCTGGAATTGGGCAATCTTAAAGAAGGGGCCTGGGCCAATTTAACGCCGGCGGAAATAAAAAAACTGTCAATTAATTAAATCTATGGATAACAACAAATTATTCTGGCGGGGCGCCTTGGACGCGCTCGGCACCGTGGCTTACGTGGCTCTGGTATCGCTCGTCATGAACAACGCCGAACGGTTCTTCGGCACGACGAAGACGGTCGTCGGGCCGATCGCCTTCCTCTTGCTCTTCGTTTTTTCCGCATTAGTAACCGGCGGCCTGATCTTAGGCAAACCGCTGATGATGTATCTAGACGGGCAGAAAAAAGAAAGCGTCAAGCTGCTGCTTTACACCGGCGCCAACTTGTTGGTCTTGCTGATCTTGGCTTTCGCAGTCCTGATATTAAAAAGATAGGTACAATAAAATAGGAGAGGTGACTGAGTGGTTGAAAGTACCGCTCTCGAAAAGCGGCAAGGGTGAAAGCCCTTCGAGGGTTCGAATCCCTCCCTCTCCGCAGATTAAAACAGTTCTAATATTAGAGCTGTTTTTTAGTAGAGAGATTGAACTTTGAAACGGTTAGTGCTAATGTTAATATAAATATGAAAATCCAAAAAAAATCACATGAAACTTTTATGCGTGAGGACGCCCATGGTGGTAGCGGCGGACGGAAATTATTATTAGCCGATAATGAAGTTAAAAACGTGCAAGGCATGACTTATGGATTCTTGCCGGCCGGTGCTAAATTTTCTTGGCATGCGCACGAAAAAATGAACGAAGTGATGCTTGTTCTAAAAGGACAAGGAACAGTGCAAGATGAAGATGGTATATATCCTTATTCAGCCGGAGATGTTTTTGTATTTCCGCAAGGCATTTCTCATGAAATCGAAAATATATCTAAAGAAGAACACGAATATATTTTTGTACGCATTTACGAATAGAAACTAATGCTGGAAGTGATAACCGTTCCCAGTGCGCCTTCCTCCGCAGATTTAAAATAGCCCTAAACACGGGCTATTTTTAATAGGAAGAATTGAACTTTGCAACGGGCGGTGTTAAGATTAAGATAATTATTATATTTATGAACCAAGAAGAAATAGACTCCTTAGCTAAAATTATTTGGGATTATCACCATATGAATCATCAGCTGAAAAATGCCGATTGTCTTTTTGTTTTGGGCAGTCATGATACTAGAGTCGCGGAATACGCGGCAGACCTATTTTTACAAGGATTGGCTTCATATATTATTTTTTCTGGTGGCCTTGGCCGTTTGACAACCAATATTTTTAGAAAACCAGAAGCGGAAATATTCGCCGATATAGCTCTTGCCAAAGGAATTTCAAAAAATAAAATAATTATAGAAAACCAGTCCACCAATACGGGAGAGAATGTGCAGTTTACCAGGGAAATTTTAAAACAGAAAGGTTTGAATTTTAATTCTTTCATATTAGTTCAGAAACCGTATATGGAAAGACGTACCTATGCGACCTTTAAAAAAATCTGGCCGGAAAAGAAATTAATAGTCACATCGCCGAAGATAGACTTCACGGATTATCCAAATAACGAAATTTCTAAAGAAAGGGTTATTAATATAATGGTCGGTGATTTGCAAAGAATTAAGATTTATCCGAAACGTGGTTTTCAAATTTTCCAAGAAATACCAAAAAATGTTTGGGAGGCGTATGAAAGACTTATAGAATGTGGATTTACTGCTCATTTAATAAATGAATAGTATTAATATTGAAGTAAGTAATAAATATATGAAATTAGATATTAAATTTGGAATTGATTTTGAGAAAAAAAGGGTTAAAGAAACTCTGGTGGAATTGAATTGGTGTTATGCAAATGGTTATACCCCGATTTTACCTAAATTAATTGGTTTAGAATCGTCCGAAGAGGAAATAAATAATCAAATTGATAAAGAATATAATAGAGAAAGATACCAAGAGATAAAAAATCAAATAATCAATGATTTTTTGACAATTCATAAACCACTGGTCGAAAAATTGAAAGAGACTATCAATAAAGACATCCCATCCGTTTTTCAGGTTTACCTTACAAACTATGGGACTAATGGCTCTTACTTCCCTCCCAATATCATTGTTGTTAATATAAATAGCCAAAAAGGTTATAAGACGATAGTTCACGAGATAATACATTTATTGATTGAGGATTGGATTCAAAAATATAATGTATCACATTGGGAAAAAGAGAGAACCGTAGACTCCATTTGTAATTCCGAAGAATTTAGTTTTTTACACTATAATGATTGGAAGAGTAATTATTATGGCGTAGAAAAATATATTGATAATCTTTTTCACGATTATTTTTTTAAAGACCCCGAAAACTTTTTTTCTAAAATAGAAAACGTGCGTCCGATAGTTTAACTTCTTTTTTACTGGGCCGCCATTTCAACTAAAATATTAGAAAAATTCGTTGTTTTTTGATAAAATATAAATCGGTAATAAAATATTATGCGCATTTGGGATATCCATCCGAAACATTTGTGCCGCAAGCATTTACTGGCCGAACATCGTGAGCTGCACGGGCTTTGGAATATTCTAACCAAACACAAGGGCCGGGGAGGATATTCGCGCCATCCTGAAACTCTGCGCTGGGTCGGCAAGCAGAAGGCTCTATATGAAAGACACGAAGCGCTGGTACTTGAATTTAAAAAACGTGGATATGAGCATCACACGCCGCTGGAAAAAAGCTTGGCCGTCGGCCAGGGCGGTCAAAAGGTCTTTTTAAACACCGCGGCCGAACAAAAAGTTATTTTGCGCGACAAGCCGTGCGAGTGCTTTCAAGATCGGCAAATGAAGAATACTATTACTAACAATCTCCAAACTATTCCCGGCGTCGGCCGGAATATTGCTCAAGATTTGCGCCGTATCGGCATTCACGCTGTGGCCGACTTGAAAGGCAGGGATCCGGAAGAATTATACGAGCGGTCAAACCGCCTGGCCGGGATAAAGCAAGACCGCTGCCTTTTGTATGTTTTTCGCGAAGCGGTGTATTTTGCCGCAGGCGGCAGAAAACCGGAAAAACTGAAATGGTGGAACTGGAAAGATAAAAAATAGCAATGGACAAATAACATGAAATCAAATTTAATCGCCCCGTGCGGAATGAACTACGCCATCTGTCGAGGATATTTGAGAGAAAAAAATCAATGTCCGGGTTGTAATATTGATAGTAAACTGAAACCAATTTATTGCCGGCTCTGCTCTATCAAAAATTGTGAGATTATAAAAAGCAAGAATTGGAAATATTGTTCCTCCGACTGCGATAAATTCCCCTGCCAGCGGCTAAAAAAATTAGACAAAAGATATAGAACAAAATACGGCATGAGCATGATTGAGAATCTTCAATTCATTAAGGATAACGGCATCAGAAAATTTATCCAACACGAAAGCAAAAGATGGATCAAAAACGGCAAAATACTTTGTGTACATGATAAAAAATATTTCGATATTAAATAAACAAATATGAACACAAAACTATTAAAAACATTGACTCTGGGGGCGTATATGGTCATGATCGTAGTCAATTATCTGGCAATATCGCTTCCGATCGCGGGGAGGCAAACCGGAGATATTTCTGACAGCTACCCCAATCTCTTTGCGCCGGCCGGCTATGCCTTTTCCATTTGGGGATTGATTTACCTCCTTTTGGGAATATACGCCGTTTATCAGTTATGGCTAGGCAAGAATGAGATAGCGGCGCGAATTAACCGCCTGTTTATTATTAACGCTCTGCTTAACGCCGCCTGGATATTCGCCTGGCATTATGATTATATCGGATTCTCGGTTATCATTATGGCCGGCTTGTTGTTGACGCTCATCCGCATCGCTGATATCTTGCGGATTGGCCCACTTACTAAAAAGGAGGGGTGGCTGTTGCGCTTGCCGTTTAGCGTTTATTTCGGCTGGATTACGGTAGCGACCATCGCCAATATTACGGTTTTTCTGGTCAGCATCGGCTGGAGCAGGTTTGGCCTTTCTGAAATTTTTTGGACCATCGCCATACTTTTGGTCGGGGCGCTCATCGGCGCGTGGCGAACGCTAAAAGATCGCGCCGCGGCCTACGGATTGGTACTGATATGGGCTTACGGGGCGATTCTTTACAAACACCTTGCAGAGAGCGGTTTCAGCGGGAAATATCCGGTCATTATCTGGACCGTAGCCCTGTGTCTCCTGATATTTGGGGGAACAATCGCGTTGGCCATCATTAAGAAAAAAAATAAATAATCTATATACGGACTGAAGAATGAAGCGCATGTCAGAGATATTAAAATCAGTTAACCGTCTGTTTATGAAAAATATCATCCCTAAAGATACCCGATATATCCCTTTAACCCAGCAAAACTCTTGCTGCGTACCGACCAGTTTGAGTATGGTAATGTACCGGCAGGGCCTGCCTTTGCTGCCCCAGGAATTATTGGGGTATCACCTAGGACTGATTTTGGACAAAAAACATAAGGACTTATTCTGGAACGCCCGGACCGGCAAGCGGCCGGCTACCGGTTTCGGCACGCAGATGCACAGGAAAGAATTCTCCATTAACGCTGTCTTCAAAAAATTAAAAATTCCGCTGCGAGCCGCGGCATATCCGATCAATAGCTTTAAAAATAAATCCGCATTAATTTCCTTTATCGGCCATGAAATCAAAACCGACCAGGATCTTGTCGTTCTGCTGGCTAGCGATATTCTGAATAACACCAAGAAACATAACGGCCATGCTTGCGTCATTGACCGTATCTATACCTCTCGTAACATTATAAGATTAGTGGACCCGGCCGCCACGCAAGCTAAATGGCGGGAAATCAGCCTTGATAAATTTATCAAGGCGGTCAAATCTCATCCGACCGGGCAAGGAAGAATCCTGGCGCTCGCAAAAGTTGACGAGCGGAAGATAAACCATTATCATTGAATATTGATCAATATCAATACCTGCGCCTCTATAGTTCAACGGATAGAACGTGAGATTCCGGATCTCAAAATGAGGGTTCGATTCCCCCTGGAGGCACCCCATCATAAAACAAAATAACCTGCCGCCGGGCAGGTTATTTTTTGGCGGAATGGACGGGGCTCACTACCCGGGGCTCGGCGGCGCACGAGTGCGCATCGCCTCGCCTTTCTCGCCCCGTCCTTTTCAACATTAATAAAATGAACCTGCCGCAGGGCAGGTTCATTTTATTAGCGGAATGGACGGGGCTCGAACCCGCGACCTTCTGCGTGACAGGCAGACGCTCTAACCAACTGAGCTACCACTCCAAATTGATAAGCTTCGTCGCACTAAGCAGCTTGGCTATTGCTCCTCAGATGTGAAAAATGGCTAATTTTAAGCAGCCACGCCAGAATCATAGCAAAAAGATTATTTCTTGTCAAAATGGCGGACGCTCCTATAAGCGGCGCTGGAAATATCCGTTCATATTGCCAAAAACCGGCCGATAGGCTATAATTCAGATATCAAAACTAGCCCCTATATAGTTTTTTTATTTGGACCAATATGAACCAGGCATTAGACCAAGCAACAATCAAAGAGATAGAAAGCCAGCTGCTAGCCCAGAAAAAACAAATTCTGGATGATTTGGGCGATCTGTCGCATAAAGATAGCCACGAAGCGGATGACCGCACCACTAACTTCCCGCAATACGGCGATAAACCGGATGAAAACGCCCAGGAAATCAACGATTACTCGACTAATATCTTGACGGAAAAAGTGCTGGAAAAGAGCCTGGCGGATATTGATAACGCTTTAGGCCGGATCAAGAAGGGCTCTTATGGCATTTGTAAGTACTGCGGACGGCCGATAGATAAGAAACGCTTGCTAGCCAGGCCAACCGCTAATTCCTGCGTTACCTGCAAGACGGAATTGCAAGAAAATGAATAGATTGGCTAAAATCTCTCACCGCCATATAGCTATCGCCTTAGTGATAGCTATATTTTTTGCCCTTGACCGGATTTTGAAAGTCTGGGCGCTGCGTTCGGCCGAACTGTCGCCATTCAACCTGATCGGAAACTGGCTAAGCTTTGATTTCACGGCAAATTATTATATCGCCTTTTCCCTGCCGCTAAGCGGCCCGCTCCTGAATTGGGCGGTCACCGGATTGACCGCCGGCGTGATCATCGCGATTATTATCCTGGCAATTTCGAAAAAATCACACGCCCTGGAAATCGGCTGCCTGATCCTGATCTTGCTGGGGGCGGCGAGCAACCTGTTTGACCGTTTGATTTATGGTTACGTGATAGATTATCTATACTTGCGCTATTTTACGGTCTTTAACCTGGCTGACGCCATGATCAGCGGCGGTGCTTTGCTGCTTATTCTGAAAAGTCTTAAGCGATCGTGATTTGCCGCTGCTGTTCCGACAACGGCTTAATTGCTATGATTCTGGTCCGAGACGGCCAGATTTTTTTTACCTTATCCGCCCATTCAACGGCAGTCACCGTATCCGGATCATTAAAAAATTCTGCCGCGCCCAGCGCGGACAAATCCTCAGCCGAACGCAGGCGGTAGGCATCAATATGGCAAAGCCGCCGCTTGCTGCCGCGGACCGTATAAAGTTTCAAGATATTGAAAGTCGGACTATTGACCGGAGCGCTAATACCCAAGCCGGCTGCCAGGCCTTGGATCAACTTGGTCTTGCCGGCGCCCAAATCGCCGATCAGCGCGAAGACTTCTCCGCCCAGACAATCCTGGCCGAGCCGCAACCCGCAATCAAAGGTTTCTTGTTCGCTATGAGTAACAATCTTTTTCATATTTCCAGTCTAAATTATTTCCCAATAAAAATAAAGCGGTCATGATGTCGACAATAAAAAAGGGATAACCATGTTACCCCCTAAAGAAAATTCGCGTCGCACGTCCTACCGCAAGGTCTCCCACATCTGGCTCCATCTATATTGTATGGCGAAACCGATGTTACATAATTTCTCCCATATATAATAGCAGCCGAAAATCAAGAATAAAATTATGAAAGCGATAACCCCGGTTATCCAAGTATATAATAATGCGACGATAACGCCCCCGATCGAAGCGATAAAAACGGCAAAATTACGATTGTATACTATAACAGAGCTGCCATGCAGCGATTTTACAGTGAGCCCGCCGAAAAATAATAGACCGCCCAAAACGCTGGATATCCAACAAGCTATCAGCCCGGCCCCCAACGTTCGGCCCAACATAAAAATTAGCCAGGAACATAATAGGCTGCCAATCAAAATTTGTACGGCAACCAGAACGATACGAATCTTTTTATTCATGGATCACCTCGAAATTATTTAAAAGTACTAGTTATTTAACTTATTTAAGTTAAATCACTATATCAATTATTTTAAATTGTGTCAATTACTCTATAATTTGACAAATTATAAAAAATAGGCTAATTTTATAAGTTAATTTAAATAACTGTTCATTAATAAACGCCAACGTGGAGGCAGAGCATGGACTATAAAATCATTATCACTTTCTGGCTCTTAATCACGATCATAGGCATGATCGTTTGGAGGAGCAAATGTTACAAAGTTTTCATGAGTTGGATCAAGGAAGCGCTCGGTTATGCCGATCATGTAAAAAGGTGGAAAGACCGCTATTTGGAGTCAACCATCAAACAGTACGCTGATGACGTCAAAAATCGTTATCCGCGACATCTGGCCTGGTGGGAAAAAATTTTTGCTCCGCTAATAGTGAACAATGTAGCTGGCACGACGGCCAATCTTATTTCCATTATCAGGATACTCCTGGCGATAATTATCTTCCTGTTGACCGTAGTGGGGAATCTGACCGGAGAAATAAAAACCTTATTAGTCATCTCCTTGCCGATATTCATTATTGCCGGCCTACTCGACCTGATCGATGGAGCTACGGCGAGAGCCTTGAACCAAATCAGCGAACTAGGGAAAAAGCTCGACCCGCTAGCTGATAAGATTCTGCTCGCCTCTATCTTCGTCGTGATGGGGAATATCTATTTACCAGCTTACAGCTATTGGCTGGTAATCTTTCAAGAGGGGTTCTTGCTGGCGATATCTTGTTTAAAATTTATCGCCGAGAAGCTGCCTTTCGTGATGGCTACCCAGGCGAACTTGGCCGGAAAATGGAAAGCCGTTTTTGAATTCATTGGCGGCGGATTACTGTTCTTATGTCCGCTGGATCAAATAATATTCGGCGCGGCGGCCAATATCTCTTTCTTAATATCAATTCCGCTGGCGACCGGCAGTATTATCGGATATCTGTCCAGCATCAAAAAGGTAACTGCTGTTTGATTAATGACCTCCTCCCCGCACTCAAAAAGACTGCCCTAACGGACAGTCTTTTTTCATACGGGGTTTCCTTCCGGGCTTTCATTAGAATCCGAGCGTCGCTTCTTGCGGTAGATCCTTCTGGCCTTGCC